>ERZ1699244.121-NODE-121-length-34178-cov-5.987901_pt1 | contig 34178 bp, 20 predicted proteins | sample MGYA00581534_ERZ1699244 | MGnify/ENA primary metagenome ERZ1699244 (study PRJEB42319, sample SAMD00040331) | human oral metagenome | material: saliva | host: Homo sapiens | study: EMG produced TPA metagenomics assembly of PRJDB4115 data set (Metgenomic analysis of...
ATCCTGGCTAATCTTGTGGTGATTACCGAAGTTACGGTTGTATTTTTCTTCGCTATCCTGATAATAATCCCAGTAAACCAAGGTCACACGGTCTTTGAGACGGTCAAGATAAACGCGCGTTTCCTCTGGAATTTCCACATCACGGTCGTACTGGCCATCTGCTGACATGAGTTTGAAGAACATATCGCTCCACATCTGGCAGTGGAAACCATACTTGTCTGCAATATCCAGCACGCGCTCCAAGTGTTGGCACATGAGGAGACTACGATCCACAACACCGTTCAGAATCAAGTAACGTCCCAAACCAACCAAGTGGGCTTCGTCCATCCCGATATTGACCTTGCGAGTCTTCAGTTTAGATAGAGTAGCAAACATGCCATCAATCAGGTTATAAACCTTTTCTTCGCCAATGAGAAGAATATCCTCCACATCACGGAGCTCCTGCACTTCTTTGACACCCCATTTGACGAAGGCTGACAAGTGAGCCAAGGTCTGAATGCAAGGCACAAAGGTCATGTCAAACTGTTGGGCATAGGCTTCGATTTCCTTCAATTCCTCAGCTGAGTAGGCTCCACGGAAATAGCCAAAGTAAGGCTGCCCTTCAATCTGGTAGGTATCTTCCATGTAGAGCTCAAAGGTTGAGTAGCCCATGAGAGCCAAGATCTCAATCATCTGCTTGGCAGAAGCGACATTCAGCACCGCATTGCGCGAACAGTCAGCCATATAGGCTAAATCTTCATAAGCCGCTTGCTCCTCAATCTCTACTTTATCTCCTTCTGCTAGAGCCGTTGCCAACAAGGACAAGGCGCGATAGAGTTGGTGGGGTTTGCGGTAGGTCAATTGATAATGACCACCCTCACCCTTGATAGAGATAGAAGCTTGGTCAGACTGAGCGACAGCTACCTCTACATCTGGTAGCGAAATGTGCTTTGTCAGCAAGTCGATTGCCTGAGTTTGTTTGGAACTAAGTCCTATAAATCTTACCATTGATTTTCCTCCTGTAGCCAGTTGACAAGGGCACCGTAAAGATTGGCATCTGCATGATAGGTGCAAGCTTGGATAACGGGTGCGACCGTGTATTCTTCGTAGGTTTCGACAAATTCATCGACAGCTTTTTGAACACCTTGAATAAAATCTGGATTTTGACTGATAGAGCCTCCCAGACTGATGACATCTGGGTCGATGAGATACTGAATATTGAGCAAGCCTTGCGCCAGATTACGGTTCATGCGCTCAATGGCTTCTTGACAAAGGGCATTTCCTGCTGCGGCCTCTTGATAAATCTTGCGACCGTCCCAGTCAGTCTGACCAGATTTTTCAATCACGTAGCGCACCATATTTCCAGTTGACGCTAGTTGCGACCAGTTGTTGAGCTTTTCAGCAGGGGCAAGAGTTGTCATGTAGCCAAATTCCCCACCCAGACCGTGGCGACCTCGATGAAGTCTACCATTGATAATCATAGCTCCGCCAACCCCTGTCCCAATCACGACACAGGCTGCATTTTCAAGCTCTGGATGAGCTAGTAATTCACTGAGTCCAACACAGTTGGCATCATTTTCTAGATGGATAGGTAGCTGATGATGGTCCAGTGCCTTATACCAAGAAAATCCGTGGATGTAGGGCACCGCACTGAAACCATCAATCACACCTGTCTCTTGATTGACCGCACCTGGAACACTCATAGCAATCCCGCTGTAATCCTGTTCTGACAAGCGCTGGTCTAGCCAAGCTAGTAATTCCTCCAAGTTTTCTGGTGTTGGGATACTTGTCTTATCTAGTATTTTCCCATCAGGAGTCAGACTAGCAAACTTAATTCCAGTCCCTCCGATATCAATCGTTGCAATGGTCATTGTTTTTACCATAAAAATGGGCGAATCAGCAGTTAGTTCTTACCTTTTCGCCCCTCCTTTCTTTTTATGTTTACTTTTTGAAATTAAATTTCTTCTTTTTTAATTAATTCTGTACGAATTTCTTGTGGAGCCAATAGTCCTGAATGAACTGGATATGGTTGCTCAAGTAAGTCAAGAATAGTTTGTTGGTGTTCTGATATGCGCACATTTTCTTGACACATATTGTAGTAACGAAGGACATAGCCTTCTTCATTTTCAGCTACTTTAAAGGCTGTTGGGCAAACTTGTGGTAAGCTGAGTGCCGCATGACTCAAGAGGCTACCAGTCGCAGCAACACTTCCTTCTTGTTTAGCAAGCTGAAGACTAGTGAATGGTGTTTGAAAGGCTTTGGCACGACGGAAGGCTGAGAAGCGTTCTTGGGCTTGGTGGCATTCAAGTGCAAACTCGACTTCAAACTCACGCAAGCATTGTGCTTCTGGTGTTGGGAAGTAACCCCAGTCGCCTAACTCACCTGATGCACGCAGAATGGTCACTGCAATGGTGTCGTCTCCAAGAATTTCGTATTCGTTTAATCCCTTGTTAGATACAGTCACACCCTTTTCATCGTCATACAGACTGACAAAGGCTTGTTGGTGTTGAGGATTTTCAGGGTTTTCCCATGAAGTAGCTGGTTTGTTTGGTCGTGTCACCACCTCATAGATGCTCTCTGAATCATTGCTTGGACGCGTGTTATGAGTCTTGACCAAGAGACGGATACGGTGATCTTTGGCAGTGTTGGTAAAGCAAGTCTTGCAACGGATTTGTGGATTATCAACAAAGATAGTCATCTCAGTTTCCAGAGGAAGGCTTGTCAACTCTTCTGAACGTCCTGCTTCACGCTTCATAAACTCGATGATGCCTTTTTGCTCTTCTTCTAGTTTTTCATCCGCACTGACAGGCACAGTCAATTCATGTTTGAGCAAAATTTTAGCATAGCGAGCTGTGTTTTCCAAGACCTCGTAGCCTTTCAGCTCTGCGAAGATAGGCTCTGTTCCTTTTGGTTGGAAATAGATGTACTCGTTTCCGATGTCCCCACGATTCTCAAAACGGATAAAATCTTCATAGGCTTCGTGAGTTGTCTTATCATAAACTGTGATGTTATCATCCACACTCACCGTTACAAATGGCGTATCAATCACTCCGTTTTGGTAGATACCCTCACGGTGTTCTTGTTCTCCTTCCAGCAATTGGAAAGTTGTCCAAGAAAGCGGTGCTAGATGAACAGGGATAGTCACGCGCACTTGACGAGCGATACGAGCTTGGCGGAACTTGTCTTTTGGTAAATCATACTCAAAATTAGCTCCGAGGTCTTCGATTTTAGCCTCTAAAGGACGACCATCCAAGTCCTCCACACGGTAGCTTGGCAAGGTAAGAGCAGCCATCTTCTTGTAACCTTCTGTTGGGTGCAATTCCTTGAAATCACAAGTCACCACATCAATTACTGTACTAACCGTATCGACCTTATCATGCAAGCCTGTGTTAATAACCGTAAAGAGGTGATCACTTTGAGCCTTAGCCGTAGCAATTTTACCCTTCCACTCATTGAGCAAGTTGCTCTTAACAAAGTTTCCGACTTGGTTGACCTTGGCAAAACGTGTCTCCATCTCACGGTGAACTTCGTCCACGCTACAGCCACAGATACTATCATGCGGCGCATTCTGCAAAAGTGTTTTCCAAGCATAGGTCAACTGGTCCTTGTGGTTATGTCCACCAGTAATGACGGTCAAGGGTTCTACCACTTGTTCTAGCAGATTACTATTTTCCTGGAAGGCTTGTTTGAGATAAATACGTGATGAAGAAGTATTGGCAAGTGTGTACCAGCCGTCTGTTTCCTGACTGGTCAACTCACCTGTAACCGTTGATAAGTGTTCAGGAAGGGCACCTTCCACAGCTTGAACATATTCATCAAAGGAACTATGAACAAAGGTTACATCTGGGAAGAGTTCATTTGCCACACGAATGGCTTCGCTCAGATTTTTCTGTACAGGCTGGTGGTCACAGCCGTTCATCATCAACCATTGGTTAGTCGAAGCGTAGGCACGCACATCTGACAATTTTTGTTTCCAGAAGGTCAAGGCCTCATCTTTATCAACTGGAATTTCATTCCCGTTACTGTACCAGTTGGCAAAGAGGATACCGAGGACACGACTACCATCCGCACCCTGCCAGTACATTTCTGAAAACTGAGAAGTAAACTGCTCATCTTCGAGGACTTGGTTGTCAAATCCAATCGGTTTCACACCACGACCAAAGGCTGCTACGTGAATACCTGATTTTTGAAGAATTTGAGGCGCTTGTCCCATATTTCCAAAGGTATCTGGGAAGTAACCAATCTGAGTTGATTTACCCCATTTGGCACATTCAGCTTGTCCAATCAATGTATTGCGGACATTGGCTTCGCTGGAAATCAAGTAGTCATCCTGCAAGATATAAAAGGGACCAATTTTCAATTTTCCTTCGTCAATGTAGCGTTGAACTTTGTCGCGATTTTCAGGGCGAATCTCCAAGTAGTCATCAAGGACAATGGTTTGACCATCCAAGTGGAAGCTCTTGAATTCAGGATCATTTTCAAAGAGATCAAAGAGATTATCAAACAATTCCACCAACTGCATACGGTGGCTTTCAAAAGGCAAGTACCACTCACGATCCCAGTGACTATGTGAGATAATATGTACAACAACATTTTCCATGAAGTAAAACCTCATTCTAAATTTAAATTTTAACGTTTTAAATGTAAAGGTGTGATTCTGACACGAATCGGTGAAACTAAAGCGAGCTCCTTATACTCAATGAAAATCAAAGAGCAAACTAGGAAGCTAGCCGCAGGCTGTACTTGAGTACGGCAAGGCGAAGCTGACGTGGTTTGAATTTGATTTTCGAAGAGTATTAGCGGATATCCAGGTAATCCAAGACTAACTCACAGAACATCATGTTGGCCCAGGAGAACCATTCACGAGAGTAGAGAGTTGGGTCGTCCACGTGGAAGCTTTCATGCATGACACCTGTCCCACCATCGCAAGCAACCAGCTGATCCAGCAAGAATTTCTTCTCTGCCTTATCTCTTGTTGTCAAGCCTTGGATAGAAAGAGCAATTGGCCAGATATAGCGATAGAAGGTATGAGAACTTCCGAGACCACTAGCATATTCTCCTTGGTAGAAGTAGGGATTTTCTGGGCTCAAAATAGTGCGACGAGTTGCTTGATACACTTCGTCTTCAATGTCGCAATAGCCCAGATACGGCGCAGCCAGTAAACTTGGTACGTTTGGATCATCCATGATGCTAGCATTTCCCAAGCCATCCACTTCAAAGGCGTAAATCTTTTCACCCTTACTATTGGTGGTGTAAGCGTAGTTTTCGATTCCTTCTTGGATTTCAGACTGGAGACGCTTAGCATCAGCAATAATACTCTCGCTATCAGCTAGGTCTAATTTTGCAAAGATTTCTTGCACGTAACCCAAGACTACTACTGCAAACATATTGGACGGAATCAAGTAACTATACTGACAGCAGTCATCGCTCGGACGAAAAGCTGACCAAGTCATACCTGTCACTGCAAAATCAGGTCCAAAGCCATCATTTACCAAAGTGTCTTCCTTACGATCGGTATCACGAACAAAACGATAAGGAGAGTTCTTGTGGTCCTGTTCTACCGTCCAAAGATGGAGAATCTTCTTAGTCGCTGCAACAAAAGTTTCATCAAACTGACTAGTCTCGCCAGTCTCTTTCCAAAGGAGATAAGCCAACTGCAAAGGATAGCAAAGAGAGTCCACTTCGTACTTGCGTTCCCAAATCCATCCATTAAGGTCTGTATGGTCAGTCTCGTGGTGCCCCTTCCAGTTTTCCTCAATGTTAAATGAGTTGGCATAAGGATCCTTGAGTACCAAGGTCATCTGACGTTTGACCAAACCAGCAATGGTCTGACGCAGGAGGTCATCTCTTTTAGCCACATGAAGGTAGGGTCTGAGTTGGGCTGTCGAATCCCGAAGCCACATAGCAGGAATATCCCCAGTCAAGACAAAAGTTGAACCATCTTCTAGGATTTCAACCGTATTGTCCAAGGTGTCTGTATAGCAACGCTCAAAGACATCCACCCACTCTGGATGGTCCTTAGCACGTTCTGCTACTTCATCCAGCCATTCTCTAACAATTTCTTTTGAATAAATCATCGTGCAGTATCCTCTTTCAAACAAGTTTCATTTTCAGTATATAGCTTTTAAGGCAGAAAATACATACACAAATGATAGTCATTTTTCTACAAAATAGTTATCTTTAAAACTCCTTTTCTAAAGACCCTCTTTTTCTGATATAATGTAGAAAAACAGCTAAAGGAAAGACTATGAAACCACTACTTGAAACCATCGATACTCGCTTGGGGACCGCCAGCAAGCATGCCTTTTCTCGGGGAAATACTCTGCCTTATACGGGCGTCCCTTTCGGGACGAATTATTTTGTGCCCCAAACCAGTGACCAGGAGGGCTCTTGGTTTTTCGATCCGCATCTGCCCATCTTTCAGGGGATTCGATTAACCCACCAGCCCAGTCCTTGGATTGGGGACTACTCTTGGATCCTTCTGACACCTGTCACAGGCCAACTGGGTGGAGACAGTCTCTTCCATCGTCAGTCTTCCTATGATATGGATAAGGCCTCTTTCCAACCTCATTATCTGAAGATTTTCTCCCTGCGCTATCAGATTGAAACCCAGCTCACACCGACTTGCTACGGTGCTTCTATTCGTTTGGAGCAAAAGCAAGGCAAAGCCCTCTCCCTCTATCTTCACGCAGCAGAGGAACTGACCATGGATCAAGTAGATAAGCGAACTCTTGCCCTGCGACAAGAGGGAAAAACTGAAACCAACAAAAATCCACTAACGATGTTCACAGTCCTGCAAATGAATACGGATATTCTTGCTATTAGCCAAGAAGGTGGAGACTGGCGAATCGACCTGTCAGATAGTCATGCTGAAATTCAGCTAGCGACTTCTTTCATCTCTCCTTCTCAAGCACTGCTTAATCTACCTCAACAAGACTTCGATAACTGCAAAGCAAGTGCACAAAAAGATTGGGAAAATCTCCTCCATCGTTTTGATATTATAGAGACAGGAGAGGCTGACCGAACCTTCTTTGACCACTGCCTCTACAGACTCTTCCTCTTTCCTCAGACTTTTTATGAGGTTGACGAATCAGGGCACGCCATCCACAAGGATCTGGCTACTGGAACTGTCAAGCCTGGTGTCCTCTTCAGCAACAATGGTTTCTGGGATACCTTCCGCACCACATTCCCCCTCTTTGCCCTTATCATACCGGAGCACTATCACCGCTTTTTAGAAGGCTTTCTCAATATCTATCGTGATACTGGATTCCTTCCAAAATGGTTGGCTCCAGATGAACGGGGTATGATGCCAGGTACCCTTTTAGACGGCATTATCGCAGATAGCGCCTGCAAGGACATGGCCACCGACCTAGAAGAAGAACTCCTCCAAGCCATGCTTGAAACAGCCACCAAGTCCGACCCTCTCGGCATCAATGGTCGCCACGGACTAGCCCAATACCAAGAACTGGGCTACCTCTCTACCGACCACCACGAAAGTGTTAGCCATACCCTAGACTACGCCTATAGTGACTTTTGTATCGCCAGCTGTGCCGAAAAACTCGGTCAGAATGACATCGCGGAAACTTATAGAACTGCGTCACAAAATTACCGCCATCTATTTGATGCTGAGACAGGTTACATGCGAGCGCGTGATGGTCAAGGCAACTTCCGCCCTGACTTCTCTCCTTATAGTTGGGGACGTGATTATGCCGAATGTTCAGCCATTCAAGCAACCCTAGGTGTCCTCCACGACATCCCAGGTTTGATCCAACTTATGGGTGGAAAAGAAGCCTTTAGCAACTATCTTTTAAAAGCCTGTCAGGAGGCTCCTCTCTTTGAGACAACAGGCTATGGCTACGAGATTCACGAAATGAGCGAGATGGCTACTGCTCCTTTTGGGCAACTCGCCATTTCCAACCAGCCGAGTTTCCACATTCCTTATCTCTTCCGCTACAGCAATTACCCTGACTACACTGCCCTTCTCATCAAGACTCTCCGTCAAAAAGCTTTTCATCCAAGTTGGGAAGCCTATCCTGGCGATGAGGATAACGGCAGTCTCTCGGCCTGGTACATCTGGTCAGCTCTCGGTTTTTATCCGACCTGTCCAGGAAAACCAAGCTATGACCTCGGAATCCCTCTCTTTGACCACCTCCGAATCTATCTGGCTAAAGAAGATAAATGGCTGGATATCCATACTAAACAAAACCACAGCCATTTTAACTTTGTAAAAGAATGTAGACTAGATAATACCTCTATAACTAGTATTCAACACCAAGACCTCTTAAAAGCTGAGCAACTAACCTTCACCCTTAGCTGGTTACCAAGTCAACCGTCCACTTCCTAAAATGCAAAAATCTCCTAGCAGGCTTTCCTGCTAGGAGATTTTCTTGTGAGAGGTACTTGTTTAAGCTTTGAAAATCGGATTTATCATCTGATGTTTATCAAACAATCTACCAATTAAGCTTCTTCGTCTTCTTTACGACGACGACCTGCAAGACCAAGACCAAGTAATGCACTTGCTGCAGCTGCTACCATAGCTACAGTAGAATCTGCTGTACCTGTATTTGGCAATTCTTTAGCTACTTTACGCGCATTTGCTTGTGCTGATGCTGCTTGAGTAGTAGCTGTATCTACAGCTGGTGTTTGAGCAGCTTGGTCGTTAGCTGGAGTTGCATGATCAGTTGATGAAGCAACTTTCGCCATAAAGCCTTCGATACGTTTAACCATTGCATCCACTTCTGCTTGACTTGCGTCTGCATTGGCAAATACTTTCTTAGCATCTGCTAATAATGCATTCGCTTCTTTTGCAGTTTCTGCATCAAGCTTAGCTGATTCTTTAACGATTAATTCATCTAATTGACGAATAGCACCTTCTAACTTCGCTTTATCCACTTTTGCATCAGTGTTAGTTGCTCCGTTATTGCCAGAAGTTCCGTTACCGTTACCACTGTTATTGCCGCCACCATTTGATGGTACATATGGACGTTGTTTGAAGATATCTTTAGCTACGATTGTGTAAACTTTACCATCTTTAGTAATTACAGTTGCATTTCCTGCTTTGTCGAAGATAACTTCTACTACATCAGCATTTGCTCCTTTAATCTTAGCTTTTGCAGCTTCTTTTTCTGCATCCGTTAAGTTATTGAAGTCTGCTACTGTTTCTTTTTCGAAGTCAACATTGATGTTTTCACCATTGTTCTTAGCTGCAACATCTTTAGCATCTTTAACTAATTGAGCTGCTGGAATTGTTGCTGTCTTACCTTCTGGGGTTGTAACTGTTGCGTTTCCTTTATCGTCTACTACTACAGTTGATCCTGGGTTGACTGCTTTAATTGATTCTTTAACTTTTTCAATTTCATCAGCTGTTAATTTAGCTTTATCTCCAACTAACACTCTAGTTGCTGGTGTGTTCACACCATTTTGTTGAGTTGGATCAGTTAATTTATCTTCTGGAATTACTAAGTCAAGTTCTGGGATTACTAATACTGTTCCATCACCTTTAGTAACGATTACATCACCTTTATCATTTACTACTACAGTTGATCCTGGGTTTACATCCTCTACTGCTTTCTTAACTTTTGCTTTTTCTTCATCTGTTAACTTAGCTGGATCTTTTACTACTGTCTTAGTTGCTGGTGTGTTTGCTCCATTTCCTGCATTTGCTTTACCTGCGTCTGCTGCTGACTTAGTTACATCTGCTGCTGGAATGGTTGCTGTTTTACCTTCTGGAGTTGTAACTGTTACGTTTCCTTTATCGTCTACTACAACTTTAGATCCTGGATTTACAGCTTTAACTTTGTCTTCGATTGCTTTCTTCTCAGCGTCTGTTAAGTTAGCTGGATCTTTAACTTCTACCTTAGCTGCTGGTGTGTTTACTGCATTTCCTGCATTTGCTTTACCTGCATCTGCTGCTGACTTAGTTACATCTGCTGCTGGAATGGTTGCTGTCTTACCTTCTGAGGTTGTGACTGTTGTGTTTCCTTTATCGTCTACTACAACTTTAGATCCTGGGTTTACATCCTCTACTGCTTTCTTAACTTTAGCTTTTTCTTCATCTGTTAATTTGGCTGGATCTTTAACTTCTACCTTAGCTGCTGGTGTGTTTACTGCATTTCCTGCATTTGCTTTACCTGCGTCTGCTGGTGATTTAGTTAAGTCTGTTGTTGGAATTACTACTACATCACCTTCTGGGGTTGTGACTGTTGCGTTTCCTTTATCGTCTACTACAACTTTAGATCCTGGGTTTACTGCCTCAATTGCTTCCTTAACTTTAGCTTTTTCTTCATCTGTTAATTTGGCTGGATCTTTAACTTCTACCTTAGCTGCTGGTGTGTTTACTGTATTTCCTGCATTTGCTTTAGCTGCGTCTGCTGGTGACTTAGTCAAGTCTGTTGCTGGAATTACGGCTGTCTTACCTTCTGGAGTTGTAACTGTCGCATTTCCTTTATCATCTACAACTACTGTTGCACCTGGGTTTACAGCTTTAACTTTATCTTCGATCGCTTTCTTCTCTTCTGGAGTTAAGTTAGCTGGATCTTTAACTGCTGTCTTATCTGCTGGTTTAACGATGTCGTTGCCTGCATTTGGTTTAGTTGCAGTTTCTGGATCTTTCGTCAAGTCTGCTGCTGGAATTACGGCTGTCTTACCTTCTGGGGTTGTGACTGTCGTATTTCCTTTGTCATCTACAACTACTGTTGCATCTGGGTTTACAGCTTTAACTTTATCTTCGATTGCTTTCTTCTCAGTATCTGTAAGTTTTTCTGGATTTGCTACTACAGTCTTATCTGCTGGTTTAACGATGTCGTTACCTGCATTTGGTTTCTTAGTATCTTCAACAGTACGTACTAATTCTTCTACAGGAATAACTTGTGTTTGACCATCTGGAGTTGAAACTTTAGCATTTCCTTTGTCATCAACTACTACAATTGAGTTTGGATTTACAGCTTCAACTGCTGCTTTAATTTTCTCCTTCTCAGCATCTGTCAACTTAGCTGGATCATTTACAACTACTTTATCCGCTGGTTTAACGATATCGTTGCCTGCTTTTGGATCATTTGCTGTAGCTGCAGTTTTCACTACTTGCTCAGGAGTGATGATTTCTTTGTGCCCATCTGGAGTTGTAACAGTAACATTTCCATCTGCGTCTTGAGTAATTTCTTTAGCATCTGGATTTACTTTCTTAACAGCTTCTAAGACCTTAGCTTTTTCATCATCTGTTAAAGCACTTGGATTATTTACAAGAACTTTATCAGCCGGAATATTCACTTCACCTACAGCTTTAATAGCCGCTTTATCTGACTCTTCAATTCCATCAACAGCTTCTGATGTTTTAGCTGCATCTACAGATTTCTTAGCTTGATCTGCGATTGCATCTACTTGAGCTTTAAGATCTTCTTTAGCTTTAGGAGTTAAGTCTGTACGTGCATCAATTGCTTCTTTCTTAGCTTTTGCTTCATCTTCAATTGCTTTACGTGCATTTGGCTTATCTTCTACAACAGGTACAGATTTTTCGATTTCACCTTCAGCTTCTTCTTGAAGTTGCTTAACTTCTGCATCTGTTCCAGCTTTATCGATTTCTTTCTTAGCTCCTTCTGCTAGAGCTTTAGCTGCATCTGCTGCAACTTTCTTCTCATCATCTGTAGCATCTGGAGTGTTAGCAATGTCTTCCAATTGTTTTGCTAATTTATCTTCGATGGCTTTCTTAGCTACTGGTTTAGCTTTGGCTTCTGGATCTACAGCTTTAACATCTGCTACACCTTTATCTTTAGCACCATCTACTGCTGTTTGAGCTTCTGCTGCTTTCTCTGGTGTTTCTGCGTTGCTTGGTTGAGCATCGATTGCATCTGTTGCTTCCTTAGCTTTCGCTTGAGCTTCTTCTTTGGCTTTAGCTTTCTCTTCATCTGTGAGGTCGTTACGGCCAGCAATTTCTGCTTCTTTAGCTTTCAATTCATCCGCAACTGCTTTCTTAGCTGCTTCTTTAGCTACTGGGTTAACTTTGGCGATTTCACCAGTACCAGCTTCTTTAGCTTTATCTACTTCTGCATTGCTTGGTGCTGCATCAATTGCTTCTTTAGCCTTATCTGCTGCATCTTTAGCTGCATCTTTAGCTGCTTTCTTCTCGTCATCTGTCAAGTCTGTACGAGCGTCAATTGCTGCTTCCTTAGCTTTAAGAGCGTCATCGATTGCTTGCTTAGCTTCTGGTTTAGCTTTGGCTTCTGGATTGATTGCTTCAACTGCTCCAGTACCAGCTTCTTTAGCTTTATCTACTTCCGCATCACTTGGTGCTGCATCAATTGCTTCTTTAGCTTTATCTGCTGCATCTTTAGCTGCATCTTTAGCTGCTTTCTTCTCGTCATCTGTCAAGTCTGTACGAGCGTCAATTGCTGCTTCCTTAGCTTTAAGAGCGTCATCGATTGCTTGCTTAGCTTCTGGTTTAGCTTTGGCTTCTGGATTGATTGCTTCAACTGCTCCAGTACCAGCTTCTTTAGCTTTATCTACTTCCGCATCACTTGGTGCTGCATCAATTGCTTCTTTAGCTTTATCTGCTGCATCTTTAGCTGCATCTTTAGCTGCTTTCTTCTCGTCATCTGTCAAGTCTGTACGAGCGTCAATTGCTGCTTCCTTAGCTTTAAGAGCGTCATCGATTGCTTTCTTAGCTTCTGGTTTCTTAGTTGCTGCTGGATTTACTGCTGTAACATCTGCTACACCTTTATCTTTAGCACCATCTACTGCTGTTTGCGCTTCTGCTGCTTTTTCTGGTGTTTCTGCGTTGCTTGGTTGAGCATCGATTGCATCTGTTGCTTCCTTAGCTTTTGCTTGAGCTTCTTCTTTGGCTTTAGCTTTCTCTTCATCTGTGAGATCGTTACGGCCAGCGATTTCTGCTTCTTTCTTAGCTAATTCATCCGCTACTGCTTTCTTAGCTGCTTCTTTAGCTACTGGGTTAACTTTTGCAATTTCACCAGTTCCTGCTTCTTTAGCTTTATCTACTTCTGCATTGCTTGGTGCTGCATCAATTGCTGCTTTAGCTTTATCTGCTGCTTCTTTAGCTGCTTCTTTAGCTGCTTTCTTCTCGTCATCTGTCAAGTCTGTACGAGCGTCAATTGCGTCTTCCTTAGCTTTAAGAGCGTCATCAATAGCTTTCTTAGCTTCTGGTTTAGCTTTGGCTTCTGGATTGATTGCTTCAACTGCTCCAGTACCAGCGTCTTTAGCTGTATCTACTGCTGCATCTGTTGTTGCTGCATCAATTGCTGCTTTAGCCTTATCTGCTTCTGCTTTAGCTAGATCTTTCGCTGCTTTCTTCTCGTCATCTGTCAAGTCTGTACGAGCGTCAATTGCTGCTTCCTTAGCTTTAAGAGCGTCGTCGATGGCTTTCTTAGCTGCTGGTTTCTTAGCCGCTGCTGGATCTACAGCTTTAACATCTGCTACACCTTTATCTTTTGCACCATTTACTGCTGTTTGTGCTTTTTCTGCTGCTTCTGGTGTTGCTGCGTTACTTGGTTGAGCATCGATTGCATCTGTTGCTTCCTTAGCTTTATCTTGCGCATCTTTCTTAGCTGCTGCTTTTTCTTCATCAGTTAAGTCAGTACGTCCGTCGATGGCTTTTTCTTTCTCAGCTAATTCATCTGCGATTGCTTTCTTAGCTGCTTCTTTAGCTACTGGGTTTACAGCTTTAACGTCTGCTACACCTTTATCTTTTGCATCATTTACTGCTGTTTGAGCTTCTGCTGCTGCTTCTGGTGTTGCTGCGTTATCTGGCTGTGCATTAATAGCGTCTGTTGCTGCTTTTGCTTTCGCTTTTGCATCTTCCTTAGCTGCTGCTTTTTCTGCGTCAGTTAAGTCAGTACGCGCATCGATGGCTTTTTCTTTCTCAGCTAATTCATCTGCAACTGCTTTCTTAGCTGCTTCTTTAGCTACTGGGTTTACTTTCGCTATTTCTCCAGTTCCTGCTTCTTTAGCTGTATCTACCGCTGCGTCTGTTGTTGCTGCATCGATGGCATCTGTTGCTTTCTTAGCTTCTGCTGCTGCTTTATCTTTAGCTGCTTTCTTCTCGTCATCTGTCAAGTCTGTACGAGCGTCAATTGCATCTACTTTAGCTTTAAGAGCATCTTCAACTGCTTTCTTAGCTGCTGGTTTCTTAGCCGCTTCTGGATTTACAGCTTTAACATCTGCTACACCTTTATCTTTTGCACCATCTACTGCTGTTTGTGCTTTTTCTGCTTCTTCTGGTGTTGCTGCGTTGCTTGGTTGAGCATCGATTGCATCTGTCGCTGCTTTTGCTTTCGCTTTTGCGTCGTCCTTAGCTGCTGCTTTTTCTTCATCAGTTAAGTCTGTACGTCCATCGATTGCTTCTTCTTTCTTAGCTAATTCATCTGCGATTGCTTTCTTAGCTGCTGCTTTCGCTACTGGGTTTACAGCTTTAACATCTGCTACACCTTTATCTTTAGCATCATTTACTGCTGTTTGAGCTGCTGCTGCTTCTTCTGGTGTTGTTGCGTTATCTGGCTGTGCATTAATAGCGTCTGTTGCTGCTTTTGCTTTCGCTTTTGCGTCGTCCTTAGCTGCTGCTTTTTCTGCATCTGTTAAGTCAGTACGTCCGTCGATTGCTTCTTCTTTCTTAGCTAATTCATCTGCGATTGCTTTCTTAGCTGCTTCTTTCGCTACTGGGTTTACTTTCGCAATTTCTCCAGTACCAGCAGTTTTAGCTTGATCTACTGCATCGTTTGTTGTTGCAGAGTCGATAGCTTTAGTTGCTTCTGCTGCTGCCGTATTATTTTTCGCAATAGCTGCATCTTTTTCTGCTTGTGTTAGATTTGGATTTGCTTTAATTGCATCTTCTTTAGCTTTACGAGCTGTTTCAACATCTGCTTTAGCCGCATCTTTTTTCGCTACTACTGGGTTATCTGCTGCGATTGCATCAGTTCCTGCTGTTTTAGCTTTATCAAGAGCATCTTTTGTTGTAACTTCAGGTTTCGCTATTTCATCAAGAGCTTTTTTCTTATCAGCATTTACTTTATCGATTGCTGCTTGTTTCTCGTCATCAGTAGCATTTGGAGTGTTATTGATGGCAGCAATTTGGGCTTCTGCTGCTTTTTCTACTGCCTCAATAGCTGGTTGTTTATCAAGAGTTACAAATTCTGATAACGGTCTTGTATCTTTAGAACCGTCTGTGTATGTTACCACAAGATTTCCAGCGTTATCTTTTTCTACTGATTGAATCTTAGTCTTAGCATCTTCAGCATCTACAGTTTTACCTTTTTTGTCTGCGAAGTTAGCATCATCATTAGTTTGAGCATACTCAATTTGTAGTTTTTCTTTGATTTTCGCTAAGTCATCTGCTGTTACGTTAGCTGGGTCTGCTACAGCAACTTTTTCAGTTGGAGCTGCAATGTCATATTTAGATGTTTGATTTTTAACGATGAATTGAACATATCCTGGTTTTTGTCTCGCATTAGGATCTTTATCTAGCGCTCTGTAATCAGTGTTTGAAAGTTTACCGTCATTATCTTTAGAAACGACGAAACTTGTCCACTGTTTACCAGCTGCTAGATTAGTTTTACCAGTCATCTTGATAGTAGCTGATGTCTTATCTTCAGATACTGAACCTTCTCCAGTAACCTCACCATTTTCAACTTTACCCGTTGGTAATCCATAACCAGATGTATTATTCCATGAAATATCTCCAGGTCCACGTAGGTAAAGATCTTTCACTTCATTTTCATCTGTACCCTTGAAAGTTAAATCAGTGTTTTCACCTGTATAAACATAGATCTGTTTGTTAGCTTCATTTGAGTATGGAAGTTCAACTTTTGGAGCTACGTTTACAAAATCTGCTAATGCTTTTGTATCTTTAGAACCATCTTTATAGGTTACTACAACATTATTTCCTTCTCTAGTAATGCTTTCAATACGATCAGTTTGGTTTTCAACGTCTTTTCCTTGTTTATCAAGAAGATTTTTATCTGGGTTTGTCGTAGAGTATTGAATCTTAATACTATTTTTAATCTGGTTAAACTCATCTTCTGTGATATTATTAGCATTTGCTACAGTAACTTTTGTCTCTGGATCTTTAATATCATATTTTGCTGTTTGAGCTTTTAAGACAATTCTGAATGAACCTGGATCATTTGCATATGAAGATCCAGTCGCAGTGTTGTTAATATATGCTCCATCTGTATCTGTTGCAGTTGCATAACGAGTTACAACTGGAAGTTCCGCACTTTCTGTTGTAGGAAGTGTTATTTTCTTAACTGGTGTTCCACCTTCTGTATCTTTTGTGATTTTACCTCTAATATGAACAACTGCAGGATTATCTGCTGTTGCTGGTGTTTCTGTAGAGATTTTCTCGACTACTGTGTCATATTCGTTATCCAATATATTTGGATTTGATGCATCTTTAGCTGGTGATACCTTATTTCCACCACGTACAATTTCTGCAGATGCTATTTTTCCTGAGTCATCTGTAAATTTAATAGGAATATCGAAATCTTCATTTGAATATACAAATACGTCTTTTCTGCCTTCTACTGAGTATGGAATCTTTACTGTTGGTGCCGCATTTACACGTGCTACATTTGCAACTGGAGTAGTGTCTACTGAGTCATCATTATAGGTAACTGTGACTGTTCCACTTGCAACATCGATGTTTTTTACTACTGAAGATCTATTTGCTAAGACTTCCCCTTTGTGAGACGCTAGTCGAGCATCTTCTGTCGTTGCTTTATCAGAATATTGAATCTTAATTTTCTCTTTGATTTTAGTAATCTCAGGCGCAGTTAAGCTGTTAATATCAGCAACAGGAACTTTATTCTCCTCTGCTACTGGTTGAATATCGTATTTATATGTTTGAGATTTAACAACTAAGTTGAACCCACCAGGAGCTTTTAAGTTGCTACCTGCAGCCAGCTTTTCACCATTAGAATTTTCAAGTTGTAAATATCTTGCTCCTAATACTGCGTTTTGATCTTCAGTTTTTTTGTAAGCTGAAAGTCCTTTAAATTCATCATTTGGTTTACCAGTTATTTTAATTGTTACTGGACCTTTAGTTGGAGTTAGTGTCTGACGATAAGTCCAACCAAAACCATCTATTTCATTTTCTTCTTCAACAGGTTGAGGTTTCGTACCAGCTTTTACTGCATCTCTCTTAGATTTTAGTAAGAACTGACCACTTCCACTTTTAACTGTTGCTTTAGTAATATCTCCAGCCGTTGAGTTAACTGTGATATCGATGTCTGCGTTTTCTTCATTATAAAGGTAAATTTCTTTTTTATTAGAATTAGAATATTCCATAGAATAAGTAAAGTTACCTTGAGTTTCAGGTGTTTCCGCACGGAAAGCATTGTTTTTGTCTAATGCTTGTCCATTACGTTCGTCTTTTGAACCGGTATTTTCGATAGAGTTAGATTCTGATTTTTTCTCAGTGTTTTCTGCTTTTTTACCTACAGTTTCTTTTCCGTTAGTAGTGTCTACTGCTGGAGTTTCTTTTTTCTCTACAGGTTTATTTTTTAATTTAGTGTTAGCTGTAGTGACAAGTTTACTGTAAGCTTTTTTTAGTTCAGCTTGAGTAGTTGCATTCGCTAATGTAGCTTTTGCAGATTCTAAGTCAGCTTTTAATACTGCAACACTTTCTTCCGTTTTGTTATCGTAAGAACCGTTAGAAAGTTTTGTCTCAATTTCTGAAATGTAGCTTTCAAGTTGAGTTTTATTCAAAGCTGGTGTTACTGCTTCTGCTGGTTTAGCAGTAGCCTCTTCCGAAGTTGGTTTGTTTTCAGAGGCTGGCGCTGAAGCTTCTACAGATGGTGTATCTTGTTTGCTTAGCTCATTAGCTGATACAGCTCCATTACCTAAGAACATGAAAAGAGCAGCGACCGCTACACTAGCCGCTCCAAAGCTATATTTACGAATCGAATAACGCGTGACTTTTTCACGGTGCAAACGTTCAACACGACTCATGGGATTTTTGTGTTCCATTTTATTCTCCTTTTGGAATTAGTTGATTTAGCTTCTACATAACAAAATTTATTACTTAAAACGAATAAGCAATATTCTCTTATGCATGCAGAAACCTACATTCGTATTCTACCCTATTTTCAATATATATGCAAACTTTTTGACTTCAAATTTTTGCAAAAAAAAAAAGCGTTTTGGGAAAGCAAGGAATTTTCAGACAATTTAAATTTGCATTTTTTTACGTTTGAATATATATTTAATCTCTATATTATACTATTGTATTTTTGTTCGATTTATACGTAATTGCAGAAGATATTACATATATATAATTAGAATCAGAGTAAGTTTAAAAACAAGCATTGACTATTAGCCCAAAATAAAACATGCTATCTAGTTCGATAACATGTTCCCATTCTCATTTATAGTAAAGCCTCAAACTCAGCGACAGTCATGCCCAATTGCTGGCTAGCAACTTCAGATGTCAGTAGCTGTTGACGGACTAGATTTGCTAACATAGCGAAACTTCCTTCAGCTTTCCCACGCTCCAGTCCCTGTTCAAGACCACGCTCTAAACCTTGTTCAAGACCTTCCGCCCTAGCAGTCTCCAAGGCATAATCCTGAGCCAATAACGCTTGTTCTTCGCGCATACGTAGTTGACTAAACATTTTTCTGTCCTCCTCGGACCAGCTTTTGTAGTCCAGCAGTTGATCTGCCTGACTGATGGCTCGCTCGGGTTCTTGAGTAAAGGGTTTATTCCCGAAAAACTCCAACCACGGCTTACGAACCTCGTCTTTGCTGGTTTCTCTATATTTTTTTAGTTCTAAGAACGCCATCTTGACCAAATGGTTTTCTTGACCGTTATTTGTGATGGTTAAGACTTCACCTGTCGTGTTCTCCCGCATACTAAAGCTATGAAAAGCCAAGTCATCTGAAAAGTAATTACTGTCTACGATAGCGATAGCATATACTGGTGCAATATGTTTATAGCTCTGGTGGGTATCACCTTCTCGTTGGCGAATTTTTTCTAAGTTTTGATTGACCTGACTGCAAAGGTAAGCCCACAGGCGATTGATGAAAAAATTCTGATGATGGACTTGTATTTCGATAATAACCTGTGTCCCATTGTCCAACTCCGCTAAGACGTCTATACTGGTATAAAAATCCTGAGCCGAGTACGGCAGGGAAGGCAAGACATGAATATTGCTTCCCTCCAAAATAGTTACATTTTTGGTTGGTAAGTCCAGCATATCGCGGATAAATTGACAAGTGATTTCTGGATTGCTGAAAATTTTCTTAGCTACCAAATCATTGGTCGGGCTGATGCCCGGATGTCTTAAAGTCATCCATTTCCTCCTCTTATTATACCACAGTTTTAAATCTAATTTTACTAGATTCGATGGTTCTATCTATTTATTCGGAAAGGAAATGAATTGTGAAAATATTTTATCTCGTTTCAACTAAAATATGAGCTTGATCAACCAGTTGTCTATCCACATTCAGATTTCGATAAAAATTCAAAGTTCTATCAGTAGCAAAGTACAGAGTTAGTATGATCAGATCTTTTTTGGTTTCCCCAGCTTGAAATGACGGATTTTAAGCTCAAATCTTAGTTTCTAAAGGATTACTATTTTGAACTACACCCTCTTATTAACAACTTTATCCACAGCTGTGGATAAAGTTGTTAATAACTAAACATCCTCAAAAGTTTCTTATTACCGTGTGAAAAGTCTTGACTTTTCTAACTAACTACTATTCTCTACCGAAGATCCTCCCTCCTAGCTAATAATTAAAATTCTCTCCTCGTCAACAAGTGATACTCAATGAAAATCAAAGAGCAAAATAGGAAGCTGACCTAGTTTGAAGAGATTTTTGAAAAGTATGAAACAGTAGTGTTTACAAATATTGCCGTACTTCCTCCCTTTAATTTTCTACATGAAATAGACTATCAATTCAAAAAATAGTTAAGCAGATATATACACATGATTATCCACAAGTTGTTGATAACTTCTGTGAATTACCCAATTTTTAGGAACCATTTCACTCTCAGTTGTCTATTATCTCTAAGGTTAATGAGCTATTCCCACTCTTATAAATCTGTGGAAAAGTCTGATAATCACTTCATGTTCATACAAACTGTAATTTTTAAGAAACAAGGTCAAATCTTACACAAGCGCAAAAACCATCTCTCTGAATATTCATTATTACTGTATATCAGAAATAGTTTGTATTCACAAATCTTTCTAGTTATTCCCTTATCATTCCAAATTAAGGAAAACAACATACAATAATTTTAGTTAAATGTATATCAATGTTCTTTGCTTTTCTTAACAAACGCAATGCAAAAAGAGCCTGTTGCCAAGCTCTTTAGTCTATTATTTCTTCTCAGCACGGAGGGCTGACAAGATTTGTGTACGGATATCATCTACCCCATTTGGCGTATTTGGTAGAAAAATGGTTTGATTTCCTTTAGAAGCAAAGGTATTCAAGGTATCCAAGTACTGGTTGGTCAAGAGGATGGACATGATTTGTTCTTCTGTCATGCCAACATTGGCTTCCTTGAGTTCTGTGATAGACTCTGCCAGTCCATCCACAATGGCTTTACGTTGTTGGGCAATCCCCACACCATGAAGGCGATCTTTTTCTGCTTCGGCTTCAGCTGCAGTGACGATTTTAATCTTGTCTGCTTCCGCCAATTCTTGCGCTGCGACCCGCTTACGTTGCGCCGCATTGATTTCATTCATGGATTGCTTGACTTCTGCATCTGGTTCAACCTTTGTAATCAAGGTTTTCACAATAATATAACCGTAAGTAGTCATTTCTTCTGCTACCTGATGTTGAACTTCAAGGGCAATCTCATCTTTTTTCTCAAACAATTCATCCAAGGTTAATTTGGGAACAGAAGAGCGAAGAGCATCTTCGATATAAGATTTAATCTGAGATTCAGGACGCATGAGTTTATAGTAAGCATCTGTCACGCTCTGCTCGTTGACACGGTACTGGGTCGCCACATTCATCATAACGAACACATTGTCCTTGGTCTTAGTCTCAACCACAATATCACTTTGCAACAAGCGCAACTGAATCCGCGCTGCAATCGAGTCAATCCCAAAAGGCAAGCGAATATGAATACCGCTATTGGCAACCTTTTGGTATTTCCCAAAGCGCTCAATAATTGCCACCGACTGCTGACGAACCACATAAACTGTACTCAGTGTGACTATCACCAATAGGAGCACACAAACCACCACAAAAATCATCAAAAATGTTGCCATTATCGTGACCTCCATTATTATTTTTTCCTGTATTATAGCACATTTAAAGAAGGTTGTGCAGTTTTTACTGCAATTTTTCCTGAAATGTCAATAATTAGAGGTGAAACTACATTTCAAGTTAGTAATCGCTTTTTTCATTACATTAACTTCTATAGAATCTACATCAATAGTCAGGGAATAACTTGCCTTAACTTTTCCTTCGTGCTATACTAGTGATTGAAATTAATAATGGGAGATATTTCATGAAAACAGCAAAAACTACTGTTACAATCCTTTCTGCACTTGCTTCTGTCGTCTTATTGGCTAGTTGTGCAACAAAGTCCACAGAAACACAGACAAGCAATAATAGCTCATCTGATAATCAAATTACAATGACATATGACCAACTACGGTCAAGAGAAAACACTATGTCAACCCTTTGGTACCAAAAATCAGCTGAAACTAAAGCTTTATACATACAGGGTTATAACGTTGCAACAAATCACCTAAAGGAATTGCTCAAAACAGAATCAGACAAACCTTACTCTATCGTTTTAGACTTGGATGAAACTGTCCTAGATAATAGCCCTTATCAAGTACAAAATGTCAAAGACGGTACAGCATTCACACCCGAAAATTGGGATGTTTGGGTTCAAAAAGCTGCAGCAAAAGCCGTCCCTGGAGCCAAGGATTTTCTTCAGTTTGCTGATCAAAACGGTGTCCAAATCTACTATATTTCTGACCGCTCAGCTAATCAAGTGGATGCTACTATTAAAAATCTTGAAAGTGAAGGAATTCCTGTTCAAGGACGTGATCATCTCATGTTCTTAGAAAGTGGTGTAAAATCCAAAGAAGGTCGTCGCCAAAAAGTTCAAGAAAAAACAAATCTTATCTTATTGTTTGGTGATAACCTCGTAGACTTTGCAGATTTTTCTAAGACTTCTGAATCTGACCGTGATAAACAACTTGAAGAATTGCAAAAAGAATTCGGTGAAAAATTCATCATCTTCCCAAATCCAATGTACGGATCATGGGAATCAGCTGTATACGGTGGTAACAAACTAGATGCTAAAGGTCAAGTAGAAGAACGCCAAAAAGCCTTGCAAGGTTTTGATAAATAAAACAAATAAGTTGATTCTACATAAAATTAGGTTAACTTACAATCTTCAAAAAGTGGGTAGGAAGGAATTCTGATAATCAGAAAACTTTCCTATCCACTTTTATAATTGATATAACATCAAGCTTTTATACATCTGATACTATACGTTTTTTGATTTTAAAGACTTTTTGCCTATCCCCTATATTTCAAAAATTAAACAATATTGATGATCCAAATTTAATGTGGTATACTATTTTTGTCATCGGTTACCGATTACGTTCCTTACGGTTCGTGAGAGGAGGTGAAACTAATGAGCCTTATACCTGAGCTTGCTCTTACTATTATAGCAGATGTTATAGCAGGAATTATCTTGTATTTCATCTGCAGATGGCTAGATAGTAAGAAGTAGACCGAATGACTAGCCTATAAACACCCGTTAAATCTCTAAGATACGTCAAAAAAGCCCTTAACTATGGCAGTAGTTAGGGGCTTTGGTGTTCTAATGAACCTTATCCGATAAAATTATTCTATCATATAAGCCCAGATATTTCAAGAGTTTTATTCATTTTTAAAGTTCTGAAAGGTCCATAATGAAGTTAGCCATCTAGTACCCAAAAACCGACTAGCTCTTATGAACTAGTCAATTTCTCATCAATGTGCCAACATTTCTTGGGCGATTTCTTGGCCAGATAGGTTATCTGGGTAGTAGGTTGGCCAGTTGTCCATTTCTTCAAAGAGGGCTTCTTGGCTTGTGCCTCCAAAGAAGATATGGAAATGTTCTGCCTTAACTGGGGCGATATTGTGGTCACTAAACTGAACATACTTGAACTGTCCAGCGTCCGCATCTGTCGCTTCAAAGAGGAAGCGCACGCCACGATTGCCTTTCTTATAAGTCAAGATTTTCTTTCCAACATACTTATAATTGTATTTCTTACTTTGCCCACCTTGAACAAATTCCATAGTGTTATCAGTAATGTTGATCCTGCTCACATCTGTCTGATAGCCTTTTGTATAGTAGGCCTTGTACTCAGCCTGAGTCATCTTACCAGTCAACTTAGCCTTGTAGTCAAAGACTTGGTCAAATGTGCCATCTTCAAGGAAAGGATAAACTGATTGCCAATTACCTGCATAGTCACTCAAGGTGCGGTCCTTGACAGCTGTATCCTCAAAATAACCATTTTGGACTGTCTTGGTATCCTCTGCCTTTTCAGGCTCGATTGCTGGACCTTCTTGGTCCGTTGTTTGTTTCAAAGCCTTGAGGTTTTTCTCCATCACGGAAATGTAGTTTTCTCCAGCCTTGGTATCCTCTTCTGTCAGACTTTCTAAAGGATTGAGGACATCTGTTTTGACACCTGCTTCTTTTGAAAGTGTGTTAGCAAGGGCCTGTGAGGCATTTTCTTCAAAGTAGATATAGGCAATTTTATTTTTCTTGACGTACTCTGTCAATTCTGCTAAACGAGCTGCTGATGGCTCGGCATCTGGAGAAAGTCCTGAGATAGCGACTTGTTTGAGTCCATAGTCTAAAGCGAGATAGTTAAAGGCTGCGTGTTGCGTTACAAAGCTCTTTTGTTTGGCTTGAGACAAGCCTTCTGCATAAGCCTTATCCAAGGCTTGCAATTTTTCGATATAGGCAGCAGCATTCTTCTCAAAGGTCTCTTTTTTATCAGGATAATCTGCTGATAAGCTGTCGCGGATGTGCTCTACTAGTTTAATGGCACGAACCGGTGATAACCAAACATGAGGATCGAACTCATGGTGATGGCCTTCTTCTCCATGGTCATGTTCTCCCTCTTCTTCTTCGCCACCTGGCAAGAGCAACATATCACCTGTCGCCTTGATAGTTTTCACCCTTTTCTTATCCAAAGTATCTAGCAATTTAGGGACCCATGTTTCCATGTTTTCATTTTCATAAACGAAGGTATCTGCGTCTTGGATTTTGGCAACTGCCTTGGCAGAGGGTTCGTATTCATGGGGTTCAGTACCAGCACCGATTAGGAGTTCTACATTAGCCGTATCTCCTGCGACTTGCTTGGTAAATTCATAGACAGGGTAAAAGGTTGTCACGATATTTAGTTTGCCATCTGCCTGCTTTTGATTGGAACAAGCCACTAAAAACAAGGCACATAGACTGGCTAGCAATAAGCTAATTTTTTTCACGTTCATCTCCTATTTGATAAAACGTCTTACTAAACTAATGAGTAAAAAGACAGTTACAAAAATAATGGTAATACTTGCACTTGCAGGTGTTTCTGCATAGTAGGAAATGTAAAGTCCTGCCACCATTCCCAAAAATCCAATAGCACTAGCAAGTAGCATGACCGATTTAAAGTTTTTCCCCAGACGCAGGGCAATACTAGCTGGCAAGACCATAATGGTCGATACCAGAAGAGCTCCTGCTGCAGGAATCATAAGGGCAATGGCCACTCCTGTCACCATGTTAAAAAGAATAGACATGGTACGAACGGGCAAACCGTCCACAAAGGCCGTATCCTCATCAAAGGTCAGGATATACATGGGACGAAGGAAGAGGAAGGTCAAAATCAAAACAACCGCCGCAATGACAAAGAGAGAAATGACCTGTTCTTCGCTGATCGTCACGATTGAACCAAAAAGGTACTGGTCCAAACTCATAGAACTAGAGCTTTTACCCTTGCTCATGACAATCAGAGAAACAGCCAAACCTGTTGACATGAGGATAGCTGTCCCGATTTCCATAAAGCTCTTGTAAACCGTACGTAGATACTCCAGAAAGACTGCCGCAATCAAGACAATAGCAATAGTGGAAATAGTCGGAGAAATCCCCAGAACCAGACCAAAGGCTACACCCGAAAGTGAGACGTGGCTGAGGGTATCACTCATCAAACTCTGACGACGCAAGATAAGGAAGGTTCCAAGAACTGGCGAGAAAAGACTCATGGCAATAACGGCCAGAAAAGCTCGTTGCATAAAGTCATAAGATAACAAACTAAGCATGGCCCACCTCCTGATCATTCTCATGAACGTTGAAACAACGCCATGGCGAATCTTGGTTACGGACTAGATGAATATTGCGGTCCGCATAGTCCTTAACTTCTTCAGGGTCATGGGTAATCATCAAAACAGCCTTGCCATGATGATGGGCGCTGTGGTGCATGAGTTCGTAAAATTCATTTTTACTTCCTGCATCCATCCCCGTTGTCGGCTCATCTAGGATAAACACATCTGGGTCAGAAGCAAACATACGCGCAATCACCGCTCGCTGCTTTTGCCCCCCAGAAAGAGACCCCAAGCGTTTGTCTCGGTGTTCCCACATACCAACTGAGTCCAAACTAGCCTTGATATGCTCCTCATCATGAGCATTCAAGCGACGGAACCAGCCTTTTCGTGGATAGCGACCCGACTTGACAAATTCATAAACCGTACTTGGAAAACCAGCATTAAAACTGGCTATCTGCTGGGGAAGGTAGGCTATTCTCAATTTCTTACCCTGCGTATTTGTCTTTGAAATAGTCACCTTGCCAATGCGTGGCTGAAGGATTCCAAGACTGGCCTTAATCAGTGTCGTCTTAGCTGCCCCATTTTCCCCTGTCAAGGTAACAAATTCCCCACTATCAACACTATAATTGATATGTTCAAGAACGGGCTCCTTATCATAATAGAAGGATAAATCCTCTACCGTAATATATCTCATTATTTGATTTCTCCTACTAAAGCAGTCAAAAACCGCTGAATCACTTTTTGTTCATTTGGAGTAAACTGAGTCGCCACTTGTTCATAGGTTAAAAGCGTATGCTCATGGTGATGGTGGTGCTCCTCAGCAATTGGACGAGCCAAATCAGTCAACTGATAAAAAATCACACGCGCATCTTTCGGATCTTTAGACGTTTCCAACATTCCTTCCTTGACCAAAGACTTAATGGCCTTGGTAACTGCCGCCTGACTGACATTGAGACGACGAGCCAACTCTGAATTAGTTAAAGATTCCTCCGATAAGAGCATGAGGATATGCTCCTGGGTATTGGTCAGAGCTACCTCGCTAGTACAATGACCTATTAGGATTTCATGTTGGTTTTCCGCCTGTAAAATCACCTCATTCAAAAAGCCATCGATATCCTTCGCTAGCTGTCTCATATCTGACTCCTTTCCTTTTGGACTTCTCTTTTTAAGAGAAAAATACTATTCTTTGGAATTTTATTTACCAGTTAATTATATCACAAGCAAAAAAAGAGTCAAGAAAAAACGTGAAAATAGGCTTCATTCTTGAACTCTTCGACATTATTATCTATTGAAATTCTTTGACATCTCCATCATAAGTCGCCCAATCTTTGCTGAAAAAGCGCTCATTCAGATGGTAAGTGGGAGCTGTTGTGGGATTGGATAGGAAAGGATCAACTGCCTTGTCAAAAGCCAACCAACCCAACCAACCAAGGTGAATGGTGTCCTTCATAAAGAAAGGCTCCCCGCCGTCCTTAGAAAAATCTGCTATATTGGTAAAACCTTGACTTTCTAACTGGTAGCGAATCTTCTGCACCGTTTGTTGGTACATATCCTCTCGTAGACCAGCGTAGTCCATCCATTTTTTATTAACAGGTGGAATAATAAAAATCGGGTTTACTTTAGATTTGGAAAATTGAGTTAAAACCAACTGCAGGTCATTATACTCTGGCGACTTAAGATAGGTAAAGCTTTTCTGAGAGTTCTTTAATTTCTTCAAATCCTTCTTGATCTGCGTATTATAGAAATAATTTTCCATTCCCAGATCATTATTGGAAGTATTCTTTTCAGCATCTGCCTTAACAACATCTTCTATAGCTTGATAAGAAAACTGATCTGGCAATGTCTTTAAATATCTGGTTACATGCTTATCGTAGTTAACATAGCCTCTGACCGAAAACTGGCCAAAAAAGGAAGCTTGGTGTTGGTTAAAACGAGCCAATAATTCAATCATTTTATTGTCTGCTGTCGATAATTCTTCTTTACTTGCCAATTTCTGAACCAGGTCCTTCATAGCTACATTTGGAAACTGCTGCAGTAAGCGAGTCGCTGCATATTGGCTAGCCTGATCTCCAGATTGATTTTCCAGAAAACTGGTCAACTGGTCTCCATTAAAATACTGCTGGAAGGCAGCTGGTTCATAGCCATTTTTACTGAACCACTGAGGCGAGATAACATATACAACTTGTTTATTCTCCAGTTGTGGCAGCATCTGTTGCATTCCAAAATACTGGTTAAGCGATGCAGCTCCCCTCTGTCCTAAAAGATAAGGACGGTAGGAGCGATTGTATTTCTCAGCTAATACCGCAGGATGAGCACCATCAAAACGAAGCCATTCACTAGAGCCAAAGAAGGGAACAAAACGCATATTTGGATCAGATAGAGCTCTGACCTTTTGACTTCGCTCCTTAAAACTATCGATAGTAGTAGCCACCGCTGAACGCTTTTCAGCTCCTAGATTATGACGCATCTCAGTAGGATAAAAGAAAATGAGCAGAAAAACCAACAAACCAGCTATCAAGACCGGTCCGAAGATCATCCATAAGCGTTTAAGCATTTTGTAGCTCCACAATACCAGCTATGATTTTATTAGCTGTATTCCAGTCATCACGACCAAACTCTGTTACAGGGACACGAATGTCAAAACGGTTTTCAATCTCCACAATCAATTCAACCGTTCCCATGCTATCCAAGACACCTGCATCAAAAAGATCTTCATCCATCATGTCAGAAACATCTTCCATAAACAATTCATCAATAATTTCGATAACTTCTGATTTGATATCCATATTTTATTTCCTTTTATTTTTTAAACCATAAATCATTCAAAAATCCAGAAAAGATTAAGAATGATAGCATGACGACATGGAAGGTGACAACCATGCCAAGCAACTGAATCCAGCGATTCTCAGGTAGAGTAGCATTCCCTGCTTTTTTCCGCTCCTTATTGAGCGTTTTTTTCTTGCGAATCCAAGCGTCATTGATAACCAGTCCAATCCCATGAAAGAGGCCATAGGCGATATAGTACCAGGTCACTCCATGCCAAAATCCCATAATCAGCATATTTACAATGTAGGCCACACTTGAGGTTACATTACGATTTTTAAAGACCTTCTTTCTGGTCAATACCATGACCATCCGCATAAACACAAAGTCACGGAACCAGAAAGAAAGACTCATGTGCCAACGATTCCAAAACTCCTTTAAATCCCTTGATAAAAAGGGCTTGTTAAAGTTAATGGGACTACGGATTCCCATTAAGTTTGAGATGGCTAAGGCAAACATAGAGTAACCTGCAAAGTCAAAGAAGAGCTCCAGACCAAAGGTATACATAACCGCTAAAGCATAGAGGTTAAAGAAACCACCTGATTGCAAGGCTAAATTCTTCAGAGGAGGCAACAAGGTCTCTCCTAAAACATGAGCTAGGATAAACTTATACAAAAAGCCCCACATGATATAGCGAACAGATTCATCCAGCATATCCATCAACTCATCCCGCTCAGGAATGGTCTGATAATTTTCATTAAAACGCTTAAAGCGATCAATTGGACCACTTGAAAAAGTCGGCATGAAGAGTAGAAAGCGGAGGAATTCCCAGAGGGTAAAATCCTTAATCACTCCATCTCTCAGCTCGATGATAATCCCAACCGAACGAAAAGTCAGGTAAGAAATTCCCAAGAACCCAAGCAAAGACTGTGTTCCATTGATAGCTGGTTGCACCTTGACAAAGATAATCGGAAGGAGGGACAGAAAACTAACTAGATAGAAGACCCACTTGCCATCCTTACTTTTTCGATAATGCTTGTAGAAAAGCAAGAGCAATATCTCCCAGCAAAGGTAGATACCCAAGGCAGCCAATTGATTAGTCTTCCCACCTACCAACATGGTGACGATAAAGAAGAGGCTAACCAGCACTTCATACCAGGCAAAGCGTTTCTTAAAAAAGAGGCCAATAAAGATAGGTAAGGTTGCAGCAATCACATAGACAAAATACTGAGGATTGCCGTATGGCTCTAAATGAGGAAGCTGTTGAAAGAACTCCATCATCTCTCATTCACCTCGTTAATCAATCCTTTGATATCAATTTTTCCATTTGGAGTCAGTGGCAAACTATCTCGATAAAGGAATTTAGACGGCATCATGTAGGACATCATGATGTCTGTCAAGTCTTCCTTAATCGCCTTGGTAATATCGATATCACGTTCAAACTGCTCGCGGACACCATCTTTTAAGATGACATAGGCTAGTAGATTTTGTACCTTGTGGTCTTTATTATAACGTGGAACAGCAACAGCAGACTCGATAAAGCGAGACTTATTAAGGTTTTGAGAGACATCTTCCAACTCAATGCGGTAACCGTTGAACTTGATCTGGAAGTCCATGCGTCCGCCGTAGAGAAGCAAGCCCTCATCTGTCATAGTTCCCACATCGCCTGTGTGATAGGCTGGCAGTCCTTCGAACTCAAAGAAGGCTTCCGCTGTTTTTTCAGGATTGTTCATATAGCCTTTTGACACAGCTGGTCCAGAAACAATGATTTCTCCCTGTTCCCCATTTGGTAGTTTATTACCTTCCTCATCAATGATAAATGTTGGAGAATCAGCCTTGGTATAGCCGATTGGGAGGCGTTTGAGAGTCGCTAACATCTCATCTGTCACGGCAACTGCTGACAGAGCCACTGTCGCTTCTGTTGGGCCGTAGGCATTGATAATACGAGCATGCGGGAAACGTTCGCGCAGTTTTTGAGCCGTTTTGACCGTCAATTCTTCGCCATCAAAGTAGAAATGCGTGATACCAGGCATTTTCTCGCTATTAAAGTCTTCTGACAACATGGCCATATCTGCAAAAGAAGGGGTTGATGTCCAGATAGCGATTGGCAATGAAAAGATGGTCGCAAAGAGTTGCTTAAAGTTCTGAGTAATGGCTGAAGGAAGGGCAAAAAGCGTACCACCCAGTGCCAAGGTCGGCGCCCAGTACATGACAGACAGGTCAAATGAGTAAGGTGGCTGAGCCAGCATTTGTGGACGACTTGGCGTCGCAAATTCCTTGTCCGTAATCATCCAATTGGTAAAGCTGAGGAGGTTATCATGTGAAATCTGCACTCCCTTAGGCTTACCAGTCGTACCAGAAGTAAAGATGATGTAGTAATTATCATCACCCTTGACTGGATGCGTGATCTCATAGCTATTTCCTTGAGCAAAGGCTTCCTTAACCTGAGCTAGAGTCATCATTGGTGTAGAAACCTGCTCCAATGGGAAGTCTGAGATCGCAATAATCAAGCTTGGCTCTGCTACTTCTAAAATTGCCGAAACTCGCTCCAAGGCCGAATGGCTGTCAATGGGAATGTAGGCATGTCCTGACTTAGTCAGTGCTACAAAAGTTGCCAACATTTCATATTCTTGGCCTCCAAAAACGACTACAGGAGACTTCTCTGGTAAATCCAGTTGATCGATGGCTGCAGCCAAACTATCCGAATCAGTCTTTAAATCTCCATAAGTGTGTTCCTGCCCCAAAACATTATAAACAGGATAGCTAGGCTGTGTCTGAGCAAAATGCTCAATGGTTTCAATCATATCTACTATTGGTTTATTTGACACAATAGGGGTTCTCCTTCAAGTTAAAATTCATTATAGATAAAGCCTCCTTGACCCTGACCAAGATAGCTAAAGAAGTAAAGCAGCCCTAGAAAGATAAGAAAATACAAGGCTGTCCGACCAAGAAAAAGGTACAATTCTTTTCTTTGTTTCATCAAGAAAAACCATTCATTTCTGTAATTTTTGTTAAAATAAGATGAACTCTTACTATAGTATTTTTCTACCATTGTACCACTTTATAGGGTGGTTTTTCAATTGTTTACCGTACATTTTCACTACATTTCAGCTTGTTTTAAGGATTATGCGGTTTTTCTATGCATATTTTTAAAAAAAGCCTGAGATTTCCATCTCAAGCCCTATCAAAAATAATTGTTTTCTAGATTAGAAAAGTGAGAATACAAGCACAGCCAAGGCTGCTCCGATAACAGGTCCTACAACAGGAATCCAAGCATAAGACCAGTCTCCGTCTCCCTTGTTTGGAATTGGCAAGATGCTGTGCATGATACGAGGTCCAAGGTCACGCGCAGGGTTCAAGGCATAACCTGTTGTCCCACCTAGTGATAGACCGATACCGACAATCAAAGTCCCCACCGCAAAGGTTCCGATACCTGCCTGAAAGTCGTAAAGACCCAAAGCAAAGATTGTCAAGACCAAAACAAAGGTTCCAATGATTTCGCTAATCAAGTTTGATACAGTATCCTTAATAGCTGGACCAGTGCTGAAAGTAGCCAAAATATTTCCTGAGTTTTCTTCTGCTTCGTAGTGAGGTTTGAATTGCAACCAAACCAAAACCTGACCCAGCATAGCCCCTGCGAACTGAGCTAGGATGTAAGGGAAAACGGAAGCCCAAGGCAAACCACCTTTTAAAGCCACACCAATTGTCACAGCTGGGTTTAAATGAGCTGGACTGAGCTTCCCAGATACAAAGACCGCAACCGCAACTGCAATCCCCCAACCCATAGTAATCACAATCCAACCTGCATTGTTGCTCTTGGTTTTAGGAAGAACCACACCTGCTACAACACCATTCCCTAGAAGAATCAGGATTAAAGTCCCTAGAAATTCTCCAAATAATTCATTCATCATATTTTTGTCTCCATTAAAAAGGAGGAGAGGGTAGACTAGGAGTCCTGCCCGCCACCTCTTTTATTTTTTCTTAATTTTTTAATTCTGCTAAATCGTTGTTAGCAAGAGCTGCTTCGACATCCGCACGGTAGACTGCTTTTTCTTCTTCTGACCAGTCATAGAATCGTCCCATTTCATCCAAAACTGGCTCAACGATGCTATCCAAACTATCACGCATAAAGAGCATATGGTTGGTACGACGAAGGAGGAAGTCAACTGGGCTAAGAGCCAACTCATTGCGCATTGCATAATGCAGAGACAAGGTGTCTGCCAAGCTGAGTCCTGGCGCTTGTTCCAAGCTGTGGGCAAGGGCAAATACCTTCGGTGCATTTGAACCGTATAGATTTGCGAGATAGTGAGCTTCCTTGCTATCCAAACCACGTGACACTCCAAGTTGAGCAAAAGCTTCAATTTCTGAGTCCACATTTGCTGGGTTCAATTCTCCACCTGAAACAGGGTAAGTCTTAGAATTGATGAGTTTAAAGCTACGGTCAAATTCTGCTTTGAGGATTTCAACCACGCGTTCCATAGCTCCTTCAGCCATCTTACGGTAATCTGTGATTTTACCACCAGCAAGGGTCAAGAGACCATTGTCATCACGATCCAAGCTAGAACCACGTGAAACTGCAGATGGATCCAAATGTTTCTCAGAAGTACTGCTTTCAAGCTTGCTGACAGCAGCCTCAACATCTTCACGCGTTTTTTCTTTAGAGAGATAAGATTCAACAGTCGCAATCAAGTTGTTAAAGCTTTCATCACTGATGGTTCCGTTATTTCCTCCATTGTAGTCAGAAGCGCTATTGCCTGCAATCAATGGACGAAGACCTGCCCAGCTACTTTCAATATCTTGAACAGTAATATTTGCTTCTGGGAAGCGGTTGTTTACAATACCAAGTAAGTAATCAACATCTTCTTGAGTTACTTTTGGATGTTCTAAATCACCTGTATAGTCTGTGTCTGTTGTACCAAAGTAAGTCTTGTTTTCACGTGGGAGAACAAAGACCATACGACCATCACCCAAACCTGTGTCAAAGTAAACTGGCTGTGACACCTTTATCTTGCTTGAATCCACTACCAAGTGAACTCCCTTAGTTGGACGCATTTGTGAGAATTGTGTTCCCTTATTAGATAAATTGCGTACTTTGTCACTCCAAGGACCTGTTGTGTTAATAACCAGACGGGCCTTGATTTCAAAGACTTGGTCTGTCAACAAATCACGAGCTACGACACCTGTAATCTTGCCACTTTCGTCAAAGAGGAAGCCTTCTGCCTTAACGTGGTTGGCAATGAGGGCACCGTCTTGGTTGGCACGTTTGATGTTTTCAATCACGAGACGCGCATCGTTGTTACGGAAGTCAAGGTAAACCCCACCTCCTACCAAGCCTTCTTTCTTCAAGTTTGGCTGGCGTTCCAAGACTTCTTCCTTACTCAAAACCTTGTTAGCAGCTGGCGTGTTGTTAACTCCTGCCAAAAGGTCGTACAAGTCCATGGCTACTTTAAGACGGAAGAGGCTAAAGGTCGCTCCATCTTCGTCGTAAACTGGCAAGAGCATTGGATCCGGTTTTGGAATGTGTGGTGCGATTTGTTGAACCACTGCACGTTCAGAAACAGTATCTGATACAACTTCTACGTCAAATTGTTTGAGGTAACGAAGACCTCCGTGAACTAATTTTGTTGAACGGCTGGATGTTCCTTCTGCGAAGTCCTGCATTTCAATCAAACCAGTCTCAAGACCGCTAGCTGCCGCCTGCAAGGCTACACCAGCCCCTGTGATTCCTCCACCGATAATCAAGAGGTCCAGGGTACGTTCCTGCATTTTTTTAATTGATAATTCACGTGTTTTCTTTGAAAATTCCATACTTACACACTTTCTAACTGAGTCGCTTTATTCTCCCAGTATTAGTCGTCTACTTCCGCAAAGACTTGAGTTGCTTTCACAGCCTTCTTCCAGCCTTTGTAGAGTTGTTCCTTGCGGGATTCGTTCATAGATGGTTCAAAGAGTTCTCCTGTCTCATTCAAGAGTTTCAACTCATCCAAGTCCTTCCAATAGCCCACTGACAAACCTGCTAGGAAAGCTGCCCCTAGAGCTGTTGTTTCTAAGTTTTTGGCGCGTGCGATATCGATTCCCAAAATGTCAGCCTGGAACTGCATGAGGAAGTTGTTCATAGCTGCACCACCATCTACTTTCAAGACCTGGATAGCTGTCTGCGCATC
>ERZ1699244.122-NODE-122-length-33828-cov-6.109225_pt1 | contig 33828 bp, 28 predicted proteins | sample MGYA00581534_ERZ1699244 | MGnify/ENA primary metagenome ERZ1699244 (study PRJEB42319, sample SAMD00040331) | human oral metagenome | material: saliva | host: Homo sapiens | study: EMG produced TPA metagenomics assembly of PRJDB4115 data set (Metgenomic analysis of...
AAATTAATGCGCTTGGATATGACTTAGTGATTGATAAGGAGACGTCGGTCGAAGAGATAGAAAAACGTGAGTATGTACTCTTAAAGCGTAAAACGGCATTATCATGGTTGTTCTCAATAGCTGTGATGTGTGTGTCTATGCGATGGATAGACTTGGGTTCTCGTGATATTACCAATCAGGTTGCATTATTGATAGCCTTGGCAAACATGCTTTATTGCGGTCGCCAGTTCTATGTATCTTCGTTTAGACAGTTGCGTCATGGCAGTGCAAACATGGATACATTGGTGGCTTTGTCTACGGGTATTGCCTTTCTTTTCAGTGCGTTTAACACGTTTTGGGGAGACGCCGTATGGGCAAGTAGGGGAGTTGTATGGCACACCTACTTTGATGCTTCGGTAATGATTATAACCTTCGTTTTGACTGGTAGACTGTTAGAAGAGAAGGCTAAAGACGGTACGGCATCTTCTATTCGTCAGATGATGGGTATGGCTCCGAAGACAGCACATATCGTTGATGGCGACAAGATAGAGGAGGTTCCACTCTCAACCATTGAGGTTGGGGATGTTTTGGAGGTTCGCCCTGGTGAGAAGGTTCCTGTAGATGGTGAGGTGATTTGGGCAGAAAGCTTTATGACAGCTGATGCAGCCTACGTTGATGAGAGTATGATAACGGGTGAACCAACGCCTGCGGAGAAGAAAAAAGGCTCAAAGGTGTTGGCAGGAACAATACCAAGTCAAGGTAAGTTCCGCATGCGTGCTCGTCAAGTTGGTGAGGACACAGCCTTAGCTCACATAATTAAAATGGTGCAAGAAGCACAAGGTTCAAAGGCTCCAGTCCAACGAATCGTTGATAAGGCAGCCTTAGTATTTGTCCCAGTGGTAGCTTGTATTGCTCTTGTTACCTTCCTTTTATGGTGGTTGATAGGTGGGAATAGTGCTTTACCACAGGCAATTATGTCGGCTGTTGCCGTCTTAGTCATTGCTTGTCCATGTGCAATGGGATTGGCAACACCTACTGCCCTGATGGTTGGTATTGGTAAAGCTGCTCAGAAGCAAATCCTTATTAAGGATGCTACAGCCTTAGAGAGTCTGCGTAAGGTAGATGTGTTGGTGACCGATAAGACAGGTACTTTGACCATACCTAATAAGGATATCGACTTTACAAAGGCTGATAACCTTCCTTTTGAAGAGCGTGAAACATTAAAGCCTAATGCTCGTGAGGCAATGGATGAGCTACAGAAGAAGGGGATTGAGGTCTATATGATGAGTGGAGATAAGGACGAGGCGGCTCGCTATTGGGCTGAAAAAGCTGGTATAAAACACTATCATAGTAAGGTGTTGCCACAAGATAAGGAGAATCTTGTTAGACAGTTGCAAGCCGAAGGGAAGCGAGTAGCAATGGTAGGTGACGGTATTAACGATACACAAGCTTTGGCTTTGGCAGACGTAAGTATTGCTATTGGTAAGGGAACGGACGTAGCTATGGATGTAGCACAGGTGACACTCATGGGAGATGACTTGTCGGCTATCCCAGAAGCGATACAGTTGAGTCGCAATACAGTACGTATGATTTGGGAGAATCTCTTCTGGGCTTTCATCTATAACATTGTTTGTATCCCATTAGCAGCAGGTTTGCTTTATGCTTTTGGCATTGATTGGCAGATTACTCCATCATGGGCAAGTGCGCTGATGGCATTCTCCAGTGTTAGTGTTGTACTTAACAGTCTTCGCTTACGGTGGATGAAATAAGATGAATTTAGTATTATAAAAAATAGAGTTTACTAATTACTCGTTCAGCAATGTGCTGTAGTAATTGTAAACTCTATTTTCTTATGTAAACCTGTTGACTGTTTATCTTACAGGATAATCGTATCGATTGTTATTATAGAAACCATTACGTTGAGAAGGGAGACGGTCAAACTCTACGCTAACAGAAATTGAATTCTGATTGTTTGAGCCCCATTGGTAGGTTACACCACCACCAATTCTATCCATGTAGCGACTAACTCCGGTACCGTAAGCCCAAGCCATTGGTCCATATCCGTATCCCATTGAAGCATAACCATAGCCGAAAGGTGAATAGCCAAAGCCACCATAACCAGCCCAATAAGGTGAAGCATAACCTCCGTAGCCAAAGGCATCTCCGAAGTTGTTAGATGTGAAAGCTTTCTGCACGAAGGCGTATGCACTCCAATGTTCATTGAACTGATATCCAAAGACAGCATTGATACCACCTACGAAGTAGTTGTCGCCACGGTATGTAAGATGGTTTACATATCCCCCCACAGCCAATGTAGCCTTCTTTGATAGGTTTGTTACATACATTAATGACACATCCTGTGAGAAGCCTGCACCATGATTGCTTCCGTGACCAAAGCTTGCAAAGGCTGATGCACCAAGGTTAATGTTCAATCCTTTATGCAATCGCCATGCTCCAACACCATAACCCCAAGCCGGATAATAGAAATCATTGGGTGTAACGGTTTGTCCGTTCTCTGTAATGAGAGGTAGATTGTTGTCTATTTGTGCCTGTTGTGCACGGTCTTCAGCCAATCGTCTGGCATACTCCTTCTCAGCCTCTGTGGCTTCGCGTGGGCCTTGTAGACGTGCCGATTCTATAGGTTCCACAGTGGAAGTACTCCCATTGTGGTCTCCTTTTGTATTCTGTGCATACAATGGTATACAGAGAATAGCCGCTATTATGAAACTATATTTCCTCATTTACTTGCAAATATAAATATTTGGCAGTCAACTGCCAAGGATTTTAAAGATAATTAGTGCTTTTTCAAACTGGGGATATGAACGTCCGAGTAATCCAGAAGTTCTTACCCCTTATAGTTTTATTTGGTGCGCATTATCAATGGAGGATCAGTTGTAAAGAAGAATACCGTTGCCCCATGGAATACCTGTCCTGGGCGTAATTCGTTACTTACTTTCTCCATACCACTATTATATCCAGCATGTATTGGCTGTAATGAGATACCGCAACTCTCCTTACCATATGTGTTAATATTGAGCGTTGGTTCACTTGAGTAGACTGTCATAGCACGTCCACTCTGTGCATCAAAGAGGATTGCTGCAGCCTTCTGCATATTATCAGGATGTCGCAACTGATAGGCATTGTCGTATCCCTTACTCGTACTCTTAATACGCTCACCAATTTCTCTTGGTTTTGTAAAGTCGAATGGTGTGTTCTTTATACGTTGAAGTACACCAGTCAACTGTCTTTTAGCGTTGTAGGTGTTTATCTGAACAGCATCAACCCAGAGATGTTGTTTGAGGATGGAGCGGTGCATCTCTCCTGATAAGTTGAAGCAAATACCATTTGTTACTTCCAACTTTGTTTCAGCTGTTGTTGCAATACGATAGTCTACATCAAGGGCGTTTTGGTCAGATAGGGTATAAGTAACTGTGGCGTTTAACTTTCCATCTAATCCATTCTCTCCCTGTGAAGTCACATATCGCAGCGTAACCGATTGGTTGTCAGAACTAACAAGTTCCCACATCTTTCCAGATAGTGTCTCCTCATTATTTTTACCAAAGTAGATGAGCGTAGCACCTAAAGTTCTATCTTTCAAATATTCCTCCTTATTGGTATATCCTTTTACGACAGGCTCCAACCTACCATTCCAGTTGTGGGCAGTAAGCGAGACAAGGCGAGCACCATAGTTACTGATAACTGCCTCCATACCGTTTCCGTTCACAAGTCGGATTTGTACCTGCTCTTGTGCGTGTGAACAGAGAACAACGCTAAGCATAGCTACTGTCAGTATTGCATATAACTGCTTCATAGGTTTCTTTATATGTTTATGCAAAGATAGTACCAGCGAGTGCAATGAAAGTTTACTTTTGTATTGCCGAGCGCAGTCTATCTTATGCAAAGATAGTAAAAAAGATGATATGTTACTCAGAATTTCTTTATTTTAATAGAAGAGTATAACGTATTTTAGTGATAGAATTCATCTTATGAGTTAGTTGTTAGCGTTTTTCAGTCTTTAATTCATATTCTTTTTGACTCTTTTTTGCCATTTTCAATAATGGTGTCAATGCCCCGCACATATCGTGTTGTTGGTAAGCACCAATGGTGTTGTTGGTAAGCACAAGATATGATGAGCGTTTAATGCCTTGAAGTATGTTGTAGAGAGACGTATGGTCGTTGTCATGTGCGTATTTTCCAACGTGTAAAAGACAAGTTGATGATAAAAGTATGCAATCAAATTGCATCTTTAGAATGGTAAAATAAGGTTTTATGCATCATTTGTATTACCTTTGGGGAACAATTAAGTAAATAAGGAATAAAAGATATATGATTATGGAATTAGAGTTAGAGCCTTTGCGACTTCCAAGCGACAAGGAACGTCCATTAGTCATTGCAGGTCCCTGTTCGGCTGAAACAGAAGAACAAGTGATGTCTACGGCACGTAATCTTGCTGCCAAAGGATGTCATATTTTTCGTGCTGGTGTATGGAAACCGCGTACGAAACCGGGTGGTTTTGAGGGTAATGGAGAGATGGCTTTACCATGGATGCAGCGTGTAAAGGAAGAAACGGGTATGATGATTTCAACCGAGGTGGCGACACCTGAGCATGTTGAAGTGGCTCTGAAATATGGTATGGATATTCTTTGGGTAGGTGCAAGAACATCTGCTAACCCCTTTGCTATGCAGGCTTTGGCTGATGCTTTGCAAGGAATAGATATCCCTGTATTGGTAAAGAACCCTGTCAATCCTGACCTTGAACTATGGATAGGTGCACTTCAAAGACTTAATCAAGCTGGCTTGAAACGTTTAGGAGTTATTCATCGAGGTTTCTCAAGCTATGAAAAGAAAATTTATCGAAATGCCCCTATGTGGCAGATTCCTATAGAGTTGCGTAGAAGAATACCAGGACTTCCTATAATCTGTGACCCAAGTCATATTGGTGGTCGTCGTGATTTGATAGCACCACTATGTCAGCAAGCTATGGACTTAGGCTTTGATGGGTTGATAGTAGAGAGTCATTGTACTCCAGAGAAGGCGTGGAGCGATGCAGAACAGCAGGTGACTCCTGATATTCTTGATTATATTCTGTCTCTTTTGGTAGTGCGTAATCATGCCTCTACAACTGAAGGATTAAGATTTCTTCGTGCGCAAATAGACGAAATTGACAACTCTTTAATGGGACTTCTTGCCAAGCGTTTCCGCATTTGTCGTGAGATAGGAGCCTTTAAAAAAGAGCATAACATGACCATTCTTCAAGCTGGTAGATATAGTGAAATCCTCGAAAAGCGTGGTGCGCAAGCAAGTCTTTGCGGTATGGATGCCAACTTTGCTGCCCAAGTTTTTGAACTAATACATGAGGAGAGTGTACGTCAGCAGTTGGAGGTTGTGAATAAGTAGGGTGCTGTGTAGTGAGTGTAGATGTATAGTGAGAAGGAGATTATTATGGTTTTATGTAGATATTGATGAAAAGGATACTGCTGACATGAAGGCGTATCTAACTAAGATACGTAATCATGTGGCACGAGATATTGAGATAAAGAAATAATAACTTGTTTATCTATAAACCTGAAGCTTATGCGTATATTGTTAACTTTTTTCTTCTTGTTGTGTTCTTTTTTATCAGTAGCTCAAAGTCGTTTGACGATTGTCGAACTCAATACCGAGAATTTGTTTGATACTCGACACGATACTTTGAAGAATGATTATGAGTTCTTACCTGACTCTCCTCGCCATTGGACGCGTACGAAGTATTGGCAAAAACTGAATAGAATAGGGCAGACAATCATTGCTTGTGGTGAAGATAGTAGTGGTTGGACACTGCCAGATATTGTAGGTTTATGCGAGGTAGAGAACGATAGTGTACTCTTTGACCTTACTCGTCGATCTTTGTTGCGTAAGGCTCGTTATGAATATGTGATGACAGCTTCGAATGATGTACGTGGTATAGATGTGGCGTTATTGTATTCTCCTTTTTCCTTCCGATTGATAAAAGCTGATACGATTCGTGTCATACCCATGAAGGAAATGCGCCCAACTCGAGATATTCTACATGTAGAAGGTGAAATAGAAAGTGGTGATACGCTACACGTCTTCCTACTTCATGCACCAAGTCGAATGGGAGGTGAACTTTATTCTCGTCCTTTTAGAATGCACGTAATGGAGCGATTGTGTAGTGCTATAGACTCTCTTCGTAGTGCGTATACAGACCCGAAACTGTTAGTGATGGGCGACTTTAATGATTATGCAGATAGCCCTTCGCTACAACTTGCGTACGAATATGGATTGATTAATATATCTGCGGGAGTGCACGGACGTAATGGGGCGAAAGGAACTTATCGTTATCATGGAGAATGGGGAAGTCTGGACCAGATACTCGTAAGTGTAAACCTGCGTTCGTGGGTAACAGATTGCCGTATCAATGATGCGCCGTTTCTATTAGAAGAAGATACAAAATATGGCGGAGTAAAGCCCCGCCGTAATTATAATGGTATGCGTTTTAATAATGGATTTAGCGACCATCTTCCACTTGTTCTGCGTCTCCAATATTAAAATATACATGTTTTTTGTAAAATGTTTTCATACTGCTCGAAGCGCAATATATGCTCTTTTGGCTTCTAAAAGACGCCTAATTGACTTGCAATAGGTGCCCTTTAAGACCCTTATTAACGCCCTTTTGAAGTCCAATTAAGCACCTTTTACTTTGCTCCTTTATAACTAATTGAATCCCTTATGGTTACAAGTCTGACTTTTATATGTGTTTTTGCCGTTATTTATGGATGTTTTATTTAAATTTATGTAATGATTTTTCAAATCCTTGTCTGTTGTTTTCAAAGTCTTAAAACAAAAAGTTTTTTTAATGTCAGAGGATGATAATAGGGATAGATAGATGACAGTTTTAGCCATATTTTGTTTAGTGAGTAACTTCGCTTCTTCCATTAAAGCAATACGAAAAGCGTCCGCATATTTAACGGAAGAACCATATTTTATAGCAGAAAAAGATGCAGAAAAGTATTGCCTTATTGCTAATTTGTCACTGTTATACTACTTAGAATGATACACTAAGACCAGCCTCTACGGTTGTATAAGTCTTTCTAATTGGTACAATTGGTGCTGTGTCGTAGATGACGCGGTAGGCACCATTTATGCCAATGTTTGGTGTAATATTATACTTTAAGTCTGCTGCGCCACCGAATCGTGCTTCCTTAAAGTAACTGTCTGGCTTCGCCTGATGAATAGCTGTGGTCGTCAGTTCCCAGTGTTCGCCTAAATGCTGTTTGAAACTTACTGATAGGTGACTTTTTATGCTACGACTATAAACATGTGATGGGACTGCATTAGGAGTAGGATCTTCCCATTTCTCAAATTCATAGAACATACCCGCTGATGCAAACATAAGATATTTTTCTTTGTTTATAATCCTATAGCGTGATAGTAAGCCAGTTGAAATCTTGTATTCCATTCCACGACTTTCTGCCCATTGTGACTCAGCATAAGGGTAAACCTCAAAAGCACGACTGAGGAGATAACGATATTCAACGTGTATAAATCCGCCACTTACTGTTACTTTCTTGCCGTAAGTTGAAAACTCCAACTTGTTTATTAAGTTGATAACACGCTTGTGCTTTATTAAGAGGTTGAGATTAGCGGTATTCTTGAGTGTGAGAACATTTTCCTTTTCTGTCTTAAAATCCAGTACAGGTAATAAAGTTCCTTGTATTGTTTTTGTACTATCTATATCTAATGTTAGATTCTCTGAAAAGAGCATTTGGGAGTATATTGGTAAATGAGCCAATAGTACCAATAGTGATAGAAGTATCTTTTTTATCATTATGTGATGTTTTTTTAGAGAGCAAGATAAAAGTTTTTCGTAGTAAGTTTTAGTAATAAGGTCGAGGAAGGTGGGTGTCAATACAATAAATAAACATAAGAGAGGACGCACAAAATGTGCGTCCTTTATTCTCGATAATATTTTTGATGATATTAATTGTTATTGTTGACAAACTTGATGCGTTTGTTACAGTCATCAATCTTTGCCTGAAGCTTAGCAATCTTCTTTTCCATCTTTGTAAGGGTCTTCTGACTCTTAGCCAACTTCTTATTGATAGACTTAGCTTCCTTCAGACGCTTGATAGTGGTCTTTGCATCCTTAACAGTGTTTGATGCGTTGGTTGTGTTGAATTCTGTTGTAGCTACATTTGCTTCAACATTGATGTCAGCAGCTTTCTTGCTGAGTTCAGCATTGTTAGCCTTCTCTTTTTCGTAATCTAACTGCAGTTTGTTCAACTCTGTAGTCATCTTGAGCACCTTCTGCTGTTCTTTCAGAGTGTCAATCTTTTCACTATTAAAAGAAGAGGCACAAGATACAAAAAACAACGTTATTAACCCTAAAAAAAATAATTTCTTCATACTTGTATTCTAATTAAATTAATTGTGCAAATGTATATAAAATATTGTTTATATGCAAAAGATAATATGTAAAACCTTTCCTTTTATGTAGAAATATTGTTTTTTAACAACTATCTTTTGCGTTATTATCCATCTATAAGTCTATCTGAAAGCCTAATATTTACTTAGATAGAATCAGCTTCCAATGTCTTTTTCTTACTTTGTTTTGAGGGTTGATTGTCTAAACCGATTTCATCCAGAAGACCATCCATAGCACTTCCCAAGAGTCCTTCGATGGCTGAGGTTGCAGGTGCAATGATGTTTTCCTGCAACATCTTCTGTGCTTTTTTCTTAAGTTGTTCCTTCATGTTGATTTCTTCTTTCTTGTAATACTGTTCTGCAGCTTCTTGAAGGTCATCTTCATCTACAGTAAAGATATGCCCGAAGACACCTAAAGATACGATATGATCTTTGCCATCATAGTGTACCTTACCTAATGAACATACAACATAGTTATCGACAGTGACGAGGTTATCAACAGCAGTCTCAATCACCTTACCTGCAAAGGCATTGCTGACTGTTTTGAAAGCGTTGTCGATGAAAGTGTTGCCTGTAAGATTATCGTTGTCATTTACAGCATCATTTACAGTAGTAGTGATAACGGTAGAGAGTACTTCCTTGTGTTGTTCTGTCTTTGGACAAGTAACAACCATCACTGCAACCAAGACAACCAGTGTAAGCAAAATACCGATAAGACAACCAGTGTGACTCTTCTTCTTAGGTGCTGGTTGTGGCTGCTGAACTGCTTCTTGTTGTGCTGTTGGTATGATAGGTCTTGCCTCAACAAAAGGTATCTCTTCTGTTTTATTGATAGATTCTTTGTTCTCAAAGAGTGTGCGGAGTTCTTCTATCTGGTCGGCAGGAGCCCATTCTACACCATCTGTTGGCATTACTAACGTTGTAGCATCCAATTTTCTTTCGGCTAATTCGTTGAGGCTATAAGGACCTCTCTTTTCTTCATTAATCTTGATATAGTATTCCATTTTTATCTTTCTTTTATGGTAAAGGTGGAAAATCCTCTTATTCAGGTATCTATTAATCACTCTACCAGTTTGTTCGGTGCGAAGTTATATATTATTTCTGAACTGACAAAGGAGTTGCTTTCTTTTTTAATTTCTGCAGATGACTTTATAGCTATAAAAGACTTGTTTTTAAGCTTTCTGTAAATAGAATTAATTGTTTCGTAGTATTTTTTAGTCATGTTATTTGCGATTTAAGTATAAAAGGTGTATTTTTGCAGCATCAAAAAGAATAAAAATTCAATTTATAGTAACAGCTTTAAGAACAAAAAATGATTGAGTTTATTCAGCCTTATATAGGCATTACCTTGAAACTTGTTACGGGTATGATAGGTATTTTGGCTTTTCTACGTATTACAGGAAAAGCTCAGATGGCACAACTTACGCCACTTGATACTGTAAGTGCCTTTGTAATTGGTGCTTTAGTCGGTGGTGTCTTGTACAATCCAGATATGTCTGTGTGGCATCTTCTCTTTGCTTTGGCAGTATGGACAGGCTTTAATATGCTCGTTCGTTTTGCTATGCGTTCTGCCCGTCTACGTCATATTATTAAGGGAGAGAGCGTTTTCCTGGTGAAGAATGGCGTTATTAACTTTAAGAACTTTAAGCGTAATAGCCTTGAAATGGAGCAATTCCGTTTGCTTTTAAGACAAAAGGGAATCTTCTCTATGTTTGAAGTTGAGGATGTTTTGTTTGAAGCAAATGGTGCGGTGACAGTTCTACCAACAGGCAAGACATCAGATTCATTCTTGCTTGTTAACAATGGTGAGTTTGTTGCGAGTGGTCTTAAGCAGAGTGGTCGTTCACAGGCATGGGCATTACGCGTTATCAAGAAGAATGGTTTTAATGGTCCAGGAGAACTCTTCTGTATGGAATGGACACCGGGTACGGGTATTTACTTTGTTACTTACGATGGTCACGTTAAGCGTGGAGTGATAGAAGTAGATGCTCATGAGATTGAGCCAGACAACGCACAAGTATAGAAATTTAAGAGGAAAATAGTGATACATGGGTTGTGTATCGCTATTTTTATATTAAGTTTGGGGTGTTCAGAAAATATCTGTAGCGTATTAACGTTGATATTATAAAGCTACGATTTATATTCTGTTAGCTTTGTAATATAGATAATGAAACTATTAGGTCTTATTGTTTAAAGGGACAATAAAATATGAAAAAGCTATTGTTAATAGTCGATCCACAAATCGACTTTATTACAGGAACACTTCCTGTAGGAGGCGCAGCCGAGGCAATGGATGCGCTGGCAAAGTATGTAAAGGAAAAAGGTAATGAATATACCGTGAAGATTGTTACAGCAGATTGGCATCCTTATCATCATAGTTCGTTTGCTGATGAGGGTGGAATGTGGCCACGCCATTGTGTACAACATTCTGTTGGAGCAGCTCTTTGGCAATCACTATTGGTTGCTCTTAATGAATCAAAGGGTGGCTTCACCTTATTGTATAAGGGCGATAGCATAGAGAAGGATGAGTATTCTATTATGCAAAATGAAGCTTCTGCGGGTGTTCTCCATCAATTAATTAAGGCTTTGAAGATAGAACAGATAGATGTTTGTGGCTTGGCTGGAGATATCTGTGTACTGAATACTGCAAAGGATTTAAAGGACGTTATTGGTAGTACAAAGCTCAATGTACTTGAATCATATTCGCCTTCTTTGGACGGTGGAACGGCTTTAAGTGCTTTTATTGCAAGCCTATAACAAACGAGAAGAAGATTGGTTAGCTCTGTATTATTAAAATGAAATAGAGCTAAAACAAATTAGAAGGAGTTAAGTCCATGTCTGCCTCCGCTACTATCTACAGAATGTAAGCGTGAGAAGATAGGATTTAATTCCTTCTAATATTTTGTTCTTTAACTGCCGTAGAAAGTGAGTCTTGACGAAAGATAACAATCTAAAGTCTGTTTGTTTTACTTATCAACAATGCGTCAAGTATTGTCATTGCAGCCATAGCCTCAACAATAGGGACTGCGCGAGGTAAGACACAAGGATCATGTCGACCACGTACATCCATCGTTGTTGCCTCACCCTCTATGTTCACCGTCTGCTGTTCCATAAGTAGGGTTGCGACAGGTTTGAATGCAACACGGAAGTAAATATCCTCTCCGTTACTGATTCCACCCTGTATGCCACCGCTATGGTTTGTTTCTACATTGCATCTTGGGCATTGCATACCATCGCCAGTTGGTAGGAAAGTGTCGTTTTGCTGGCTACCTCTCCATGAAGAACCTGCAAACCCTTCACCATATTCAAAACCCTTCACAGCGTTGATACTAAGCATAGCAGCACCTAATTGTGCATGAAGTTTTCCAAATTCTGGTTCGCCTAAGCCCACTGGACAGCCTTTGATAACGCAAGAAATAACGCCACCGATGGTGTCTCCTTCGCGCTTTACCTGTGCTATTAGGTTCTCCATCTCCTTTGCTTTTAATGGGTCGGGACAGCGAACTGGGTTAGACTCAATGAGATTTAAATCATATTTATAATAATCTTTCTCAAGTAGAATGTCGCCCACTTGTGAAGTGTAGGCAGAGATACTGATACCCTGTTGGCGCAACACAAGTTTGGCTAAGGCTCCTGCTACGACACGTGAAAGTGTAATGCGAGCAGACGCCCGACCGCCTCCACGATAGTCACGAATACCATATTTGCTGTAATATGTATAGTCGGCATGTGACGGACGAAAGATGTCACGGATATTATCATAGTCCTTTGAATGTTGATTGGTATTGCGAACAAGAAAACCAATGGGCGCACCTGTTGACTTTCCCTCAAACACACCGCTCAGCAGTTCTACTTGGTCTGCTTCCTTTCTATCCGTTGTGATATGGCTTTGACCTGGTCGGCGACGTGCCAATTCACGCTGAATGAAGTCTGTGTCAATGGTTACACCAGCTGGCATACCATCAACAATGCCACCCACGGCAGCTCCATGGCTTTCGCCGAAGGTGGTTAGTGTGAAGAGTTTTCCGAATGTATTCATACCAAAGTCCCTATGAATGATAATCGTGATGCGTGATTGATAGGAAAGAATAATTTGATGTAGACTTTCCTATCATCCCCTTCTCTTTATATGTTCCATTGTAAATAGCTGGACGGGAGAGGGAGAATTTATCTTAATGACAGCCGCAGCAGCCTCCTTCTCCATCTTCATGGCCTCCGCAACCACAGCCACCTCCGTTGTCGCTACCGCAGCCTCCGCCACATCCACCACCACAGTGATGCTGATTCATTTGCTCAAAGAAGTCTTTTACTTCTTCTTCACTTGCCTCACGATTCTCGAAGACATGACCATAGAAAACAAGGTCCTTTCCTGCAAGAGGGTGATTGAGGTCGATGGTTACTTTATCGTCTGATATGTCCAAGACCTTTCCTAAGAAACGCTGACCATTTTCGTTCTGCAACGGAACAACTGCATCTTTATAGATGTTCTCAGCATCAAAAACTCCGTTAGGTGAGAAGGTAGCCTTGTCGAGAGCTAAAACACTGTTATCGTCATGCTCCCCATAAGCCTGCTCCTTAGTGAGAGAGAACTTGAAGTCTGCGTCTTTTTCAAACTTAACAATCTCCTGCTCAAAGGCTGGTAACGCCATGTCGCAACCTGTATAGAGCTGCATTGGCTGCATATCTTCTGTCTTTTCGAGGAATTGCTCCTCACCATTTTCGATACTATATAGTTCGTAGCTGACTACAACGAGTCGATGTTTATTATTCTCCATTGTTATTTTTATTAATAGATATTTATTATACGTATTTGCAAAGGTAATGATTTAAAACGGAATAAAATCTGCTTAGTTACTGTTTTTTCTTTTGCGTACTACTATTATATATGGTTTATTAGGAAGGGTAGGGTCGTATCTATGTTTTTGTAACTGATATAAATCAAATGTATTGATGTGTGTCAAAAATATAAGCAAAAATTAATGATAAGTAACGAATAGTTATATTAAGTCCGAATAATCTTGTAACTTTGCATTCGTAATAAGGAAATTAATTACAGAATAAAAGATAATGATAAGTCTTTTAATAAGACTTTAAATAATTAAGAAAGGATAATGAATATGAAGAAGATTGTATTGACAGTAGCAGCAGTGATGAGTATGACAATGGCTTTTGCAGCAGGTGAGAACGATAACAACAACACAACTACAAATGCTAACGCATATAAGTTCAATGTAAGCACATACGCTCTTAGTCGTGCGTTGAATCTTAATTATGATCAGGTTGATGTTGTTGAGGATATTAATCGCACTTTTGCTACAGAGATGATGAATGCTTCTGTTGCTGATAACTCAGAGCGTGACGCTAAGGTTCAGAGTGCTATTAAGAAGGATCTTTCTTATATGCGTTATGTTTTGAACGACCGTCAGTACCGTGAGTATGTAAAGCTTCTCAATGTGACACTGAACAACCGTGGCTTGAACAAGTAAGAAATCAACATATTCTCATGTAGAGAAGGTTTCATATATGTAAATGGAAAGGCTATGAGTCAGATTCTGACTTATAGCCTTTTTTTGGTTCTTCTGTTAAATGTGCGGATGCTTTTCGTATTGCTTTAACGAAACAACCATAGTTATTCACTAAAATAAAGCATAGCTAAGGCAGTCAGCTATCTATCCCATTATCATCCTCAGACATTGAAAATCATCCCTTTTTAGACTTCGAAAATCTATAGATAAGAGTTTGAAAAATCATTACATAAATTCAAATAAGATATCTATAAATAACGGCAAAAATACAAACAAAAAGCAGGTTTGTAACCATAAGGAAATCAATTAGTTATAAAGTGGCAAAGTAAAAGGTGCTTAATAGGACTTCAAAAGGGCGTTAGTAAGGGTCTTAAAGAGCATCTTTTGCAAGTCAATTAAGCATCTCTTAGAAGCCAAAAGAGCATGTATTGGTTTTGAACTACACAAAAATAGTTTAAAAAAATCAATGACATGGGAATAAGTTGTTTGTAGAAGAGCCATGTTGATGCTTCGTACATATGGTACTGAGGTCTAATACATCTTGCATATGTCAGTTTTTTTTTGTTCCTTTGTGGCAGAATACATTACTTATATAATACATTATTTGTAATTAGCCCCATAAAGAAATGAATCGTTTAATAGTTTTTCTACTCTTTATATTTACCTCTCTTGGTATTATTGCTCAGCGTCCTCGCTATGAGAAGATGTCACCATTTGTTCGCGAAGCAATGGCATCGGCACTGGCAACGAAGCAGCTTACCCGTAGTCAGAGTGATGATAGATTGTTGACTGCTTTTGTACGTATTGATGGTAATTCGGCAGAAGTTCTAAGGCAGTATGGCTGTAAGGAGTTGGCACGTGTGGGGGATATTAGTATAGCAGCCATCCCTCTTAGTAACCTCGGGGCATTGTCGTGTGGCAGACAAGTGAAGCGAATAGAGACAGGAAGACGATGCAGCATACAAATGGATACTACTCGATTAGTTGTTAATGCTGAGAAAGTTTATACGGGTGAAGGACTTTCACAGAGTTATACTGGACGTGGTGTCGTTGTTGGTGTACAAGATATTGGTTTTGATTTGACGCATCCTAATTTTTATTCAGCTGATATGAGCCAGTATCGTATCAAAGCATTATGGGATCAGTTGTCGCGTGATACTATCGGTTCAACATTATATGTAGGTCGCGATTATGTAGGTCGTGAAGCCTTGTTAGAACTGAGACATCCTATTGATGGTGAGACACAGACACACGGAACACATACAGCTGGCATTGCTGCCGGTAGTGGGGCAGAAGGGAATGGAGACATTTCCCCTTATCGTGGTATGGCTTGTGATGCCGACTTGGTATTGGTTGATAATGCTGCTGATAATGCTTCTTTGATAGATCCAAAAGATTATTATAAGTTTACCTATGCCACGGATGCACTTGGTTTTAAGTATATATTCGATTATGCGGAACGTATGCATCAACCGTGTGTCATCAATTTTAGTGAGGGTAGTTCGCAGGACTTTCATGGCTATGACCAATTATATTATGAGCTACTTGCTAAACTAATAGGACCAGGACGAATCATTGTTTCTTCTGCTGGTAACGATGGAGCAAGAAATTCGTATATACATAAGAATATAGGAAAAGAGCGAGCTGGAGCTTTTATCATGGGTAATGAGAAACGCTTTAGTTGTACGGCAAAGTCTAAGCAGACGTTTACTTTTCGAGTAAGTGTATATGATAATGTGGCTTCTCCGCAAATCGTTGATATTTCAACGGTTAATGTTTGTAATGCTCAAGACTCACTACTTACCGATTCCTTATTAGTAGGTGGAAAGAAATATATATGGCGTGTGTTGGCATATCCGAATAGTTATGATACAAGTGAGACGGCTTATGATATTCAAATTAGTAGTCCATCGAAGCTTGGAGATAGTCCGCAAGTTTCACTTCAAGTTATGGGTAGGGATGCTGATATAGAACTTTACCGTATGTCGGGTTACATGTTTCCACATTCACTTGACCCCGTGTTGGATGCAGGAGATTGTAGATATACAATCTTCTCACCATCCAGTTCGCCAGATGTGATATGTGTTGGATCAACAAGCTATCGTACACAGTTTGTTAATTATTTAGGTGAAAAGAAGGTGTATGATAGTGGACAGAAGGGCATACGTTCTTCTTTCTCAGCTATGGGACCAACATTGGATGGGCGTATAAAGCCAGACGTAATGGCACCAGGTCAGAATATCATCTCATCTTATAGTACCTTCTTTATCAATAATCCAAAGAATGTAAATGCTTCTGTTAAAAGTGATGTGCGACATTTTAAATATAATGGTCGTACCTATGCTTGGAATGCTAATGCAGGAACGTCAATGTCTGCACCAGTTGTGACGGGGGCGATAGCACTTTGGTTAGAAGCTGACCCAACGTTGACGCCAGCTGATTGTCTGGAGATATTCGCTAAGACTTGTACTCATTATGATACGTCACTCAGTTATCCTAATAATCTTTATGGATATGGGCAGATTGATGTTGCTGCAGGACTGAGAGAAGTTTTACGTAGAAAGGCTTTGGGTATTAATACGATTGGTCAAAAGAAGGTATCAGAGCAATATGATAATCGTATTTACCTCTTAGATGGTCGTTATGTAGGAACTTCTGAAGCGAATCTACCTAAAGGTATATATATAAGAAACGGAAAGAAGTTTGTAAAGTAAAAGAAAGTACTCACTAAAAGTAGGTATTTTGCACAAACCATCATTTTTAGGTATTGCAGGTAATAGTTTTTCATTGTATCTTTGCAACCGTAAAGATTAATAAAATCAGAAATTAAATCAGTAACAAAATATGAAGAAGACTATTGTTGTTTACGGTTCATCAACCGGTACATGCGAAAGCATTGCAAATACCATCGCTGAGAAGCTCGGCGTTGAAGCTATTAACGTATCAGATTTCTCTGCAGAAGTTGTAGCAGAGAATGACAACCTTATCCTTGGCTCTTCAACATGGGGCGCAGGTGAGTTGCAGGATGATTGGTATGATGGTATTAACGTACTGAAGGGTGCTGACCTCTCTGGTAAGACTGTTGCAATCTTCGGTTGCGGTGATAGCGAGAGCTATTCAGATACTTTCTGTAGTGCAATGAAGGAGATTTATGATGCTGCACAGGGTGCAAATGTTCTCCCTGGTGTATCAACAGATGGCTATACTTTTGATGACAGCGAGGCTGTTGTTGATGGTAAGTTCGTAGGTCTTGCTTTGGATGATGTAAACGAAGAGGATCAGACAGAAGGTCGTATTGATGCATGGTTGGCAGCTATTAAGCCTGCATTGTAAGGTAACTTGAAACTTAGTGCTTACATTATAACTATTCACACGAAGGGATAACTATGATGACAGATATGATTACCGCCGACATGAAGGTGTTGATGAATCACATCTACGAGTTTCAGAAGGGCGTTCGACAGATGGTTTTGTACACTTGTAATAAGAAGTATGAGTCATTCGCTACGCTCCGCCTTGAACGTCAGAATATCCCATATATCATCCAGCCGGTGGGTCGTGACCGTATGAACCTGTTCTTTGGTCGTCAGGAGTGTCTTGATGCCATCCGGCTGATGATTACCAAACCTCTTAACCAACTAACGCCAGAAGAAGATTTTATTCTCGGTGCAATGTTGGGATATGACATTCGCGTACAGTGCGAGCGGTACTGTGAACGCAAGTGCCGCACTTGTAAATGTGCGACATAAGCCAGAATTATTAAATGATAATCTTGTTCGCGAAATAAATTATTTCATAATGTTTTTGTATTATAAATAGGCTTGTCGGGAGACAAGCCTTTTTATCTTTATATAGTTATAGGTCTGGGCAATCTCTTTATAAAGCGTATTTATCTTGTGAATAACACCACATTTAGTTTAAATGTACGTTGCTGTTACTTTTAACATTTGCCGTATTTTATTGACGATAAACGGGTTATGAGTATATAAGATGTGACAGATATGACAGGAAAAATAGTTTTACCTAAAAGTTGATATAGTGATGTTTAGTTTATAGAGGGCAATAGAAGACTCTAAATGAAAGGACGAGGGCTAATATTAACAGTGTTTTGTTAGTATATAATTCGCTGAAGGCTCTCTTTTATATAGGTAATTTTGTGTTTACTTGGGAGGGGTATTTCTCAATATAACCAAGTAATAAATACTCTATCTTGGTGGTGTAAATCTCATTTACTAACAAATGGGTAAAGGTCTTCCTATCTACTTTTCGGAAGGTGTATATCATTAGCACTCATGGTGTTTACTGTTAGCACCATGAGTGATGAGTATGAATACATTGGCTGAGGGTGGAGAATGGGATTATCCCAAATCCGTCATTAGAGCCTAAACATATTTTGTTTTATTATCGAGTAGATTGTTTGGCTTTGGAACACAGGCGTAGCGGGCTACGCCAAGTTACAAAGACAGACAAGATACTGATAAGGAAATAAAAGATGTTAGGAAATAAAACTATAGTAATAAGAGCTATGCTTTTGTGGTCTAATGACCGCATTTGGGATTATATTAATCCCTTCTAAATATATCTCTTGTGTACACTTTTTCCTTTACATCATCAAGGCATTTATCGTATCGGTTGGCGATAATGGCATGACAACGCTGTTTGAAATCTTCAAGGTTGTTGACAACAAGGCTGCCGAAGAAGGTCGCCCCGTCTTCAAGTGTAGGTTCGTAGATGATGACTTGTGCACCCTTTGCCTTAATACGTTTCATTACTCCTTGAATTGAACTTTGGCGGAAGTTGTCACTATTAGATTTCATAGTAAGGCGATAGACACCAATGACGCACTCTTTCTCATCTTCTGGGCTATAGTCACCACGGTCGTAATAGTCGTAATATCCAGCTTTATGCAATACTTGGTCAGCTATGAAGTCCTTACGTGTACGGTTACTCTCAACGATAGCCTGGATAAGATTTTCAGGTACATCGGCATAGTTAGCAAGCAGCTGCTTAGTGTCTTTAGGCAGACAATAGCCGCCATAACCGAAAGAAGGATTGTTATAGAAGGAGCCGATACGTGGGTCAAGACATACACCTTGAATGATGTTAGATGTATCAAGACCTTTTACCTCAGCGTAGGTGTCTAACTCATTGAAGTAACTTACGCGTAGTGCAAGGTAAGTATTAGCAAAGAGTTTCACCGCTTCTGCCTCTGTTAGTCCCATAAATAGGGTAGGGATATTCTCCTTTATTGCTCCTTCTTGTAGTAATTGGGCAAATAGCTGCGCTGCTTGTTCCAAGTGTTCGTCACCTTCAGGACGACCAATGATAATGCGACTTGGATAAAGATTGTCATAAAGCGCCTTGCTTTCACGTAGGAATTCTGGAGCAAAGAGAATGTTATTACACTTGTATTTTTCTCTAATATGCTCAGTGTAACCAACTGGAATCGTAGACTTAACAATCATGATAGCATCTGAATTCACCTTCATTACGATTTCGATAACTTCCTCAACACGTCGTGTGTCAAAGTAGTTCTTCACAGGATCATAATTAGTTGGCGTAGCGATGACTACAAAGTCCGCATCCCTATAAGCAGTCTCTGCATCCAATGTGGCAGTAAGATATAAATCCTTCTCTGCCAAATACTGTTCAATATAATCATCTTGAATAGGCGAACGTCTGTTGTTTATGAGGTCAACCTTTTCTTTTACTACGTCAACAGCTGTTACATGATGGTGTTGACTCAGCAGGGTTGCAATGCTGAGACCTACATAGCCCGTTCCAGCTACAGCTATTTTTAAGTCTTTAATATCCTTATCCATTGTCTTGTTCAGATTCTTTGCAAAGATACGTAATTCTATTTGAATAAGACAATGGATAAGGATAAAATCCTTACTAAATCCCTTCTTATTGCTTTTTGTTTATCCGTCAGCTATTCTGTACGTTTTTTTATTGCAATGAAGGAGTATTATACAGCAATGATAATTTACAGAAAGGGAGGCTAAACCAAATGATAGGTTTCCTCAAATGGACGGCGATAACGATCTCCCCAGACACCATCTGGCATACGAACGCCACAGGTTATAACCATGTTTATTTCTGTATTGTAAGGTAGATTCAGTGCCTTCTTTACCAACAGACTATCGAAACCTTCAAGTGGACAAGTGTCATAGCCAGCCTCACTCATAGCCAACATAAATGTCTGAACAGCCAAAGCACAACTCTTGTGTACACTAACTCGCATGTCGCCTTCACTTACTTGACGAATGATTGGACGGAAAAGTCCAATCGTTTGTGCTAAGCCTTTACGAACAAGTCCCCACAAGCCAAAGCAACGTGAATAGATAAATGGCATTGCTTTTGCATAATATAGTTCTAATTTCTTAATGCGTTTTTCCTTCTTCTCTGTGGGACTATACTTGTTGATGTTCTCCTTCTCAAATGCAAGTGTCGCCTGTGCATGTTTCTTATAGAGGTCCTGTCGAGTCACAAACACAACAATCTGTTGGGCAGAACGCGCTGTCAACTGGTTTAAGCATGCTGGTGCCAACTTCTCCAAAACCTTCTTATCAGTAACATGATAAGCCTCCCAAAGTTGTAAGTTTGAGCTTGTTGGAGCTAAAGTCGCTTGTTCAATACATTTCTTTACAACTGTGCTATCGACTGGTTTCTTTGGGTCGAAATGTCTGACAGCCCTTCTATGGTCTAATATTTCTTGTAAACTCATAATTTCTTAATCTTTAATAGATGTAAAAGGAGCAAAGTGTATGCCATTATTTCTCTTCTGATAGGTTTGTATGATAGTCTTGTAATAATATGTTAAACAAGAGATTAGACATATATAATACTAAGTAAAACAGTTCCATTTAAAAAATCCCAGACAACCTTTTCGTTGCCTGGGATTTTATATTTGGACTAATAGTAGTCACATGTTAGGATGATGTTTGCTTTATCCGCAGTGGAAGTATTGACGAACAAGTTTCTCCATCATCATCTCTTTGCCTTCTATCTCTTGACGTAATGTACGGTCATTGTATGAGCGAAGCTGTTTGATAATACCATCAATCATTGCAGGAGAGAATACATCATACTCCTCATAAACCTTACGCTGACGTTCCAAGCAGTCTGCTGAAGCGGCGCAGCTATCAGGTAACTGAGCCAAGGTAGCATAGCGTTCTGCATTCTTTGGGTCGTGGATATCACCGTCTGCAAAGGTTCTCTCAGCTTCAGCCTCAGCGTTTGCCATCTCAAAACCATGACGACAAGCCACACAAAGACCTGCTAAAAGCTGATAAATATCAGCTGAAGCATCTGGAGAACGCATCTCAACAGTCTGCTTGATAGAGTAGTCACGCGCTGTAAGTGGTTCTATATTATTAGCTTTGTGGCACATATCCTCGCCAGAGGTCCAACCTAATGGTACGCGAACAAGTACAGAACGGTTACTCATACCCCAGCATACATTTGTAGGAGCCTCCTGATGTGGAACGAGACGGAAGTATGATGTTGGGTTCTTATTGCCAAAGGCAGTGATACTCTCAGCTAAGTCCATCATACCAGCAATAGCACGTCGGGCATCCTTAGAAAGTTTTCCTCCTTCGAGCATCATGTTCTTTCCGTCCTTCATTATACGCATGTGAATATGCATACCAGAACCAGCCTTACCCACAGTAATCTTTGGAGCGAAGGTAATATCAAGTCCTTCTTCGTAACCTAAGCTACGAATCACCCATTTAGCAATGAGTAACTGTTCTGCACATTCATTTGCAGGAACAGGCAAGAACTCAATCTCATTCTGTTCGTAGCAGCGTCCATTCTCAATGAAATTACCTACCTCAGAATGTCCATACTTAATCTTACCGCCACATTCAGCAATCAGCTGCATAGAACGCATACGGAAGTCATTGCCTTTTGAGAAAGGAGAACTCTCGTGATAACCATGTTGGTCGTCAGCAGGAAATACACCTTCATCCTCTCGGATAACGTAGTATTCTAACTCACCCATAGCATGGAACTCCATACCAGTTACTTTCTTAAAGGCATTCATAGCCTTGCGGAGTGTATATTCTGGAGATGAAGCTAATGGATTACCATCTCGATCGAAGAAAGAACAGAGCATGCAAAGTGTTGGAATCTCTGAGAAAGGATCGATGAACGCTGTAGAGAAGCGTGGCATTACATAGAGGTCACTACTACCAGCTGCAATAAAGTTGAAGAGTGAAGAACCATCAACGCGCTCGCCACTTGTAAGTATTGTCTCCAAGTAGTCGGGTGTGTGAAGCATGAAGTTTAGTGTCTTCAATCGTCCGTCACCAGCAGGATACATGAAGTTGACCATTCTGATGTTCAAGTCACTGACAACTTGCTTGATATCATCTTTTGTAAATTCATGTGAGTCTTTGCCCAAGTGTGCTTCCAGCCTATTTGCTGAACACTTAAAAAGGTTATTCTCCATTGTCGTAGCTTTTATAAGATTAGTATTTGATTATGAGGACAAAAATACATATTAATTTCTTTATTCGCAATTATTTTTCATACTATTTTTCTCTATTTATTATCAGTGTGGTATTCTTTATTTCTCGTTTTGTACAACTTTCTTTTATATTAAGAACTTGATGTTAGTTTTTCTTCGTATTTTTGCCTCGTTAGAAATAGAAAAGTATAAATCTTATGACAAAGGAGAAAACAATAAATCTGTCATCTAATCGTACTATCCGCAAAGCATCAACAGATGATTTTACTATAGTATCGAACCTAATTGAGCAGGGGAAAGCAAAGATGATTAAAACTGGTAATCCTAATCAATGGTCAGCAAATTATCCTGCGGAGAGTACTATAAGGCGTGACATTGCACAAGGTGATTGTTATCTACTTTATGAGTGTGGGAAGCCTATTGCAACCTTTGTAGCTAAGGCGGGTCCAGAACCTAATTACCACCGTATTGATAATGGTAGTTGGCTTGATGACCAACCTTATTATGTCATCCATCGTGTGGCTTCTTTGGAAGGTGTACATGGTGTAATGGCTGATATAATCAACTATTGTTCGGCATTTACCTCTTCTATTCGTATAGATACCCATGCAGATAATCGCCCGATGCAGGCCTCTTTGATTCGTTTAGGTTTCGTTTATTGTGGTATTATCTATGTTGAGAATGGAGATAGTAGATTAGCTTTTCAGTGTGTTTTTTAGTATTTTGTTAGTGGTTATCTACTCCTTGATCGTCTAAATCTTACTCCTTCATTTTAGCAACTTTGGGGGATAGCTAAGTCCTACTGCTGAGCTATTTTGTAAAAAGAAGAAATCATTTACATGAAGAAAATTTTGTAGATATAGCTTTGAAAAATCATTACATAGTTTCTGGTAAAGTATCTATAAATAACGGCAAAAACAAGTGTAAAAAGCAAGTTTGTAACCAACAGTAAATCAGTTGTTTATGAAGTAGTTTGAAAAAAGGTGCTTAATTGGACTTCAAAAGGGCGTTAGTAAGGGTCTTAAAGGGCACCTTTTGCAAGCTTAAAGGGCGTCTATAAGAAGCCAAAAGAGCATATATTGGTTTTGTGTTGCATGAAAATAGTTTACAAATACCAATAATGTGGGAATAAGCTATTTGTAGAACACAGAAAGACATAGTATCTATTTGCATTTTATCTTGTAGTTTGTCTTCTATGTAAGACTATCTATTTAGGATAGTCTTACTATGCAAATGTATCAGTCTTTATTCTATTTTCAATCTATGTATTAAACTAAAATCGGTCATTAGAGGTTAAACATCGATTTGGGTTTAACAGAAGAACCATTTTTTTTGGGTCTTCAGGATTTTTGAGTGATAAGGTTTGCCACTTAAGGTTAGGTTTCTTAGGAAATGTCACACGGAGGTACGGAGAGGACGGAGGATTATTAAAACAAAGCAATGGAAGTCACGGAGGCACCGTCGGTGCGTAGAGCAACGGAGTTTGTTTGCCAATTCTATTAGCAATTTATATGCAAAGCGTTTATCCCAAAATAGTTATTAAGAATTTGTACGCTACATCTCCGTCGCTCTTTGTGCCATCGGCACCTCCGTGACATTGCGTTACCTCCGTCCCCTCCGTGACTCTGTGTGCCTATTATATAAGACTTTTAGTTTATCACTCCATATTCTGGAAGAACCATTTTTTTCAGCTCCTATTTACTCCATAGTTTCAACAGTTACGTTTTCAAATTCAGCCATAAAGTTAAGGAGATGATTCTTATAACGTTTCCGTTTGAACTTCATTTCCATCGTTACAACGAAGTAATGACCTGAAGAAGTGTCTTTGCGTGTCATCTCGTAGGAGTCAATAATAATCTCCTTATCGCGTAATCGTTGCAAGACAGGTTGAATGTTTTCTTCTTTTGGAGTACTAAAAGTAACGGTTATATTGCGTGTGCCAAAGTGTTGGAGTATAAAATAAAGTGCTTCCAAACAGAGCAAGACAAGGACTGTTGTAGCAATAGAGAGTACATACATTCCTGCACCTGCAGTCATACCTATAGCCGATGTTACCCATAGACCTGCTGCAGTTGTCAGTCCACGTACCACATGCTTTTGAAAGATAATCGTTCCTGCACCAATGAAACCAATACCCGTTACTACTTGTGAGGCTATACGACTGGGGTCGAGTGACACTTGCTCGTAATGGGCGAGTACATCATTAAAGCCAAACTGTGATAGAATCATAAACAAACCACTACCTAATGCTACAAGGAAGTGGGTTCGGAAACCAGCCTCCTTTGCACGATACTCACGCTCCAAGCCAATCACACCACCTAACATAGCAGCTACGAATAGTCTCAGTACAAATTCATAAGTTATTATGTTCATGTTCTTTCTTTATTATGTAATGAATAAATCGTTGTCGCAAAAATACAAAAAACTTCACGCATCTCACTCTTTTCTTCCCTAAAATTATTTTTTCATGAATGAAATTCTATGTTTCTTAGAAATTGATTTGTATCTTTGTGCATATAAACGCTAAAGTCAAGATTATGACAGAGAAGGAGAAACAGCAGAAAGGGATGCTTTATCAAGCAAACGACCCAGAAGTTTTAAAAGACTTATACTACTGCGAGAATGAATGTTTTGAAATTAATCAGATTCCTCCTTCACGTAGGGAGGAACGCATGGAACGCCTTAGAAAGTTGTTTGGTAAGGCTGGAGAGGGAATGTTTATTGTTGCCCCGTTCTTCTGTGACTATGGTTATAACATTGAAGTCGGTGAGAATTTCTTTGTCAATACTAATTGTGTGATTCTTGATGAGGCTAAGGTGACATTCGGCGATAATGTTTTTATTGCACCTAATTGCGCCTTCTATACTGCTGGTCATCCACTTGATGTTGAGCAGCGTAATAAGAAGATAGAGTATGCACTACCTATTCATGTTGGGAATAATGTGTGGATAGGTGGCAATGTCGTTGTCGTGCCGGATGTGACGATAGGCGATAATACTACGATTGGTGCTGGTTCTGTCGTTACACATGATATTCCAAGTGGTGTCGTGGCTGCTGGTAATCCGTGTAGGGTGATTCGAAAGCTGGAGAAATAAAAGAGTTATAGCTTAAGAAAGATTGGGAGCATAAAGAGGATGATACGTAAAAGTATAACTCACCTATTTAATAATAGGGCATAGATGGCTATGGTCTTTATGCTTGTTGTTCTGTGCTTAGGGAAGTATTTATGAATACTAAAAGTATATGATAAGGCTTTTCTAAGTACTGATGAATGTAGAAAAATGTAAAAGAAGGCCTGTTTTGTGGTTGTTTTTTTTACAATAAACTAAACAAAACACATATTTAACATCTTTTATACATGTAATTGTAGAATGGACGTTTAAAATGATTTAACTTTGCGATTAATAAACCTAAAAGCATTTTTTTAACCTAAAGTATACTTAAAGCCTATGTACCTAAAAAGAAAAAGGACTACGAGCTTATTGATGGTGGCTTTGTTCAGTACAAGTTTACTGCATGCCAACATTACGTACGAAGCGAATGCAGCTGTTGTTCAACAGCAGTCTGTATGTAAAGGAACTGTTGTCGACAATAATGGAGACCCTGTTGTTGGTGCCTCTGTCTTTGTCGTAAGTAATGGACAGAAAAAGGGAAGTGTGACTGACCTTGATGGTAATTTTGAGATTGCAGGCGTTGCTTCTGGCTCATCACTTACTATTTCTTATGTTGGTTACAAGACCCAGCAGGTAACTTGGAGTGGTAAGGACCTTAAGGTTACTCTCCAAGAGAACAGTGAGATGCTTGATAACGTTGTTGTTGTCGGCTATGGTACTCAGAAAAAGGTTAACCTTACTGGTGCTGTCTCTGTTGTAAACTCAAAGCAACTTGAATCTCGTCCTGTAACGAGTGTTGCTCAGGCATTGCAGGGTGAGGTTCCTGGTTTGAACTTCAGCGTTGGCAATTCTGGTGGTTCACTTAACAGCCGTATGAGTATGAACATCCGTGGTATTGGTACCATCGGCTCTGGTTCAAATGCTGCCCCTCTCGTTCTTATCGACGGTTCTGAGGGTGATTTGTACTCAATCTCTCCAAATGACATTGAGAGTATCTCTGTATTGAAGGATGCTTCTTCAAGTGCTATCTACGGTTCACGTGCAGCCTTCGGTGTTATTCTTGTTACAACCAAGAGTGGTAAAGAGGGTCGTACAAACGTTTCTTATAATGGTAACGTACGTTTCTCTACAGCAACTCAGATTCCTGAGATGCCTAACTCATATGACTTCGCACGCTATTGGAATGATGCTGCTGCAAATAGTGGTGGTAATGCTCCATTCAGCCAAGATATGCTGAATAAGATCAAAAACCATATCAATGGCACTCCTGCACCAGGTGAAGAGGTTACTACAACATGGCAGGGTTATGATGCTAATGAGCCTTGGAGTATGTACACAGGTTCTTGGGATAATACCAACTGGTTCAAGGAGATGTATAAGTCTGGTGTTCCTTCTACCGAGCATAACGTTTCCCTTAGTGGTGGCGGAAGCAAGGTGAACTACTACCTCAGTGGTGCTGTTCTTAGCCAGCAGGGTTTGATTCGTCATGGTAAGGATAAACTCAAGCGTTACAACTTCTCAGGTAAGATTACTGCTAACTTGAAAGATTGGTTCACAGTAACATACAATACAAAGTGGGTACGTGAGGATTATAGTCGTCCTTCTTACATGACAGGTCTCTTCTTCCATAACATTGCTCGTCGTTGGCCGACTAACCCTGTTTTCGATCCAAACGGACACTATGTTCATGGTAATGAGATTCTTCAGATGGAGAATGGTGGTCTTGATGCTACACAGAACGATAAGCTTTATCAGCAGTTAGCACTCGAATTCCGTCCAATTAAGGGCTGGAAGATTCGTTTGGAGGGTAACTACAATACCGTTAACTACCACAACCATTGGGATGTATTGCCTATCTACTATTATGACCCAGATCAGCATCCAGTAGCTGCTGCATGGAGTGGTGACTACGCAGCTGGTAAGTCAAACGTAGGTGAGTCTATGTCAAAGAACAACTATTATAATGGTCGTTTCTTTACAGAGTACGCATTCACATTGAACGATAAGCATGACTTTAAGTTCTTGGCAGGTTTGGATATGGAGTCTAACATTTACACTTATCTTAGTGCATCACGTGCAGACTTGATTACTCCAACTGTTCCTACACTTAACAATGCTACTAACAAGGATGTGAAGCCAGGCTTCTCAAATACTCAGTGGGCTACAATGGGTGCTTTCGGTCGTATCAACTATGCATACGATTCACGTTACCTTGTAGAATTCTCTATCCGTCGCGATGGTTCTTCACGCTTTATTGGCGATAAGACATGGGGTACATTCCCTTCACTCGCATTGGGTTGGAACATTGCTAACGAAGAGTTCTTCAAGCCTTTGACAAAGACTGTTAATACGCTGAAACTCCGTGCTACTTATGGTGCTTTGGGTAACACCAATATCACAGCACTCTATCCTTGGTTCTTGGGACAGCCTGCAAGTGCATCTGCATCTTCATGGCTTGTTAATGGTGAGCGTGTGAATATCTCTAATGTTCCTGGTTTGGTTTCACCTAACTTGACATGGGAAAGCGTTCGTTCATGGAACATTGGTCTTGACTTCGGTATGTTCAACAACAGATTGCAGGGTACTTTCGACTACTTCGTTCGTACAACAAAGGATATGGTAGGTCCTGCTCCTGTTAAGCCTTCTATCTTGGGTGCAACACAGCCAGCTGAGAATAATAGTGATATGCGTTCTAATGGTTGGGACTTGGAAGTTAGATGGCGTGATAGAATTGGTCAGGTTGGCTATGGTATCAAGCTTGTTCTCTCTGATGACTACCAGACTATTACACGTTACTACAACCCTAACCGTCTGCTCTCACAGTGGTGCGAAGGCAAGCGTATGGGTGACATCTACGGATATCAGGTAGAGGGTATTGCTCAGACTAACCAGCAGATGGACGAGTGGTTGGCTAATAATAAACCATCATGGGGTTCTAACTGGGCTGCCGGTGATGTAATGTACAAAGACCTTAATGATGATAAGAAAGTGAACTCTGGTAAGAGCACATACGATGATATGGGTGACTTGACCAAGATTGGTAACTCTTTGCCACGTTATCGTTTCGGTATTACTTTGGATGCTAACTGGAAAGGCTTTGACTTCCTCATCTTTATGCAGGGTGTTGGTAAGCGTGACTTCTGGGATGCTTCTCCTTATAGCGTTGGTGCTAATACAGGTTTGTGGCAGAGTGCAGCTTTCAAGGATCACTTAGACTACTGGCGTCCAGCGACTGACACTAACTTCGGTCCTAACACTAATGCTTACTACCCACGTCCTCTCTTTGGTCAGGGTTCTAAGAACTTCCAGACAAGTGACCGCTACTTGCAGAATGCAGCTTATATGAGAATCAAGAATATTCAGCTTGGTTATACTCTCCCTGCTGCTATCGCAAGCAAGATTGGTGCAAGCCGCGTTCGTTTATACTTCTCTGCTGAGAACCTCGTAACATTCACAAAGATGAACAAGATCTTTGACCCAGAGGCTACTGGCGGTGATTGGGGACCAGGTAAACTTTACCCACTCCAGAGAACAATTTCTTTCGGTTTAAATCTTAATTTTTAATTCGCAGCAATTATGAAGAATATAATTTCAAATATATTGAGGGGAGGATTGCCAATTCTTTGCTTAGGCATGACAGTTACGTCATGTAGCGATTTCCTTGACAGACCGCCACTCGATCAGATCTCTCCTGACTCTTACTATACAACAGCTGATCAGCTGGGTACGTTCACTATCAACTACTATACATCTATCTTCCCTAACAACAGTGGATGGTTTGCAGGTGTAGCTACATTTGATGATGGAACCGATAACCAAGCTTCAAGAGGCGGTAACTCTGGAATGTACTTACAAGATCAATGGAAGGTACCTACATCTGGTGGTATTGGCATGAACGCTATTCGTAATGTCAACAAGTTCATCAATGAAAGTGAAGCAAAGATTGCAGCCGGAAAGGTGACAGGCACTCCTGAACAGATCAACCAGTATATGGGTGAGGCTTACTTCATCAGAGCTATGCTCTATTATAGTAAACTCCAAGATTATGGAGACTTCCCTATTGTGTTGAAAGAACTTAACATTGACAACGACCTTGTAGAAGCAAGTAAGCGTCAGCCTCGTAACCTTGTTGCACGTCAGATTCTTTCTGATATGGATAAGGCTATCGATAAGTTACAGGTGAATGTTGCAAGTAAGGTGCGTATTAATAAGAATGCTGCTTTGGCTATGAAGTCAAGAATGGCACTTTATGAGGCAACCTTCGAGAAGTATCACAGAGGTACTGGTCGTGTACCAGGTGATGCTAACTGGCCAGGTAAGAACAAGGAGTGGAATAAGAACTTCACTATCAATCAGGATGATGAAGTAAACTTCTTCCTTGATCAGGCTATCGATGCAGCTAAGAAGGTGTGTGATGCTGTGCCTTTGAAGACTCAGAACAGCCACGTGATGAATCCAAGTGCTATTGGACAGTACAATGGTTGGAACGCATACTATGATATGTTTGCAAGTCCAGACTTGTCTAAGTACCCTGAGGTGTTGTTGTGGCGTCAGTTTAATTCAAATTTGACACCATCTCTTGCTCACCTCACTTCTAATAAACTTCGTGGTGGTGTAGCAACTGGTTGGACACGTGGTCTCGTTGAGTCATTCCTCATGAAGAATGGTTTGCCTATCTACGCTTCTGGCTCAGGCTATCATGGTGATACTACTATTGATATGGCTAAGACCGATCGTGATGAGCGTCTTCAGCTCTTTATGTTTGGTGAGTCTGATGTCCTTGGTATTGACCAAAAGAGTATTGACTTGGCTAACGATAAGTTGCCTGCAGGAGCAACTCCACTTACTAAGATCTTGTTTAATGCTGCAACACTTTTTGCAACAGACCAGGCAAGTAGAGACGTAACTGGTTATCGCCAGCGTAAGTTCTACAACTACGATCCTGCAATGCAGTTAGGTCAGACTTTCTCTGATGTTGATGGTCAGATTATCATCCGTGTTGAGGAAGCTATGCTCAACTATATTGAGGCTTCTTACCTCCGTACAGGTTCATTGGATGCAACAGCAACTGGTTATTGGACTGCTTTGCGTGCACGTGCTGGTATCACTGCTCCAATCTCAACAACTATTGCTGCAACTGATATGAGTAAGGAGGCTGACGTGAATCGTCCATCATACGACTGGGCAGCATTCTCAGCTGGGCATCCAGTGGATGCAACACTCTATTCTATCCGTCGTGAGCGTCGTAGCGAGTTTGCAGGTGAGGGTCTTCGTAATGATGACTTGATTCGTTGGGCATCTTTGGATCAGGTGAAGAACTATCAGATTGAGGGTGTTAACTTCTGGGATCAGATTTATCAGAATCCTTCTTTTGTAAATGATAAGGGCGTGAGTCTGATTATTGCTGATGGTGATGCTAAGGCTACAATGTCTGCTAAGACACTTTCAAAGTATGTTCGTCCTTACCAGATTCAGAAGACTAACAACATTCTCTATAATGGTTACACCTTCTATCAGGCACACTACTTGTCTCCATTCTCTTATCAGGAGATGCAGCTCTGTTCACCTGATCGTACTGCAGAGAACTCTAATTTGTACCAGAATATCTACTGGCCAGTTGAGGCAAATGGTGAAGCTTTGAAGTAAGTTTATGCTGAACAAAGTATAATCAATTAGATTACAAATAATGTTTGAGGGTGTGTCAAGTGATTGATACACCCTCTTTCTATAGTATGTTGTAAGGAGTTAATGCTCAACCCCATGTGTGACGAGTAACAAGATATATTTCATAAAACAGCCTTATAAGTTGTTGAAGTCATTTTTTTATAGACGCTTCACTTGTATATGTGAGAATAAAAGGATATCTTTGCAAGATATCTTTAATGATATTTATACGTATGTTTTTGTTACAATAAATTGGTTATGTTAACATTTACCATCATAATACTAACTTGTATTCTTGCTCTTGGTGTATCACTATTAGTGAGTCATTGGAGTAATGGTGCGAAGAGTGGGGAAGCGGTAAAAATAGAAACACTTTACAAAAAGAACTGGCTCTCCTTCTTTTGGATATCCCTACGTGTGTTGTCGTTTGCTTTGGTTACTGCCTTTTTGTTCTTAATGTTACTTTCATCGTTTGCAGGTGATGATGCAGCCGAATGTTGCTTTTGGATTATGATATTTGTTGTTGGAAGTTGGTTTATTTCAATACCTATTCTTGTTATTTATATCTGCTCAGCAGTGCAAGCCATTCGGCATCGTGATTATAAGAATAAAGTTTTTCTTGGCTGTCATTGTTTCAATGTCCTTCAGCTACTTTGTTTTGTGATTTTTTGGAGTTTACTTATTTCTTCTTAAACCCGATAGGCAATTCTTTAAATCAATTTTCCTGTCACTGCTGTCATTCTTTGTGGTGAGGTAATAGGCTGTTATTCACTAAGTTTTCTTTAAATGTTAAAATGACAGCAACTTGAAAATAAAAATCTAAGATGGTAATGTGTAATAAATGGCTTCTAAGTTAAGTGGGATTTACCTATTTATTTATGAACATGTTTTAGTTTGTTCTCTTGTAATTTCGAAGATAAATAAATATCTTTGTCCAATAATGTTCTGAAAGTTTAATCAACATACAATATGATTATTTTTGCTGTTAACATTTTGCTTTTCTTGATAGTTCTTGGTGTTTGGCTATTGATGAATCAGGGAAAAGATAAACAAAAACAAGATATAAGTGGTATAGAGGTGACTTCAGTAAGTAAGTATCACTTCTCTTGCTGGTTGTTATTTCGTTTTTTGATGCTTGTTTTTATAACAATTTTGTTGTTAATAATCATGTATGTCATCTATGAAGAGGACGATATAGCTGGCTCCTTTTCATGGCTTATCTTTTATGTGAAAGTTGGGTGGTTTATTTCAATACCTATTGCTATTGTTTATATCAGTTCTGTTGTACGGTCAGTTTGGTATCGTAATTATGTGAACAATATCTTTCTTGGACTCCATTGCTTTAATATCTTGCAGGTGTTGTGTATTGCAGTATTTGCGATTATTCCACAAAAAGAGTGTACACCTGAGAGAATGGAGGCAGACTTTAGAGCAAATCATCAGAAGATTGAGATGCTTATTCGTATTACCAGAAGTTGGCTGCCAGATAGTACAGGCTTCTCTGTAGAATATTCGAAGCATGGAAAATTGACGGACTGGGGAGTCTCTTCAAAGCAAGAAGTCAATTTTCAAGGCGTTGAGATTGGGTCCCAAAAGGAACAAGAGAAAGAGTTACGAAAGATAGGGTTAAGTTTAGAGCGGCTTGATTCAGTTCGTTTAGCCTTGCAGAAGATGGACTATCGAGGCTTGTCTATTAATAAAGGTGGTGCAATAAGTGACTATACAGAAATCGTTTATGGGAAGACAGGAAATAAAGAATTTAATTATAGAATCTATGATAAACCGCTTGCAGACTCGCTTGTGTATAAGTTAAATCGGTGTTATAACCTGATAGTCTACAATCGATATGTGGTATTTAGTTGTGTAGAGGATTTTGATTATGATAGCCCCTTCCCTGGTAAATATGCCTATCTACAAAAACATACATTGTCAAAGTAGTGGGGAGTAAAGATGCGTACATGGTTTATAGTGCGTTGTTACTTATAGAGAAAGCCTCCATCCTTTTACAAAAGCTATAACTCTGTAGATGGATGAAGGCTTTTTATTTAGGCTGCTTTTAGCTCTTTAGAACTTGTAAGTCACAGTAGCTTTTATGTTCCGTGGAGCACCTGGGAAGGAACGGAGTTTGTCATAACCTCCCACCCAATAAACTTTGTTCATTGCGTTGTCGAGATTTAGCTGTACCTGCAAGTTGCGAAGTCGATAATACAGTGCTGCATTGAGGAGTCCATAGCCAGGATAGACAATGGTATTCTCACGTCTTCCAACCTGTCCGTAACGCTTTGTTACTGCATTGAAACCCAGACCGAAACCAAAGTTGCGTAGCGCACCTGTCTGAATGATATACTTTGACCAAATGTTGAAAGAGTTACGTGGTGTATTTGGTCGTTGCATACCATAGTCTTTCTCTGAGTTGGTTGCAGTCTTTGTGATAGCAGCATGGGTGTAGGCATAGTTAGCAACGATACTCCAATTAGGAAGAATGAAACCTGCTACATCTAACTCAATACCCTTTGAAGTTTCTTCTCCCACTTGTTCTAATAACTCTGGATTATTTGCATCGTTGGCATTATAGAGTGTGTTGCGTTTCTGAAGATGGAAGAAAGAAAGGGTTGTACTGAGTCGTTTGTCAAACCATTCACCTTTTAAG
>ERZ1699244.151-NODE-151-length-29916-cov-3.402565_pt1 | contig 29916 bp, 14 predicted proteins | sample MGYA00581534_ERZ1699244 | MGnify/ENA primary metagenome ERZ1699244 (study PRJEB42319, sample SAMD00040331) | human oral metagenome | material: saliva | host: Homo sapiens | study: EMG produced TPA metagenomics assembly of PRJDB4115 data set (Metgenomic analysis of...
CCATCAAGCAGCTCAGCGAAGTACTGCACCATGTCGTTACGCTCAGCCTCACCGTGCACCAGCACATCTAGGCCCAGCTCTTCCTGCAGCTTGATTACCGCAGCGATTTCTTCACGCATACGCTCCTGGTAGTCGGCGTCAGAAAGCTCGCCGCGTGCGTTGGCGGCGCGAGCCTTACGAATCTCAGTGGTCTGCGGGAAAGAACCAATAGTGGTGGTGGGTAGCGGAGGCAGGTGCAGGCGCTGGGCTTGGGCAGCTTCACGCTCCAGGTAGGGCTCACGGGCGCGGTCGGTGTCGGTCAGGGCGGCGGTGCGGCTGCGGACCTCGGGGCGTACCACGCCAGGGGCGGCGGCGCGCTGCTCTAGGACGCGGGTCGCCTCGGCTACCTCACCGTCGATGGCCTCCCAACCCTCATCTAGGCCGCGAGCCAGAGTAACTACTTCCTGCACCTTCTGGTCGGCGAAAGCCAACCAGGCATGTAGGTTTTCGTTCAGCGTGGGGTCATCCCAGGTTTCCAGGGCGGTGTCGTGAGGCACGTGCTGGAGCGAGTTGGAGGTAGCCACAGTCACCTTGGCGGCGCCCAGGGCTTGGGCGGCGGTTAGGGTCTGGCGTAGAGCAGCCAGGTCGGCGCGCCAAATGTAGCGGCCGTCCACAGCCCCAACCACCAGGGTCACCCCAGACAGGTCGGCGTCCTTAGGTAGGCTGCCGCGCAGGGTGTCAACGTGGATAGCTTCCACCCCGGTCTTAGCTAGGGCGCCTACAGCCTGGGAGGCGTCCCCATAGGGGGTGGTCACCAGGATCTGGGGGCGGTTAGTGGCTTTAGCTAGGCGCTCATACACGCCCACAGCCAGCTCGGCCAGCTCAGCGCGGGGGTGCGAGAGGTTGTCGGAGGTTAGGGCCGGCTCATCCAGCTGCACCCAGGGGGCGCCAGCCTCGTGCAGTGAGGCCAGGGCCTGCTCGTAAGCGGCCACAGCCTCATCAAGGCGGCTTAGCGGGTCAAAGTCGGGGGTGGCCGGGTCAGCCTTAGCTAGTGCCAGGTAGGTCAGCGGGCCCACCAACACCGGGCGGGTCACGTAGCCCCACTGACGGGCCTGCACGAACTTACGGGTGACGGCGTCGTCGGCAAAACGCAGCGGAGTGTCAGGGCCGATCTCGGGGACCAAGTAGTGGTAGTTAGTGTCAAACCACTTAGTCATCTCCTCGGGGCCCACCTTTTCATCCCCACGGGCCAGGGCGAAGTAGAGGTCTAGACCCTCACGGCCGGCAAAACGCGGGGGGATAGCACCCAGTAAAACGGTGGCGTCTAGCACCTGGTCGTAAAAAGAAGGTGCGTCAGCCAGGGAGGCGTCAGAGGCGCCCAAACCCAGTTCAACTAGGCGCGCCAGGTTCTCCTGACGTAGCTTGCTGGCGGCTTCAAGCAGCTCAGTCTCGCTGCTGCGCCCGGCCCAGTAGGCCTCCAGGGCGCGCTTTAGCTGACGCTGACGGCCAATGCGCGGATAGGCCAAAATGGTGGCGGTGGGGAACTGCGTAGTTGCAGCAGACATGGGTGTTCTCCTTGATTTTCTTGGATTAGCGCGCACGAAACTAGACGCACGCTAGTGGGTAGCTAATGGTTGATGGTTACGGATTGACGACGACGGCGCTGGTTTAGCGCGCAAGTAGCGGGGAGTGGTGCGCACTAGGCTCCACACCCATTAGAGACAAAATGTCTAGTACCGGCTTGGCCTTGTTGAAGGTGTATAGGTGCACGCCGGGGGCGCCCGCATCCAAAACCGAGTGGATCAGTTTGGAGCCAAAAGCCGCGCCGAAAGCGTCACGTTGTTCTTGGTGCTGGTAGCCGGCCAAAGTGGATAGCAGCTGTTCGGGCACCTCAATGCCGGTTAGGTCTTGGACGCGGCGCAGCCGCGCCGGGTCGGTGGCTGGCAGGATACCGGGAACAATCGGGATGTGTACGCCGGCACGGCGGGCGCGTTCCACGAAGGAGGCGTACACCTCTGCATTCCAAAACAGCTGGGTGATGGCGAAAGAAGCGCCGGCTGCCTGCTTAACTAGCAGCCGCTCCACCTCCTGGGCGGGGGTGGTGCCAGCCGCCGGGTTGCCAGCCGGGAAGGCGGCCACCGCAATGGTTAGGGGCTTAAAAGCTGAGCGCAGCGCCTCACCGGGGTGGGCGTCGCAGCGGCGCTGTTCAACCGTGCGGATCAGGTGGATTAGCTCAGTGGCACTGGCGACGCCGTTAGGGCCGGGCTCCCAACTGGTTTCGCCTGCCGGGGGGTCACCACGCAGAGCCAGGAAGGTACGCACCCCAGAGTCCAGGTAGTCATAAACCGTGGAAACCACTTCAGCGGTGGAGTTACCCACGCAGGTCAGGTGGGCGATGGGCTGGATGGGGGTGTCTGCCACCAGGCGGTGCACGGTGGCGCGGGCGTTTGAGCGGTCCTTGCCACCAGCCCCGTAGGTGACAGACATGAAGTCGGGGCGCACTTGCAGCAGCTGATCCACTGTCTGCCAGAAGGGGGCCTCCAGGGAGGGTTTGCGCGGAGGCATAACCTCAAAGGAGAGCAAGGTGGGCTCATGGTCGTGGGTACAGGGGCAGGCGTAAATGTCGTTAGAGAAAGGCACTATAGAAACTTTCGTGTTTGTGACCGTGCCTTCGCATAAGTGCATTGCGCTGGTTGCGGCGCCTGGTAGCTGCACTCAGGTAGCTACAGATATGCCTGTAGTTATGGTGAGACTAATGAATATGGTTTAGTGCGAAGGAATGGTCAGTGAATGGCGGACAACAGCGTCAGCTACACATTCGAGCACGAATCGATCCACATACGCACATGCGCTGGGGGAATTCGAATTTGGTCCAAACACTCATAGTGGTTTGATGCTAACACATCTGAGCGGCTGTGCAATCACCAGTTTGTCTGGTGGACAAAATTGAGACTGCGCTGAGGGGTGTGTTGAGGGATGCAGCGAAGGTAGCGCTGAAGGCTGTGAAGGGCACACCAAGGGGTGACAAAGCTCAAAAATGCCCTGATAGATTGCTAACTAAATACCTAGGTTTTATGGGGAAGGCTCCCCATCGCGCTAGGGTGAAGGCTAGACCTAGGGTGTTTGTTGCCCTGCTTGTGCCCTCAAAGCGCGCTGGCGGCAACATAAACCTACAAATCCCCGGCCCTACCAGGCTGAACAGTGGCCGGCAGTGAGAGTCTCGCGAGCTCTGGCTGCCAGCTCCAAAATTTTCAGTGAGGTTAAAAATTGAAGCTGCCCAAGTTGGTGCGCTCCAAGCGCCAAGGCGCCGATAGCTCTGCCCATACACGTTTACGTGCAGGCATGGGAGCCCGAATTAAACTTCGCAACCTAATCGGTGCGGCCACCGCCGTAGCTACTGCCTCCGTGGTGGCCCTGGCAGTAGCCCACCCGGGCATTGTTTCCAAAGAAGTAAACCTCAACGACGGCGGCGTGTGGGTAACCAACCAGGACATGCGCCTGGTTGGGCACCTGTCTTACCAAGCCCAAGCCCTCGACGGGCGCGTACGCACCGACTCCACTAACTTTGATGTACGCCAAAACGGCGCCACAGTGTTTGTAGCTAACACTGATGGTGGATCTTTTACTCGCGTAGACCCTGCCCGCGTGGCCCTGAAAGAATCCATTAAATTCGCTGGCGCTGACAAAATCCAGATGGGCGGCTCACGTATCGGCTATGCGGATGCTAAAACCGGCAAAGTTTGGCTAGCTGACGCCGCTCAGGCTGCCAGTTTCAACCCCGCCACCGCCTCCCCGGTGGTGACCGACATGCCTGGCGCGGTGTTAAGTATCGGTAGCGACGGCGTCGCCCACGTAGTAAGCCTAAAAGCCGGCAAAATTAAGACCCTCACTCCTGCAGGTGAGCAGCTAGACGTAAGCGAAACTAAACTGCCTAAACTCGCCAACAACGCCAAATTGCAGGTCAGCGCGGTAGGTAAGCAGGCGGTGGTGCTAGATACCAAAAACAACACGCTGGTACTGCCCAGCGGAGACGCCGTCCACCTAAACGGCACCGACCTGCAGCTACAAGAAGCCGGCCCGGAAGCTAAAGACGTGCTGGTAGGCACGCGGGGGGCGCTGCTGCGAGTAAACCTGGATGACAAAAAAGTCACCACCGTTAAAGCCAAAACCGCCCAGGGTTCCCCCTCGCGCCCGGTGCTACACCGAGGCTGTGTGTATGCGGCCTGGAGTGGGCAAGGTAGCTTCCTGCGTGACTGCCCCGGCACCAAAAATGACCTGGCCCGTAAAGTTTCCACATTGAACCAGGCCAGCCAGGCAGTGTTTCGCACCAACCGCGACGTGATCGTACTCAACGACGTCAAAACCGGTGGGCTGTGGCTGCCTGATAAGGACATGGTTGAGGTAAAGGGCTGGGAAGAGGTCAAATCCAAGCTGGAAAACGAGGACGAGGAAGACGACTCCAACCAGCGCGACCAAAACGCCCCCAAAGAACACAAGGACGAAAACCACCCGCCCAAAGCCAATAACGACGAGTACGGCGTGCGCGCAGGTGGCACCGCCTACCTGCCGGTAATCAACAACGACACTGATGAAGATGCCGATGTGCTCACCGCCGCCCCGCTCAGCCAGCCCAGCTGGGGGAATGTGGCCCCGGTGCGTGACGGCGCCGCCCTGCAGGTGCGGGTAGATGCCGGCGCCACCGGCTCTAGCACCTTCAACTATGAGCTCAGTGACGGACGCGCCAACGCCCAAGCCAGCGTGCAGCTAACCGTGCACCCTGACTCGGTAAACGAAGCCCCCAAGCAAACCAACCGCTCTGTGCTAAGCCTGGCCACCGGCGCGCAGGGGCAAATCAACGTCTCCAACGACTGGCTAGACCCAGATGGGGACCAGATCTACATCAAGAGCGTGCAGGCGCCGTCCACCATGAACGTCAATTGGCGCGCTGACGGCACTATCACCATTAAAGACACCGGCACTTCCCCCGGGGATGTAAGCCTGAAAGTTATCTTCTCTGACGGGCGCGCTGACGGCGAAGGCAGCCTGAACGTTAGCGTTAAGGCCCCGGGTAACCTGGACCCCATCACTAACGGTGACCACCTGGTCACCCCGGTGGGTGTATCCGCGCAGCTAACCCCCATGGATAACGACTCTGACCCTAACGGCGGCACCCTGCGTTTAACCCAGGTGGATGAAGCTCCCGCCGGCTTGTCGGTAACCAGTGACCTACCTACCGGGGTGCTTACCTTTACCCCCACTGCAGAAGGCACCTACTACCTGAACTATCAGGTTTCTAACGGCCCCAAGACCGCCTCGGGCTTTATTAGGGTTGATGCCATTAAGAGCGCAGAAAAATCTGTGCCAATTGTGCAAGATGACGTCACCTCTCTGCCTGAGGGTGGCTCGGCTTTGGTGGCCGCCTTGGATAACGACACTGACCCCACCGGGGGCGTGTTGTCAGTCCAGTCAGTTAAAACCCCTGACGGCTCCCCGCTGGTGGCCGCAGTTTTGGAGCACCGGGTCGTGAAAATCACGGCGCCCAGTGGCCTAAGTGAGCCGGCTAGCTTGACTTACACCGCCGTCAACCAGTCTGGCGCCACCCAGGGCACTATCCGGGTTGTGCCCACCCCGGCAGCTGATATGACTAAACCCCCGCAGCTAAACGACGACAACCTGGTGGTGCGCGTTGGTGACGTGGGTAGCATCTCGGTGCTAAACAATGACCGCTCCCCGGGCGGGCTTAAGCTCACCGTGCAGCCTGATCTGCAAAGCTCAGTGTCAGCCAACCTGGGTAAAGCTTTCGTCTCTGACAATGTGGTGCGTTTCCGTGCCGCTAACCAGCCTGGCTCCGGCAAGCTCATTTACACGGTGCGCGACGCCTCCGGGAACGTAGCTAGTGCCGCCGTGAACTTGACGGTGGTGGGCTCTGATCCTGAAAACGACACCGCCCCCCACCCGCAAGATGTGCAGGCACGCGCCGTGGCGGGGGAGAAGGTAACTATTCCTATCCCGCTGCAGGGCATTGACGCTGAAGGTGACTCGGTGAGCTTGACGGGCCTGGCAACCTCACCCACTTTGGGTAGCGCTGAAGTTAGCGGCACATACCTGACCTACACCGCCGCCAACGGCGCGGCCGGCACGGACGTGTTTAGCTACACCGTCACCGACCGCCTAGGGCGCAGCGCTAACGGCCAGGTCAAGGTGGGGGTAAGCGCCGTAGCTGGCACTAACCAGCAGCCGGTGGCTATCTCTGACTCGGTGCGGGTACGCCCCGGCGTGAAAGTATCGGTCCCGGTGCTGTCTAACGACCTTGACCCCGATGGGGATCCACTTTCACTAGTGGCAGACGATGTACGCAGCAGCGACGACTCAATTGAGGTCAGCGCTGAGCATTCACGGGTAGTGTTCAAGGCCCCTGAAAAAGCCGGTACCTATTCACTGCAATACGGGGTCAGCGACGGCCACTCTGAGCCGGTAATTGGCTTGGTCACCGTGGTGGTTTCGCCCGACGCCGCCCTGGTTGCGCCTATTGCGCGCGACGACGAGGTCAGTGTTGAGCAGGTTCGCGCCGCCCAGGGCACCGTGAAGGTGTCTGTGCTTGATAATGATGAAGACCCCGACGGCGATATTGAATCTGACCGCGTCACCAGCTCTGACCCGGGCGTGAAAGTTTCGGGTAAAGACCTGCTAATTGAGCCGGCCACGCAGGGGCGTTACGTGCTCTACACGGTTACCGACAAGGACTCCCTGTCTGCTTCAGCTGTGGTGTGGGTGCCTGGCAACCAGGTAACTAACCCTGAGCTGAATGTGTCTAAGACTCCTATCCATGTTAAAGCCGGCACTAAAACCGCTATCGCACTAAAGAATTATGTGCGTGTACGTAGCGGTCGCAGCGTAAGTGTGCCGAAAGATGGGCAGGCTAGCGCCTCCGCCGGTTGGGATGGCTCAACACTAGTTAAAGACTCTGCCACCTTGGAGTTTGGGGCTAAAGCTGACTATTCCGGGCCCTCCTCAATCACGGTTACGGTAACTGACGGCAGCGACGATAAAGCCCTGTCTGCCACGCTCACGATCCCGCTGATTGTGGATCCGGGCGCTGCTAACCGTCCCCCGCAGGTGCGCCCCACCGCCATTGAGGTGGCCGTGGGTGGTCAAAGCGTCAGCGCGGATATGAGCAGCTGGGTTAGCGACCCCGACGGCGACGACCCCGCCTCCATGACCTACACGGTTTCGGGGGCCGCCAATGGTATCCAAGCCAGCGTTGATGGTCACACCCTCAAGGTGCAGACCGGCACGGGGGCTAAGCGCGGCAACAGCGCTAACTTGGCGTTGACTGTGCGCGACGCCAAGGGAGCCAGCACTAAAGCGGTAATTCCGGTGAGTGTCTCCGGCGCTAAAGAGCCGCTGGTGCAGCTAAGCCAAGCCCAGGTGAGTGTGGATTCAGGTAAATCCTCCACGGTTGACGTGGCTAACTACGCTACTAACCCCTTTACTGACACCCCGATCCACCTAGTGGGCTCGCCTAGCTCCAGCGACGGTATTAGCGTGAGTGCCTCGGGCACGTCCCTGACCATTAGCGCCCGAGATGGCCTGCACGGCACCTACAACATCTCCTACCGAGTGGGCGATAAAACTAACGACGCCGACCGTGAAGTTACGGGCACCATTGCGGTGAGTGTACGCGGCTTGCCTGACGCCCCCAGCGGGGTTAGGGCCACCGCTAACGGCTCCGACGCAGTGACAGTTTCCTTCACCGCCGGGGCTTCTAACGGCGCCGACATCAATAACTTCACCGTCCACGACACAGTGCAGGGCGACCTGCTTGACTGTGGCGTGGTCACCAGCTGCATTATGCCCGGCCGCACCCCGGGAATTACCCACTCCTTCTATGTGGTGGCCCGTAACGCGGTGGGTCAGTCCCCGCGTTCTAATACTGCCAGTGTGCAAGTCAGTGTGGTGCCGACGGCGCCCGGAGCCCCCGTTGGTAAGGCTGGTGACGGCAGCGCTAGTTTCACGTGGAACAGGTCTAACTCGCCCGGCTCGCGTATCACCGGTTACGTAATTACGCTCTCCCCAGGTGGGCTCAGCCAGAACGTAACCGAACCTAAGGCTACCTTCACGGGCCTAACCAACGGCACGGCCTATACGGCCACTGTGCGCGCGGTTAATGCTCAAGGTGCCAGTCAGGAATCAGCTGCTAGCCAGCCGGTGACTCCCTATGGCAAGCCTGGCCCGCCCACTAATTTGACGGCAGTTAAACAGGGCCAGGGTTCAGATGGCACCACCAGGGTGCTGGTGTCGTGGAACCCGCCAGCCAACACTGGTGGGCTGCCGATTACCCACTACCTCCTTTCTTACACCGATAGCCCTACGGCCTCTAGTGCCATAGTGATTTATGGGTTAAGTAAGCCCTATGAAATTGATACAAGCGTAGACAGGACCGTGAAGTTCTCAGTCAGAGCGGTAACTCACGGCGGCACGTCTGAGGAAGTCTCATACACTATGAAGCTGGAGGGTAAAGTATCTGCTCCTTCAGTGTCTGCAGCCCCCAAGGCTACTGGCGCCGATAACTCTGTAGACTTCACGGCTACCAGCGGTGACAAAAATTCCCAGAACCTGGAATGGTCAACCGATCAGAACACCTGGCAGTCGGTAGCCAATAAAACAGGTAACGGCTTAACTAACGGTAAAGAATCCACTATTTATGTGCGCGCCTGTAACTCTTCAGGTAAGTGCTCTGAAGGAGTAGTGGCCGGTAAGGTGACGCCTTTTGGCGCCCCAATCTCGCCCACTTTGGCCTGCACTCGCCCTGAGGGCACTAAGGTCAGCTGCCAAGTTGGCCCCGCTAACGGCAATGGACGCAGTGCCACCAGCTCGGCTTATATCAGCGCCGATTCTGGCGCCTACACCAATAAGCAGGAGCCACCGGCAGGTGGCGGCACTGTGGAATTCCAAAACGGGGTTGAAGCAGGTAAAGAAGTAAAAATCTGCACCAGTTCCAAGCAGGTAACCAGCGAGGCCGGCACCCGCGAATCTGAACCGCGCTGCCAAAGCCTAGCGGCGCCGTCGGCGGCAGAACCCAAGCCAGCCAACAACTACCAGGGCTTTGTGGACCGCTCCCAGGTAGTAAACGGCAGCTGCGGCAGCACCAGCCCCAACTGCTACCGCTACGGCGTCAAGCTGTGGGACTGGAAGGACGGCACCACCACCAAGTGCACCATTACCTGGGCGGGCAAAACCTACACGATGGCCCCCGCTGCTGGTAAAGACGAAAAACGCTACACCACCTTTGACGGTGGAGTAAGCCTGTATGTCGCCACCAGCATTACCCCGGCGGAAGAAAAAGAAGATAACGCCGCCTTGCAATGCGAGTCAGGCACACACCAATAAACCAGCTTTGCAGTCATAAAGCTGCGTCGTCGTTATAAGCGTCAGCGAAAAGTTTTGAAAGGAATAACCCATGTCGCTCACCCAGGCTAACGCCGCCCAGTTTGCTGATCTATTTAACAAAATGGTGCTTAACGTAGGGCAGGCCTTGCTGGGCAAAGAGCAGGTAATTCGCCTGGCTGTCACCACCATGCTGGCTGAGGGGCACCTGCTGCTCGAAGACGCCCCGGGCACCGGCAAAACCGCCCTGGCCCGCGCCCTGGCGGCCACTATCCAAGGCACCCACTCGCGTATCCAGTTCACCCCTGACCTGCTACCCAGCGACATCACCGGGGTGACCATCTACGATCAGCGCAGCGGCCAGTGGGAATTCCACAAGGGCCCGGTATTTGCCTCTATCGTGCTGGCTGATGAGATCAACCGTGCCAGCCCCAAAACCCAGTCGGCGCTGCTGGAGGTCATGGAAGAGTCGCAAATTACCGTGGATGGCAAAACCCACTCCACCGGGCGCCCCTTCATGGTTATCGCCACCCAAAACCCCATTGAGCAGGCCGGCACCTACCCTCTGCCCGAAGCCCAGCTGGACCGTTTCTTGATGAAAACCTCCGTGGGCTACCCCGAGCGTGGGGCTATGGCCCAGGTGTTGGCTGACTCAGCTAACCCCGACCGCTCCGCTAAATTATCGGCTGTGGTTTCCTCCGCTGTGGTCACCCAGCTGGCGGATGTAGCCGGAACTAACTATGTCGACGGCGCCGTGTTGGACTACATTGCGGCCCTAGCTGAAGCCACCCGCCTACACCAGCAGGTGCGTGTGGGGGTCTCTACCCGTGGCGCTATCGCCATGACCCGCGTGGTGCGCGTATGGGCTGCCGCTCAGGGGCGCAACTACGTAATCCCCGACGACGTCAGGGAGCTGGCCTCAGTGGTGTGGGCTCACCGCCTGGTGTTGGATGTGGACGCCCAGTTCTCCGGCGCCAGCGCCGAAGGCGTCATTGAGCAGATTCTGGCTTCTGTCCCCGCGCCCACCGCACACAGCTAAACCATGACCGCTAAAACTAGCTCTACGCCCCCACGCGGCGGCGTCGACTTAAACCCCGGCGCAAAGGGCCAAAAACCCACTAGCTGGCGACGCCTGCGCACCCGCGCCACCCAGGTGCTCACCCCCCTGTGGTGGGGCGTGACCGCAGTGGCGCTAAGCGCGCTAGGCCTAGCCCTGCTAACGCATTGGGTGGAGCTGGCGGTGATCGGCCTGGTACTAGGCGTACTGGCCCTACTATCCCCGCTAAGCGCCCTGGGGTTGGGTAAACACAACATCAACCTGTATGTGCAAAACGAGCGAGTGGTGGTGGGCGATAACGCCTACGGCGAGCTACAAGCCACCAACGCCGGCACCCGGCGTACCCGCAAAGCCGTGATGGAACTACCGGTAGGTAAATCCACCGCCGACGTACTGGTGCCCTCCCTGCGCGCCGGCCAGATGATTAGCCAGCCTCTAGCTATCCCCACCGCCCGACGCGGCCTGGTGCCAATCGGCCCAGTGCGCAGCGTTAACGGCGACGGGCTGGGCCTAGTGCGCCGCGAGCGCCGCTGGAGTCAGCGCATTGAGCTGTATGTGCATCCGCGTACGGTGGCTTTGGAAAGTGAAGCCATTGGTTTCATTAAGGATATTGAGGGCGCTACGATCCGGGATTTGTCTAGCTCGGATGTGTCTTTTCATACTTTGCGTGAGTATGTGCCCGGCGATGATCGGCGCAATATTCACTGGAAGTCTACGGCTCACACCGGCAAGTTGATGGTGCGTCAGTTTGAGGAGACGCGTCGGGCTCACCTGTTGGTGGTGTTGGATACGCGGGCGGCGTCTTGGGCTAGTGAGGCTGAGTTTGAGGTGGCTGTCTCGGCGGCGGCGTCGCTGATTGTGGCCACGATTAAGGCTAGCCGTGAGGTTACTTTGGTGACTCAGGCGGGGGTGCCGGCGCTGCCTAACCCTAAGCGGGCTTTGGATGCGTTGAGCCTGGTGGAGATGGATGGGCGCGCCGCTGACTTGCCGGAGTTGACTAAGGAGGCGGTGGCGGCTTGTCCGGGTGCCTCGGTGGCGGTGTTGATTACTGGTTCAGGGGCTGATTTGGAGCTAATTGAGCGTGCTTGGGTGCGTCTGCCGGTGTCGGCGCGTTCTTATGTGTTGCGGGTGAGCCCGGGGCGGGCGGGGCGTAACCGTTTGGGGGCAATGGATTTGCTGCACTTGGGGGCGCTTAGTGAGCTTCCGGCATTATTGCGAAAGGCGGCGCTATGAGTGTTGATGGGCTTGAGACGGTTGGTTCTAAACGTCGGGCTTTTAACTGGCTGGGGCTGGTTGCTTTTACGCTGCTGATGTTGGCTGCCAGTGTTAGCCATGGGGCGGTGTTTGGGGACTGGTCTGGCTATATTGCGGCCATGGGCGGCACTTTGCTGGCTGTGGTGGTTACTGGCGTCGCTTATGCGTTGGGGTTGCGGCGGCTGGAAACTATTTTGGCCCTGGTGATTGCCTACCTGTTGGGTGGGGCTTTGGCTTTACCGAATTTGGCTAGCGCTAAGGTGTTTCCGTCTTTGCAAATGGTGCAAACCCTGGTGTTGGGGGCGGTGACTAGTTGGCGTGACTTGCTGACTTTGGCGCCGCCGGCTAACGCCTATGCGGGTATTACGGTGGTGCCGTATTTGAGTGCCATGGTGTGTGCTGGCTTGGGTGCTTCGATTGTGTTGCGCCATCAGCGCGGCCAGTTGTGGGCGCTGCTTCCGGCTGGGCTGATGTTTGCCCTGGGGGCGCTATTTGGTGGTTTTGAGGCTCCCTATGGGCGCGATAGTGCGCTGGTGGGGGTGCTAGTGGCGCTGGCTTGGGCGGCTTGGGCGGTTAATAAGCGTCACGGCCGGGGCCAGCGCGGGCTGATCGCTTTGGGGGCGGGGCGGCTGCGCCGTCGAGCCCGCCTGGGCACGCTGCTGATGCTGGCTTGTGCCATGGCTGCGGGGGCGGTGCTGGGCCCGCAGGTGACGGGGGCTAATAACCGTGAGGTTTTGCGTAGCTATGTGACGCCGCCGCTGAATATTGCCGAGTATCAGGCTCCGCTTACGCGCCTGCACTACTGGGTGGATACTCAAAAAGACACTACTTTGTTTACGGTTTCGGGGTTGCAAAATGGTGAGCGTATCCGTGTCGCCACAATGGACGCCTATGACGGAAACGTTATGCGAGTTGGGACGTCAGACAACGGTGAGGGTTTTAAGCGGGTTGGGGCCCAGGTTGATACGCGCGTATTACCTAAAGGCGATAAAAACCATAACCTGACTTTCACTATGGTTGATTACCAGGGTAACTGGTTGCCAGGTGGGGGCCAGGTGCGTAGCTTCACCCCGCGTAAAGGCCAGGGGCTGACCCAGGATCTGTTCTATTCAGCTAATTTGGGCGCCCTGCTTAGTACCCGCACCTTGGTTAAAGGCGATAGCTACAGCGTAAATGTGGTGAGTGTACCTACCTATTCGGATGCGCAGCTATCTAAACGTAGCTTTGGGAAGGTAGCGAACGGCACGGATACTAACGTGCCGGCGGTGGTGGCCACGCGGCTGCGTGAGTTTGTGGGTAACGCTAACACCCCGCTGGGGCGTGTGCGCGCCATGACCACTAAATACCATGATGAGGGCTACTACTCTGACGGCTCAGACTCGATGGCGCGCCCCGGTCACCGCACCGCCCGCATTGATGAGCTGCTAGAACCCAACTACTACATGGTGGGTGATGATGAGCAGTACGCCGTGGCTATGGCGCTTATGGCCCGCCAGGCTGGTTACCCGGCCCGCGTGGTGCTGGGTTTTTACCCTGAGCACTACTCCAAGGGCACGTTAGAGGTTAAGGGCACTATGGCGCACGCCTGGGTGGAGGTTAACTTCGACGGCGACTGGGTGGCTTTTGACCCCACCCCGCCGCGCGACAAGAAACTGGTTAACCCCAAGCCGCAGCCCAAGCCCAAGCCGCGTCCGCAGGTGTTGCAGGCACCGCCGCCCCCGCAGGAGCAAGCTGACCTAACCCCGGATGTCTCTGACGACCGTGACACTAAGAAAAAGCATGGTTTTGACTGGGCCCACTACCTGCTGCTGGTAGGGCAGGGGCTGGGTGTGGCCGCTTTGGTTAGCTCCCCGTTCGCGCTGATTTTGGCGCTTAAAGCGGTGCGTGGGCGCCGGCGTCGTAACCGTGACGAGCTTGGCAGTGCCCTGGGTGCCTGGGCGGAGCTGGAAGACTGGATGCGTGACTATGGCATCAAGCTGCCCGCTAACGCCACCCGCACCCAGATGGCACGCTACCTGGATATTGCGTTGGCTGATTATGACGCAGCCGCCGCCCAGGTGGCGCAGGCTAAACGCGCCAAGCAACAAGCTAAACGTAACGCCCAGGCACTGGGTGGGCAGGTTGATTTGGCGCCTAAACTGCGTGGCGCCGAGGCCATTGCGGCCGCTAACGCCGCTGGTGGCGATGGTGTCGCTAACGACGGCGCCCACGGCTTGGCAGGTGGCGCCCAGTTTGCCGGCGGTCAAGCCCCTGGTGGCGTTGGTGGTGCAGTGGCGGCGCCCCTGTACGTGCCCGTAAAGGGACGCCAAAAGCGCCGTCGTCACCCCATTAAGGCCCTTAAAGCCAAATGGGCCCGCGCTCGCGAACGCTCCCAGCGTCTAGCGCAGGCACGAACCGACGCGCTAGAGCCGGTCTTTGGCTCTAACTTCCCGCCAGGCTCGGTGCGTAACTTTGCGTTGTCAGTCAACGCAGTAGCTTTCGGCCAGTCGGAGCAGGTGAGCCTAACTACCGCTGATGGCGCCCAAAACCCCGCCAAACTGCCAGATCCCCAGGGAGTTGGGCACGAAAGTGGCTACGAAGCACCCCAAGTGGGTCGTAAGCAACGCAAGGGGCGCTTTGCAGATAAACAAAAGTCTAAAAAACGTTCAAATAACGCCAATCTGGAGCTAACTGCGCAGCAGCTTTCAGCTGATTCCCAGGAACCCTTATGGCTAGAGATGCAAAATCTTAAACAGCACCTTGGTGCCAGTAGGCGACGCACGCGTCGATGGCTAGCTGCGGTATCTCCAGTTTCATTAGGGATGCGTGTGCCGCAGTGGCTGCAGACCATGCGCGCTAACTTCAGGAGAAAGAAATGAGCCTAAATAGTCGCCCGGCCCCGGTCCCCGCGCATTTGCAGGGGACTCGGCTTGCTGCACTTTGGCCCAGGGTATTTGCGCGTCTAATTGACTCGCTTATCTTTTCTCTAGTCATTGGCGGCGGCAGCGGGGCCGTAATGTTTTTTGGTGCTGGCAACCAATCTAACCGCACCCCTTTTTGGATTAGCCTAGGTGTATCAATCGCGGTAACTGTGCTGCTATGTATTGGTTACCTGGTGGCTTTGATGCGTAGTGGGCAAACCCCGGGTTTGCGGATGCTGGGGCTAGCTTGGGCTGGTTTTAAAAACAGTGGCCCGCCGCGTGGGGCAGCTTTCAACAAGCTAGCCTTGCAGCTAGGGGTGTCCCTAGTTACTGCCGGGATTGGCAACTTAGTTATTTACGCCCTTAGCCGCGACCACCTGAACCGGTTTTGGTTTGACCGCGCTAGCGGCGTGATTGTGCTTAATGTGCGCCAAGGCGTAAACCCGGTACGGCTACAAAGCAACCCACTGACTCTTCCTAACCAACCTTTCGCGCCCCAAACCGGGGCCGGGGCCGGGGATATGGATGAGTTCGGGCTACACCCGCAGCTGCCTGGAGTGCAGGCGGCGGCGCACCTGGCCCAAAATTCTTTCGCCACGCAGGCCCCCGGGCCAAATGGCGCTTTCAACCCCGGCGCTGGCATTCCTGGCGTTGGAGTTCCTGGTGGTGCAGGGCCTAACGGTGCTCCCGGCGCGGTTAGCTCCGCCTCAGCCCCCGCCGCCTCTAGTGCCAACTTTGCTGGCGCCAATCAAAGCGGCGGCTTTGGCACCAACCAAGCCAATCAGCCGCCCCAGCCCCAGCTAACCAGCCCCGGCCCTGAAGGCGGACAACGTGACAGCGACGGGGTAATCACCTCCCTGGACTGGAACCTGCAAGCTCCCGCCCAAACCGCTCCCGGTACCAGCGCGCCCAGCTCCACCCAGACACTAGGCAACAGCTACGACGAAACCATTGTTCCCAGCGCCAACACTGAAGTTGGTATGGAGCCGGTGCGCCCAACCAACTTCCAGGCTCCCGCCCAAACCGCTCCCGCTGCCAGCGCCCCCAGCTCTAGCCAGCTGCGAGTGCCAAATAAGCCTTTTAGCGGCCCCATCCCGGTGGTAGTTCCCGACGAATTAATGGGGGAGGCAACCGCTGCCCAAGAAACCGGCCAGGTGGATATAAGCGGCACGGATTGGGATGAACACGTCACTATCGCTAAAACCAGCGTAGGTAAGTGTTTGCGCCTAGACACCGGCGACGTCATTAACGTGACCAGCGCCGTGGTGTTGGGGCGCAACCCGGTTCCCGCAGGTATGTGGGCGCAAGCTGACGTGGTGCCTGTGGCTGACCCCAACTTTTCTATCTCCAAAACTCACTTGGCGGTGCGCGTCGATGGACAGTACATGTTTGTCACCGATCTAGGCTCAACCAACGGCACCAGCGTGGTTGCCCCTGACGGAAGTCGCACACATGTGCTTGCTGGGGCTATGGTTCCAGTTACTAAGGGATATTCAATTGTTTTCGGCGACCGCCGCCTGGAGGTTGAGTGATGCGCACACGCATCGCGGTCAAATACGCCGCAGGGACTGATGTGGGATTAGTGCGTCAACACAACGAAGACGCCTACCTAGCTTCCGGCCCAGTATTTTTAGTGGCTGACGGTATGGGGGGACACAAGGCAGGCGACGTCGCTGCCGCCACCGCCCTGGCAGCCTTCTCCGAGCTAACCCAGGACCATCTGGTTGAGCCCTCCCAGCTGCAAAAAGCAGTTAAACGCGCGGCCCGTGCAGTCAATGGCCTGCCGGGAGTGCCCGCGCCTGGCTCTACCCTGACCGGCTTGGTGCTTAGTGAAAATGGGGCTATGCCGTGCGTGCGCGTACTCAATATTGGCGATTCGCGCACCTACTACCAAAGCAAGCACGGCTTTGAGCAAATCACTAAAGACCATTCACAGGTGCAAGAGCAGATTGATGCCGGGCTCATCTCTGCCGAACAAGCCCAGCACCTGCCTGGTCGTAATGTAATTACGCGCGCGTTAGGGGCCGGTTGCGGCCCGCGTGTACGCGCCGACTATTTTGTCTTGCCTGCACGTGTGGGAGACCGCTACATCATCTGTTCAGATGGGCTTTCTTCCATGGTTACCGACACTCTCATTGAGGCTACCGCAGCTGTGGTTAGTGAGCCTGAGGGTGTGGTTGATGCGCTGGTGAAAGCCGCGAGGAACGCAGGCGGTCGGGATAATATCTCGGTGATCGTGGTGGATATTGCGGCCGCATATCCGCCTTGGGAGGATGACGATCTGACCCACCAGAACCTGCCTGGCACGCAGGGTTGGGACTATGATCCGGATGCTCCCACCCTGGATAGGTCGCTGCCGTGGCGTGGCGGCAATGAGGTTGCTAGTGAGCAATGGTCATGGATGTTCAAGGACAATGAATGAATACTCAAGTTAATTGGTACGCAGGTACCACTCTCAGTGCGGTCAGCGAGAGCGGATTCGTTGCCCTAGAGGGGCCCAACGATCTGTTGCTCGACCTGTGGCGCGAGCTTGAAGATGGTGCTAATTTGCAGCGTCTGCTGCAGGTGCTGGCGGGTTACTACAACAACAACGTCTTCCACCTGCCTGACTTTGTGGCTGGTGTCTTCTCCGACGGCGCCGTCCACCTGGCCCTGCGTGGTTCTATCACCGCTGAGGTCACTCAGGTTAATGGTTTCGTGCGCACCGTTTCGGCGCTTAACCCCATTGCTTGGGAGGAAGTACGTCTTGACGACGTCGCCGCCCTGGTAATTCAGGCTCACGGAGCTGGTACTGAGGCTCTACCTTTACGCAGCGGGGTTACCCGCGCCTCCATGCTGCACTGGCAGCTACGTGAGGTTAACCGCCTGGTGGGAGCCGTCAAAAGTCAAGCCTACAGCGGTTACAGTTCAAACTCGGCAGCCAGCGGAGTCAGCGCAGCCAGCGCGCCGGCGACGCGGTCGGCACAGTCTGTAGCTTCGGCTTACTCCGGCTACAGCGCCGGCAGTGCCGCCTCGGTTTACAGCCCCGCCTCAGTGGTGCCCAGCGCCGCTGAAGCTTCAGCGGCCCGTAGCCTGCTAGAGGACACCCCGATCAGCGAGGTCAGCTCCCAGCCGGTAGCCGGCCTGCTGCCTAGCGTGCCCTCCCCGGAGGCTGACGCCGCTGAGACTAGCGCCGCCGCTGCGGTTAGTGCGCTTAGCGAGCCTAGCCCGCAGTTGCCGTCTGCTCCCAGCCCGGCTGCGCCCAGCGTGGAACTACTGTCCGCACCCAGCCCGCAGCTACCAGCCGTGCCCGCACCCAACCCGGTGGCAGCTAGTGCCTCACTGGCAGCTGAGCTGGTGCCTGTCCAAAACCTGGATCTATCGATCGCCACCGCTAGCCCGGCTGCACCCAGCCCAGCTAGCTTTAGTCCCGCTGCCCCCAGCCCGGTAGTCCAAACCCCGGCCACTGAGCATTTTGAGGCAATCAGCTCGGCGCCGTCGTCGGCTCCTAGCGGTGCGCACGCTGCCCCGGTAGCTGCTGACCTGCCTAGCCAGGCCAGCTCTGCTACTTCGGCCGCTTCAGCTGCGGTCAATGCCCCCACTAGCTTGCTGGATGTGCCCGCTGACGCCGCTCCGGTGCCGGCCCCGGCTGCCCCCAGTGCGGAAATCAGCGAGGCTGCTCCTAGCCCAGAGCCTGTTAGCGCTCCGGCTCAACCCAAGGTTTCCCGGGCTGCTGCAGCTTTGGCCGCTATGCTGGGCGGCTCAAGCGCCGCCAAGAACCAGGCTCCGGCACCGGCGGCTTACAGCGCCCCGGTAGCTCCAGCGGCCAACTACCGTATGGATGACGCCCCGGCTACGGTCCCCACTGAGATTGTGCCCGCCGCCCCGGCTGTGCCTAGCGCCCCGCTAGCTCCTGGCGCTAACTTCCAGGAACCGGCGGCTTACAGCGCCCCGGCTGTGCCTAGCGCCCCGCTAGCAGCTCCTAGTGCTCCGGTGGTGGCGCCAAGTGCCCCGCTGGCTGCTCCTAGCGCCCCGGCTAGCTCTGGTGAACTGGTTATTGCTGACGCTCGCGCTGCCCGCGCTACGGCTGCCCCGGCCGCACCTGAGAACCAGCAAAACCCCGAAGACCAGTACTTTGGTCACCTTTACGGCCAAACCATTGGGGTGGATGTAGAAAACGCTGCCGTGCGTGAACTGCGCGATGATGAGGCATCAGGCCTGGAGTTCAACTTTGAACAAGGCGAAGGCTTGGACTTCTCACGCCGAAAGGGGGAGAAAGCGGAACCCACCGGCCCGATCCAGGGTATCAACGAGGGTAACCCCTTTAGCTCTTCCCCTTTTGGTGGTGACCCCGCCACTGCGGGGTCGGATCCGGTTCCCAATCCCCGAACCCAATCCGCTGAGCTCCCGCTAGAGGCACAAGCCACCCAGATCAACCCGGTAGGTAATGCGGTGCCATTACCCGGTGTGCAGGCCCCCACCGGCGCACTGGACGTGGCCCCCGGTACCCCCTGGACGCACGATGGTTACACCATCGCTGTCCCCACCGGCGGTGTGCAGGCTCCGCCGCCGCCCGTAGCTGACAGCGCCAACGCCGATAGCGATGGCCCTGAAGTACTGGCAATTAACTGCGTCAACGGTCACCCCAACCCGGTGCACGCCAGCTCCTGCCGCATTTGCGGTGGGGCACTAAACGGCAAGATTGTCCACGTAAAGCGCCCCAGCCTGGGCACTTTGGTGGCCTCCACCGGCGGGTCGGTAACCCTAGACGCCGACGTCATTGTGGGCCGCCTGCCCAAGGCTGCACCCGGCACTGCAGTGCACCTGATGGCGGTGGCTAGCCCCACCAAGTCCATCTCCAAGTCTCACTGCCGCATCAACATTGATGATTGGGAGCTGAACTTGGAGGATCTGAACTCCACTAACGGCACCTACCTGCTGCGTGAAGGCCAGTTGCCGCGTCGCCTGGGCGGCGGTCAGCGTGAGCTGCTGCGTTACGGCGACCGGATTGACCTGGGTGACGGTGTAGTTCTGTCTGTGGAGCCCTGATGGCTGCTCGGCTGCGTGAACCTGTAGGCCCGCACCTGGAGGGGGCGGAGTTTATCCGCTTCCTCGGTGCGGGTGGTTTCGCGGACGTTTTTCTTTACCGCCAAGACATGCCTCGGCGTGAAGTTGCGGTTAAAGTAATCCGTTCAGGGGCCAGCGCAGCCCAAAAACAAAAATTCCAGGCCGAATCTGACCTGATGGCCAAATTCGGGGCGCACCCGGCGGTGCTTTCACTGTACGCCGCCGGGCGTCTGCGCGATGGGCGTGCTTACCTCACCATGGAGTATTGCCCCCCGCCTCACCTGGGCAAACGATTTTCTACTACTTCACCAATGCGGGTGGAGCAGGCTTTGGAGATCACCATTAAGATTGCTGGCGCTGTGGAAACTATCCACCGTGCCGGCTATCTGCACCGCGACATTAAACCAGCCAATATTTTGCTTACCGCCTTTGGCCACCCGGTTTTGACTGACTTTGGTATTGCTATCAGTCAAGACACTCCCGCCGATCAGGTTGATTCGGCGTTTTCTCCCTACTGGGCGCCGCCTGAGCAGCAGCTTAACCGGCCTTTGACGCCCGCTTCTGACGTCTATTCACTAGCTGCCACCACCTACACCATGCTGGCGGGCAGGCCTCCGCATGTGGATATGGCCCCGGGTGCGCACAATGACCCGGCCTCTATTCTTAAACGCCTGCACCACGGCTCTATCGCCCCCATTGGTCGCAATGACGTGCCCGCCGCGCTAGAGCGGGTGCTGTTTACCGCCATGTCTAAGCGCCCCTCCGATCGTTTCGCTTCGGCGATGGCGTTCGCGCGGGCTTTGCGTCAAATCCAGTCTTCTTTGGGCTTGCCGCTGACCAATATTGATGTGTGGGAGGACCGGCCTGTAATTGCTGCTGATGGCAGCGACGACGACGCCACCCGGTTGCGTCCGGTAGTGTCCATTTCTCCTGAAAACACTGGCCGCACCGCCGACACCAACGCCCGTATCAACACTGCTGGCGCCAATAGCTGGGGCGATTCGCTTGGCTCAGGCAGTCACTCGGGCACTTACTACCCCAACGCCCACCAGTCTCCAGCCGACGCGCGCACTTTTACCGGTAACACTTCGGGGTTCAACCGCAACACAACCCTGGGCTCTGCGGCCAGTCCCGGCGCCAATACCGGTTCTGGCTATGGCACATACTCGGCCTCCTCGGGCCTAACTGGCCCAGGCGGCCCCTTCAACCCCCAAAACGGTGCCCCAGCTGCGGCGGGAGCGGGCGCCGTCGGCCCCCAAAACGGCGGCGTCGGCCAAAACGCCCCGGCCAATAGCGCAAACCAGCCACCTCAGGGCTCACCAGAGGCGCCTGGCTCCACCCTGGCCGCTAGCGCAGCGCAAGACGGCTCCAGCGTATCCTTAAAAACCCTGCTGATCAGCGCCTTAGTAGTGGTATTAATAGGCGTAATAGCTTTCGCGGCCTACCGAGGCCTACAGCGCGGCGGGCTTAACCCCAAACCGGCGGTAACCACCGCAGGCACTGCTGCGCCCATGGATCCGGATGTGAATGGCTACCTTGAGCCTGTCACCAACCTGAAGCTGAGCTACGCTAACGGGCAGGTGGAGGCCATTTGGGACTATAAAGCCACAAACGCCACGTTCCTCTACAGCGTCACCAACTCGGGGGTCCCACAAAAATCTCAGACCCCGCAAGGCTTGCAGGAAACCAGCGCCCACCGCGCTACGCTAAAGCCAACGCCGCCGCGTACCTGTGTGCAGATAGTCGCGCGTGACAAGGCGGGGCGTGAATCAGAACCAGTCACTGACTGCATCGACACCCCGGCTAGCCAGTAGCTCACTAAGCGCGCCCGGCCCACGCTACCCAATTGCATTAAAGACCTATTAAACGCGTAGACAGGAAGGTAAAACCATGAGCGTAGCGCCCACGCCCGACGACAACGAAACCGGCAAAGATGTCTTGGTAATCGATTTCGCTGGAGAAATTTATCGGGTCGAGCCCACTCAAAGCTTCACGGTGGGTCGTGAAGGCGACCTAGCTTTAAGTGACAACCCCTTCCTGCACCGCAAATTCTTGGTGTTTGAATTCCAAAACGGCCTATGGTGGGTGCACAACCAGGGTTCGCGCCTGGGGGCCACCGTGGCCGACATGGCTGGGGCCTCGCGCGCCTGGGTTACCCCCGGCGTGCGCGTGCCCATGGTGTTTGGACAGATGGCGGTAGTTTTCAGCGCCGGCTCCACCACCTATGAGATCCTGGCGGAAGTGCCCTGCCCCTCCTATGAAAACCGTGAGCCGGCACAAGCTGAGGCCGCTGAGGCAGATAGCGACACCGGCCAGGCCACTATGGGCATGGTGGTGCTCACCGAAAGCCAAAAGCTACTGATTTTGTCTTTGGCTGAGCCATGGTTGCGTAGGGCTGGTACCGGCACGGTTTCCCTGCCGCGTAACGTCGACGCCGCCGCGCGCCTAGGTTGGGGTATCACCCGTTTCAACCGCAAGCTAGACAATGTCTGTGACAAGCTCGATCGAGCTGGAGTTAAGGGGATGCGCGGCGGGGCTGGCTCCCATGCCTCCCACCGGCGCGTGCAGCTGGTGGAATACGCCCTGTCCTCACGCCTGGTAACCCCTGAAGACCTTCCCCTATTAGATGGTGCCCACGAATGAAACTACGTCTTAACCTACTGCGCGGCGACGGCTCGCATAACCTGCAAATCACCACGGACGCCACCGCGACGGTAGGGGACGTAGCTGCCGCACTGGCTAGTGCCGGACCAAGTGAAGCCGGCCAGGCCATAGATCCGGCCACAGTCTCCATCAACATTATTGACACCGCCGGGCGTGGGCGCGCTCGTGCCCTAACCAGCGACACCTTGCTGGAAGACTCCGGGCTGCACTCGGGGGCTAAAGTCTCCCTAATGCAAAACCCGGCAGACACCAATGTGGCCGGTGAGCACGTGGCCGTATTGTCAGTGGTTTCAGGGCCTGATAGGGGCCGGGTTTTCCCGCTCTATGAGGGCTCCAACCTGGTGGGGCGCGACGACAATGTAGACGTCAGCCTTAGCGACCCGATGGTTTCCAAGCAGCATATGCGGGTGGTAGTAGGCACCGAAGTAGAAGTACGTGACCTGAACTCCTCTAACGGCGTCGTCGTTAATGGCCAGCGGGTACAGCGCCTAAAGCTGGGGCCCCTAGACAGTGTCAAGATCGGTAAATCTGAGGTGAAGGTGGCCCTGGTGACCACCACCCTAAGCGCCACCGACGCCGCCGGAAGCGCCGGCATTAACTTCATCCGCACCCCGCGCGTAGTGCCGCGCACCCCAGCGGTAGAAATTAAACTGCCTGAGGCCCCCACCCAGCAAAACCCCAACCCGCTGCCCTTCATCGCCATGCTGGCGCCGGCCTTTATGGGTTTGATGATGTATTCGGTAACCCACAACCCCTACTCGCTCATGTTCGTATGCATGAGCCCCATGATGATGGGTGGTATGTGGGTTGACGGCAAGTGGCGGCGCAAACGCGCCCTTAAAGAGCAGCTAGAAGCCTTTGAGGTTGCAATTAAAGAAACCCAAAAACACATTGAGCAGGTATTTGCTAACGAACGCGAAGTACGCAAACAGCAATACCCGCCCATTGAAGCTATTGTGCGCCACGCCGAAATGGGGGGGCCGCTGCTGTGGTCGCGCCGCCCTGAACACCCCGAATTTATGCAGATCCGTATCGGCCTGGGCACAGACCTACCCGTGGCCCGGATGGAAAAAGACAAGGAAGCCAAAAACGGCCTACCCCAGTGCCTATCCACCATTGCGGCCCTGCGCGCCCAATACGCCATGATCGACGACGTGCCGATTGTGGTTAACCTGCGCCAAGACGGGGCTTTTGGTATTAGCGGGCTGCGCGCAGATATTGACCCGGTGGCGCGCGCGGTAATCACCCAGCTGGTGTGTATGCACTCGCCCGCTGAACTGGTGGTGGCCTGCCTAACCGACCCGGCTGGGCGCTCGCGCTGGGACTGGCTTGAATGGCTGCCCCACACCGCTTCGCCCTTCTCGCCGCTAGGGGAGCTGCATTTAGCGGCTGACGCAGCGGTGGGCGCCTCGCTGGTCTCGCACCTGGAAGAAATTATTTTCCAGCGTTTGCAGACCCGCCCGCGCCCGCGTGGCCCGCTCAACCCCACGGTTGAAGAAACAGACGCCCTGCATGTGCCCGACGTGGTGGTGATTGTTGATCAATCCCAGGTGGATCAGGCCCGACTTAACCGTATTGTGGAGAGCGGCCCGGATGTGGGCGTGCACGTGATTTGGGTGGCTGAATCTGCCAGCCAGGTGCCCGCTGCCTGCCGCTCCTACCTGATGGTGTCTGGTGAAGAGTCCACTGTGGGCTTTGTGCGTCGCAGCGTTAACGCCACCAATGTGCGCCCCGAAAACCTGGGGCTAAGCCAAGTGCGGGCGCTAGCTAAGCACATGTCGCCCATGGTGGATGCGGGTGTGCCCGTGGATGACGACTCTGACCTGCCGCGTTCGATTAGTTTCATCTCGCTTACCGGCGCTGAATTGGCCGACGACGCCTCCGCCCAGGTGGCACGTTGGCAAGCCACTAACTCCATCATTGACCGCACCAAGACTGTGCCCATGGACCGGCCCGTCTCCCTCTCCGCCCTGGTAGGGCAGGGGGCCGACGCCCCCTTGGCGCTGGATCTGCGCGTGCACGGTCCCCACGCCCTCGTGGGTGGTACCACCGGTGCCGGTAAGAGTGAATTCCTCCAATCCTGGGTGCTGGGTATGGCCCAGGCGGTTTCACCTGACCGCCTTACCTTCCTATTTGTGGACTATAAGGGTGGTTCAGCTTTCGCTGCCTGTACCCACCTGCCACACTGCGTGGGTTTGGTGACCGACCTTTCGCCCGCCATGGTGCGCCGTGCCCTGACCTCGTTGGGCGCCGAAATCCACTACCGTGAGCGCCTGCTTAACGAAAAGGGTAAAAAAGACCTGGCTGAGCTGGAAAAATCCGGTGACCCCGAGTGCCCGCCGTCGCTGATTATTGTGGTTGATGAGTTCGCGGCCCTGGCAGGTGAGGTGCCTGAGTTCGTTGACGGCGTCGTCGACGTCGCCCAACGTGGCCGTTCGCTGGGGCTGCACCTAATCATGGCCACCCAGCGCCCCGCCGGCGTCATTAAAGACAACCTGCGCGCTAACACTAACTTGCGTGTGGCGCTGCGTATGGCCGACGAGTCTGACTCCCAAGACGTGCTGGGGGAGAAGATTGCCGCCCACTTCCCGCCGGAAATTCCTGGACGCGGGGCGGCTAAGACCGGGCCGGGGCGTATTACGCCGTTCCAGTCGGCCTACCCGGGGGCGCGTACCAGTGCGCAGGCTACCGGTGCTTCAGTGAGCGTCGATGAGATGACTTTTGGGGCGCTTAACCCCTGGCAGGTGGCTAAGGTACAAACCAGCGGGCGCAGTATCGATAAGGATATTGACCGCGTGGTGGCCACGGTGGGTCAGGCGGCGCGCATTGCGGGCCTGCCGGTGCCGCGTAAACCATGGCTTGATGAGCTGGCTACCGCCTATGACCTTAACCATCTGCCGCAGCGGCGCGACACCAAACTGGTATTGGGTGTGGTGGATGATCCGGTGCATCAAAGCCAGGTGCCCGCTTACTTCCTGCCTGAGAAAGACTCCAATATTTGTTTCTTTGGGGCTGCCGGTAGTGGTAAGTCGACGGCGCTGCGTAGTTTGGCTTTGGCGGCCTCGATTACGCCGCGCTCGGGTGCGGTGGATATTTACGGCATGGACTTTGCCGGGGCCTCTTTGAAGGTGCTGGAGAAGCTGCCCAGTGTGGGCACGATTGTTTCTGGCGATGACTCTGAAGGCGTGGAGCGTTTGCTGCGTAAGCTCAGCTCCATTATTGATGAGCGCACCGACCGGTTTACGGCGGCTAGCGCGGGTACGCTCAGCGACTATCAGCGCATTAGTGGTCACACCAATGACCACCGAATTTTGCTGCTGCTTGATGGTTTGGGGGCGATGCGCAGTGAATATGAGAAGACTGTTTACGGCGCCGCCAACCTGGATATTTTGCAGCGTATTTTGACTGATGGACGCAGTGTGGGCGTACACGTGGCGGCCACCTGTGACTGGACTACGCCTTATCGCGGCAATGTTTTGTCTGCTTTCTTGATGAAGGTGGTGCTGCGTCAATCCAATATGGATGACTACATCAACTTTGGTGTGGCCAAGGATGTGCTCAGCCCCGCTAGCCCGCCTGGGCGCGCCATGATTATGGGTGACGGGCGTGAAATGCAGTTGGCGATTATGGGCGACTCTTCTAATGAGATGGCCCAGGCCCAGCTCATTGAGGCTTTCGGTAAGTACCTGAGCCGTCAAGGCCGCATCAAGCCTGAAGCTATCGCTAACCTGCCTACTGAGCTTAGCGAGGCTGATCTGCCTAAGGTTTACCAGGGCTGGCCGGTGTTGGGTATGGCTTCGCAGGATCTGGATCCGGCCACGTTTGTGCCTACTGGGGCCATGATGGTGGCGGGTCCGCCTCAGGCGGCGACGACGTCGGCGCTGCTTTGGTTGGCTGGCTCACTAAAGCAGTGGGATCCCAAGGTACGCCGGGTGTTTATTTCTCCGCGCCGTTCGGCTTTGGCCGATGTGGCTGGGCTGTGGGATTTGACCATGGTGGGCGACGAGCAGATCAAGGAAGGCCTGGAGAAAATCAAGGATTACGTTGCCATGCAGGCTCCCGACAACCACCCGCTGCTGGTGTTGGTAGTGGAGCACTACCCCGAAGTTGTGGGCACGCCGGTTGAAAAGGACCTGTTGGCTGCGGTTAAGCAGGCTAAGCGTAGCGGTCACTTGGTGATTGCTGAGGGTGAGACTTCCGGCTGGTCTGGTTACTCGCCGATGCTGGCAGAGATTAAGAATTCGCGTACTGGTTTGCTGATTCAGCCTGATACGGGCGACGGCGAAACCCTGCTGCGCACCCCCACTCCGCGCATCCAGCGTGGGGAAATGGTGCCGGGACGCGGGTACTGGATCAGTGCCGCCAAGGCTGTCAAGGTGCAAATTGTGGCTAGTTAAAGCCCAGATAGTGGCGGTTTTGCAAGCAATTGCTACTTAACCGGGCTGGTAGGGGGATTGGTCCCCATTGTTGGGTGTGGCGATAGGTTGCATTATTTTCTTGTCGAAAGGTTCCGGCTTGAAGCACGGAATTTAGCTACTACATGAAAGGAAATACCATGGCATTCCTAGGTATGGACATTGAGGGCGTACGGGCACTTGCGCAGCAGTTCGGTGAGAAGGCTCAGACCGTCGAGGACGTAATCTCCACCATCTCCGGCCAGGTCCAGTCCGTTGACTGGAAGGGTACCGACGCTGACCAGTTCAAGAGCGAGTGGGAAGGCACCCTGTCCTCCCAGCTGCGCAACGTTGCTGACGCCCTACGTCAGGCTCAGACCACCGCTAACAACAACGCTGACGAGCAGGAGCAGGCTTCTGGTCACTGATCGCAGCAGCCTTGATTGGCTTCTAGCGTGTTAAAAGTGGGGCCGAGGTGCTTTAAGCGCCTCGGCCCCAACTTTCGCTTAAGATTTTTTTTAAAAGAGCTTTTCTAACACTACCGTTTGAGGGGTTTCTATGGCGCTTTATGGGGCAGACGTTGAGAGTCTGCGACAGCTGGCACAGACTTTTAACAACAAATCTCAGGTTCTGGATAACGACGTTAACTTGGCTTTAAAGGCTTTGGTTTCTGCTACGGATTGGCAAGGTAGCGACGGCGATAAGTTCAAGGATGACTGGGATAGTATTTTGGCCCCGCAACTGCGCAATGCGGCGCAGGCCTTGGCGCAAGCTGGCTGGGATCTAAACCGTAACGCTGACGAGCAGGAGCAGGCTTCCGGTGGTGGCGCTGGTGGTGGTGGCGCTGGTGGCGTCGTCGGGAGTAGCTATGGAGGCGGCGGTGTAACCGGTTCGAGCAGTAGTTTTGGTGGCGGCGGTGGCAGTGGTAGCGCCGGCATAACCGGCTCAACTGGCAGTTTTAAGGATGCCGGTATAAGCGGTTCGAGCGGTAGCTTCGCAGATGCTGGCGTAACCGGATCGAGTGGCAGTTTTGCGGTCAGCGGGATCGCTGTGGGCGGCAAGTTTGGGCAGCAGGGCGTGCATGTTTTTGGTGATGGTGCTAGCCCCATCAATTACCTGCCTGAACTGCCCCAGCTGAGCACCCAATATCCCACCGATTTTGTGGAGATTCCTGAGCGTTCAGTAGAAAGCTAAAACCCTGCTTTTAGTGGATCTGAGTTGAGTCACTAATGGGGTTTTGTCCCCATAGGCTCGCTTAAACAGGGTAATTTGGGTGCAGTTGTTATTGCGTTACCTCAGTGGCGCGCAGTGAAATTTGTTTAGGAAGGGTTGCTCGTGGCTAGTGTTGGTGCTGATGTTGAGCAGTTACGTACTTTAGCGCAGTTGTTTGGTGACAAAGCGACTTCACTTGAAGACGTTGTGAGCTCAATTAATGGGCAGCTACACAGCGCTGGCTGGGTGGGTGAAGACGCCGATACTTTTAAGGCTGATTGGGATTCAAACCTGACCGCTTTGGTGCGTAATGTGGTGGACTCTCTGCGTGAGCGCAACACTAACCTTAACCAGCAGGCTGATGAGCAGGAGAAAGCCTCCGCAGTTAATGGTGCTGCGGGTGGGGCTAATGCTGCAGGCTCAGCTGCTAAAGCTGCAAATGGTTCTTCTGGTTCGGATCCTTACAACGGCAAGCCGCGCGAGGGTGAAGAGGGGCGCGACGCAGACTATGCGCGCCTGGCTCAGGCTGCCTATGAAGAGGGAGATCCGATCCCTGATGGTTGGCGCAAGGTTGATGCTGACGAGCTGAAGAAGCTAGGGATTGACCCCTCTGAGCTAGACACTGCAAACGGTATGCAGGCCACTATCTACCAGAATGCTGATGGTAAGTATGTGCTGGCTTTCCGTGGCACTGAGCCTAGCCGACAACCAGCTTTGGATATTGCCAATGATATTGCGGGTGGTGTCTCTACATCGCCTCAGGTGTTGGATGCAATAAATGTGTCCACCAAATTGGCTAAAGCGGTGGGCCGTGAAAACGTTGATTTTACTGGGCATTCGCTGGGCGGTGAACTGGCCTCAGCTGGAGCATTAGCTACCGGTGGAAAAGCGGTAACCTTCAATGCTGCGGGGCTCTCAGTTACCAGTGAAACTATCGCGCGAGCTAACTGCATAAACAACTTTGGTTTTAATGCGCAGGCCCCCATGGACGGCTCTAATGTTAAAGCCTATTGCTATGCCTACGACCCACTTAATGGGGGGCAAGATATTGCCCACAGTAAAACCATTACTGACTTTATTGCTCCACGTGCATACGGTGAACGCCATATTATTCCTGCCAGTGAAGGCGCAAATCCTCTTGATTTTGGCTATAACCATGAGATGGCACGCCTGTATGGGGCTCTAGACGCTCAGTACGAAAACCCCAGCGCGAACCATATTGCCGCCTCCGGTAGGCCCACCACCACTGTAGCTATTGGAAATGTGGGTACGGGAATCGTTAACGGTATTGGTGAAGTAGGTAACGGTATCGCTAATGGTGTCAATGACATAGGCTCTGGCTTTAACGACGCCGGACAGCACTTTAACTCCGGTCTTGACCGCGCCGGCCAGGCCTGGAACCGTGGCGACTATGTAGGTGCCGCCACGGAAACCGCTGCGGGCACAGCACAAGCCGTGGGTGACGTTGCGGTTGGTGCGGTTAAGGGCACCGGCGATGTACTAGTTGGTACGGTCAAGGGTGCTGGGGAAGCTATACACGGATTCAAGAAAGCTATTCTTGGCGGCGAGTAGACTCAGAAAAGTTAACAACCCTACTTTCAAAGCACGCTTGGCCTGGGGGAGTAGTGGGGTTTTGTCCCCATAGGGCTACCTAACGCTAACAGGGTAATTTGAGGGCAGATGTAAGTGCACTGTGGCGACAGTGCATCGTGAATTTGTTTAGGAAGGGTTGCTTGTGGCTAGTGTTGGTGCTGATGTTGAGCAGTTACGTGCTTTAGCGCAGTTGTTTGGTGACAAAGCGACTTCACTTGAAGACGTTGTTAACTCGATTAATGGGCAGCTACACAGCGCTGGCTGGGTGGGCGAAGACGCCGACACCTTTAAAGCTGATTGGGATTCAAACCTGACCGCTTTGGTGCGTAATGTGGTGGACTCTCTGCGTGAGCGTAACACCAGTTTGAACCAGCAGGCTGATGAGCAGGAGAAAGCTTCTGCAGTTAATGGGTCACTTGGTGCGACTGCG
>ERZ1699244.175-NODE-175-length-27724-cov-3.786970_pt1 | contig 27724 bp, 31 predicted proteins | sample MGYA00581534_ERZ1699244 | MGnify/ENA primary metagenome ERZ1699244 (study PRJEB42319, sample SAMD00040331) | human oral metagenome | material: saliva | host: Homo sapiens | study: EMG produced TPA metagenomics assembly of PRJDB4115 data set (Metgenomic analysis of...
CTGCTCAACCCCCCTCGTACGACCCGCAGAATTTTAGGAGCGACGCCGTTCCTTCTGATACGCAAGCCATTTATATTCAAGAAGGCGGAGACTCTGCAAGCAACCTTTTTAATCTGCCTTCTAAACATCCTAAAATTCTTCGTCTACAAGAAATTATGATTGTGTCGGCGATTATCTGTTTTATTCATGGGCTCATCTCGGCATTTGCGCCGGGTAACGCTAAACCTCTTGAGGGACTGCCTGAATTCGGGGTTGCTGGCGGCATTGGGTTGCTTGTTGTTTCGGCTGCTGTTTACCTCACCGTCTACTTCATGGTGCAAAACGGTAACCGGCTGGGCCTGACAATTGGGCTTATCTTCGCAATTTTGGGCGGGCTGATCGCTATTATGTCCCTTCTAGGTAACATTCTTGATACTCAACGCTACGGTTTTGTGCCGCTCTATGCTGGCTGGTTTATTGCCAATGTTCTGTGGATTCGCGCCGCTTTCGACCCGGCAGTGAAAGCTGCTCTCAAGTAGGTTTCCGTAACTTTTCGGCTGCACCGTGAAAGTAGCCTGCAAAACCGGCCGCACCCCGCCAACTGGGATGCGGCCGGTTCCTATATGTACTCTTCGTGCTGCAAAGCAGAAACGTGAGAGGGGCAAACGGTGAAAGAGCCCTCCGACTGCACTAAAATAGTAAGGATGGGCAGGCCCCTCAAAATTGTAGGGTGCGCCCCTAACCTCAAGAAGAACGCAGAGAAGAGTAGCAATGACCGATCCCGTGCAGGAGACCGAGAACGCGCCTGAATCGGCGCAAACCCTCGCCAGCATCGCACAGATTCTCAATGAAAACCCCGAAAGTGGGCTTGAGATTGTGCGCGCCGCCTTTGACGCTGAGCGCGAGCGCGCACTCGAGAGGCCCGCGAGCGCGCGTGAGGACCCCGACCTCGGACACCCAGCGACGCCCTTCTGCGCCGCGCCGCATGTGGAGGACGGCGTCGAGGGCGCTGGAAGCCTGGGCCGCGACGGCACCCTCCCCCATGCCCGCGAGCGCTCCGAGGGCAGCGAGCCGCGCGGGCACGTCGCGCGCGCCGTTGGCGTGCAGGGTCGCCCAGCCGCCGTCGTGTCCGGTGTTGAGGGCGGTGAGGACGTCGCGCACTTCGGGGCCTCGGCATTCCCCGAGGATGAGCCGGTCGGGCCGCATGCGCATGGCGGCGCGCACGAGGTCGGGCAGGGTGACGGCTCCTCGCCCTTCGACGTTGGGGGCCCGTTCGACGAGGTGGACGCAGTGCGGGTGGGCGGGCGCAATTTCGGGGACTTCTTCGATGCAGACAATACGCTCACCCGCAGGAACAAGTGAGAGTGCGGCGCTTAGGAGGGTCGTTTTGCCGCTGCCGGTGGCCCCGGAGATGAGGACGTTTGCGCGCGCCGCGACGAGTGCGCGAACGAGGGGACCCACGGGTGGGGTCAGCGTCCCGCACGCTTCAAGATCACCGATTCCGAGGCGGCGAGTGCCGAGCACGCGCAGCGAGATGAGAGTGCCCGAGCCGGACACGGGCGCGAGCACCGCGTGCAGGCGCACTCCCCCGGGTAACGTCCCGTCGGCGATGGGACTCGCGTCATCCAGACGCACCCCGCACGCGCTCGCCATGCGGATTGCGGCGCGGCGCGCGTCCGCCTCGTCGGGGATGCCGACGTCGACGCGCACCAGTCCCCCGCCTCGATCCACCCAGGCTTGTCCTCCGTTGATGAGGACATCGGTGACGCCAGGCGCGTCCACGACCGAGGCCAGGGCGGGATTCATGCCGCGCTGGCGAGCGCGCAGTTCGTCGAGGATCGAGGCCGCCTCTGCGGCACCGCAACCCGGGCGAGCAGCGCGTGAGACGGCGCGGGCGGGTGGATCGCCGCGCGCGAGGAGTCGCAGGGCGCTGGTCATGTCAGGCCTCCAGGAGGAGGGAGTCGTCCCGCTCGTCCGCCCTCTCCCGGGAGAGGGATGCGGACAGGTCTAGCGCGTCGAGCCACTCGGGTGCGCCCCGGGACGAGCATCCCTGGGAGCGATCACTCGGGGACCGACCACTCTGCGATCCGCACGCCTCCAGGGCCCGGCGCAGTGCCCGCAGGTGGCGACCGCGGCGAGTGGGGGCACGCAGGATCGATCCGGGCGCACACTCGACGAGGCCGGGGCTGCGTTCCGCCCGTTCCCCGACCACGAGAGTGAGCGCGGGGGCGGGCGGAGGAGCGACCGCCAGGCACGCGGCCATTGCGGCAGCTCCCTCGAGGTTCCCGCGGGTGAGGAGGATGATCGCGTCGGCGCGGATAACCTCGGCGAGGCGAGCAGAGCGGCGATCCCAGCGCCCTGCGTCGACGATGAGGGGTGCCCCGATGGAACGGCACGCGGCGGCCACGCGCGGATCGTCGGCGCTCGCTCCCCCACGCTCGTCGCCGACGAGGGCAGGCACCCCGTCGATGATGGGAAGATGGTCTGACAGGGCGGGCAGGTAGGAATCCTCGCGTGTCTCCAGGTCCGCCCACCTGACGCCCGGCAGGTCATGGTCGCGGGCTCGCGCGATGCCGGGCACCGACCCGGAGGCGTCGACAATGATCGGGCAGGGAGTCCGCAGTCTCTCACCGCAGCGATCGGCCTCGTCCCCCCTCCCCAGCCACGGCCTCGTCCCGAAGCGATGACGCCCGCTCCCCCAGCGCCGCCACCACGGCGGGCGCGCAGTCGACCGCGCGAGCATGCGCACGAGCGAGGTGACCCCGAGGCCCCCGGCGATCCCGGCCACCATCCAGACGGGGCCGGTGCGCACGCAGCGCCAGGAGGCCTCGGCAATGAGGGAGACGAGCAGGGCAGTGTCCCCGGGCAACACGACCTGGCCACCCGCGCCGACGCGCACGCACGGCACCAGCGTGGGAACGGGCACGCCCGGTGCCGCCAGAACCAGGATCGCGCTGGAGGGTTCGGAGCATACTCGCGCGCCCGCCAACGTGACGGCGTCACGGGCGCGCTCGCAATCACGCGAGGTCAGACCGATGAGGGCGACCGACCCCCCGGCGAATTCAGTGTTTGTGTCCATCTCCCAACGGTGCGCCCGGGAACGCGCGGGCGTCTACCGGCGGACGTGCCCCTGTGGACAACGCCGACACGAAATGCCACCCTGTGCATAGAGGGATCCGACGGCGGACCCCTGTGGATAATCCCGACGCTGGAGTAAACGCAATGGTACGTGCGGCCTTTTTTGACCTGGATAAGACGATTCTGGACACGTCGTCGAACGTGGCGCTATCGGGTCCGTTTATCGAAGCTGGCCTCATGAATCGTCGCACCGCCATCACCTCATTCCTCGTACAGCTGCCGTACCTGCTCTCGGGAGCGGACGAGTCGCGCATGGGGCAGATGGCCGAGGCCATGGGCCGCATGGCCCGCGGCTGGAACGCCGCGTTCCTCGAGGCCACGGTCGAGGATGCGCTCGAGCGCACGATCGAGCCGGTATGTTACGCGCAGGCGCTGCGCCGCATCGCCTACCACAAGAGCATCGGTGACGTCGTGGTGATCGCGTCAGCGTCGGTGGAGCAGGTGGTACGCCCGATCGCGACGATGCTCGGCGCGGACGATGTCTTGGCGTCGAAGGCCGCCGTGGATGAGGACGGATGTTTCACGGGCGAGGTCACGCACTTCAACCAGGCGCAGGGAAAAGCGGATGCGTGCGAGGCCCTGGCTCGCTCACGCGGGTGGGATCTGTCTGAGTGTTCGGCGTACTCGGATTCGGTGTCGGATGCGCCGCTGCTGCGCCTCGTCGGCCATCCCTACGCGGTCAATCCAGACCGCGCGCTGCGCGAAATAGCTGAGCGTGAGGGCTGGCCCACGCTCACCTTCACGTCCACGGTGCGCGTCCTGCCGCGCCGCGTACCCATGCCCGCGAAGATCGCGGTGCCCTTCCTGGTGGGCGTGGCGGTGGGCGTCGCGGCCAGCTCGCTGTTGCGCCGCTGAGCGGCCACGAGCAGCTAGGAGAGCCTGCCCGCCTGCACGTGGCGGGCGACGTCGCGCCCGACCTGGGCACCGTAGACGACGCCCGCGCAGTAGTGGGTGATCCACCGGGCCAGGCCGGCCTCGTCGGCGCTCACCCATCCTGCGAGGGAACGCCCCGCGCGCGCCGGGTCGAGCGCGTCGTAGGCGCTCGGCACGCACACGCCGGTCGGGTCGACGCCGCGGGTGACGAGGATCCACCGGGCCAGTCCCCCTCCCACGACGGACGAGGCCTGGGCGAAGACACGCCGGAATCGGAAGTGGGCGGTCAGAGCGGCGGCGACGGCCAGGGCGGGCGCGTCGCAGCGCGCGTAGCCCAAGGCGGGGGCCAGCAGGGCGGGGTCCGTCGGCACGGCAACCTCACGCGGCGGGGTCAGACCGGAGGCGACCAGGCCGGAACAGGCGTCCCTGTGCAGCCCGGCGATCAGCGCGGGCAGGGGCGTGGGGGCCACGCGCGCACCCCCCTGGGAGCGCGTGTTAAGGGCGGGAAAGTGGGAAGCGAGGTTCCATTGCGAGCGCCAGATCCCCAGGGCAAGCGCGGCACCCGGGTCCGAGGCAGCGCCTCCTTCGTCCGCCATGGACAGGGCGCGCACATCGTCAACGCTGGTGCGGGCACCCTCGATAATGGACAGGGCGGCGGCTTCGCGAACGGCTGCCTCAGCGCGAGCCTCCTCCCAGCCTCGTCGCAGGCCCTCAGAAAAACGCAGGTCCGCAAGCGCGGCGTGCGCCTCGTCCATGGCGGATGCGACGTCAGGGCGCGCGGCGGCGGCACGCAGCACGGCAGGAGCGGGGTCAACGAGGGCTTCGATACTCACCCCTCTACACTAGGGGCATGACGCTTTTGCAGCATCGAAGCCTCTCCGCGCGCCTGCGCTCGGGTCTTTTCGCGTTCGTGTTCGCTCCCATCGCCCTGGTGTTCCTGGGGTCGTCGATGGTGGACGTGCAGGCTCTGGCAGCCGTGGGCCAGCCCCTGGCCTCGGTTGAGGGACTCATCGGCCTGGCGCTCGCCTCCCTGCTCCTGGCGCTCATTGCGCTGAATTGCGAAGAGTCCAGCACGGGAATGGTTGTAACCTTCGTGTGGTCGATCATTGTGGGAGCCACCCAGTTCTACGGTGTGGCGCGCATCCCATTTCTCATGAGGTCATCGGTCGAGCCCGACGACATGTCCGCGGGAGTCGTGTGGAGCCTGTACCCGGTGTGTCTGTCCCTGATGCTGGGGGCGTGCGCGCTGACGATCAAGTCTGTGCGGGTGCGCGCCGGGCAGTCGACGCGCATGCCGCTCGCGCGTGTGCACCGTCATGCCTTCGGTACGACGGTCGCGATCCCCGCCGCTCTCGCCGTCGCCGCGCTCATGATCGGTGCGGCGCCCTCGGATACGACGAGCGTGGCGGCGCTGGGTCTGGAGGGTGTGCTGAGGGGGCATTCGATGGGCCACGGCCTGGCGGTTGGGGTTGGGCTGGCGTTGGCGCTTCTCGTGGTGAGCGCTCGGTGGTCGATCACGGGCACGCAGCTGGCGACGTGGTTGATTCTCGTGCTGCCGACCTACGTGGTGGTGCCGGTCTGGGCGTCGCTGACGGGCAACGTCATCGTTCCAGGGTCGTCGATCCTGACGAAGGTGGCGCTCGCGTGCCCGACGTTGGCGGCGCTCGGAATGGCGACAGGGTGCGCCTCGCTGGGTATCCTGTGGGCACGTATCCGCGCGGTGAGGCGCCTCGATTCTGTAGAAGATGCGACTTACAATCAGGGGCCTACCGCAGAGTAATGCGCACATAAGGCCACTGAAAACGTAATATGTGGGCAGGTATATGGGCAGGTATAAAGGAGGAAGCATGTCCGAGAATGAGTCCGACGTCCAGCGCGAGCGCGCCACGGATGACCGCGACAACGTGGTCCTAACCGGTGAAGAGATCGAATTGCCCGGTGACGGTTCCGATGCGGCCGCGATCATCGGCGAGGCCAGCGAACCGATCAACACGGGCGAGATCGAGTCAGTTGCAATCGGCGGCCTGACGGATCGCGTGCCCGGAGCCGCACCGCTCAAGCCCGCCATTGAGGACAAGATCGCTACCGGTGAGTTGCCCGTCGTCCCCGCACCCGCCGTTGAGTTCGCGGACGAGGCCGACTCAGATTTCGCTTTCGAGGATGAGTTTGAGGATGCTTCCTCTGATGCCCCCGAGGCGGGTGGATTCGCCGAGCAGGAGGCCGCACTCGCCGACGATTTCGCGGTCGACGATGAGGACATGGAGCCTTCGCGGGTGGATGTGCCCACCGCCAAGGCACCGGTCTTCGCAGAACCCGTCGTGGAGGAGTCCGTGCACTCCCCCATCATGACGCCCGCGCAGGCAGCCGCCGCGCTGGGCCTGAACCTGGATTCCGTGCGGGAGGACCACGCCCCGGTCACGCAGGAGAGGCACGCCTTCGTCGAAGAGGCACCTATCGAAGAAACCGACGCCGAGGATTCCACGTACGCGGTTGGTGGCGCTGCCGCTGAGGCTACCGAGGCCTCGTCCCTGTCGCTGTCCTCACGCCGATCCATGATCTTCGGCGACGACGAGCCTTTCTCCCCGTCCATCCCGGCACTCAGCCCCGCCGCTCAGGAGGCGCGCGCCGCCGCTGAGTCCACGGCGGACGCCGCCGAGGAGTATTCGTCCATCGACGTGCCCACGACGAAGCTGCCGAAGCAGAGGGACGAGGAGAGCACCTACACGGACGTGCCGACGCGCCAGCTGTCCACGCGACGGTCCGAGCACAGGGCCGCTTCCCCCTACCCCTTTGAGGACCAGGATCAGACTGATACCATGACCGATGGTAACCTGGACGGCGCAGCCGTCGCGGGTGCCGCTGCGGTCGCGGGCGCAGCCGCCATGGCAGGCGCAGGTACCGCTTCGGGCAGGGATGAGGCGCCCCGCCGCCGCTCCCTGCTGAATGCGCAGGACGACGAGCGCGACGCCGCCACCCTGGCCTCGATTGCTTCTGCGGGACGCGAGCGCTCCGAACAGTCGGCTTCGGCTCGACTGGACGAGGAACTCTTCGGCCCGATGCCCACGGCCACCGAGATGCCCTCGCGTACCGGCGCGCACGCCCTGTCCTTCCTGCTGTTCCTGATCCTCGCGCCCCTCGGCTGGTACCTGGCTGCGGACGCGGGTGCCCGCATGACGCTGGCCGAGGATGCACCTATGTTCTCGGGTATCGCATCGCTAGCGGCGCTCGGCGAACTGCTCGGCACGATCGTTCTTTCCATGATCCTGTGCACGATCGCCCGCCGCTCCTCCTTGGGCGCGTGGATCATGGGCCTCCTCTTCCTGCTCATCGGCATGCCCTGGGTCCTTGCTCCCGGCATCACGGCCAAGGCTCTTCAGGCACCGCTGACCGCGCTGTCCAGCGCCAGCCCCTTCGGCGAGAACCTCATGCACCACCTTCAGGCTACCGGTTACTCGGGCCGTTTCGTTCTGCTGGGTGTTCTCCTGATGGGCGTGGGCTACATCAGCCACTCCGCGCGCCGCACTGGCCGCTCCGAGGAGGCACTGCGCACCTCTATCGAGGCCGTTAATCCCGCGGGTGCCCTGTACTCCAAGCGCGCCCGCAAGAAGGCCGCGAAGGACCTGACGCGCAAGTGAAGAATCTGATCCCCGCCAGCGCAATCGAGTTGGAGGGTCCCTGGACCCATCGGCACGTGAGCGCTGGCGGAGCTGCATTTCATGTCGCCGACATGGGCCAGGGCATGGACCATGCGTTGGTTCTGCTGCACGGTTTTCCCGAGCACTGGTGGTCCTGGCGCGAGGTCCTGCCCCTTCTCGCGGAGTTGACGTCGCGCGTGTTGGCCCTCGATTTACGAGGCTTTGGTACGTCCGATCTAACGCGAGGGGACTGCGACCTGGCTCAGATGGCCGATGATGTGATCGGCGTCGTGCGCGCCCTCGGTATCGCGTCGTTCTCCGTGGCGGGGCTGGGGCTGGGAGGTACGGTCGCGTGGATGATCGGCGCGCTCGCGCCGCTCGAACTGCGCTCGGTAGCGGTCCTGTCGGCTCCTCACCCCCTCGGTGTACAGCCACTCGTCGGACATGCGCCCTGGGCGGGCGGCCGCGTCCTCCAGGGTCGATTGGCACTGCCCACGGGCCGGGAACGTGCCCTGCGCTCCGGTTCGCTTGTGACGACCGTCTACCGCGCGTGGGCCTCGCCAGCAAACGTAGACGGCCTCGTGTCACAGTCGGGACCTTACCGTGCGGCGCTTCGCCGCCCGTTTGCCGCCCACACGGCCTTGCGGGGCCTACGCGCCACCCGTTCACTGTCGCGCGAGCTGCGCCGCACCCTCGCGGAGCCGGTGAAGGTTCCCGTCCTCTCACTCGTGGGGCGTGACGACGGCGCATGGTCGATGTTCGATCACGCAGCTGACGCGCAGTTTGTCGACGCACCCCTGACCCAGATCGTCATTCGCGAGGCCGGGCACTTTTTGCCCGAGGAAGCACCCCAAATGGTCGCCGAGGCCTTGGCGCAGCACGTCGATGCACACGACATTTAGCTTGTGTTTCATTAGACAGCTCACACAAATCGCAGAATGAAACATGTTTCACCTGATAAATAGGGCATAATGGTGTGATACGCGGTACCTCCTAGTGATCGATATAACGCATGGGAATCGCCGCGCAGCCTCAAACGGAACGCCCGAGCAATCGGGCACGAGCGGAAGGAGCTCCGCACCATGATCGGTGACGGCAACTTCATCAGCCAGGTGCCGCTGTTCGGTGGCCTTGATGATGCACAACAGGTGTCCCTCCAGCAGAAGATGGGTCATACGACCCTGCGTCGCGGTGAGACACTCTTCGACGAAGGCGATCTCGGCGATCGCCTCTACATCGTGACCGAGGGCAAAGTCAAGCTCGGCCACACCTCGAGCGACGGCCGCGAGTCCCTCCTCGCCGTCCTCGGCCCCGGCGAGATCATCGGTGAGCTCACGCTCTTCGATCCGGGTCCGCGTTCAACCACCGCGACCGCCGTGTCCCCGGCCTCGCTCCTCTTCCTCGAGCATGAGGATCTCATGCACGTGCTCGACACCAACCCGACGCTGGCGAAGCATATGCTGCGCGCCCTCGCACAGCGCCTGCGCCGCACCAACGAATCTCTCTCCGACCTCGTCTTCTCCGACGTGCCCGGCCGCGTCGCCAAGGCCCTCCTGGATCTGGCTGACCGCTTCGGCACCGCGACCGACAAGGGCGTCCACGTGCCTCACGACCTCACTCAGGAAGAGCTGGCCCAGCTGGTTGGCGCCTCCCGTGAGACGGTTAACAAGTCGCTCGCCGACTTCGTGTCGCGCGGCTGGATCCGCCTGGAGGGTCGCGCCGTGACCCTCCTCGACGTTGACCGCCTGGCGCGCCGCGCCCGCTGATTTCTCACGCGAGTGGGGTCCGATACTGAAAGGTATCGGGCCCCACTCGCGTCTCAGGATACGGAAAAGGCCGCGGCCACTCACGCACCTGAATGCGCGACGCCTGCCACGGCCTCGTCCATGATCACCGACGCATCGGTCAGTTCTGCATCGCTCGCTCAGCCCTCAATCGGACGCTTGAGGTAGGCGACCAGATTCTCGGCACCCGTCGGTCCCGGAATGACCTGGACGAGTTCCCACCCGTCGGCTCCCCACTGATCGAGGATGGCTTTCGTCGCATGCGTGAGCAGCGGAATCGTGGCGTATTCCCATTTAGTCATGAGTTCATCCTACCTGCCATCTGGGGGCGAACGTAGGACAAAACCCGAGGCACATGCGGACTGCGCAACTCCCTGGCAAGCGAATCATCCGAGGAACGCAACCACTCCAGCCAATCCTCTGCATGCGGATAATGGCGCAGAATCGCGCGACGCTCCCGCTCTGTCAGGCCACCCCACACGCCGTAGTTGGCCTCGGATTGCAGGGCATCCGCCAGACACTCGATACGAACCTCGCACTCGTAGCAGCGCAAGCGAATCTGACGCTGCGATGCACCCTGCACGAAGAGCGCGTCCGGCTCAGTAGACGCGCACAGTGCGCGCGCGACCCAACTCTGGTCGTCGCCGTGGGCTGACATCGTCGATCCCCACCTCACTCTCCTCCGACTCCTACATGTGACCATACACACATACCATTGTGGGTGCAAACGGTGCGACTTGCTATTAGTGCGCCAGCGCATGCACGATCAGGTGAGTGTCACGCCTCGCGAGGTGTCAGATGAGCCGGGCGGCACGTAAGCTAGGAACATGTCGCACTCTCATTCCCGCGCTGTCCGGCCAACCCAGCTGTTCGCCCTCCTCTTGGCGTTCCTGAGCGTCTCAGCTCTGATGGGTGTCGTCGGAGCAGGCATGCTCGTCCCCATCGCGGGGCCCACCGCACTTGTCGCGAAGTCCGCTCCCTCGGTGTTCAACGAGCTGCCGGGCGACCTGCAGAATGTCGCCCCGGCTGAGGAATCGCAAATCCTCGACTCGTCGGGTGCGGTGATTGCGCACTTCTACGACAAGCAGCGCATCGTCGTTCCCAGCGCGAACATTTCTGACGTCATGAAGAAAGCAATTATCGCGATCGAAGATAAGCGCTTCTACGAGCACAACGGCGTGGACGCCACCGGTATCGCCCGCGCGTTCGTGACGAACCTGGGCGACTCCGGCCGTCAGGGTGCCTCCACGATCACCCAGCAGTACGTGCGCAACTCGCTGGCTGAGCGCGGCTATCTCGAGGGCGACGCCGATCAGGTCAGCGCCGCTACCGAGCAGACCACCGAGCGTAAGCTCCGCGAAATCAAGTACGCGCTGGCCCTGGAGAAGACCCAGTCGAAAGACGAAATCCTCACCGGCTACCTGAACATCGCGCCCTTCGGCCCCATTACCTACGGCGTTGAGGCCGCCTCGCAGCGCTACTTCTCGAAGTCCGCCTCCGAGTTGAACTACCTCGACGCTGCTCTCCTGGCTGGCCTCGTGCAGTCCCCCGTCCAGTACGATCCCCTCGTTCACCCGGATGCCGCTAAGGAACGCCGCGACACGGTCCTAGCCGCTATGCTCGAGCAGAACGTCATCACGCAGGAAGAGTACGACAAGGGCATCGACACGACCATCGACTCGATGCTGCACCCGACCGTTTCCTCGGAAGGTTGCTCCGGCGCGGAATCCTCCAAGGCCTACTTCTGCGACTACGTCTTGGCTCAGTTCCTGGAGGACCCCACCTTCGGTGAGACCCGCACCGAGCGCGAGCGCATGCTTAAGACTCAGGGCATCACTATCCGCACCACGATGGATCCCACGATGCAAAACGCCGCCTTCTCCTCGCTGACAAACACAATTCCCGTCGGCGATGCCTCCGGCCTTAACGATGCGCTTGTCTCTCTGGACCCGCGCTCGGGCCGCGTCCTGGCCATGGCCCAGAACACGACGTACGGCATTGAGAGCGGCGAAACCATGTCGAACTACTCGGCCGATGGAAACTTCCAGGTCGGCTCGACGTTCAAGGTCTTCACTCTGCTCGAGTGGTTCAAGGAGGGGCACTCCGCCTATGAGACGGTCGGCTCCAACAACACGTTCTACGGCAACGGATCCTTCAAGTGCGGTGGTCACGCTATCTACACTGATGGCTACCAGGTCAATGACCTCGCGGGCAAGACCGGCACCATGAACGTCGTGCGCGCAACCGGCCAGTCGGTCAACCAAGCGTTCGTCAACATGGCCTCGCGCGTGGACTTCTGCGCGATCTTCGACACGGCATATAACATGGGCATTACCGAGGACGGCGAGGTCCCCTCACCCTTCCCCGCAAATATCCTGGGTTCTGTGTCCTCCGCCCCGCTGCAGATGGCCTCCGTGTTCGGAGCCATTGCAAACTCCGGCCAGCAGTGCACGCCGCAGTCCATCGAGTCGGTAACCGACCGTGACGAGAACGTCCTCAAGGAGTTCTCCGCGGACTGCAAGGAGGTCATCTCCGCAGACGTCGCCAACAAGACAGCTGCCCTGCTGACTGCCTCCGCCGGCCAGTACTACACGTCCACGCGTCTGGGCGACGGTCGCCCCTTCGCCGCCAAGTCGGGTACGACCGACGGCCACGCAAACACCTGGCTGACAGGCTTCACCCCCTCCGTCGTCACATCCGCGTGGGTGGGCCACGGTGCGAACTCCTCGCAGGAAGTCGGTTCCGTGACCATCAACGGCAAGTACTACGGTGAGATCTACGGTGAGACCTTCGTCGGCCAGAACATCTGGGCACCCTACATGACGCAAATCCTCGCCGGAACGCCCGTTGAGAACGTGTCCAGCGCGAACATTGGCTCATCCACGAGTCGCTCGAACCCAACCCCGGCTCCGACCAGCAGCAACTGATATGACACCGACACTGACCGATACCGCCGCCTCGTTCTCCCGACGAGGCCTTGGTGTCCTGCGCACTGCAGGTGCCGTCATCGGGGGGCTCGGACTCGCCGGGATCGCGGCGGGTGGTGCCGCGCTGGCATGGGGTTCGATTGAGCGAACTATGCCCACCCTGCGCCGCTACGATGTGCCCATCGAGCGCGACGTCCCCGAGGTGACGATTCTCCAGATCGCTGACCTCCATCTCTTCGCCGGGCAGGAGTTCCTGCTCCACTTCCTCTCCGATGTCGCTTCCTCCGAGCGCTTCGACATGGTCGTGGCGACGGGCGACAACTTCGGATCGCTCGATGCTTTCGACATGGTGATGGACGCCTACCGGCCGTTCCTGTCGTATCCAGGTGCCTTCGTCCTGGGGTCAAACGACTACTATTCGCCGATCCCCAAACCTTGGACGCGCTACCTGATGCGCTCCACGCCGCCTCCCGCACGCGTCGTCCCGGACCTGCCCTACCTGCCGATGGTTCGCCAGATGCGCGACGCCGGTTGGGTGGATCTATCCAACGCGTCGGGCACGCTGTCGCTGTCCGGCGGGACTGTCTCGCTCCTGGGGACCGACGACGCACATATTTTCCGGGACCGCATGGTAGCCCCGGCCTCGTCGTGGGAAGAACCCGGGGCGCTACGCCTGGGCATTACGCACGCGCCCTACACGCGCGTCGTGTCTGCACTCACCAGTGAGGGGGCCGACCTGATCCTGGCCGGTCACACGCACGGTGGTCAGATCGGCATCCCTGGCATGGGGGCGATCATTACGAATTGCGACATCGCACGCCACTACGCCAAGGGCCTGAATCGTTGGGAGGCACCCGACGGCTCCCAGGCATGGCTGCACGTCTCGGCTGGTCTGGGCACGTCACCCCACGCCAAGGTGCGCATCGCAACGCGACCCGAGGCCTCCCTCATCCACGTGCATCCCGCGTAGCTGAGGCTCAGTGTGGGCCACTCACCGCACGCTCATCTTTGCGGCGTGGCACACACTTCCCATTGTCCGCCGATCTCGGTTTGGGTTTTCCGACGAGGTATGGCTATACTCATGGGGCACCGGGGTGTGGCGCAGCTTGGTAGCGCGCTTCGTTCGGGACGAAGAGGCCGTGGGTTCAAATCCCGCCACCCCGACGGTGAATCGCCGGGACCGTTTGGTCCCGGCGATTTTGTATGTTCATAGCCAGACCGATTGCCAGCACGGGCGCAAGGGCGGGAACGAGGCCGGGGTGGGTGGCGTGGCGACCGTGCAGCACGCGGCGACTGCGGTGCCCGAGAGCGGCGGCAGGGTACCCTTCGGCATGCGGGGGTTATAGGACACTACGTGTTGCTGGAAGGGTAACTTTTCGTTGTGTTGGTGCGGGAAAGTCGGTGTTTTAGTTGGTTGGGACCAACTATGAGGATGGACAGATCGTGTTGCTAGCAGGGTGACTTTTCGGCTTTGTCGCGCGGGAAAGTCACTATTTTAGTTGGTCGTGTTTGCCTCGTTCTTGTGAATACTGCATCGTGCCCTGTGTGTGGCTGTCCCATGATCCGTCACGGTAAGACGTCAACAGGTCGTCAGCGCTGGCGGTGTCAACCCTGCAAAATCACGACGTTGAACGAAATAGACTCCACGGCCAAGCATCTTGATGAATTCGTGGCCTGGCTGCTGGGTCGACGTCGTCAGGCGGATTTGCCTGGCGGGGGCCGCTCGTTTCGCAGCCGTTGTGAGCCGTTGTGGCAGTTATGGCCGTTTAGCCCGATCGTCGATGAGGTTCATGAGGTCATCTTCGTTGACGGTATCCACCTGGGCCGAGGCGTCGTGGTTCTCATCGCTCAAACTCCCGATTGCGTGCTGGGTTGGTATGCGGCTAGGAGTGAGAATTCTCGGGCCTGGGGCGCGCTCATGAGCCGGATCGCGCCACCGGCCCTGGTTGTCACTGACGGGGGCAGTGGGTTCGCGAAAGCCTGCAAGAGAATCTGGCCAACCACGCGTGTGCAACGCTGTACCTTCCATGCGTATTGCCGTATTCGCCAAGCCACTACAACGCGCCCCAAACTGGCGGCCTCACAAGGTTTATACGCTCTTGGGCAACAACTCTTGCACGTGGAGGGCCGAGAAGATGCTCAGGAATGGATCGATGCCTACCAGGCCTGGTGTACGCGCTGGAAGGGCTTCCTGGAGGAGAAAACACGCAGGCCTGACGGAGGGTGGGAATACACTCATGAGAGGCTCGTTCGGGCTCGTAACAGCCTCAACAAGCTCATCAGGCAAGGTCTGTTGTTCACGTACCTGGACCCCACCTGGACACATCAGATGCCCGCGATGACCAACCAGATCGAAAGCACGAACGCGCGCCTACGCCAGATGCTGCGCGACCACCGCGGCATGCGCCTGACCCGACGCATCAAAGCCGTGTTCTGGTGGTGCTACACCCACTCAGCCCACCCGCAACCAGCAGCGACAATCCTGGCGACCATGCCCACCGACACATACCTCGAAAACGCCTGGCAACAAGCCGTGCAAAACCACCAAGCCACCGCCATCATCCCCGGCTGGGGCGACGCAATCTGCTTCAACGAACTCCACCACACCACCCCCCTACCACAACACCTGGGACTAACCCCAGCAACACGAAATGTCCTATAACCCGCATGCGGGCAGCTGCGGTACTCGAGGGCGGCGGCAGGGCCTGGCCGGGCTTCGAGCCGACGCGCCGAGCCGAAGGCTCGCGGCGCGGACGGCGAGCGGGCGGGCCGACGCCCTCGGGTGCAGAGAGCAGCTGGGGAGGCGGGCCGACGCCCTCGGGTGCAGAGAGCAGTTGGAGAGGCGGGCCGCCGCCCTTGAGCACAGAGAAGGGTCACCAGCACTGCGCGGTAACGATAGAGAACGGCGACCCTACCCATCAGCAGCACGGTCGCCAAGGCCCGCACGAACGCAGCAACCATGTCCACAATGTAGAGGCGTGCGTCACAAATCTTTCTCACATCATAAACTTTCAGTGCATCCATTCTTACGACATCTAGGAGCACCCATGAAGCGTCGTCTTACTGCCGCCGCTCTCGCCCTCATCTTCCCGCTTAGCATGGCTGCCTGCGGATCCCAGTCCACGGCTGACGCCTGCAAGGAAATCGCGACGGCACGCACCTCCGTTCACCAGTACTCGGCCGAACACTCGATTCTGAGCATGCCCTTCAACGAAGTCCCAGATCATCTGAAGAAGCTGCTGGACATGTACAGGGACGCCGGTAAGAAGGTCAGCAACAAGGAAGTCAAGGCTGCTTTCAACGATGTCCTCAAGGACCTCGACAAGTCCGTTGAATTCCTCAGGGACGACACTCCCACCACCTCGCCGGAATACGAGCAGAATGAGGAAGACATCGACAGCCACGGACAGGTGCTGAAGAATCTCTGCGGGTTCACCTTGGACTGGTGAGCAGCTACTGACGCGCACACCAAGCCAGGAGGGGTAACCCGGGGTGGGTTGCCCCTCCCCCGCCAGTCACTCATTCACGACTTCCCACGTACTTCTTACAGGCATTAGCATGTCGCTGTACACCACCGACACATCCAGGAAATTCCATGAAGCGTCGTCTCGCCGCCACCGCCCTGATCCTCATGCTTCCACTTGGCATGGCTGCCTGCGGATCCACCCAGTCCACGGCTGACGCCTGCAAGGAGATCGCGACCGCGCGCGATGCGGTCCTCAAGGAATCAGAATCGGTGGACATCTCCTCGATGGATAGCCAGCAGGAGTACGCCGATTTCCTCACAAAGATGACTGGCATCTACAAGGAATCCGCAAAGAACGTCACCAACAAGGACGTGAAGACTGCTTTTAAGGACGTCCTCGACGACCTCGACAAGCTGATTAACCTGTTGAATACCAACGAAAACGCGAGCGCGTCACCCGATTATGAGTCCATTCAGGACAACATGGATACCCACGGGGAGGCACTGAACAACCTCTGCGGCTTCACGTGGGACAGGTAACCCAACGCTGGTAAGCGGCTCGTCTGGAGAACCCCACCGAGCAGCCCCTTGAGCAACGCCTCGCAGAGTGGTGCCATGGATCACCCAGTAACCATCCCACAGATTTTTCTCAGACGATAGACTTTCACCGTACCCATCATCAATGCACTAGGAGCATTCCCATGAAGCGCCGTCTCGTCGCCGCTGCCCTCGTCCTCGTTTTCCCCTTCGGCATGGCCGCCTGTGGTGCCCAGTCCAAGGAAGCCGCCTGCAAGCAGATCCAGAAGGCTGCGACTACCGCCAGCTCTGAGATCAATTTCGACGCCAATAGCAACGAAAACGATTTCAAGGAAGGCCTGGATAAGGCTCTCAAGATCTACAAGAAGGCCGCCAAGAAGGTCACCAACAAGAAGGTTAAGCCCGCCTTCAATAACCTCATCGCCGACCTCGAGAAGTTCCGTGACCTCGCGGACAAGGACAGCTCCGACGTGTCTACGGAAGACTTTCAGGTCCTGCAGGACATCTCCACCCATGGCCAGGAGTTGAACGACATTTGCGGTTTCAAGTGGGATTCCGGCAAGTGATACGTCGCTGACACCATCAGCCATGCGGGGAGGGACGCCCAACCGGGTGCCCCTCCCCGTCCACCACCAGCGTCACTGTCGCGGTCATCGATACTGACCCTCTGCCGCGAGACCATCGACCCACCCTTTAGGAATTCCCATGAAGCGTCGCCTCATTGCTGCCGCCCTCGTCCTCATTTTTCCCTTCGGCATGGCCGCCTGCGGCTCCCAATCCAAGGCAGCCGCCTGTCATGAGATCGACAATGCTGCGGCTAGCGCCAGCACGCAGGCACAAAAGAACGGGCAGACCACCAGCAGAGATCCGAAGGTCCTCAGGGACCGGATGGCTGACCTGACATCTACCTACAAGAAGGCCTCAAAGAAGGTCACCAACAAGAAGGTTAAGCCTGTTTTTCAGAGCTTCATCGCTGACATGGAGAGGATCGTCAAACTCTATGACGACGGCGATACCATGTTCTCTTCCAGCGAGTTCGACAGTGCCATGACAGACATGGAGAATCACGGGAAGAAACTCAGCGATCTGTGCGGCTTCGGATGGAACATTGGAAACTGATGCGCGAATGACGACTCCGTTGAGTCTATCGGGAGGGACAACCCGATGCATGCCTTTCCTCGCGCCGTGAAAAATCTGACCACGACAACCTACGCCACACAGGCCTCGTACCGCACCCATACCTCGTCGGTTACCCGCTCGCCATGTGGCGAGTTTTATATCGCCGGGACCACTCCCCTACACTTCCACTATGTCCATCAACGCTCTCAAAGGAGCCAGCATGAAGCGTCGCCTTATCGCCGCTGCCCTCATCCTCGCTTTCCCCTTCGGCATGGCCGCCTGTGGCGCCCAATCCAAGGAAGCCGCCTGCAAACACATCCAGAAGGCGGCTGTCAGCGCCAACAAAAGCGTCAAGATCAAGGGCACTTCCCCTGACGACATCCGGGACAGTTTGGACCAGATCATCAAGACATACAAGAAAGCCAACAAGAAGATCACCAATAAGAAGGTCAAGGCTGCCTTCACCCCTCTTATTGAAGACCTTGAGAAGCTTCGCGACGCCACGAAGTCGCCCGGCGCTTCGACGGGTGGCCCTGACCTCATGACAGACATGTCAAACCATGGCAAGGCGCTGAACGACCTCTGCGGCTTCGACTGGGGCACCGGACAGTGACCTGTCACTAACCATGTCTGCGATACCGGGTGGGGCGGCCTTCATGGTCACCCCACCCATCTTTTGCCAGGCGTAAACGCCTGCCTTTCCGAGCAAAGGGGCGCGGAGCACAGGGGGAAGACCGCCCTTCACACAGGGAGTTTTGCCCAACTTTAACCATCCGGCTAGACTTTCAGGGTATCCTTCCATGCTTTCAAAGGAGAACCCATGAAACAGCGCATCGTAGCCGCCATGCTCATCACCCTGATGCCGCTCAGCCTGGCCGCATGCGGTGGCGAGAAGACTAACTCCTCGTCCACCACCCCCTCGTCGGAGCCCAGCTCCGCTGCCACCCAGAACACTGCCCCTGCTGGCAACCAGTCCAAGGAAGACGCTTGCAAGGAAATCGAAAAGGCGATGGCAGACGCCAGCGAAACCGTGACGAGCGCTACTTCAGAGATAAGCACTGACACCGCCAGCATCAAGAACACGTTTGACTCGATTGCGGACGCCTACGCGACGGCATCCGAGAAGATTTCCAACGAGGACATCAAGAAGTCTGTCGACCAGGTCACTGCTGACTGGCGCAACGCTGGCGAGAAGGCCGCCGCCATCTCCACCACGAACGGGTCCGGACTGAACGAATACACGCAGGCGGTCAACGACGTGAGCACCCACCAGAATGAGCTCTTCGCCACGTGCGGACTCATGTCGACCAGTAACTGATTTGCCCAGCAAGAGAAAGAGGGACGACCCGCAGGGTCGTCCCTCTTCATTTATCTGCGCGGGCTGTATCTACGCGCCAGCCCCACCCATCCGCGCAGCATGAGTGCCCGAGGGCACCCAGGCCTCGTCGCTTCAGGCCTGACCACCGTTCTTCCAACGACGGAAGAAGACCGCCAGGAGCGCGCCAGAGAGGTTGTGCCAGACGGAGAAGACGGCCGCCGGGAGCGCAGTTTCTGGGGTGGCGGCGAAGTGGGTCTTCGCCAGCGTCGCAGCCAGCGCGGAGTTCTGCATGCCGACCTCGATCGCTGTCGTGCGAGAGGCTTTGTCCGAGCCGCGTCCGACGCGTCCGGCCAGGTAGCCGAAGAGGTAGCCCAGCAGGTTGTGGCAGATGACCACCGCGATGATGAGAGCGCCCGACGTCAGGATCTTGTCGACCGACCCCGACACGACTACGAGCAGCACGTAGCAGATGCCCAGCACGGAGATCCACGGCAGGATCGGCAGGATCTTTTCGACGATCTTGTTCGCGAGGAAACGCACGGCGAAGCCACCCAGAACCGGGGCGAGGACCATCAGTAGGATGTTCTTTGTCATCGCGGCACCATCCACCGGCATACGCGAGCCGACCAGCCACGCAGTGAGCATCGGTGTCATGAGCGGCGCGAGCAGCGTCGAGATCGAGGTCATGGTGACCGACAGCGCGACGTCCGCCTTTGCCAGGTAGGAAATCACGTTCGAGGCGGTACCGCCCGGTGCACAACCGACGAGGATGACACCGACGGCCACTGCGTCGGGAAGGCGGAACACGTAGCACAGGCTCCAACCCACGAGGGGCATGATCAGGTACTGGGCGACAACACCCACGAGCACAGGCAGCGGGCGATTGATGATGAGTCCGAAGTCGGGCAGCGTCAGGGTCAAGCCCATGCCGAACATGATGACGCCGAGCGCCCAGTTAACGCCGGGGGCCAGCGGCTTGAAGGTCGCGGGAGTAACCATAGCGATCACGAATGCTGCCAGGATCAGCAGCGGGAAGACCGTCACGGCGATGCGCGCGCTGCGATCTTCGGAGGAAAGCGAAGGAGACTGAGTGGTGACTGTATCTGATGTGGACATGCCACCCATATTTCACCGATTGTTGAATTTTTCCCTTCCGCGTCTCACGTTGTGATCAGTTCAGTATTGAGACTCACAAGACAACTTCACTAAGCTAAGGCTATGCACAGTGCCGCGCCAACGACTGATTCCACCCCCGCTCACCCCCAGCAGACGTCCCCGGACGATACGTGCAGGCATTCCCACAGCCGCCCAAAAACGCGACACCATAAGAATCCCCGCATGCGCGAATTACAGCGCAAGGGCTGGATCTCCGACCAGCACGGCGCATGGACGATGATGGCCCTCCCACCGCTGCTCGGATGGGCACTGTCCCTGACCTTCGTATGGATGGTCATCCTCATGCTGGTGGCGTGGGCGATGGCGTTCCAGATGTTCTCGGCGGTGTGTCTGTGGGTCAAGACCCCTGCGAAGCGCCGCGGTCGCATCGTGCCCGCGATCCTGACCTACAGCGTCCTCACAGCTATCCCCGGCATCACCCTCCTGGCGATGCGCCCGCAGCTGCTGTGGTGGGCAATCGCGTTCGCTCCCTTAGCCTCGTCCGCACTCTTCCTCGTGTGGAAGGGGCGCGAGCGCTCCCTGGGTGCCCGCGCGGCCTCGATCCTGGCGGGCGGCATCATGGGTCCCGTCGCTTTCTCGCTGGCGACAGCAGATGGCTCGCCGGCGGCGGTGACCCCGCACGCGTGGGCAGCGTGCACGGTATTCACGCTGCACTATGTTGGCACGGTACCGCTGGTGCGCTCGATGATCCGTGGCCGCAAGGACCCGCGCTGGGCGATGGGGGCGGCACTGTTTCACGCTTGTTGCACGCTCGGCGTGACCGCAGCGTGGTGGTTCGGCGCGCTATCGATGTGGCCCGTTCTCGTGTGGGTGTGCCTGACGGCGCGCGCGTGGGTGATGCCGACGCTGAGCCGAACCCGCCAGCGTCCCCTCTCCCCCAGGTTGATCGGCTTCACCGAGATCGCCTGGTCGGCTCTGTTGTTTGTGGTGTTGCTGGTCCCGTAACTGCATCACCCCCTGCGTGGGCGTGTCCGGCTGATCGGGCGCGCCCACACGCACAGGTACCTACGCGCTGATTCCGTGGGTTCGCGCGAACTCGGCGGCTACCGAGTAGAAGAGGTCATTCTGCTCGCGGCTGCCCACGGAGACGCGCACGCCTTCGCGGAAGGGACGCACGATGAGGCCGACGCGGGCGCATTCGTCGACGAGGCCGTAGACGCTTCCGTGGAGCAGGTAGAAGTTCGACTGTGTGTCGGGGATGTCGTATCCGAGGTCGCGCAGGGCGGGAACGATACGTTCGCGTTCAGCGACGATGTCGGCGACCGCGCGCTGAACACCCTCTGCGTCTGCGAGCGAGGCCAGGGCAGCGGCGAGCGCGAGGGAGTTGACGCCGAAGGGCACGAGGAGGGACTGAATCGCGCCGATGACCTCGGCATCGCCGATAGCGTAGCCGACGCGTACACCAGCCAGGGCGTGTGCCTTAGAGAAGGTCCGCATGACAACAACGTTGGGGTGGGTTGCGATGAGCGGGACCGCGGTACGTACGCCGGGTTTGGTCGCAAAATCGATGTAGGCCTCGTCGACGATGATCATGACGTCGTCGGGGGCATCTGCGACGAAGGAGGCGATCTCCTCGTAGGTGAGGGCGGGGCCGGTCGGGTTGTTGGGAGAACAGAGGATGAGCGCGACAGTGTCGTCCGTGATGGCCTCGTGCATCGCGACGAGGTCTTGGCTGCCATCCGGGAGGAGCGGCACGGGAACGGGGTCGGCCCCCACGGTCGGGACGGCGATCGGGTAGGACTCGAAGGAGCGCCACGGGAAGACGACCTGGGTGCCCGGCTGGCACACGGCGGACAGCGCAGCGACGAGGATCGCCGAGGAGCCGGTGCCGACGCACACTTGGTCGGCACCCACGCCGAAGCGGTTCCCGAGGGCTTCGCGCAGGGGGGCGGCGGTCAGGTCGGGGTAGCGGTTGATCGTCTGGAGCTCGCGGGTGATCGCTTCCAGCACGGCCGGGCTGGGCGGGGTCGGCATCTCGTTGGATGAGATTTTGACGGCGTCGGGCGCGGACTTGCTGGGCTTGTAGCGAGGTAGGGAGAGGACGGTGGGCCGAAAGCGCAGGTTGCTCATGTGTGTAGTCCTATCCCATGGGGGTGTGCCGTGCAAGCAACGTCCCACTGCGCAAGAATGAGCAGATGGATTTCATTGCTCGACTTATTGCCACGATGGCCGGACTGTGGGTCACGACCCTCCTGGTTCCGTCTATCTCCATCACGTCGACGACGGCATCAGAAACCGTGATTGCCTTCGCCGTCATCGCTTTCGTGTTCACGCTGGTGAACTCGATCATTAAGCCCGTCGTCGAGACGCTGGCCTTCCCTCTATACCTCCTCACCTTCGGCTTGTTTGCACTGGTGACCAACTCGTTGCTCTTCGCACTGACGGGCTGGCTGTCCACGTCGCTGGGTATTCCCATGACGACGGGTGGCTTCTTGTCGTGCCTGGCGGGCGCGGTCATCACGTCGGTGGTGACCTCCGTCGTGTCGGGGTTCCTGCGTGACAAGAAGGACGCCCGCGACTGAGCTGGCTTCCCCTTTCTCGAGGCGCATCACTTGTCGGTGATGCGCCTCGTTTGGTAGTGGTGGATCGTGGTCTGGGTGCGCTCGGTGAGGCCGAGCGCGTGGGTGCGGCGGGCCTCGGCGACCGCGAGTGCGCCAAGGCCCGGGTCGGACGAGGCCGTGGCTGCGCTCAGGGAGCTCCTGATCTCGTCGACGTAGACGGAGGCGGAGTGTGAGCACGGGACGGGGTCGGAGACGTCGCACGTGGCTTCGTAGTCGCGGAACATGACGGTGGTGACGTTATCCCCCTGTGTGGCGTAGCCGTCGAGGCCGGGAACGATGCCGCCGGAGTTCTCGTAGGACAGGACGGGTACGTCGGTGGGGGCGATGGTGGCCGTTGGGGATCCGGCGGTGACGACGGAGACGACGTTGTAGCGGGAGCGTACGTCAGGGTTTGCGGCGAGTTGAGCGGCCATGATGCCGCCTTGGGAGTGTCCGGCGAATTCGACGGCTTCGCCCGGCGCGATGCCCGCGTCATCCATCGCCTTCTGGATGGCGTAGAGCTGGTCGGAAGCCATACCGCCCACGCCCTGGAAGTTGGTGAGCATGTCCTGCGGGCCTTTCTCCCCAGCGCCGAAGGACTGCGTGCCGCGGATGTCGATGGTCCATGAGCGTGTCTGGGTTCCATCCTCTTCCACCGTGACGTGCTCCTCGATGGCGATCTCGCCGTTGTCGGCGTCTCCCCCGTGCATGTCGATGATGTGTTCGATGACGTCTGCGCTGGTGGCAGCGCCCTCGTAGTGGATGTCGGGTGCAGCGTCCGGCATCGACGCCAGCGTCGTGGCCTTTCGTTCTTGAAACCTATCGGGCGATAGCCACAGTCCGATCCCGCCAGCGTGGACGCGCGTATGTCCGTCGGCTGCCTTGATTGCGACCCCGTAGCTCGGTCCGCTCCCGAGTCCGCAAGCAGTAAGTCCCAGCACCGTCAGCGCCGCCAAGCCCGAGGCCGAGGCCGTCGACGTGGAGTTGAGGTCCTGACTCACCCCAAGTCCTTCCAGAATACGTGCGACGTCCCGATGCACAGGCAAGGAGTTGACGTCCAACGCGAAACGGCCGAGGTCGCGCTGAAACTGTACGCCTGACATCTCATCCTCATGCTTCCAAAACTCCAGACCGTCGATCCCGGTGTTCATCAGGTCCCTGCTGTGGGTTGCCATCGCCGGAAGCGGCATGACCACAGTCGCCAAACCTGGGACCCCCAGTCGAGTCGCGGCGTCCTGACACAGGTGGAAACCAGCGCTCCACAGCGCGCCCGCGAAGCCACCCGCCGCCTCGAATCTGGCGAGGCCGAGGAGGCTGAACTGCGGACCGGACGCGCTGCCGGGAACGGCCTCCCACAGGGAGGCGAAACTATTTGCGTCGTCGTAGGTCAGGGCAGCATCACGCAGCTTCCACAGGAGATCATCGACAGCGGCACCCAGGTCATCCAGGGAACTCAGGGCGGTGGTGATCGCGCTGGTGACGCTGCTTGTATCGAAAGGGGCCAGGTCGACTTCCAACTGTGCGCAGGTAAGTGCGGCTTTGGATGGTCCGATTGCGAGTAGCTTCTCGTAGGTTAGCGCCGCGTGCGCGGCGTTCAGTTCGTTCACGTCAACACTGAAAGCACCGGAGGCAACCGTGACGTGACGATGAGGGTCAAAGACCACGGTTACCGCCTCCCTAGCACGTCGCCACTGACCGCGGCTGCGGCAGAAGTCAGGACGGTGCCGTAGAAGTCTGCGAGGGTTACTGCCGTGTTGCATCCGTTCGCTACTGTGACGACGGTGCTCGCGAGGAATGCGGTGGCGTTTGCTTCAAGGGTGGGAACGGCGTCCAACGCCGCCTGAATATCGTCGAGGACTCCCTGGGCCTGAGCCACGACCTCGTCTTTACGCAAGCGGTAGGAATCGCCTCCCGTGCCCGTCCACTGCGGGCAGGAGGACCCCGTGAGCGCGCATCGCAGAGCATCGACGAGGGCGTAGGCACTGTTAAGGGACACGGAAACGGCGGCTGTATCGATAGGCATGGGAACTCCCTTCAGCGGAAGCGGTGTTGTTACAGGACGCACGCTACGTCCGAGGCCGTAACTGGTTCTACCCGCACGGGCATCCCTGTGGATGGCGGGCGACACGAACGCAGGCCTGTGGATAGACACCGCCCGCGGTAGCCTGTGGATAAAGCGAGGTCGCCCCCGGACGGTATCGGGCACTCCCCCGCCAGCGAACGTGAACAACTCGCCCCAGCCCCGGCCTCGTGCGTTATACACGCCACGAACCGCCGAGCGGACTCAGCGTCCCGAAGACCTCGCAGTCTGGGAAGATGGGGGTATGAGCGACACGATGACACTGTTCTCCACTGCCCACGGCTATTCGGACCTGGCGGGCGGGGGTGAGCCGCTCAGCCCGCTGGACGGCCGCTACCGCGCGGTGGCCGCGCCGCTGGCGAACTACCTGTCCGAGGCGGGCCTGAACCGCGCGCGCGTGCACGTCGAGATCGAGTGGCTGATTTTCCTGCTCGACAACTCGGTCCTGCCGGGCGCGCCCACGCTGACCGACGCCGAGCGCGACTACCTGCGCGCCCTCACGCGTGACTTCGGCGCCGACCACATCAAGCGCCTGGGCGAGTTCGAGGCCGTCACCCGCCACGACGTCAAGGCCGTCGAATACCTGATCGGCGAATACCTCGAGGCTGCGGCCAGCAAGCTGGGCGAGGGCACGAATCTGCCGTCCCTGCGCGAGGTCGTCCACATCTTCTGCACCTCCGAGGACATCAACAACCTGGCGTACGCGCTGACCATCAAGGCGGCGACCGAGCAGGTGTGGCTGCCCGCGATCCGCGCGCTCCTGGATCGCCTGCGTGGCCTCGCCGAGGCCGGGGCGGACGTTCCGATGTTGGCGCACACGCACGGCCAGCCGGCGACGCCGGTGACGGTCGGCAAGGAGATGGCTGTGTTCGCGCACCGCCTGTCCCGCCAGATCAAGCGCGTCGAGGCCACTGAGTACCTGGGCAAGATCAACGGCGCGACGGGCACGTGGGCCGCGCACGTCGTGTCGGTGCCGGGCGCGGATTGGCCGACACTGGCTCGTTCCTTCGTGGAAGGCTTGGGCCTGACGTGGAATCCGCTGACCACGCAGATCGAGTCGCATGACTGGCAGGCCGAGCTGTATTCGGACGTGGCGCGCGCGGGCCGCATCGCCCACAACCTGGCGACGGACGCATGGACGTACATTTCGATGGATTACTTCCACCAGAACCTGGCGGCGCAGGGTTCGACGGGCTCGTCGACGATGCCGCACAAGGTCAACCCGATCCGCTTCGAGAACGCGGAGGCCAACCTGGAGGTGTCGAACGCACTGCTGGATTCGCTGGCGTCGACGCTGGTGACCAGCCGCATGCAGCGTGACCTGACGGATTCGACGACGCAGCGCAACGTGGGCGTCGCGTTTGGTCACGCGGTGCTGGCCTACGACAACCTGGTGCGTGGCCTGGATGGCATCGAGATCAACGCCGCGCGCATGGCGCAGGATTTGGATGCGAATTGGGCGGTGCTCGGCGAGGCCGTCCAGCAGGCGATGCGTGCCGCCGCGATCGCGGGTGCGACCGGCATGGCGAACCCGTACGAGCGCCTCAAGGAGCTGACGCGCGGCCATGAGGTGGGCGAGCGCGATATGCGTGAGTTCATTGCGGGCCTGGGTCTGCCGGCCGAGGTGGAGGAGCGTCTCCTGGCGCTGACCCCCGCGACCTACATCGGCCTGTCCGAGCGCCTGGCGCGCTGGGAGGCCTGAGTCCTATCGGTTGGGGCGGCGGGTGCGCGGGTTCGCGCCTCGCTGCCCTTGTCGTTTGCACGAATCATCGACTGCGCTGAACTACTTGTGCTCGACAAGACCGATACGGTCAGGGCGGCCACTCGCGTCGCTGGCGTTAAGAAGGATCTAGACGAAGGAAGCGGTCGCATCTCCATTATCCCGAGTAAGCTCCCTGCCAAACATGAGGAGCTGATCGGAAAGAAGATCCGACGCCCCAAGTCACGTAACCCCGTGGTGTACCTACGCGACATCGAGGTCATTGACTGAGCCGGAACAAGAGAGCCCCCAGCAGTCCTGCTGGGGGCTCTCTTACATCCGCGAAAGCGGAGACGCTCAGTCCTATCGAAGGTCACGGCCTCCAAGCAGGGTCGCAGTCGGGCGCGCCGTAGCGCGCGTAAAGCTCGTCGGGACGTGCAATCTCGTCTTCGAAGCCCAGCACCGCCATGTCAGCTACCGCTTCGGTTTGCGCGCCGGGCACCGCCCGGGCGTCCGCCGACGAATCCGCATCACCGCGTGCGACGAGGACGCGGGCGCGCACGCTGACCGGTGCCATTTCGGCGTTTTTCCACACCGCGCGAGTGAGCGCGTCCAGCGCCTCCGTCGCGACCTCCACATTCGCTAACTCATCCGAGGCCGGTGCAACCACGTCAATGGACACCAGGGATGGGCGACCGAAGCCCTCACCAACCTCGACGTTGACGACGCGGCGCTCACTGGAACCGCGTTCACCGGGGCCAACCCCGACCTCGTCGATGAACGTCTCCGGGAAGGCGGCCTCCAGCGCGGACGAGGCCAGCTCCGCGAAGCGCTGCGTGCGCCCGGTTCCCCGCGTCGAGGCCAGGGCTCGCCACGCGATGCCGGCACCAATCGCACCCACGCCGAGCGCGCCGATCACGAGCGGCCCGGCAATCTGCGGGAGTTGACCGCGCAGGCCGGACGCTGCGGCCTTGTTGACGGGGGTCGAGACGCGCATCCAGCGGCGCACCTCGCGCAGGGGGGCGTAATGCTCGGTCATGAGCGGTCCTTTCTGATGGGAATAAGCCGGGAGAGCGCGGAGGCGCGCCGACGCCTCGCGCGGGTGACGCGCGGTAGGCGCGGCACCGTGGTCACGTAGTCCATGGGATAGGTGGCGGCCGTGTACGCGCCGCCGCGTTCGAGCGCGGCAACCGTGTCCCACGCGGCATCGGCGGTGGGTGTCAGGAGGTCCTGCCAGATCTCGTAGTGCATGACGCGCGTGGACTCCCCCGGGGTGGGCAGGAAATCCTGCAGGGCCGCCATTGACGAGGCCAGCCGACCCCACGGGGTCACGCGCACCTTGCGCTCGAGGCGGCGCACGGTCTCCGTGTAGGTCGAGGAGGAGTGCGCGTAGTAGAGGGGGCGGGTCCGAGGCCTCACGAGGCTACGCCCGACGGTGACGCGCCGGTCGGGG
>ERZ1699244.189-NODE-189-length-26715-cov-5.180119_pt1 | contig 26715 bp, 18 predicted proteins | sample MGYA00581534_ERZ1699244 | MGnify/ENA primary metagenome ERZ1699244 (study PRJEB42319, sample SAMD00040331) | human oral metagenome | material: saliva | host: Homo sapiens | study: EMG produced TPA metagenomics assembly of PRJDB4115 data set (Metgenomic analysis of...
AGTACCGGTGAACGTGAATCTCTTCTTTGCGCCGGAATTTGTCTTCTGTTTTGGCATTTTTGTAAAATTTAAAATTGTTATTTATATTCATCTGTGGCAACGTATATACCAGGACGTTACGCACAGGGTTGCTCATCTTGCCCCTACCCTATCCTTTCAGAAAAGAGCTGGCTCAACAAGCGTTAGTCAATATTCAATTTCTTCAAAGCGTCTGCACCATTCTTGGCATTGGCAAACAGTCCACCGTCAGTTGCAGTCTCTTCAGCGACCTTCTCTGCAGCAGCCTTTACACCAGCCTCAGCCTCCTCACGGTCACGCTTCTGTTGGCTCTTCTTTGCAACGCCAGCCTTCTTAGGTGCAAGATAGAGGAACATCTTCTTGCCCTCAAGTTTTGGGAGTTGCTCCACCTTTGCAAGCTCTTCAAGGTCATTGGCAAAGCGCAACAACAAAACCTCTCCTTGTTCCTTAAAGAGGATGGAACGACCACGGAAGAACACGTATGCACGTACCTTATTACCTGCGTTGAGGAACTCTTGTGCGTGCTTGAGCTTGAACTTATAGTCATGCTCATCTGTTTGTGGTCCAAAGCGAATCTCCTTCACTTCCTGCTTCACCTGCTTCTGCTTCATCTCCTTCTGATGTTTCTTCTGCTGGTAGAGGAACTTAGAATAGTCGATGATACGACAAACCGGTGGCTGCGCATTAGGAGATATCTCCACAAGGTCAACTCCTGCTTGATGAGCCAGCTCCAACGCTTTTCGCGTAGGCATAACTTCTGCCCCATCATCACTTACCACACGTACTTCCCGAACGCGAATCTGCTCGTTCACGCGGTACTTCATTTTCATTTTGTCATTCTTCATTCAACTATTTTAAAGAGTATAATTTTGCTAAACGAGTGCAAAGTTACTATTTTACAACTGATTAACCAAGGATTTTATTGATATTTTTATCTGCGAAACATGAAAAAAGCTTAATCCGAAAGGCTAATCTGTTCAGCCGCTCATGAGCGTTAACTATTAATGGGCATAACGAACGTCAAATCCCGAAAACAACCTACCGAACAAACTAAAACACAAAGACTGACGTCAAAGAGATTTTGATTTTCCTGTCATATCTGTCATCTATTACGAGCACATAACTAATTAGTTCCCAGTGAGGTTACGTGAAATGTTAAAAGTGACAGCAAACTAAAATAAAAAAAAGTTCTGTATTAAGCCTATAAATAAGGTAAGTGAACATCTGTCATTCCTCTACTTCAATACACCTTGGGAGCAATATCTTTCGCAGAGAGGGATAATGGCATCTATCCGTATTTGCACATGTGCAAAAAACACAAAGGCAATACGAACGAACAAATCTACCTACCACCCTCGTTATTACCTAACAGGTGTATATATAAATACAATCGTTCTCTTAGTTGTTGTACGGATCTACCATATCTATTCAACAATGTCTTTCTGTAAGTAAAAGGTTTGTTCCTCCTTAAATAAAAAGCCCCTTACCTTCGTAAGGTCTGGCACTCCTTAATTCAGAAAGAAACCAAAAAGTATCTTTATTCATTGATTGCACCACAATGCGGACACCTTCCTTTTCGATGAAGACGAACGCCACAGTTGCCACAATAATAAGTTTCACTACTCTTACGTAAATAGACACGGAAGGCGTAATAGATATAAACTATGAGAAGTGGATAACCTATATAATATAAGGTGAGCACGGAGAAAACGATATAATTGACGGCACACACAGCTCCTAACCCACAAAGATAAAGTAGGGTTTCGCCTGATTTCAATAATCTTCGGACATCATCAATCGTTGCGATACCAATAATGAGCATGGCCCATACCAATACTAAGAAGATATTAAGTAGGGGAGGCTGCGAGAAAGGATTAAGCGAAGGATGGAAATAGAACTCACGCCACGTCTCTGGTGCAAAGAGCTGTATACTGGCATAGAAGGCTGCGGATAGTGCCACAATAACGGCTAACAGCGTAGGATAAAGCGAACTAATATCATTGAAATGTACGATATGTGCGTTCTTCTTCAATATCTTACGTGCTAAATAGCCAACTCCCATAATGGAGATAACAATCAAGAAGATAAGCAAGTGGATATTTGAGAATGTAGAGATAAACTGAGAGATAGGGTCAGCTGGGTCTACCTGCTTTAAGAGACGGTTCTCATGAACCCACCCAAAGGCATAATCCTCCGTAGCTATCTGCACCCATACCGAATCCTGCTTATCATTAGGAAGAATACGAATATCAGCCACAACGACCTCCTTTCCTTTCTTCACAGCAAAGGAATCTGTCTCCATCTTATTGACAGCTTCCTCTGGTTGTTGACGAAGAAGCATCAGAGAATCAGCCGTTACAATAAAGTTAAACCCTTGTGAATAGTGATGTTTTACACGAAAAGACAAGGAGTCTACCCTACTTCGTGTACCACTCCATTCAATGTTATCAGTATCTTTCTCCTTTAAAATAGAGTCGCCCCCAGCTTCTATTCGTCGGGAGATTTGTGCCTCTTGAATACTGTCGGGCAAACGAAAGGAGGATGGCGTTTTCTTATGATAACAACCTGTTAGCAAAAAGCTAAGCAAGAAGAGAAGGAATACCCCCATTAGCCCATATCGTTGTAGGGTACAACTACTTGCCTTTTCTCTCGTAGAAAAGTCAACACGGGGCTCTCTTTTCAGGTTCACTTTATCCATAATCATAATGATTGGTAATGAATAATGACTTTTCATTTAAGTAGCATTTCGAACATTCATCTGACAGTTCTTACAATCAAACTCTAAACGGAAACGTCGCTTATCTGGTAGTTCGAGGAAGAGTGGTTCCCGCCATGTGGGTTTCTTTCCGCCTCGTTTCACACAATAGCCGAGCGAATAACGAATACAATGACGACACTGCATCAATAGATGAGAGACGGCGTCTTTATCCCCCCTGATAGAAAACAACTTTCCTGTTGACTCTGAACCATTGTCTACAGAAGGATATTGAATTTCAAAAGCAGGCTCAGCTTTGGTCAGTCCCTGCTGCTCATAGAACTTACGGGCAACATCATTGGAGATGTTATACAGATAAGGCATTTGCTGATACTGGGCAGGATTTACCACTGTTATATGTGGCTTATGGTCAGACACCTTATCCACCGATTTCCTATGAATCGTCATACGCTGCCTATTCAGTATCTGCTTATCAAGTTCCTCTACCACCATACGGCGAAGTTCTGCAAGAATACTGCTTGGAATAAAGTACTTATCAGCCCCGTCGACTATCTCAACCTCTGTACATTCATATACCGTATTGCCCAACTTAGTGAGCTGACGTATGATGTTATCACGTTGGGGTTTTTGGGCAAGTTGGAGACCTCCCCCATCCCCTCCAAGGGGAGGAGAGAGCCTAACGGGATGTTCGTTGGATATTCGTTCGTTAGATGTTTGCTTTGGAGTAGCACTTCCTATCACCTCTGCTTTTGCCCATATTGTCCCACGACTATCCGTTAGGCACTCCCCTCCTTCGGAGCGGTTGGGGGAGGTCTCAGGTGAGGTTCCAAACCACATCTTTATCTTAATCTTACGTTCAGCAGTCTTACCGCTCAACTCCTTATCAAATGTTTGGTCTTGATTACGATACAAACTCATCCCTGCTTTTAGGCCTTTTGGCATCTTAAACGGATAGAGTCGATTACCCACAGCACGGTTCACACGAAATCCCTCCAACCGTGTTGACTGATTGACTGGGTCACGTGAAAGGAAACAGAGTCCGTCACCATTCGCAAAGTTTGCTGTACTGGACACGTTAAAGCTGTCTCGTCTTATCTCTTTTACCCTACCAACAAACTCACCCAATGCCTTTGGTGTATCAGGAGAGAAGATATCTGCCTGCCTGCCTTTGAGGAAGTAATTGGTATAACCACGGTTAAATGTCTTCTTCAAATCTGGCGTAAACGAATAACGGACACGTCCCAACGAAGCACGACGGAATTCATCAGGATGCTTACTGATTATCTCATCAATGCGCTTACTATAAGCTGACACAACATTCTTCACATAGTTTATATCCTTCAATCGCCCCTCAATCTTAAAGGCACATGCCCCAGAACGCATCAGCGTCTCAAGGTTATCTATCTGACTCATATCCTTCAATGAAAGAAGATGACGCTGGTGTTCGATGGTCTTTCCGTCTGAATCTTTCAAATCAAACGCCAATCGACAGAACTGTGCACACGCACCACGATTGGCAGATCGACCGAAACTATACTGGGAAACATAACATACACCACTATAACTTACGCACAATGCACCGTGTACGAAGGCTTCCAACTCAAGCTCAGGCAAACGCTTATGGATGTCATTTATCTCTTCAGCAGACAGCTCGCGAGCAAGTACGACACGGTCAAAACCCTGCTGACTCAGCCATTGAGCCTTCTCCCACGTACGTGTGTCACATTGTGTACTGGCGTGGAGGGCTACCGTATCAGGCACAATCTCCCTTACCTTACTCATCAACCCCATATCCTGCAGGAGGAAGGCATCTACACCAACGTCCACTAATTCACGTACCAAAGCAAGTGTCTCCTCAAACTCATCGTTATAGATAATCGTATTGATAGTTACGTGAACCGTGGCACCGTAGCGGTGAGCATATTCGCATAACTTACCAATATCCTCCACACTATTGCCTGCAGACTGACGTGCTCCGAATCGGGAAGCACCGATATATACGGCATCAGCTCCGTGTTCAATAGCTGCCATTCCACATTCGAGGTTCTTGGCTGGGGCAAGGAGTTCGATTGTGTTGAGTGATGGGTGTTGAGTGTTGGGTGTTGATGATTGCATATTGTTGGGTGATGGGTGTTAATTGTTGGGTAATGATGAAGTGTTTATAGGGTGGTGAGTGGTGAGTGTTAATTGTTGGGTGATGATGATTACATTTTGTTTGAGTGATAGATGCTAAGCAAAATAACCATTCATCATCACCTATCATTCACCACCTAACACCCAATTTACCCAATTCATAAACAGTAAATTAGCGTGTGAACGCCAAGTAACCAGCGGACCTTTATCTGGATTATCCTCACGGTAATAATACTTTGGCACTTCAACATCGTCACGCTTACCAAGGTCACGACGATACTCTGTGTCAAGTGTATCGGGAGCATACTCTAAATGGCCTGTTATAAAGAACTCACGTCTACTGCGTGACCTTACGATAGACACTCCACTCTCTTCCGATTCAGCAATAACTTCAAGGTCGTCAACCCGCTCAATGTCCTCACGCCTTATCTCTGTATGACGGCTCTGAGGCATACGGAAGATATCATCAAAGCCACGGAAGAGAGGCTGTTCGGGTTTTAAAGGAATCGTAGGGAAGATGCCAAACATCTTCTTAGGCAAAGGATATTTTGGAATATCATAGAAATGATAGAGTCCTGCCTGTGCCGCCCAACAGATGTAAAGCGTTGAACGCACATTATCACGTGCCCAATTGAATATCTCCTGTAGTTCTGTCCAATAGTCCACCTCCTCGAAAGGTATTCCCTCAACAGGTGCACCGGTGACTATCATTCCGTCAATCTTCTCCTTGCTAAGTTCCTCAAGCGTATGATAGAAACGATCCATGTGTTCTACAGGAGTATGCTTAGAAGCATGACTTTTGAGCTTCATAAAGTTGATATCCAACAATAGCGGACTATTAGAAAGAATACGTATGAAATCAGTCTCAGTCGTAGCTTTGAACGGCATAAGATTGAGTATGACAATGCGGAGTGGACGCTTATCATCCTCTTTAGCAAGCATATCTTCTATGTTGATATTCTCACGCTTCAGTATATCAATAGCGGGAAGTCCGTCGGGCAATCTTAATGGCATATCCTGTTTCCTTTATCTTTATAGGGTCATACAAGCATACGATCCTTCTTTTTCTCTCCTTTAAATAGGTTACAAAGATAGTAATTAATAACAGATTCTACAAGGCTTACCTATATAAAAGTATGAATAGAAATAGGATAAGGCACACACATATCCTAACCGACACGATAACCCTGTATCAAAACAAACACAAAAGGCTCACTCTAAACATTCCTATCAGCATCGAATCTGAAAGAAATGCTTAGCCGTGAGCCTTTAATTTTATAGATTTAGTGGTACGGGCAATATTGAAGATAGGTGTAATAATCAGCTAAGAGTCAAGCCCTCAACACCTAACACCCAACACTTATCACCCAATCCCCATCATTTACCAAAGCTTCAGACGCTCATTCTCTGGGATAAAGAGTTTATCACCCTCCTTCACACCGAATGCCTTATACCACGCATTAATATGAGGCAAAGCACCATTCACACGCCACTCGCCAAGAGAGTGAGGATCGCTCTTCACACGACTGCGGATTTCAGCCTCAGTGATATTGTTTGCCCATACGCCTGCATAAGCGATGAAGAAACGCTGTTCTGGAGTAAAGCCCATAATGACCTTGCCCTTCTTTGCCTCTGGTGTCTTCTCAAAAGCATTGAAAGCCACCTCAAGGCCACCGTGGTCAGCAAGGTTCTCACCCAATGTGAGTTTACCATTTGCATTGAGATCAGGCAATACCTTGATAGCACTGAAGAAGTCAGCATACTTACCCGTACGTGCCTCGAAGTTTTTACCATCCTCTTCAGTCCACCAGTCTGTCATATTACCATCCTTGTCGTAATGGCGTCCTTGGTCATCGAATCCATGTGTCATCTCATGACCAATTACCACACCGATGGCACCATAGTTAAAGGCATCATCAGCCTTAGGGTCGAAGAATGGATACTGAAGGATACCTGCAGGGAAGCAAATTTCATTCGTCGTAGGATTATAATAAGCATTCACCGTCTGAGGAGTCATCAGCCACTTGTCCTTGTCTACTGGCTTACCAGCCTTCTCCTTGATAGCATCCTCTGCCCAGAACTTCTGGCAGGTCTGTACATTTTCATAATATGACTTTGAAGGGTCAATCGTAAGCTGGCTTAAGTCCTTCCATTTGTTAGGGTAACCCACCTTCACATAGAAGGTAGAGAGTTTCTCAAGTGCAGCCTTCTTAGTAGCCTCACTCATCCAGTCTTGTGCCTTAATACGTTCAGCAAGACTCACCTCAAGGTTCTTGATGAGGTCTTCCATACGCTTCTTGCTTGTGGCTGGGAAGTAACGCTCACAGTAGATTCTGCCGAGCGCCTCACCCATCTGCTTCTCCACCTGCTGTGTAGCACGCTTCCAACGAGGATAGTCTTCCTTTGTACCACGCATCGTCTTACTGAAGAAGTTGAAGTATTCCGCACGCACATCATCACTCAGATAATTCGCTGAAGCAAGGATTGCGTTCCATTCCATGCGTGCACGGAGTTCCTCAGCAGTCTCTGTAGATGTCAGTTTGTCAACACCTGCAAGGAAGGCTGGCTGACATACAACCATTGTTTGGATATACTCGCTCTTAATCCCTTCAGCGTTTGCCAACTGCTCAAGTGGGATATTAGGATACTTCTCCTTAAACTCAGCGAGCGTCATTTTGTTGTAGTTAGCCTCTACGTCACGCAACTCCGTACGGCTCTTTGATATCAGTGCCAGCATCGTCTCATAACGCATAACGGCATCACACTTAGCCTCTGCCTGAGCATCAGAGAATCCGTAGAGGCGGAACATATTAGCAATGAACTGGCGGAAGGCATTTCGGATGTCTGTCGTTGCCTTATCATTATCAAGATAGTACTCCTTTTGTCCGAGGCTCAGTCCGTCCTGATAGATAAGGAGGATATTCATCTTCGCATTCTTCTCGTCAGCCTCAAAAGAGTAGCCCATTGGCACACCATAGCCGAAGTTTGCATACTTCAGCTGAAGGGCACGAAGGTCAGACAGAGTCTTTGCATTCTCCATCTCGCTGAGCAGAGGCTTAACAGGACTTACGCCCTCCTTGTTGCGGCGCACTGAGTCCATAGCGAGCTTATAGAAGTCGCCTAACTTTCTCTCTGTTGAGCCTTCCTTACCCTGCTTCTTTAGCAGATCAGTGAGGATAGTGTTGATACGCTTGTTGTTGTTCTCCTGTAGCTGGTCGAAAGATCCGAAGCGTGAGAAAGCACCTGGGAGTGGATTGAGTTTCTGCCATCCACCTGTGGCAAACGTGAAGAAGTCGTCAGCCGGACGTACCGACTTGTCGAGGTTCTCTGCCTTGATACCTGCCTGACCCTGTGCCATAGCGGTAAAGGGAGCAGATGCAAGGAGCATCATTGGTAAAAGTTTTTTGATACGCATAGTAAAAAATATTTGGTTTAATTCAGAATTCACAATTCACAATTCATAATTATGATTACCGATGTAGGCAATGTCCAATGTCCAATGTTCAAAGCAAATGTTCAATGTCCAATGTTTAAAGTTCAAAGCTCAAAGTTCAAAGTTCAAAGTTCAAAGTTCAATGTTCAAAGTTCAATGTTCAAAGCTCAATGTTCAAAGTTCAAAGTCTCCAACTCTTCCGACAGTATGAGCCATCGTTCGTTTTCCTCATCGAGTTCACGCTGAAGGTTGGTATATTCTGTTACGAGTTCCATATTTGAGGCATTCTCAGGAGCCATTAGGAGTTCATCGAGTTCGCTCTTACGTGCTTCCAACTTCGCTATCTTAGCCTCAGACTCGTCCACAGCACGCTGAGCCTTACGAATCTTCTTCTGTAGCTCTTTGCGTTCAGCGTAGGATAAAGCCTCCCCCGACCCCTCCGAAGGGAGGGGAGTTGCATTTCTGCTATCATTAGGTTTTGATGATGCCGGCGAGAGGTTCTCTGCACTCTCCCCCCTTCGGGGGAGTTGGAGGGGGCTTCTCAACCAATCATAGATACCCCCTAAATGCTCTCTGACCTTACCACCACCGAACTCATACACCTTGCTCACTAATCCGTCGAGGAACTCGCGGTCGTGACTCACGATGATTGCCGTACCGTCAAAGGCTTTGATAGCCTCTTTCAGCACTTCCTTTGAGGCGATGTCGAGGTGGTTCGTTGGCTCATCGAGGATAAGGAGGTTTACTGGCTCAAGCAATAGCTTAATCATCGCTAAGCGTGAACGCTCACCTCCCGAAAGTACTTTGACATACTTCTCCGACGTCTCTCCACCGAACATAAAGGCACCGAGCAGGTCGTTTATCCTCAGACGCATATCGCCTGTGGCAACCCTGTCGATGGTCTCGTAGATGGTAAGATTCTCGTCTAACAGCTGTGCCTGATTCTGTGCGAAATAACCGATTTGTACGTTATGACCAATCTTCAGCGTACCATCAAAAGGAATCTCGCCCATGATACACTTCACGAAGGTAGACTTTCCCTCACCGTTCTTACCGACGAAAGCCACTTTCTCACCTCGCTTAATAATAAGGTCGACACCCTCAAAGACCGTCTGACCCGGTCCGTCACTATGCAGTCTACTTGGATAAGTCTTCCCCAATCCCTCTGCAATGACTGGATAATCTCCACTGCGCAGGCATGGAGGAAACTTCAAACGCATAGCCGAATTGTCCACCTCGTCCACCTCAATAGGCACAATCTTCTCTAACTGGCGGATGCGCTGCTGTACCTGTACGGCTTTCGTAGCCTGATAACGGAAACGCTCAATGAACGCCTTTGTATCGGCAATCTCCTTCTGTTGGTTCTCATACGCACGGAGCTGCTGCTCACGGCGTTCCTTTCTGAGGACAAGATACTCGTCATACTTCACACGATAGTCCTCCACGTGTCCACAGGTTATCTCCAGTGTACGGTTTGTAACGTTATTGACGAACGCACGGTCGTGGCTCACAAGTACAACCGCCTTGGCACTCTGTGAGAGGAACTGCTCCAGCCATTGGATTGACTCGATGTCAAGGTGGTTCGTTGGCTCATCCAGCAGGAGTACGTCAGGACGACGAAGAAGAATCTTCGCCAGCTCGATACGCATACGCCATCCGCCAGAGAACTCACGTGTAGGGCGCTCGAAGTCATCACGGCTGAAGCCGAGACCCGTTAGTGTACGCTCAATCTCAGCCTCATAATTCTCTCCTCCCATCATCATATATCGTTCGTGCTCAGTCGTAAAGCGCTCCACTAACTCAGCGTATCCCTCACTCTCATAGTCAGTTCGCTCAGCCATTTCCTGCTCCATCTTCTTGAGCCTCTCCTCAATCTTCGTCTTGTCAGCGAAAGCCTTACGCGTCTCCTCCTTCACGGTCGTATCGTCAGAGAGCTTCATCACCTGTGGTAGATAACCGATTGTTGTATCGTTTGGTACAGATACAACGCCGCTCGTAGGCTTCTGCATTCCACAGAGAATCTTCAGCATCGTTGACTTTCCCGCTCCGTTCTTTCCCACTAAGGCTATCCTGTCTCGTTCATTGATGACGAATGAAACATCCTTAAACAATGGCTTCACGCCGAATTCCACCGTCAGTCCGTCTATTGATATCATTTCCTTTTTTCTTTCCTAAATGTTCTTTGCAAAGATAATATTTTATTTTTGAATAAGAAAGTTCCCAAACAGCCTTATATCAAAGGATAAAGAACTATTTTAAACTCCTCACAAACCATATCTTTGGTTTATTTAAGCCAAATCGCTTATTAGCCTGCGATATGTATAGGTTCTAATGACTAATGTCGGTTTAAACCTAAGTTTTCTCTGCATTATATGTAATGTACAAAGTTAGTAAAAATAACACAAAGAAGCAATGAAGTTGTGTAATTATCAGCAATATTATTTCTCAAGAATGTTATCATTGCCAAGTTGTTTTCATGAAGACAAATATTTTAATACTTCAAAAGTCGGACAAGGTTTTGAAAAAACATTACATAATTTCGAATAAAACCTCTATGAATAGCGGTAAAAATACATATAAAAAGCAGGTTTGTAACCTACAGAGAGTCAGTAAGTTATAAAGTAGCGTTGAAAAAGGTGCTTAATTGGACTTCAAAAGGGCGTTAGTAAGACTTCAAAAGGGCACCTTTAGCAAGTCAATTAGGCGTCTTTAAGAAGCCAAAAGAGCATGTATTGGTGTTGTAGGGTGTGAAAATAGTTTACAAATGGCGTAATGTGGGATTAAGTTGTTGGTAGAAGACGGATAGACATCGTGGCTATTTGCATTTCACCTTGTAGTTTATCCCCCTTGTAAGACCATCTAATTTGAACGTAGTCATACCATACAAGCGTAAGCCTTGCTTCTATTTTCAAACTACGTATTTAATGGAAGAACCCTTAACCCATATATTTCCCGATAAAACAGATGTTGTTATATTTGTCAAGGATGTAATAAAGGAAAGGATGGTCAGCCTTGAAGGTGAACGTAGATGAACTATCCATAGCTGATAATTTGGCAAATAGCATAACTTGAATGGCTTTTGCACTGATTCCTTCCTCGTTAATATTCATGTTTATTTGCTGGAAAACATCGTCAACAGCAAGTGGTTGAGCACTCATCTTACCAAAATCGGCTTCACGAGAGAATAGATTACCTAAGCCCATTTCACCATAAAGCTGTTTCATAGGAATATTTGCAGAGATGGTAAAGCGTGGAAACAGTACGTTTACATAGTCATATGCTTTGGTGTTTTGAGAGATTTTATGCAATTCTTTGATTGTTAACTTGCGAATGACATCCTGCAAGTTATTCTTCTTCCGAGGTAGGACAGCATATAGACTAAAGCCGTTTTCTAAAGGCATACGCAGCACTTGATAATCCTTTGTGGTATAACCTTGATACTTTTGCATCGTATCATAGTTTCTCATCATATTGACCTGCTTGCTTTTACCATCCTCAGTGAAGAAAGGCATAGGCTTTGTGATATCTTTGTCGAACGGTAAGGTCCAAGCCGTCTTAAGCGTAACGGCATTGATAAGCTGTGCGGCACGAGGTCCTGTAAGGTTGATAGGCAAGGATTGAATCTCACCTTTGGTGATTGTTTTACAAAGTTTGTTAGCACTTTCTTTGCCTTTCGGAGTGTTGGCAGAGTCGATAATATTGGTAAAATAATAGTGTTCTAATGCTTCTTGAAAATCGGGTAATAGCTTTGTTTGCTCGTGTAGCATTAGGAAGTTGGCAGTAATCATATATCCCATCGACTCATTATCTACATTCGTTTCCTCCTTTCTCTGACCAATCAGCATTGTTCTGTTAAGTGAGTTAATGGCATCAAGGTCATCAGCCGTATAGCCAAGTGCCTTCGAAATGACCTCTTGTGTCTTTCCGTTTGCACCGTTGTTAATCATGTTTAATGAATAAATGACAGCCATGGGCGATAAAACTATACTCTCCTTACTGTTCTTTTTGGCTAATAGTTGGAACAACTTCAGACTGAACATATTTGAACTTGAGACGAACTTTGTCTCCTCTTCAGACAGAACGTAATCTGGTTTGGCTTTCTTAGCAGCATCTTCAAGTGTCAGCTGTGAACTTGTTGTAGTCTTCTGGGCTATTTTTTCAAGTATATGTAGAGTCTTTTTAGATTGTGTGCAACAAACTAATAAAAGTAGGATAGGGACATATAGAAGTTTTTTTGTCATAGCGTATTGTCTGTTTAGACTTAGAAAAGATGATTCAAAGATACAAAAAGAATTGCGCTATCATACATAAAGGAACTCTTTTTCTACTTAAAAGTCATTTTTTCTCTTATTTCAACTACAATGACATACATTTTTTATAATTTTGCAAATTGAATGCGTAGCAATACATCTCTGACAAATACTAATAAAAATCATTCTATACATGAGTAATTTACAACTATCGCCGATGCGAAAGACAATAGTGGGAGTGCAATTCCTCTTTGTTGCTTTCGGTGCTACTGTTCTCGTCCCTTTGCTCGTGGGACTTGACCCAGCAACAGCGTTATTCACAGCAGGTTTAGGAACATTTATCTTTCATTTGGTTACGAAAGGTAAAGTTCCTATTTTTTTGGGCTCTTCCTTTGCCTTCATTACTCCAATTATCTCTGCATCAAAGCAGTGGGGTATGCCTGGAACGTTGGCAGGAATAGCTGGTGTTGCACTTGTTTACTTTGTGATGTCAGCACTGATTAAGTGGCAAGGAAAGAAACTATTGGATAAGCTTTTCCCACCAGTTGTTATCGGTCCGGTAATCATTTTGATTGGTCTTTCTCTGTCAAAGGCAGCGGTAGACATGGCGAAAACAAACTGGCTTATAGCCTTTATCTCATTGGGAACGGCTGTGACAGTCCTCTCTATGGGTCGTGGCTTGATGAAGTTAGTACCTGTAATTTGCGGTATTGCTGTGGGCTATAGCGTAGCTGCCCTAATGGGTATTGTCAACTTCTCAGGTGTAGAGGCAGCGCCTTGGTTCGCTCTTCCACCTGCATTAGCGCATTTCCAGTTGCCACAGTTTGCATGGGAACCATTCCTTTATATGATTCCTGTGGCGATAGCTCCTGTGATTGAGCATGTTGGTGATGTGTATGTGGTAAGTGCTGTGGCGGAGAAAGACTTTACGAAGTCACCGGGTTTGCATCGTACGATGTTGGGTGATGGTTTGGCTTGTTTGGCTGCTTGCTTCTTTGGCGGTCCTCCAGTGACAACTTATAGTGAGGTAACTGGTGCGATGAGCATTACAAAGGTGACTCATCCTCAGGTAATCCGTATTGCTGCTGCAACGGCTATTGTCTTCTCAGTAATTGGAAAATTGAGTGCGCTTCTGCAGAGTATTCCTTCTGCAGTCTTAGGAGGTATCATGCTATTGCTCTTTGGTACTATTGCTTCTGTAGGTGTTCAGAACCTTGTTCAGCATAAGGTTGACCTTAATCGTACACGCAATATTATTATCATATCTATTACACTGACGATGGGTATTGGTGGTGCTGTGCTGCAGATGGGTAGCTTCTCTATCAGTGGTATTGGTCTTTCAGCTATGGTGGGCGTTATCTTGAACCTTATTTTGCCACCTGCAAAGGAGAAAAAGAGCGAGGGTAATTCATAATTCATAATTCATAATCCATAATTATGATTACCATTATAATTCAGAATCCATAATCTATAATTCATAATTATGATTACTCTATAAGTTATATTCATGGTTCTTCCGTTAAATGTGTGGACGCTTTTCGTATCGCTTTAATGGAAGAACCAAAGTTACTCACTAAACAAAAACTTGGCTAAGATAGTCAACATTCTATCCTATTATCATCCTCTGACATCGAAAATCATCTCTTTTTAGACTTCGAAAATCTGTAGATAGGAGTTTGAAAAATCATTACATAATTTCAGAAAAAACATCTATAACTAACGGCAAAAATACATGTACGAAGCTGGTTTGTAACTAACAGGAAATCAATTGGTTATAAAGTAGTAAAATAAAAGGTGCTTAATTGGACTTCAAAAGGGCGTTAGTTAGAGCTCAAAAGGGCATCTTTTGCAAGTCAATTGGGCGTCTTTAAGAAGCCAAAAGAGCATGTGTTGGTTTTGAACTGTACGAAAATAGTTTACAAATAAATCAATTGTATGGGAATAAACTGTTTGTAAAAGACAGATAGACATCGCACCTAATTACATTTATCATGTAGTTTATCCCCCTTTATAAAACCACCTAATTGAGACTAATTATACCATGTATGTGGATTAATCACTAATAGAATCTTTGTATTGTTGCTTTATCTTTTCTTCGAGTTCTCCTAAGGTTTGCTTGCTGTTGAATAGACTCTTGATAAGGCGATAGCCTAACCATATCAGGATCATGCCAACAAGGGCAAGGAGATATTGGAGTACGATACTGTTGACAATAGTCTTTGTATAGTTCTCGCAGATGACAAAACCTGCTATTAAGATGACATAGTCAATCCAGCCCGAACCTTTATAGCTCTGGGCAATACGCTGATACTCTTCGTTGTTGGCAAGAACCTCTTTGCGATTCTCTGCCCATTTCTTTTCAAATTCTTCGTTGGTCATGGGGTTGTGGGTGTTGGGTGATGGGTGATGGGTGGTGATGAATTGTGAGGATGGGTGTTGGGTGTTGGGTGATGGGTGGTGATGAATTGTGAGGATGGGTGTTGGGTGTTGGGTGTTGGGTGGTGATGAATTGTGGTGATAGACTTATACTTTCATTAAATCGCTCATAACGGAGTCGCTAACATAGATGCCGTTACGGGTGAGATGGAGCCAACCATTGTCCTCTTTTAACAAACCTTGTTGTTGTAAAGGCTCGGCAAGGCGCATGAGATAAGTCTGGTATTCAGCAGAGAGTGTTGAGAGATCTATTCCTTCACACGTGCGGAGGGCGGTTATAATCATGTCATTGTAATGTGTATCTGCATCAATTATCTCCTCCTCACAAGGGAGTCTGTCTTCCTCAATAGCAGCGATATAAGCCTTGGTATCTGCTATATTCCAACTCCTCTTGCCATTGCTGTAGGAATGGGCTGAGGCTCCGATGCCTATATAAGGGACATTGTGCCAATACGAACTATTGTGTTGAGAACGGAAAGGACTTTGAACTTTGAGGTTTGAACTTTGAGGTTTGAACTTTGAGGTTTGAACTTTAAGTTTGGCAAAGTTACTAATCTCATATTGTTCATAACCAGCTTCGGCTAAGCGGTCGATGAGAGTATCGTACATCTGACGATAAAGTTCATCGTCCATATCCTTGACCTTTCCCGCTTGAAGAAGTCGATAGAGGGGAGTCCCTTCTTCGTACATAAGACTATATGCAGAGATATGTTCAATGTCTAAAGCAAGCAGTCGCTCAATATCTTCTTTCCATTCTTCAAGTGTCTCATTGGGAAAACCAAACATAAGGTCTACTGATATGTTCTTGATGTTTACATTTCTTAGACGTTTGACAGCTGTTTCCACCTCGTCAGCTGTATGTCTACGATGTAGGAAACGTAGGCGTTCATCCGAGAAAGTCTGCGCTCCCATAGAGATACGATTGATAGGAAGAGAGCGCAAGTTCTGTGCAAATTCCTCCGTTATATCATCGGGGTTACACTCCATTGTGATTTCGATAGGAGTCGCTGTGGTGCAAGTGTTGTTCTCTGTATCCCATTCTAAACCAATGTGATATACGTTGTCTATCGTCTGGAATATCTTTTGTAGGCTCTCAAAAGAAAGCTGTGAAGGAGTGCCACCACCCAAATAGATAGTTGACAAACCGCCTATTCTTTCACCAGAGTTGTTGCTATTCTTCTCCGCACGCAGTTCCATTTCATGGCAGATAGCATTCACATAGCGTTCTTCTACAGAAAGCCTTTCGTCCTTCTTCTTGGCTGGCACAGTAGAATAGAAGCCACAGTAAATGCAGCGACTGGCACAGAAAGGTATGTGAATGTATAATCCTAACATGATAAGTGTATGTGCGTATATATTAATGTATGCCTTACAAGAATTAATGCAAATGTACTAATAAGTTTTAAAAGATTTCGTTTTTTTCGTAAGAAACTTTGGTGCTTTCGATGAAAATGTATAACTTAGACCGCAGAATTGATGAGCTACGGCTTGTCCCTTGAGACGAAATAAATTATTACTAACAGCTTAAATCTATCAGATATGAGAGTATATCAGACAAACGAGATTAAGAACATTGCCTTGGTTGGCAGTGCCGGTAGCGGCAAGACGACTCTTGCCGAAAGTATGTTGTTCGAAGCTGGTGTCATTAAGCGACGCGGTTCAGTAGAAGCTAAGAATACTGTTAGCGATTATTTCCCTGTTGAACAGGAGTATGGCTATTCAGTGTTCCCAACGGTATTCCATGTTGAGTGGAATAATAAGAAGCTGAATATCATTGACTGTCCAGGTAGTGATGACTTCGTTGGTGGCGCTATTACTGCCCTCAATGTAACCGATGAGGCTGTTATTCTTATCAATGGTCAGTATGGACCAGAGGTGGGTACACAGAACAATTTCCGCTATACCGAGAAGCTCAAGAAGCCTGTTATCTTCCTTATTAACCAATTGGATTCTGACAAGTGCGACTTTGATAACCTTATTTCCACCATGCAGGAGATTTATGGTTCAAAGTGTGTTCCTGTACAATATCCTATCGAAACAGGTCCTGGCTTTAATAGTTTGATTGATGTTTTGTTGATGAAGAAATACAGCTGGAAGCCTGAAGGTGGCGAACCTATCATTGAGGATATTCCTGCTGACCAGATGCCAAAGGCGATGGAACTACATAAAGCACTCGTTGAGGCTGCTGCCGAGAATGATGAGGGCTTGATGGAGAAGTTCTTTGAGGAGGAAACATTGACAGAAGATGAGTTGCGTACAGGTATCCGTAAGGGTCTTGTAACACGTTCTATCTTCCCTGTTTTCTGCGTATGTGCAGGTAAGAGCATGGGTGTTCGTCGTCTGATGGAGTTCTTAGGCAATGTTGTTCCTTTCGTTGATGAGATGCCTAAGATTCATAATACACGTGGTGAGGAAGTTACTCCAGATAGTAATGGTCCAGAGTCACTCTACTTCTTCAAGACGGGTATGGAACCACATATCGGTGAAGTTAGCTATTTCAAGGTGATGAGTGGTTGTGTGAAGTCGGGTGATGACTTGACTAACTCTGACCGTGGCTCAAAGGAACGTATGGGACAGCTTTATGCTTGCGCAGGTGCTAACCGTATTCCTGTTGACCAGTTAAATGCTGGTGACTTAGGTTGTACCGTGAAGTTGAAGGATGTAAAGACTGGTAACACCTTGAATGGTAAGGGTACTGATCAACGTTTTGACTTCATTAAATATCCAAACTTTAAGTACTCTCGTGCCGTTGAAGCTAAGAGCTCACAGGAGACAGAGAAGCTCATGGCTGCTTTATTGAAGATGCGTCAGGAAGATCCAACATGGGTTGTTGAGCAGAGTAAGGAGTTGAAGCAGACTATCGTCCATGGACAGGGCGAGTTCCACCTACGTACTTTGAAGTGGCGTTTGGAGAACAATGAGAAACTTCAGGTGACTTTCAAGGAGCCAAAGATTCCATATCGTGAGACAATTACCAAGCAGTCAAAGGCTGAGTACCGTCATAAGAAACAGAGTGGTGGTGCTGGTCAGTTTGGTGAGGTGCACTTGATTGTTGAGCCATACGCAGAGGGTATGCCTGATCCAACAACCTATAAGTTCAACGGACAGGAGTTTAAGATGAATATCAAGGGACGTGAAGAGCGCGATCTCCCTTGGGGTGGTAAACTCGTGTTCATCAACTCTGTTGTCGGCGGTGCTATTGATGCTCGCTTTATGCCAGCTATCTTAAAGGGTGTGATGGATTGTATGGAGCGTGGTCCACTGACAGGTAGCTATGCACGTGATGTGCGTGTGATAGTCTTCGATGGTAAGATGCACCCAGTTGACTCTAATGAACTTTCATTCACTTTGGCTGCTCGTCATGCGTTCTCAGACGCTTTCAAGGCTGCAGGACCAAAGATTCTCGAGCCAATCTATGACTTAGAGGTGTATGTTCCAGGTGACTATATGGGTGACGTAATGAGCGACTTACAGGGACGTCGTGCCATGATTATGGGTATGGACTCTGAGGCAGGTTATCAGAAGTTACAAGCAAAGATTCCTTTGAAAGAACTTGCTAACTATAGTATTTCACTGAGTTCTCTCACTGGTGGTCGTGCAAGTTTCACAACCAAGTTCGCAAGCTATGAGCTTGTTCCTAACGACATTCAGCAGAAGTTGATAGCTGAACATGAAGCTGAAGTGAAGGAAGAAGAGGAATAAACATACCATTTTTTAGATTAATATAAGTGAAGAGGTTGATTCGATGGCTACGTGATGTGGTATCGAATTCAACCTCTTTTCTTTTTGTTTTTACGTAGTTGTTTCTTTAAGATTTCTCTGAATAACCACGTGAAAAAGGCCACTGAAAATAATAGAAAAAATACAGCTTATTACAAGAAAAGTTTTATTTTAGTTTGCTGTCACATTTAACATTTACCGTAACCGTACTGTGGATTAATGAGTTAGGTGGTCGGATTGCGTGACAGGAATGACAGGAAAATGATTTTCTCATAAATCCTCTCGCTTTTACTTAACCATAAATTGTATGGTTCAACCGATTTTATTATGGTAGTTTCAGTCTTTTTTTATTGTCTCCAAAAGTATTTCCAAACGCATGAATAGTTAGCCTCTCCTCCTTCTTCTCCCTCGTAGGGAGGAGAAAGGGGAAGGACTAACTGTATATGTGGGCCCAATCTATATTAAAAAATTTGTGCTTCTCCGTGAGAGAATGTGTTGTCCTCTCTATAAGAAAAAAAAGTTTATCTCAGCTTATCACTATTTCACATGCGAGCTTTCAGCCATAATACCGTGCTCTGAAGGTATTAGTTGTATTGTGAAAAAAGATTTTACATGCTATCGTACTAAACCTCCTCAAAAGAAGGGTGTAGCGTCTTCTAAAACTTGGTTTATAACCTACAAGAAATCAGAGTGTTACAGACTGAATAGAAGAAGACGCCCTTCTTGCGTCAAGAAGGGCGTCTTCTGCCAGCAAGAAGGGCATGTTCTCGAACGTAGAAAGGCCTCTTCTTGTCTTATCCTCGGCCTCTCTACAAACAGAGAGGAGAATGATTACTGAAAAATCCGTACAATTTCTGTCTACAAGTTTAGCGTCCCTTCTTCTTTTGTCCACTGCCTCCTAAGGGTAGCCTCATCTTCTTCTCTCCTCTCTAAACGGTAAGGGGATAGGGGTGAGGCCACCTTCGTAAGGTACAGAAAGTTCAGCTGATAAACTTTATCGACCAGTAAAATCGACTGTCTTCAGCTGTTTACTTATTAGGAACAGCAAACTTATCACCAGTTTGTTTAACCAGTTCACGCTTAAAGTAGTCGCTGTAACCTGGACGTTTTACGTGTTCGCCAAGTCCTGTAGAGGTACGAAGGAACTTCCCATCCTTCTCTGGCTTGACTGCCATATCATTGAACTTCACAATCAGATGGATAGCTAATTGACGCCAACGTGCAATCATCTCGTTGCTCTTCTGAATAGAATAGTCATTGAGATACTTCACAGCAGCAGCCTTGTCGGTAGCATAGAGTGATTCAGCCTTAGCCTCCACGCCTTTTTGAGCAGCAAGGAAAGCATTGTCAAGTGAGTCGCGCACCTCCTTCAAAGCAGGGAAGAGCTGAGAGTAACGAGGGTAAACCATGTTGCTGACCCAGTTGCACACCCAGAAAGCATTCTTATCAGAGAATGTTACAGCGTCTGCTCCAGGGGTGTTAAAGCACTCTGCACGCTCAGTGTTACTACAATAGATAGGTACGTAAGCTACCATGTTACCATCATCATTACCGAACCATAAGATACCACCAATCTCACGTGGCAGCCATGAGCGGAGCTGTGCGATGTAAGAGAAACCAGTCTGCTGGGTTGAGATAGGACGTTCGTTGAAGTATTGCTTGCCATCAACTACGTATTTCAACGGAGTAGGACGGTAAGGAGACTCCCAAATGCCCTGTGCTATATCATTGTCGAGTGACAATGGAGTACCCTCATAATGGTCGCGCATACAAGCCTCCATCTTAGGTAGGTCTACCTTCTTATCTGGTGCAATCCAAAGTGGCATGTCCTCTGCGTTAGGGTCTTTACCCAAGGCCCAAGGCAACCAACGTGACATATCCTTAAAGTGATTGAAGTAGCTCCAAACACGTGCATCACACCAACGACGGCCTCCGAAGTCTGGTGCTGCATAGGTCATCTTCCAGTTGAAGTCCTTATCTTTGCCAGTGAACCAGCCCTTTGAACGAGCAAAGCTGATACAGTTCTTAGACGTGATAACCTCTGTGTTATAAGTAGAGAACTGACCAATGCGGCTTTGATTAGCATGAGCAGAAATCATACCGTCAGGGATGCGAACAGCAACCCATACCACCTTCTGCTTCTTATCACCGCCACAACCTTGCATCTCAAGGAGCCATACCTCGTTAGGGTCGGCTATGGTAAAGGTCTCACCACCAGAGTTATAACCGTAAGTCTCTGCGAGTGATGTCATCACCTTAATAGCTTCTCGAGCAGTCTTACTACGTTGTAAGCCAAGATACATCAATGATCCATAATCAATAATACCATCCTTATCGACCATATCTTCGCGTCCGCCGTAGGTTGTCTCGCCAATGCTCACTTGGTATTCATTGATGTTACCAATCACATTGTAGGTCACTGGTGCCTCTGGGATAGACCCGTGATGTTCATGAGTGTCGTAGTCAATAATCTCGCGACGGTCTCCCTTGGCATGAGTGCCAGCAGGATAATGACAAAGGTTAGTAAACATGCCGTAATCATCAGCGGTGTAAGTGACAAAGACAGAGCCATCTGTCGTTGCTCCCTTAGTAGCAATGAGGTTTGTACAGGCGTTAGCATACGTAATCATTGTAAGGAAGAATAGTGTTGCAAATGATTTCTTCATACTCTACAATTTAATTGTTAATACTTTATTTTAGTCAGATATTCGTTCTTATTGTTACGGTTGTCTGTTGCAATAAGGCGCAATGTACGTTCCTTACCAGTAGGACGTACGGGAGTGTCAGCAAGATCACAGAAGAGTATCTCTTTGTTCTTTCCAAACTGAAGTAGGATGAACTGTCCATCGAGATAAGCCTTATAACCCTGTAGACCGCTGCCCGTGTCGGTCACCTTAAAGGATAGGTGGCGTGGACTCAGACTCTGTTGTGTAATCGTTGGTGGCGTGTCGTCGTAGGCAAGGAAGTAGGCACATCCTAACTCACGCATCCGTCCTGTAACCCAGCCCTTTGCGTATTTCCCACCGCAGAAGGATGCTGGAGCATCAGCGTTCAAGCTGTTACGCATCGCAACATAGAGTTTCTCCGGATTATGTACTGCACCGCTTGGTTTCAAACTTATCTGTGCATAGTTGAAAAGAGGATATGCCGCTTTAGCGAAACTATAAGCCTCGGAATGTGCATTGTATGTTCGCCCATGCAGTAGTTGTAGCCATCCATTCTTTGCAAGAAGGCCTTTCTTTATATTCAGTCGTACTCTGTCTGCGTTGAAGTGATTGTCTTTAGCATAATAGAGTGGCGTTGCACCCTCTGGATGATAGGCTACTGGGATAGCCTCAGGTTCACCCCTTACAGTGAACTCCTTGACGGTTTGGTTGCCAAAGACATCCTTTAAGACGTAACGAAGGTGGTAGTCGCGTTGCTGGTTGAAGTTGATAATACCCTTGTTAGCGTCAGCTCGTAGGATAGGGAGCGTATTACCAGGTTCGATATAAGACTTCATAAACCAAATCTTCGTCGACAGGAAATGGTCGTAATCACCCCACGAATTAACCATTCTGTGGCAGTTTGTAGGGATGTTGTTCACATCTGAAGAGAAAACCAGTCTACCATCACAATACAGCTGAGTGTATCTAACGCCATAGTTGTTATATACCGAATCCATGTGATCACTTGCTCTTACACCAAAGCCCACCTTTCCCCATGCTTGGAAATGTCCTTTGTCAAAGGTGAAGATACGTGAGTCTGGTGAGTGTTGGAAGACACCTTGTCCTGGTTGAGGATAGGTTTTGAATGAATAAACGGCTGGGGCTGTCTTGTCTTTAACGATGCTCTTTAAGAAAGTGAGTGGGTCGTAAAGGTTGCCATTGGCGGTCTTGTGCATCTCTAAGTGGATGTGTGGACCTTGTGAAGAGCCTGTATTACCGCTAAGAGCAATGAACTGTCCCTTCTTGACAGGGAACTCTCCCGGTCGAAACTTCACGTCGCAAGCAAATTGCTGGTGCTGGTATTGCCATTTGCGCACGGCCGCCTCAATCTGAGGGGCAAAGCGGTTGAGATGGACATAACAACTGGTATATCCATTAGGGTGGGTGACTAAGATAGCTCGCCCATATCCGTGTTTCTCGACAACAGCACCAGAGATATAGCCATCGGCAATGGCATAGACGCCCAGATTTACCTCTCTCTCAGTCTTAATATCAATTCCTCCGTGGAAGTGATTAGGTCGTGGTTCCCCAAAGTTGCCCGCCAGTTGCACTGGGACATGCACTGGTGAACCGAAGGGGAGTATGGATAATAAAATATTCAATAACAGATTCATAGGCTATCAGATCCTTTCTATTTATGTATATATCTGTTGTTTGCTTCGAAACAACGGATAGAATCATTTCAGTAATTGGTCACCTTTGTAGGCCCTGTACTTTCCTTCATTATCAAGGCGTATGGTTATCGTCCCAGTTATCCATTCTGTCATAGCTTCTTCCTCGGAGAAAGGATAGGTCTGGACGACTATTCCGTCTTCAATAACCACTATTCCTTGTTCGATAGTACCTGTGGTTGTCTGAATGACGTTAGCTGCGATGCGTCTTAAGGACTTTGGGGAGTCTGTCATAACTTATCTGGCCTGTCTGGTATCCCTCGTTCTCTCCTTGCGTCTTCAGGTGTCCTCGTTGGTGGAGCAGGGGGATTGCTGGAGGCTGCCTCAGGGCTGACAGGTTCGCCACCGATGGTTCTGATAGGGTCAGACTGTTGTAGAGAATCCTTTGGCTGAGCCGACTCTTGTTGTTGAAGATGCATACGAACGAGTTGGATGTTATTGATTATAAGCATCTTGAACGTACTTGATGGCTGTTGTCCCTTTAGCATTAGGAAATAGCCACGTATGTTCTTTATCCGTAGAGAGTCGCTTGTGTCGATTGTCAGAGTGTTGCGAGAATCAGAAGTGATGTGTTGGTATTGTGTGATGATACTGTCATTTGTGTAAGTAACTACCATCATGATGATCGCATCACGCATCCCGTCTTGTATAATAAACTGTGAGTCGAAACTCATGAGTAGTCGATCGCCCTTGTGAAAGGCCGTGTCTGCCTTGATTTCAAAGGTCTCACGGTCGACAGGAGCATACGGAGAAAGTACCAATGAGCGTTTTCCACGCCAGATGTCAGTGGTGTCTCCCTTAGAAGTAATATTGCCGTATTGAGCCAACTCGCCCTCTGAAGCACCTTGGCTACGTGCTTCATTCTCCAATCGCTTTGTTAGGTCGACATAGATATCGTGTAGTTTCTCTGTATGTCGCATATAGTATTGAAGTGACCTATCGAACTTCTCTTCCGATACATCATATTTCTTCATTACTGCTAACTTATATGCTTTCTGCTTGACATCCGTATAACCTTCACGATTAACCATTGCCATGGATATATGATAATCGTAAAGCATATCCTCCATCTCCGATGGTTGGATATACTCTGAAGGGATAGTTGGCTTACAACTTACGACGAGGAGTGCAAGTAAAACTACACAGAGCGTGACGAAAGGACGGACCAAATATTTACTTCTCATTGTCTTTCTACTGATTATCAGCAATGTTTTCTTTGTCAGAGACCTTCTTCTCGATGGCTGGCACCCATCCGTTGAAATCCTTTCGGAATGCAAGAATGATGATGAAGACGCCTACGGAGATGCAAGAGTCTGCAAAGTTGAATATAGGAGAGAAGAAGGTGAATGACTCTCCACCCCATACTGGGAACCAATCTGGGAATGTTCCGTGGAAAAGAGGGAAATAGAACATATCAACTACCTTGCCCATTAACACAGGAGCATAGCCCTGTCCCCATGATACAAGTGTGGCTGGTGTAGCCCCTTCTACGTAGTATGGGGTAGAAGCGGTGAATATCTGTCCATAGAAAAGAGAGTCAAAGATATTGCCTGCAGCACCTGCTGTAATCATTGATAACACAATGATATAGCCCATTCTTGCCCCTCGTTTGATACGATTCGATATATACCAGATAAGAAAACCTATCGCTACAATACGGAAGACACTTAGGAAGAGCTTGCTTCCTAACTCCATTCCCCATGCCATACCATTATTCTCGATGAATTGTATCTGAAACCAATCGAAGATATGGATAGAGTCACCTAAATTCATATTAAGCTTGACAACGACCTTAATAATCTGGTCTATTAATATTAATAGAATTATCAGTAAGGTCGCTATCAAGCTTTGTTTTTTCTGTTTACTATTCATTAGTGATTTTTATTTGCCATCTTAGAAGCTACGCTTAGTGTCGCATGTGGCACGATACGTAAGCGTTCTTTAGGGATAAGCTCTCCTGTGATACGGTCGATGCCGTACGTCTTATTGTTGATTCTTACAAGTGCTGCTTGGAGCGCTTGGATAAACTTTTGCTGACGTTGCGCCATCTGAACCAACTCTTCTTTGGTCTGATTAGAACTACCTTCCTCCAATGCCTTGTACGTAGGTGACGTATCATTAACATCGTTAGTATTCTTATTCATCAGAATCTTCATCGTCTCGTCGTAGTCAGACTTTGCAATCGCTAACTTGTCATTTACTATCGTTCGGAACTCCTCGAGTTCCTCATCGGAATAACGCTTCTTGGTTTCCATAAGGTAAAATTGAATTAGGTTATGAAAGTAATTATGATATATAAGAACTGTTGAAAGCCTGATAATAGGGACGTGCACGCGACACGTCCGCTATTGTTTTGGGCTTATAGGTGAGTTGCTTACACACCCCAGTATTCTTATTAGTCTCTTCTTATTTCTATATGGAGGCTGAATTCGTCAAATTCAACATCTGTTCCATTGTTCTCTGCGAGTGTGATATCGTTGGCAAGAACCTGTGTCTTAATCAGTTCACCGAATGATGATACTGCTGCCTCAGCCTCTTTATTTGGCTCGATAACAACAGAGATGCGGTCAGTAATCTCAAGACCAGTCTCCTTACGGAGGTTCTGTATACGATTGATCAGCTCACGTGCCATTCCTTCACGACGTAGGTCTTCTGTCAGTTCAACCTCCAGTGCAACTGTCAAGTTACCCTCGTTGCTTACCAGCCAGCCTGGGATGTCCTCTGAGATGATTTCTACATCTGCAGCCTCAACCTTGATTGGCTGTCCTTCTAAGTCGAAGTTGAACTCGCCAGTAGCCTCCAAAGCAGCAATCTCGTCCTGTGAGAGCGCATCCATGCGGGCTGCTACTTGCTTCATCAACTTGCCGAACTTCTTGCCCATAACACGGAAGTTGCACTTAACCTTCTTGACAAGGATGCCCTGACCCTCAACGAATGTGAGGTCTTTAACGTTCACCTCGTGTTTAATAAGGTCTGCTACAGCCTCGATATGCTTCTTTTGTATTGCGTCGATAGCAGGGACCATGATCTGTGCCAATGGCTGACGTACCTTGTTGTTAACCTCACGATGCAGCGCGAGAACCATTGACGTACTGCGTTGTGCCATGTCCATACGCGCTTCCAGGTCAGCATCAATAATAGACTAGTTGGCTACTGGCCAGCGCTCCAGGCGTATGCTCTCCAGTTTACCACCCAAATCAGAGTAGAGCTGGTCGGCATAGATTGGTGCGAAAGGCGCCAACAGACGTGCAACAGTCATCAGACAAGTGTATAACGTGTCGTATGCACTCTTCTTGTCAGCACTCATCTCCTTGCCCCAGAAGCGTTTACGGTTCAGACGAACATACCAGTTACTGAGGTCATTGTTCACGAATGAGTCGATAAGACGACCTGCACGTGTTGGGTCAAAGTTCTCTAACTCTGTTGTAACACCCTTTATGAGGGAGTTAAGCTTAGAGATAATCCAACGGTCAATCTCGGGTGCCTCGGCCTTTACAGACTCGCATGTTGTAGCATCATAGCCGTCAACATTTGCATAGAGAGCAAAGAAGCTATACGTATTATATAATGTACCGAAGAACTTACGCAGACACTCATCAACGCCTTCTGGGTCGAACTTAAAGTTATCCCA
>ERZ1699244.205-NODE-205-length-25796-cov-4.998091_pt1 | contig 25796 bp, 26 predicted proteins | sample MGYA00581534_ERZ1699244 | MGnify/ENA primary metagenome ERZ1699244 (study PRJEB42319, sample SAMD00040331) | human oral metagenome | material: saliva | host: Homo sapiens | study: EMG produced TPA metagenomics assembly of PRJDB4115 data set (Metgenomic analysis of...
AGTTGAAATAGTGCCATTTTCTCACATCTAGACTATACTATCGGTTCTGGAATTGCACCAGATCATGCCATGCGGCTCGTGGACTATACCACCGGTCAGGAATTTCACCTTGCCCCGAAAATGTTATTTATGTTTGTATTGTAGCACCTCGCCGCCACTTAGGCAATCTCTCTGCCTTAAAAAGGTGAATTTATGCTGTTCCTCCAATAAAAAACTTGGATTACGTTTGCCGTAACCCAAGTTCTTCTATATTTATTTCTCTTCTTTTTGCTCTTCAAGTCCAAGTCGTTCAATGCTTTCTTTAGACGCTGAAAAGCTGACTTTATCATCTTTCTTAATCAGTGCGGTATCCATTGTTTGATACAAACTTGGCGCTTTTTCACGACTTTCTGCGTCATCCAATTTGAACTTTTTCACATCTATTTCAATAGTGAAACCTATTGCATTTTCACCATCTGACGAAGTGACTTTTACGCCCTCAATATCTTTCATTTGATTCACGAGTTCATCTCGTTTTTGACGTGTTTCTGTTGCAAACTCCTCAACCCCTGATAAACGTACTACTATATCGGTTGTTAGAGATAAAACTTTGTCATTTCCTTTGTCATATACATACGTATAAGTGACCTTCGAATTCTCTGTTTGTAAAACAAAGACTGATTTACTTTCTGAACGGCATCCTAGTAATACGAATAACGCACCCAATAGTACAATGGATAATTTCAAGATTTTCTTCATTAGAAAACTCCCCTTTATTTCACTTCTTTAAACTCGTATTCTAAAATAGCGTCTTTAGATAATTGGTAGCTAACAATATTATCTTTTCTTTTCAAAGCTGCATTAACGGTGTTATAGAGTGTTGGCGCCTTCTTGCGACTTGTCGCATCATCGAACTTAAATTTATTAACGTCGACTTCAATCGTTAGCGTAATGTAGTTAATATCGTCCTTCTTAGTGTATGTAACACCTTCAATTCCTTCCATCTCCGATACAATCTCGTCTCGCTGACTACGAACGGCTTCTGTGTACCGTTCATCTTTGGTGATATCGTAAATGATTTCCATAGTTAGTTTAGAAACTGAATCTTTCTCTTTATCGTATACATAAGATAATATCGTCTTACTAGCAGTCTTTTGTAAAACAAATTCACTTTTTGTTTCTGGGCTACATCCTAGTAAAACAAATAACGTCCCCAATAATAGAATGGATAGTTTCAAGATTTTCTTCATTCAAATACTCCTTAAATCTGACTTGTTTTTATCATAGAAAATGAACTATGGTTTGTCAAATTCCGTTGCTGTCCACATCCAACATTTATATAAAAAAACTTGGATTCCATTCACTGAAATCCAAGTTCATATCGATTATTTTACTTCTTTAAATCCTTCTTTTAAAATACTCTTTTTAGATTCTTCAAAGCTGTAAATACCATCTTTCTTTATTACCGCTGTATGAACGCTACTATATAGAGCTGGCGCTTTAGCACCTGCCTTTCCATCCTCATAGTTAAACTTCTTAAGATCCACTTCAATCGTTATCTTTAGTTCTTTTGCGCTATCAGATTGAGTGACTTTAACCCCTTCAACGCCGCTCGCGTCGTCTACGATTAGTTTTTGGGTACTACGTGCTTTCTCTTCGATTTCTTTACTTTTTGAAATGTCGTAGATGAGATTAAATGTTACAGATGAAACTGAATCTTTTTCTTTATCGTATACATAAGTTATTTTTTGTTTTATATCACTAAGATCAAAAACAAATTCACTTTTAGCTTCTGAGCTACATCCGAGTAAAACAAATAACGCTCCTAACAACACCATTGTTAATTTCAAAATTTTCTTCATTAGAATACTCCTTTAAATTTGACTTGTCTTTATCATAGAAAATATAGTACCCGATGTCAAATCTGCTTGTATAAGATCACTACGATAAAAAAGAGCAAACAAAAACCGCCTCCTTTTCAGGAGACGGTCATTTCATTTCATATTAGAAACGGATGTAAGTTGCGCGAGCTGCAACGCTTGCTGAGATTGTACGGTAAGAGATTACGTTTAATCCACGTACGTTCATTTCAGAGATGTATAATGAACCATCTGCGTTAACTGCTTCTACGAAAGCTACGTGTCCGTAAGTTGGGTCAGCACCTGCTAAACCTTGTTGGAATACGATTGCTGAACCAGCTGATGGTGAGTGAGATACTGAGTATCCATAGCTACGAGCGTATGATGGCCATTCAGCCGCGTTACCCATCATGCTGTGACCGATTGGTGTACCAACTTGTGCCATACGGTTAAATACGTAGTAAGTACATTGTCCGAAGTATCCACCGTTAAGTGAAGCACGGAAACTTGGGTCAACTGCTGGGAAACCTCCGCCAGCTGTGTAAGTGTAGCTTGATGTTTGTGTTTGAGCTGCTGGTGTTGAAGTAGAGCTTGAAGCTGTACTTGTTGAAGCTGTGCTAGCTGCTGCTGCAGGTGCAGGAGCTTCATATGAAGTTTGTGTAGCAGTTGTTTGTGATTGTGAAGCTTGTGCTGCTAATGCTTGACGAGATGCTTCAGCAATACGAGCTGCTTCTGCTTCAGCTTTTGCTTTTTCTTCAGCTAAACGTTTTTGGAAAGCTTCTTTTTCAGCAACTAATCCATCACGTTTTGCGATTTCAGCTAATTCTTCTTGTGAAAGGTTTGCTAATAATACTTTGTTTTTAGAGAAAGTATCGTTTAATTCTGTTTGTAATGAAGCTAATTCTTTTTCAGCTGCTTCTTGTTCAGCTAATTTTTCTTGTTGAGCTTCTTCTTTAGATTCTACTTGTTTTTTGTCTTCAGCTTGTTGTTGCATTAATTCGCGGTTTGCGCTCATTAAGTCCATTACAACACCAATACGGCTAACCGCATCTGATAAGCTTTCAGCATTTAATAAGAAATCTACGTATGAACGAGCACCATTTGTTTGTACTGAACGAGCTTGTTCTTCTAAACGTGAGTTACGTTCTGCGATTACTTTTTCTAATTTAGCAATTTCAGCTTTTAATGTTTCGATTTGTTCTTGAACTTCAGCTTTTTTAGCTTGAGTTGTATCGATTTTAGTTTGTACATCAGATAATTCTTTCGCTAATGTATCGATTGTAGAATTAACTGCTGATTTTTTCTCATTAATGTTAGCGATTGATGAGTTAACTGTTTCGATTTGTGAATCGAAATCTTGCGCGTTAACTGATGGCGCTAAAGCTCCTAATGATAATACTGTTCCTGTTACTAATACTGTTAATAAACGTTTCTTCAAGTGATTTTCCTCCAATGTTTCTCACTAATATATATTCGAAGTAGCCGGTCACGGCTTTTAATAAAACTTAACTTGGTACTATAATACCATAGGACTTTAGGCCGATGTTGATTTTCTTCGAATTGATAATACCTTGTAATAAAGCTGTAACATAACCCGAACGACTGACCTTTTTGATACATAAATGGTTATTTTTTGTGAAATATTACAGGGTAAAATGTGAATTTTTGACGATTTTCGAATCGAATTTCTGTTTTTAACTTTTACACACTCCTCTTTATGACACACGAAAAAAGTTTTGTTACAAACGGTTTCAACTTTCTCGAAATATGGTATATTTAACGTATCTAGGAAAAATAGGAGGGAGCTATTTTTATGATATTAACATTGACGATGAATCCTGCAGTCGATATCGGATATACCGTTGACACATTAAAGATTGATACCGTCAATCGTACAAAAAAGGTGAGCAAAACACCTGGAGGGAAAGGACTGAACGTGAGTCGCGTGCTTAGGCAACTCGGTTCGCCGGTGTTAGCAACAGGGTTACTTGGGGGACATATTGGAGCCTTTATTAAAGAAAAACTGGACGAGGTTAGTCTGCAAAACGACTTCTACCCTATTCAATCGGAAACTCGTAATTGTATCGCCATCCTACACGAAGGGTCACAAACGGAAATCTTAGAGGCCGGCCCTACGATTACGCCAGAGGAACAAGCAGGGTTCCTCGCACATTTTGAAAACTTATTAAAAGAAGTCGATCTCATCACGATTTCTGGTAGCTTGCCTAGTGGAATGGATGACGATTTATACGCAACGATTATTGAAAAAGCTGCTAAAGCAGACGTTCCTGTGCTTTTAGACACTTCTGGAAAAACATTGAAGATTGCGCTCGAAGCTTCTACTAAGCTAGCTTTAATTAAGCCAAATCAAGAAGAACTCGCCGGATTACTAGGAGTTCCTGAAGCAACAACGGTGGAAGAATTGAAGGAGCAATTGAATTCTGCGCTCTTTGACGGGGTGGATTGGGTGGTTGTTTCGCTTGGGTCAAAAGGCGCATTGGCAAAACACGAAGGGGTCTTCTACCAAGTTAACATCCCCAAAGTCAACGCCGTGAATCCTGTTGGCTCTGGAGACTCAACGATTGCTGGGTTAGCGCATGCGATTGCAAAAGGCGAAAGCAGCGAGACCATTTTAAAAACCGCAGTGACTGCAGGTACGCTTAATGCCATGGAAGCTCAGACGGGCTTTATTAACATGGAGAACTTCGATACCATTTTCAATGCGGTAACGGTGGAAAAAGTATAAAAAGTAAATTGGATTTCGGAAAGCCTTATGGCTATCATCATAGTGACGGTAACGTTGTACCGGTTCGAGCCGAAGTCTCTCACCTTTAAAGCCTCAAAGAGGGCGTACGGATTATAAATCCTACGCCCTCTTATTCGTTTTAATACGAAACACGTTACTGTCACTATTGAAGCCATACACTTTCCGAAATCCAAAATCAATTCCAGCTTCTCCATCAAGGTTGCCGCATTGAAAGGATCTTGTCATAAAGCAGTCGTGCTTTAATGGATTGAGCGGGTGCAGTTTTAAATGGGAAGGTGCTCAGCTTTGCATTTGAAATGGGCTACCTAAAATCTTGATTTTTAGAGCCAACAAATTCGGGCTTTTGACCAAAAAGTTATTTTGCAATATAACGTATATGTCATATTGTGTTTTTTACATTTGCTTTTGAAATGTTATTGTGTAGGAGTTTATAGAGGGGTTGAAAATCTATTTAAAAAACTTTTTTAGTTTTAAACTTTGTGAACTGCTCGTTATCGTCAGCTCACAAAGAAACAGGACTCACACTGTGAGTCCTGTTTTGTATTTGGTCTTACGCCCTCTTTGAGGCTTTTAAGGCGCAAGACCAAGGCTTGCGCTGGTGCAACGTTACAGTGATGATAATTAAATCCGCAAGGATTCAAAAGAATCATCCATAAGTCTTTTATTTCAACACCACTAAGAAGTATTTTTTCTTGCCGCGGCGGACGATGACGAAGCGTTCTTCGAAGGATTGTTCTTTCGTCCATTCGAATTCGAGGTCCGTTACTTTTTCACCGTTGATAGAAATCGCGCCGTTTTGAATGTCTTCGCGTGATTGTCTTCTTGATGGTTCGATACCAAGGTCCACAAGCCATGTTGCTAGGTTTTGGCTTTCTTTTGAACTTTCGAAGGTTGGCATGTTTTTGAAGCCTTGTTCGATTTCATCGGCTGTTAATTGTTGTACGTTTCCTGTGAAGAGTGCGTTTGTAATTTTCTTCGTGTCTTCTAAGGCTTTTTCGCCGTGAACGAAGCGAGTCACTTCTTCTGCAAGGCGGATTTGCGCTTCACGTTTATGTGGTTCTGTAGCCACTTTTTCTTCGAGCGCTTCGATTTCTTCGCGATCTAGGAACGTGAAGTACTTGATGTATTTAATCACGTCGCGGTCATCTTGGTTTAACCAGAATTGGTAGAATTCGTATGGGGTTGTCTTTTCAGGGTCGAGCCATACAGCGCCACCAGCTGATTTTCCGAATTTTGTACCGTCTGATTTTAACATCAATGGAATTGTTAAACCGTAAGCACGAGACTCTGCCCCTTCCACTTTACGGATTAATTCAAGACCTGAAGTGATGTTTCCCCATTGGTCCGCACCACCGATTTGAAGTTGCACGTCTTCTGTCTTGAATAAATGTAAGAAGTCCATTGATTGTAGGATTTGGTATGAGAATTCTGTAAATGAAATTCCCACTTCTAGACGGCTTGCGACCACGTCTTTAGCAAGCATTGTGTTTAAGTTGAAGTGTTTACCATAGTCACGCAAGAAGTCTAATAATGATAAATCTTTTGTCCAATCGTAGTTATTTACAAGGCGTAATGTTGCTTGGTCTTCATCTGTTGTGAAGAATAATTTCTTCATTTGCGCTGTTAATTTTTCTACATTGTGTTGAACTTGTTCCATTGATTGAAGCACACGTTCGCTAGTACGACCACTTGGATCCCCGATAGAACCTGTTGCTCCACCAATCAAGATGACTGGTTTATGTCCTGCTAATTGGAAACGACGAAGAATCATAAATGGAATTAAGTGTCCAATGTGCATGCTGTCTCCAGTTGGGTCTACTCCACAGTAGAGTGATACAGCCTTTTCGTTTGTTAAGGCACGTAAGCCTTCTTCATCTGTCATTTGGTTGATGGCACCGCGCCATTCTAAATCATCGATAATGTTCATCTTGTTTCTTCCCTTCTTTCTTGTAAATAAAAAAATCCCTAATAGCCAAAAAGACTATTAGGGACGATTTTCACCGTGTTACCACCCTTGTTGACGATGCCAGGCATCATCCACTCGAGCATCCTTATCGCGGATGAGACGTCCTGACGGATTGCTCCCAAGTGTACTTCGCGGATGTGGGGGATTGTCTTGCACCGACCGACAATTCTCTTCTTTCTCCCGTGGACAACCACTACTGCGCTTGTTCATTGCTTCTATATGTGCATTTAGTATACGGCTTATCCTACTTGATGTCAATGACTACATTTCATCTGGAGCAGCCACGCCAAGAAGCTCTAGGCCTTGTTTTAGGATGCTTGCTGTTGTTTGTACTAAAGCGATACGGCTGTTGAAAGCTTCATCTTCAACAAGTACTTTTGTATGTGCGTAATATTTGTTGAACGCTTGGGCTAAATTGATAACGAATTTCGCAATCGCTGATGGTTCGCATTTTTCTTCAGCAAAACGGACAACGTTTGGATAGTTTTCGATGAGTTTCAATACTTCCCACGCATCATCGTCTGTTAATGAGAACGCCTCTTTTGTATCGACAGTATGGTTAGCTTTACGTAAAATACTCATCGCACGAGCATGCGTATATTGTACGTATGGCCCTGTTTCTCCTTCGAATTGTACGACTTCTTCAAGCGCAAAGTCGAAGTTATTTGTACGGTCGTTCTTCAAGTCGTGGAAAATCACCGCACCCACCCCAACAGCGTGTGCTACAGCTTCTTTGTTTTCAAGCGATGGATTTTTTGCTTCGATTTGTTTCAAAGCAAGTTCTGTCGCTTCTTTTAACACGCCTTCAAGAAGGATGATTTTTCCTTTACGTGTCGATAATTTCTTACCGTTCAATGTAATTAGTCCGAATGGAATATGCACGATATCTTCAGACCAAGGTAAGTTTAATTCTTTTAAGACTGCTTTTAATTGTTTGAAGTGGTTTGATTGTTCCATCCCTACCACGTAAATACATTTTGCAAAATCGTAAGTATTCTTACGGTAGTTTGCTGCTGCTAAGTCACGTGTCATGTATAATGTTGCGCCGTCTGATTTTTTAATTAACGCTGGTGGTAAATCATATTTCTCAAGGTCTACGATGGTAGCGCCGTTATCCACTTTTAGTAAGTTTGCGTCTTCAAGCATATCGACCACAACGTCCATCTTGTCATTATAGAATGCTTCACCATTGTATGAATCAAAAGTCACGCCGAGTAAGTCATACACGCGGTTGAATTCTTTCAATGATTCGCTTCTGAACCATTCCCATAAACGAACGGCTTCTGGGTCTCCATCTTCTAGTTTCTTGAACCATGCACGACCTTTGTCATCGAGCGTTGGATCTAGTTCTGCTTCTTCGTGGAAACGAACGTATAATTTAATCAGTTCTGCGATTGGATCTGCTTTTACAAGCTCTTCGCTTCCCCATAATTTGTACGCTTCGATCAATTTTCCGAATTGTGTTCCCCAGTCTCCTAAGTGGTTGATACGAATTGGCTCGTAGCCTACTTTTTTCTCAAGGTTCGCAATCGCGTTCCCGATTACTGTTGAACGTAAATGTCCCATTGACATTGGTTTTGCGATATTTGGTGAAGACATATCAATCACGACTTTACGTCCTTGACCGTAATCCCAGTCACCGTAATGCGCGCCAAGTTCTAAGACTTCTTTTAATACTTCATCGGCAAAAGCGCTACGTTCTAAGAAGAAGTTCGCGTATGGTCCCATTGCCTCTGCGCGTTCGATGTGCTTATCACTTACAGCTTCCACGATTTCTGTCGCGATAGCTTGTGGTGCTTTACGTAATACTTTTGCAAGTGTAAATGCAGGGAAAGCGAGGTCCCCTTGGTTCGCGTATTTAGGCACTTCAATCATTGATACGATTTCATCAACACTTAAATGCTCGCCGACTGTTTTTGCGATTTGTTCTGCAACAATTTTCTTGTAATTCATCTTTGTTCTCCTTTTCTTTGGTTTTTACTCGGATATCCATTTGCACAAAAAAATCCCTATACGACGACAGTCATATAGAGACGAGAATTCCCGTGGTACCACTCTGCTTGCTCAAATTGAGCCACTTTACTCGGTAACGGCGAATCCGGATTATCCTACATTTCAAATAATCATTTCAAAAGTGCGGTTCATTTTTAATGAATGGTTGGCTTTCACCCTTCCAACTCGCTAATACATTCGGTTAAAAACTACTCTCTTTTTCATCAATTTTGCTATTTAACTGTCATCCACTGTATCATAACTAGCGCGATTTTGCAATTTTACTTCTCTTTAAAATAACGAATCCCATTGACCACTGACGAAATGGCAAACAATGCCGCGCAGATGCCATAGAGGGGCTTCGAAGTGACCGCTAAAATCACAAAGGCAATCGCACAAATGGCGTACACAATGCATTGATATAATTTCTGATTCATATTGGTCACCTACTTCAATTTATCATGGTCATACGTGTGTACGAGTTCAAGCCCTGCAAAACGTTGTTGGCGAAGCGCTTCGTACACGACAATCGCTGCAGTATTCGACAAGTTCAATGAACGCACATGCGTATCGTTCATCGGAAGACGCAAGCATTTCTCTTCGTTTTCGCGCATAAACTCTTCAGGAAGGCCGGTTGTTTCTTTCCCGAACATGAAGAATTGCTCCTCATCGCGGGCTAAATCCACCTCATCATACGTATGGTTGGCGAATTTTGTAATTAAATATAATGGTCGTTCTCCTAAATACTCCAGGAACGCTTCAAGGGATTTGTGATACGTAATATCGACATCATGCCAATAATCAAGCCCCGCGCGTTTTAAGTGCTTGTCATCTGTCGAGAATCCAAGCGGTTCAATCAAGTGCAGTGGCGAATTCGTCGCCGCACAGGTTCTTGCGATATTCCCAGTATTGGCTGGGATTTGTGGTTCAAATAATACGATATGATTCACCGTCATTTGGTTGCCTCTTCTCTATATTTTTCTTGTAAGACTACAATTGCTTTGTCTAATTCTTCAATTAACTCGATATCTTCCTTAGATGGATTTTCGAGCGAAGCGAGTTTCTTCGTTGCGGCTGCTTTTTGCTCGTTAAAATAATGAATCATCTCTTCATTCGACTCATTTACGATTTCTGCAACAGCCCATGCTGCGGTTCCCTTCATCACAGGACGCATATCTTCTTTCATGACACGAAGCAGCAGTGGCACCGCCGTTTTATCGCGGTAGTTGGCCAGGGCGATAATCGCATTTCGCTGCAACGGCTTCTTCCCACGCCACGATCCAGCCATTTGACCAAAGCGCTCCTTGAATTCCTTATTCGAAATCGTCACGAGCGGTTTCAATAGCGGATGCGTCTCCTCAACAGATGGCTCCATTTCAGGATGCAAGTGGAAATCTTTCCCCTTATTATACGGACACACTTGCTGGCAAATATCACAGCCGTAAATCACATGACCGATTTTTTTACGAAACTCTTGCGGCATAAAGCCCTTCGTCTGCGTCTGATACGACAAGCAGCGCATGGCATTCATACGCCCGTCGCCCAGAAGCGCACCGGTTGGGCAGAAATCCACACAGCGCGTACAATCGCCGCAGCCGTAGTCCACCATTTCGTCGGTTGGAAACTCGATATTCGTAATCAGCTCCCCTAAGTAGACATACGAGCCAAATTCCTTCGTAATGAGAAGCCCATTCTTGCCGACAAAGCCAATTCCTGCACGCTCAGCCACGCGGACATCGATTAATTCACCCGTGTCGACCATCGGCTTAAATCTAGAATCTTCGTCTTGAACTTCTTCCTTGATGTAGTTAATGAGGGCTTCCATGCATCTTGAAAGAATAAAGTGATAATCCTCCCCCCACGAAGCCCGTGCAAAGGCCCCGCGACGCTCTCCCTTCACACGTTCCGGCTTATTCTTTGGAAGTGTCGGATACGCCAGCGCAATGGAAATAATGGTTTTTGGAGTGTCGAAGATTTTCTCAGGATAAATACGCTCTTCTAGCACTGGATGCTCAAATCCCGTTGTATGGCCGAGTTCTTTTGAACGACGCATGCTCTCTTCTAAGTGCGTAAACGGCTCGGCAGAAGCAAAACCAATCTTATCGATGCCAAGCTCTTTACTTTTAGCGATAATTTTCTGTTTTAAGACTGCTGTATCCATCAAAAACCTCCTCTCTTTCTTCCTATCTATTGTACTATACTTCTCTTTTATCACAAAGTGTCTAAATTTTGCGCAAAAAAAGAACGCTAGCCTTCGGTGTAAACACTGCGAAAGTTAACGTTAGTCGAACATCTCTTGCCGTGCAAAATGAATTACAGAGCAAAAGATTATTTGTATAATAGCGCTTTTCTCAGAAAAAATCAACTGAAAAGTTAAGAAAAGTGTAAGAAATTTAGGACAAGAGACAAATTGACAAATTTCAGCATTTAATCACCCTTAAAGCTGCCTATAAACATTGCCAAATAATCAAAGAAATAAGGACCCACACTGTGAGTCCTTATGCATTATGCGTCTTTTTTGTGCGCTTCTTTAATTTTGTTGAAGATGCTTTCTGTAATATAGGCACCTGCTTCTGGGTTTCCTGTTCCGTTGATGATTACATCATGAAGTCCTAGGTTGCCATCGAGTGGTTGCATGAGCCCTTGCCACTCTTCTCCAAATTTTTGGCGGAATCGTAGCCAGTCTGTGAAGAACATCAAGGCTTGTTCCTTATCTCTTCCTTCGACCATCGCTAAATCAAACGTCATGCCTTCTTTGAAACTTGTCACGCCGTTTTCGTTAGCTTGTGGAATTTCACCATGAGTACGCATTGGCACGATGAAAGTAGACTTCAATAATTCTTGTCCGAAGAAATAGAAGTACATTTCATGTAGGAATTCTTTTTCAGGAGTATCTGGTTTTCCTAATTGACCTAGAAGAAGCATCCAGCGAACCAATCCTGGGTTTTCTACAGGGATGTCGACATCACGCATGCCTTCGTAGTTTGGAAACTCAATCAATCCTTCTGCCGCAATCGCAGTATATTCAGAAAGGATGCGAACGCCTTGCGCGCCGTCGAGTAATACAACTTCTCTAATGAAGTTTCGAATACCTTCTTTATCTTCTCCATTGTCGATATAGCGAAGTTCTAAGTCTTCCGTATCTTCATTTTGTTCTTTCAAGTTTTCTTTAAACGCCTTCGTTACGAAATGAACCATTGGCGGTGAAGTGACATAGTTATCGCTATCGGTTGTCGTTGTTTTCGCAAATAAGTACGGCTCGCCCGTTTTCTTAGAGTAAACTGCGTAAATGCCATCTAAAAGGAATAATTTGTCGCGAACCATCATTACAAGTGTACGAATCTTGTTGAAGTTTTCTTCACGTGTTTCATCCGTATCGTTTTCCGCATTCGCGTTGCAATACCATAAAAGAAGTCGCCAAATTTCGGCCACGTCAGATACTGTTAAATGCGCGCGGTCCATATCCGTAAGCACGCCACCTTCAACCCCGATAAAGCGTTCGCCTAATGCGTTGATATATGCAGAATAGAGTTGTTTTTCAGTAACGCCTTCAGAGTGAAGCACTGTTCCGACATATGGGAAAAATTGTGTCGCATTCTCCACCCATAAAACGGCTTTTTTATTCGATGCTTCCATCACACGATCTTCACCGACTTGAATTCCGTAAACCGCTGTTCTAAACGGTTCATCGTCGTCGCTACCTAATTTTGTAAGGATGACTTCATCCCCAACTTTCACCGTTCCGTTGACTTGTCCGGCAACGACCATATCTGGTGAGTCTTTTGACACAGAGTATACATATTCAATCCCCACAGTAAACACACGTGGTTCTTCAGTTTCTTTTTTTTCTTCCACTTTTTTTGGAGCAGGCTCAACGGCTGCTTGCTCTTCCTTTTTTTCTTCTGGTTGAACCGGTTTTTCTTCTACTTTCGGTTCTTCTTTTTTACGAGAAAATAAATCTTTAAATCCCATGGTAAATCCTCCTGGTGTTTAGTAGTTCTATTATAGCATACTTTTACTGTTTGTTTTCACCCTTTTTCACGATGGCCACAACATAGTGCACCGTTACTTTTGAGAGCGGATGAGAGGTGCTATAGGCCTTATCTTCGGCACTTGCTCCCCAGTATAAAGGCGTCATTTCGAGTAAATGGCGATAGGTTTCTTCGGTTAAATCCACCGTGTAGCATACCTCTTCAAACGTGACTTGAGGGCATTCGGACTGCACGCGTTCTAGAATGTCCGCATTCGAATACGTTTGTTTTTCCGGATTCGAACGGTAGAGCTGTTGGCGTAATTCCGCTAAATAATCGTTGCCAGGAATGACTTTCACGAGCGTCCCTCCTGGAGCCAATACGCGCATAAACTCTTGATAGTTCGACGGCGTTAAAATATTTAAAAGCGTCCCACAAGATTCATCCGCAAATGGCAAGTTCGCCAAGTCTCCTAAGAAGAATAGCGCCTGGTTTCCAAAATGAACCGACGCTTGATGAATGCCTTCTTTTGCGATATCCATCCCGCATAAAGGTGCCTTCACGCGCTTAGAGAGCCACGATAAATGACTGCCTTCTCCACATCCGATATCGACAATAAACTTCTCTTCGTCTGCCGAAAGATGCAGCAAAATTGCCTCTAATAAAGGCTCAAAGAACCCACTCTGCGCCAGTTCATAGCGATGATGGAAAAGTGTTGCATCATAATCCGTATTCGCATTTTGCTTCATCAGATGCAAGGTGCCTTTTTTCGAGATATTAAACCTGTGCCCCTTTTCGCAGACGACGCTATGATTCTCGGCAGAAACCATCGCATCATGGCAATACGGGCAACGAAAGGCCTGTAAGTGTTGGTTGATAAATTGCTCGGCCCAATCAATTTTCTTAATGGCCGCATTTGGTACTTCCTGTTTTGTCATTCGATACACTCTTTCTCGTTTTCTCTGTTTCAGTATAGCACATTCACAACCAAATGCTGGAAACAGTCTATTTTGAGAATTTTTAAGAGAGTGCTACAATGAATTTACTTGAAGAAAATGGAAAAGGTGAAGGAGAAGAATTATGACACAAAAAATTCCAGTTACAATCGTCAGCGGCTTCCTTGGCGCTGGGAAAACGACTTTAATCAACAAAGTTTTAAAAGAAAAACACGGCGAACATATCGCTGTTGTCATTAACGAATTCGGCGAAATCGGTGTAGACCATCAATTCGTGCTCGACGTTGAAGAAGAAATCTATCAAATGGATAACGGCTGCCTCTGCTGCACGCTTCGTACAGACATTGCCGATATGTTGAAATCCATTTTAATGGTCAAAGAACAAAACGGCATTCGCGTGGACCGCGTGTTATTCGAAACAACAGGTCTTGCGGATCCAGCTCCAATCGCACAAACATTTATTAACGTGCCATTCTTAAACGAGCACTTTATCTTAGACGCAGTATTAACGGTAGTGGATTCTAAAAACTTCCTATACCAAACAGCGCATCAACCTGAACCAGCAAAACAAGTTGGATTCGCGGATAAAATTTTCATGTCAAAACATAGCTTAGTAGACGAAACGATTTACGCGAAAGTGATTAACGAAGTTCGTAGCATCAATGCCTTTGCGGAAATCCAAGACCTTGACGCACGTCCTGTTCATATGAGCGATATGTTCGGCCTTGAATTGTTCTACGCATCTGAAAAGAAAATCTTAGAAATGCAAGAACACGCCGAAGAAGAATATTGCGAAGAATGTGGCCATACACATGCGCACGGTGACCACGATCACGAACATCACCATCATGACCATGACCACGATCACGAGCATCACCATCATGACCACGACCATGATCACCACGATCACGACCATGAGCATGAACATGACCATGACCACGATCACGATCACGAACATCATCATCACCACAGTCATAGCCACCATAGCGGTATTAACTCATTCGTTATCGAGACTGACAAACCTTTAGTTCTCGCAAACATTAACGAATGGTTGAACGAGCTTGTTTATATTTACGGGCCAGAATTATACCGTTACAAAGGAATCTTGAACGTGGAAGGATTAGATTACCAAATCATCTTCCAAGGGGTTCAAATGAGCTTTGATATCTCAAGAGGTCGCGATTGGAATGATACAAAACGCGGCTCAACATTGGTCTTCATCGGAAAGAACCTTCCAGAAAACCAATTACGTGAAAGCTTTATTGCTTGTACTGAAAAATAAATCAAACGAAAAGGTCGTCCTATTAGGACGACCTTCTTCATTTACTGGTTTATTTTCCAAGTTCTTTTAATAGTTCTTGGTGTTTTTGGCGCCAATCTGCCTTCTCTTCTTCGGTAATTTCACGAAGGACGCGGCATGGATTCCCAACCGCAATCACATTACTTGGAATATCTTTTGTCACCACAGATCCAGACCCGATGACTGTATTATCGCCAATCGTCACTCCTGGATTCACCGTCACATTTGCCCCGAGCCATACGCTGTTGCCAATCGTAATAGGCATTCCAAATTCTGGACCCGCATTACGCGTTTCGGCATCGGTTGGATGTCCTGGCGTCACAAGCGACACGTGCGGACCGAACATGCAGTTGTCCCCAATCGTAATCGGCGCTACGTCTAGTAATGTACAGTCAAAATTCGCATAGAAGCCTTCGCCAATCGTTGTATGAACTCCGTAGTCCACATAGACGGGTTGCTCCATGTAAATCTTCTCGCCTGTTTTCCCGAATAACTGTTTCAACAACGCACGTCTTCCCTCGAAATCATCGAAGTCCAAACGATTGTATTGTTGCGCTAGTTTTTTCCCTTTAATTGATAAGTCTCTTAGCCCTTCTGTGAGAGACGGAATATATAAGTCTCCAGTGAGCATACGTTCTTTCATGGTTTTCATTCTGTTTCCTCCACTTCCACATACGCCTTTGCTTGAACGATGCGCTTTTCGAGTTCCATCAGGTCGATAAAGCGTGCTTGGCGCGCGAATTCTTTGTCTCCAACCATCAAGAGAATGGCGGGCACGGTTAATACTTCATAGCGGCTAGCCACTTCTGGATGAAGAGTGGCGTCGATTTCTTCTACGGTAATGCCGTAGTCTCCTGCGATTTCCATGACTTGCGGACGAATCACATGGCACACGCCGCATGTCGGAGTCGAAATATAGATGATTTTTACGGTTTCCATTTTCTCACCTCACTCCTATCATACCCGATAGCCCAAGAAATCTTGCAAACTTTGCTCATAAGCCCTTTTTTAGTAGAAAACACTTAACAAACCGCGTCTTGATTGTGTATAATGGAAGAGTTAAGTCCAGATGAAAATCAGAAAGTGAGTGAAACAATGGGACGTAAATGGGCAAATATTGTCGAAAAGAAAACAAAATTAGATGCTAACAATAGTAAAATCTACGCTAAATTCGGGATTGAAATCTATGTAGCTGCAAAACAAGGGGAACCAGATCCTCATTCAAACCAAAAATTAAAATTCGTTATTGACCGTGCTAAAACTTATAATGTACCACGTCATATCATCGAACGTGCGATTGAAAAAGCTAAAGGTGGCGGCGATGGCGACTACCAAGAACTCCGTTACGAAGGTTTCGGACCAAACGGCTCTATGATTATCGTAGACGCCTTAACAAATAACGTAAACCGTACAGCAGCTGACGTACGTGCCGCTTACAGCAAAAACGGCGGTAACATGGGTGCACCAGGTTCTGTAACTTACTTATTTGACCATACAGCAATCTTCGGTATCGCAAACAAAGATGCTGACGAATTATTAGAACAATTAATGGAAGCAGACGTTGACGTTCGTGACGTTGTTCAAGAAGACGACCAAGCGATTGTTTACGCTGAACCAAACGACTTCCACACTGTTCGTAAAGCATTAGAAGATTTAGGAATCACTGAATTCACAGTGAGCGAAATCGAAATGATTCCTCAATCAGAAGTAACACTTGAAGGCGACGACTTACGTTTATTCGAACGCATGATTAACGCTCTAGAAGACAACGAAGACGTTCAAAAAGTGTACCACAACGTAAACTTAGAAGACTAATAATAGAAAAAGCAAAATGTAACATATAAAGTTACATTTTGCTTTTTTGTTTCCTTTCAACCTGAGAACACATTTCCCATCAGCTTCTTATCTCGCGAGGCGCCTCACCCAGAAAGCTACTTATTAACTGTTAAGCAAAAAAGGACAAAACCACGAAGAACACTTTGGATGCAATAGTCATCATTGTAGGGAATCATAACCGATGTGAATTACTGCCGCTGGGAAATTCATTTCCTAGCGGCAGTTTGAAGCTCGGTAGCCAAGAGACTACAGGCTCTTGGCGGTATCCTTATAATGATAACTATTGAAACATCCAAAGATGTTCAAAGTAGGTTTTGTCCTATTTATTTTGCACATACTGCTCAAGTCGGTAGCTTCCTGCAGTGAGGTAGACCCCTGCCATCGCAAGTATAACCCAAACTGCTGGGAAGATGGTTTGAAGGTCAATCGCCTTGTACAACCAGTAAACTGGGCTGATATAAGCTACGATATGGAGCCAACTTCCTCCAAAATCCCCAAACGCTGCTGGCATTCCAAGTCCCGCCATAATCATTACAAACAGAATTCCAAATGTCGTTGCATGTCCTGGCATCTTGAAAATTCTAAAGAAGAATAAATTCAGGCAGAGACTGTAAATAATCGTCGCGGCTAATAGTCCCGTAAACACTCCCCAGTTCATTTCTGGAACGAGGCCTGTAAAGAACATCGCTGCCATCATAATCATGTTAACGATAAACATAAAGATAAAATATGCTAATAAGAACGAAAGTGTGATTTCTAAATTAGATCGTGGAGAGACGACTGAGCGTTTCAACACATGACTCTTCTTGAAATTAATCCAGTCCGAAGCAATCACTGACGCATTCATGATGACATAAAGGAGAGAGATGAGCATGACTACTCCACTCGCAACACTCGTCTTCGTTTCATTGATAGTTACGACCATTTCATTGTCAGTCTCTGGTAAGGTCTCTTCTTTGGTCAACACGCCTGCTTGTTGCAGTTTCGCGTTTAGCATGACTTCTTTTAACACCTTCGTCAACTGTGCATCAAGAAGAAAGTCTCTCGTGCCGCGCTGCGTATTCCAGATGCGAATCGTTGGCACTTGTCCTTCTTTCGCCTTTTGTAAATAGTTGGCAGGCACTTCGTAAATAACGGTCATTTCTCCTTTTTTCAAAGCCTCTTTGGCGCTATCTAAATCGAAGTACACATTCTCTTCTCGGATATACGGCGCAATCAATTCTTGGTACTCCTCATTTCCCTCGTTGAATACAAAGGCAACGGTTTTTGCGACCGTACTTGGTGTTTTCGTATCCACCCTTCCTTGCGTGGTAAGCATAATTCCATTGATAAGGACCGGCATTCCAATCATCATAAAGAGAATCAGTGGCATTTTCAATAATCGTTTCAAATGAAAGATTGTCATTTTTACAAGATTCATTGACGCGCCTCCTTTCTCTTCAATGACCAGCTAAAGGCTACCCCTAACACTAAAATAATCGGTGCGGCAACCATAGCCATCCCTTTCATCGACACTCCATTCATCACATCGACAAATGGGGTGTAAATAAATTGTCGAAACGGATTTCCGCTGAGGAAACTAAAGGTTGAACTAATACGATCTAGCGGGATGACACCCGATAAGAACAAGTAAACCAAGTTAATTCCAGTTGAGAAGGCTGGCATGTTCTTCTCCGTCACAAAATTACCGAGTAAGTTTCCAAGAACATTGAAGACTAAACTATAGAAAACGATGAGGACAAAGATGCTACCGATGTTTCCTCCAAAAGTTGCTGGATCGAGGATTTTCCATAGGCCGATATATACGAATGCCAATAGCGTCGTCATAATCATATTTACGGCCAAATCAAGTCTGTCTCGTTCACTAATACTAAATGGCAATACGTTCAAGCGTTTGCGAAGGCCACTAAGTTCTCGTTGTACCCCAAACCGCATCGCAGTTTCAAGGAACATGATGAATAGAAATCCAAGTCCCGTAATCGCGTAGTGTTGGTGCGCAGTTACTTGGGACTCAGCTTCTACTTGGTCCGTCTCGAAGGCCCCCGCTGCAATTTCCTGTTGTAAGGATACAAGCATCCCTGCTGCTTGTTCAGGCGTGATGGTTGCACTTTTACTTTCAGCTACAGCATTCATCACGGAACTTGCTTCTAATAATTGCGAAGTCACTGTTTTTAAGAGCGATTCATACACCGCAAGTGACGTACTCGATGTTCGCCCTGATTTCTCGATGGTAATCGGAGTTGCTTGCGAACGCGTTTGAATCGATTCTGTAAAATCAGCTGGAATCGTCGCAATGATTTTCGCATTTTCTCTAACAGTAGTCAGCGCAATTTGTTTTTCCTCCGTAAGCTTCTCAAACAATGCAACAACCTGTTCTCCAAAAGCTCCTTTGTCTTGATTATCGATATAAATCTTCGTTTCAATCGTTAAATCAGACGGATTGAAGGCACTCTTTGTGGTAAACGCCAAAAATAGCGTTAATAGAAATGGCATTAAGACCATGAGTAACAGCGCCGGAAAAGACTTCAGAGCGGATATTAAATTGGCTTTAATATAACGAATGTATCTCATAAGTCCTCCTTAATCACGAAGCGTCTTTCCTGTTAATTGTAAGAACGCCTCTTCTAATGTCGTTTCTTTTACGTTGACGGATTTAATCACGAGTTGTGCCTGTTCGACTTGCTCAATCAATTTCATCATCGAGAAAATCGTTTGGTCAATCGTGAGGGCTATTTCTTGTCCGTCCACTGTTACAAATTGAATGCCGTTTTCGCTATTCTTCAACACTTCATCGAATCCAGCAGGCACGCGGTCCAATGTGAGCGCCACAGTTTGTGTATGGCCCACGAGTTTTTTCACTTCTTCTTTCGTGCCATACGCCACTTCTTCTCCTAAATCGAGAATGAAGACACGCTTACAGAGGGCTTCGATTTCCTCCATATAGTGCGACGTGTAAAGAATTGTCGTGCCTTGTTCGGCAAGAGACTGAATATAGTCGAAGATATGTTGACGCGACTGCGCATCAACCCCAACAGTTGGTTCATCTAAAATCAAAATCGAAGGATTATGCAACATCGCAACGGCAATATTCAAGCGACGTTTCATCCCACCGGAGTAGTTTTTCACTTTCTCTTTCTTCTTGTCGGTTAGACCGGCCACTTCCAGTAATTTCTCGATTTGACTCTTCAACTCTGCCCCTGCTAACCCGTAAAGTCCACCGAAGTATTCTAAGTTGTCGACTGCATTCAATTCCTCAAGAAGCGCGATATCTTGTGGCACTAAGCCTAAGTGTTTTCGAATTTCTACTTTATCGGTTTTAATCGACTTTCCATTAATGAAAATGTCGCCGCTATCCATCGATTGAATCCCTGTCAGAATATCAATCAATGTACTTTTCCCGGCCCCGTTTGGACCAAGCAAGCCGAATAGTTCCCCTTCCATAATTTCAAAGGAAACATTTTGTAGGACTTTTTGTCGTCCGTAAGATTTGGTTACGTCTTTAATTTCAATCATATGTACACCTCTTTATCGAATAAATGAAAGGAACGCTATTAATAAACAAAGAACAATCGCGACGATTTTTTCCTGTTTTAAATCTTTAGGGGTCTTCTTGGATTCGTTCATTTGTTTATCCTCCTACTTGTTTGTACCCTTATCATAGCAAACACCCATCGAAGTCTATAGTCCAAAACGTCATCACGTATCGTGACTAAAGTCATGTTTTCTATAAAAAATACTCCGACTCTTTCAGATTCTATACTCCATGGTGGTTTGTCTGAAAGAATCGGAGCAGTCTTGATTATTGTTTGAGTTTGTTTTCGTACGCGAAAATCACGAGCTGCGTGCGGTCACGCAATTCTAATTTCGATAGAATCGTACTAATATTATTTTTTACGGTTCCTTCTGATAGGAATAGGGTTTGTGCGATTTCCTTATTGCTTAAGCCTTGCGCCACTTGTTGGATGAGCTCCACCTCACGCGGTGTGAGCCCCCATTTTTCCGCATCAAAGGTAGCAGGCTTCTCAACAGTCGTATTCGTCAGTAATGCCTCTGAAATCACCGTATCCATCACGACTTTTCCAGACAGAGCGACTTTAATTCCGTCAAGAATCGCCTCCGGACTACTGTCTTTTAATAAATACCCCGAAGCACCATTTTGCACGGCTTCGACGATATATTCTGTATCTTGGAAGGTTGTCACAATCAGCACCTTCACCTCTGGAAAGGCCTCTTTAATCAGCTTGGTCCCTTCAATCCCGTTACTCTCAGGCATGCGAATATCCATCAAGACCACATCTGGTTGGTGCTCCTTGCAGGCTTCAAAGGCCGCGCGTCCACTCTCTGCTAAGGCGAGGACTTCGACATTACCGCTCGCCTCAAGCATGATTTTTAAACCGGTACGAATCAACATTTCATCGTCGGCAATAATAAGTTTGATTGGGTTTGTCATGGTTCTCCTCGTTTCTATTGTTTTTCTGTATTCGGTAGGATCATTTGCACGGTCACGCCAGGATTTGACGCCTCAAGTGTCACAGATCCGCCTTCTCCTCGAAGTCGTTCTTGGAGTGATTTGAGCCCGCCTTTTGGAGCTAAATCGACCGCTCCTGTTCCGTTATCTTTAATCGTTACGACTAATTGCGATGGATTATACATCAGTAGCACAGTAATGCGTGTGGCTTGTCCGTGTCGCATCGCGTTTGCAATCGCCTCTTGGACCCCACGGAAGATGCTGAGTTCTGCCTCACTTGTAAGCGTGAAGGTCGGCTCATTTTTTCTAAACTGAATATCGATGCCGCTGTTGACTTGTACCTCGTGGAAAAATTCTTCCAGCGCAATATCCAGCTGCTTCTTATCCATTTGTTCCGGCTTCAAGTCATGAACAATCTTACGCACTTCTTGCAATCCCTCAACCGCAAAATCACGAAGCCCTTCGCTCATTTCTTGAATCGGTGAATTTTGTTGTTTGGCCAGTTGCGAAATCGCCCCTAGCTGAATAATAATCGTGGACAGACTGTGTCCCACCGAATCGTGAATCTCACGAGAAATTCGGTTTCGCTCTTGCAGCGTGAAGATTTCCTTCATTGTCCCCATTTTATATTGGGCTTGTTGCAAGTCGTAGCGCTGTTCGCTGAGTTTTTGTTCGGCTTTTTCCAACTCTTCTTGCAGCGCTCTTCGCTCTTCCAAAATATGATTTCCATACGAGAAGAATAAAAGGAAGAACACGGTCATGACCACTTGAATGCTATCGCCTTTTTGAATGGCTGGAACGATAACAACCGCCCCTAATATCAACTGTAGAATCAATGCATTTCTAAAGGAGAATCGTAGACTCACTTCAAAACAGAGAAGAAGAATCAGTCCTGTAAAAATGGTATGGAAATACAAACAGAGGAGGACGACCGCGATGCCTTCAATCAGAATATACCACTGATATTTCAATGAATAATAGCCAACTTGCACAAGCGCGATAAATCCAAAGAAGAAGGCGATGTCTCCTGCGTTCATATTCGGCAGTTGCGACCATTCAAAAAGCGCAAAAAGGATGAAACCATACCGAATAATGAATCGTACCCATTGATCGATTTTCATGATTTCACCCCTTTGTCATTACTGATTTAATAAAAATAAAAACGCGATAAAATTATTGAGAAAATGCATCGAGATAGATGCAAAAACATTGTCGTTATAATAACGATACATCCCAACAATCGGAATCGTTAATGGAACGTACATCAACGCCGCTGTCCAGTCAATCAAACCTGCAGCATCTTTTGAAAGTGCGTGAAGTAGCACGAATAGAAACGCTGAAATAAACGTTAATACGTGAACGTTGAGCGATTTCTTAAATGACCCGATAATCGCTTCACGAAACACCAATTCTTCTAGGATTGGCGCCACAACGCATAGTAGAACAAACATCAAGACGGCGTCATTTGCGCTCATCATTTTCTCGATTTGTTCTTGGTTATCCGACGTCACATCTCCAATAAACTGAGCGACCGCAATTGCTAATCCGATACGAAGTGCGTATCCAATCGCCAAGTCTCGAATAAACGGACGCTTGATGAAGTTTTTGAACCCTTCCACAAGCTTCTCGCGGAACAATACGACCCCAATCACTGTTGAAACCAGTTGAAGGATCAGGTAGGCATTTGTATCAATACTTGGTCCCGAAGACGTATAACGAATAAAGAACGCCGGGAAAACCATCAAGTTTAAAAAGTAAACAACCCATAATAGAACCGCATTTTTCTTCATAGAACACCTCTAGTCATCCGTGAAACGGACTGGTTTTGTATTTTTAATGCTATAGATTTTTTCGATTTTGCCATCATGCCATACGATACCGTGAAGCGCGCCGCCAAAAACAGCTCCGCCATCGATACCGATTTTGCCATCATGTTGCCATAATTTCATAAAGTCGCCATCTTCGTTTAAGCCACGTAATGGTGTGTGACCGAAGATAATCGTTTTGCCAGTGTTGTTAACCCCTTTATGGAACGGTTCGCGAATCCAATAGAAGTCTTTTGGCTCAGTATCATGCCAGTCGTCTAAGCGTAAATCCACCCCAGCATGCGCTAAGAGCAAGTCGCCTTCATCGATAAAGAGAGGACGTTCTCTTAGAAACGCGATGAGTTCTGGATATTGTGCTTTAATCGCTTCGGCATCTTCCACAGGATTGACCGGAGTACCTTGTGGGCGACCTAGTAAGTCGTTAATCGTTGTATCCCCATTGTTTCTGAAGTAGTGTGGAAAACGTCCTTCAGGATCGTCGATAAATGCCAGGAACATCACTTCATGATTTCCCATCAAATACCATGCGTTTTTCTCTTTCGCATATTTCATCCCTGTTAGGACACTACGTTTATTGTCTGGTCCACGGTCAATCAAATCTCCCATGAAGACAAGTTGCTGAGTTTCTTCGTCCCAGTTTTGAAGCATTTCTTCCATCATGTCTGCTTCGCCGTGAATATCACCAATAATAAAATACGTTTTTTTCATTTTCTACACCTCAATTGCTCTGTTACTGTCTATTATAGCAAACTTTCGCGTCAATATGAAAGTGGATTTGACTCATGAAAAAATTTACAAAAAAAGAAGCCTTACTTTCGTAAGACTTCTTCGTCATTTAAGATTATTGGTTTTCTTTTTTACGAGTGAATAATAACGCTGCCGCTACAACCACAAGTACGCCACCAATGATAACAGTGAATCCTTTTGCTGTACCTGTATTTGGTAATTCAGGACGTTTTGGTTCTTCTGTTGTTGGAACTGCTGGAGTTTCTGTTGTTGAACCTTCAGTTGTAGTTCCTTCTGTAGTTGTTGAAGCTGTTGTTGTTGAAGCAGTAGTTGTTGTTGCTTCTGTTGTTGTTGAAGCAGTAGTTGTTGTTGCTTCTGTTGTCGTTGAAGCAGTAGTTGTTGTTGCTTCTGTTGTCGTTGAAGCTGTTGTTGTTGTTGCTTCTGTTGTTGTTGAAGCAGTAGTTGTTGTTGCTTCTGTTGTCGTTGAAGCTGTAGTTGTTGTTGCTTCTGTTGTTGTAGTACTTTCAGTAGTTGATTCAGTCGTAGTTGTTGAAGTTGTGCTTTCTGTAGTACTTTCAGTTGTGCTTTCAGTTGTTGTTGTCGTAGTAGTTGTAGTAGTAGTTTCAGGCATTTCACCATCAGCTGTACCAGAACCAGACAATAATGTGTAAGTTACATCTGTTGATTGTTCACTATCTAAACCTTCAGCTGTGATTGAGATTTTGTTTTGTGGGTTCTTTGTAGGATCCACTAAGTTTACGATATAGTCAACGTAAATAATTTTATCTGTTGTATCGATTTTTACTTTAATACCTGTATCAGTGATTTCATAGTCACTTTCAGAAAGGAATCCAGCTGAAACCCATGGATTTTCTGAATCTACTAATTCAACACGTAATGAACCAGGTACGTATGTTTGGTTTGAATCCCAAACATCTTTAATTTCAACATTACTTAATGTTTTTCTAGCGGCGTTTAAACGTGCCCACCAGTGAACTTGTTCAGCGTTCTCTGTTGGTTGAAGCCCCCACTTAGTAACCATTTCTCCTGGAGTAGGTCCTTCAAGTGGATCGATTTTTTGTGATACGACAGTACCGTTAAAATCAAGTTCTTGAGTCGTATCTGCTAAACGATTGTCTGGTTCCCACTTAACATCAACAGTTAATTCGATGTTTTTGTTTAACTTGTGGTCTTTGAAGTATGGACCAAATGTTACTGTGACATTGCCATTTTCTGGTGACACTTCAGCATATGCTACTGTTTCTCCCGCTTTATTATAAATTGGGAAGCTGTAAGAAGATTGAATTTTCACAGGTGAATTTACTTTGAATGTCATTGTGTCATTCATATTGATATCAATATTATCAGGAATATCTACTTTAAATGTAATTCCCCAACGAGCATATAAATCGGCTGCATCTCCCGAAATTTGAACAGTTGGATTCTTCACTTCAATCGCTGTTCCATTTTTTGTTACTTCTGCCGCACTTGCTTGTTTTGGAGCAAAGAATACTGCTAAAGCAAATAGAGCGGATAGTAATAAGAATACTTTATTTTTCATAAAAATCCTCCTAGTTTCTTGATTTAAATTCTATTCTTTCATACTCAATCATTTTTTATCCTAAAATCAACACTATTTTTTCGAAAAAGCGATTTCGATTTGAAAGAACTTTGAATATAAATAAACTAATAGTTATTCTAAACTACTATTTCTCTAACTGCAATTCAAAAGCCCCTAAATCATGTGTTTTTAATGATTTTTTTCTATTAAAATGAAAAATAAAAAAGCTAGAAATATCGGAAATATTTCTAGCTTGCTCAATTATTATAAAATTCATTTAAAGCTACTTGCCGGGATTGAACCGGCGACCTCCACCTTACCAAGGTGACGCTCTACCGACTGAGCTAAAGCAGCGTTTTTTGGGTAAAAAAAAAGAACTCCGCCAGTAGGACTCGAACCTACGACATCATGATTAACAGTCATGCGCTACTACCAACTGAGCTATGGCGGAAAAATATTAAAGCGTGGCAACGTCCTACCCTCGCAGGGAGAAACCCCCAACTACTATCGGCGCTAAGAAGCTTAACTTCTGTGTTCGAGATGGGAACAGGTGTATCCTTCTTGCCATCGTCACCACACTTTATTTCTG
>ERZ1699244.236-NODE-236-length-24256-cov-4.140744_pt1 | contig 24256 bp, 19 predicted proteins | sample MGYA00581534_ERZ1699244 | MGnify/ENA primary metagenome ERZ1699244 (study PRJEB42319, sample SAMD00040331) | human oral metagenome | material: saliva | host: Homo sapiens | study: EMG produced TPA metagenomics assembly of PRJDB4115 data set (Metgenomic analysis of...
AGCGTTCGTCCTGAGCCAGGATCAAACTCTCATGAAAAATTTGAATTTTCATGAGCTTTGAAAAGCTCATTTTAATTACTGACTTATTGTATCTCTTTAAGAGATAAGAAATTGTTGTTTCTTCATCACTAAGATGAAGTCCCTACACATTTGGTTCGTCTTCTTTGTTCAGTTTTCAAAGGTCAATCGTTGTTTTGCAACAACTTCTATATCCTATCATAGGACATTTTTACTGTCAACAGATTTCATGTAACTTTTTCAAAGTTTTTTTGAAACTGTTTTATAAGCGAACGTTCGCTCAACAGTGATATTAATTTATCACAACCAAAGAAGGTTTGCAACTGAAAAGATGTAGAATTCAAAAAAAAATAATACAGTTCACAGAATCTGCAAACTGTATCTTTTTAGCCCGTTATTTTAGCAGAGCTTCTAGCTTATTTTGATTGATTTTTGGATAACGATTCATGATTCGATGAATTGTCTCAAGAATTTTTGCTTGATATCCAACTAAGTCGTTTTCTATTTGAAGAACGAGTAGCGGTTCATGTAAGCTCATGCGTAGTAACAACCATCCATCTCCGTATCCACCTTTAAAATCGATACGAACTCCCTCTTCGTTTTCCGGATTCACAACCCAGTCTTGTGGGATCCATTGTGGAAATTCTTTAATCACTTCATTGCCATATGCTTTGAAATCGTCTGTTTCAATCTTAAAGCGAACTTCAACGACTTCTTTTGGTTGTACTAATTTCTGGATTAAATGATCTAATGTTTCTCCTCGTTCAATTAATCTTGGAAGAAGCATTAAAATCTTCGCAACCACATATGCCCCATCGTCAAGGAAGTAATTTTCTTTAAACGCTGCATGACCACTTGTCTCAATAGCTAATTGACAATCCGTTCCAGCTTCGTTTAACTCGATCGCTTTATTGATGACATTACGATATCCAGAAATATAACGATATTGATGCCCACCTAGTTCTGTAATAAACCTCTTCAAGTGTTCAGTTGTTGGCGAGTTCGTCATAATCGTTGTTCCTGGATGCTCACTAATTGCAATCACGCTAAGAACAGCAATCAAATTATTTCTATTCAGTAACTCCCCGTCACCTGTTACGACAGCAGCTCTATCAACATCAGTGTCAAAGATTACACCATAATCCGCACCGACCGCAAGAACTTGATTCTTAATACTTTCCATCGCTTCTTTATTGTCTGGATTCGGAATATGATTTGGGAATGTTCCATCAGGATCTAGGAACTGTGAACCTTGAGTGTTAGCGCCTAATACTTCAAGAACTTTTTCAGCGTAAAAACCACCAGCACCGTTTCCAGCGTCTACAATAATATGAAGACCTTCGAGCGGTTTTTCTTTCTCGCTTCCACTACCTTTGCGAATCAAGTCTATCAAGTGATTGCTGTATCGTTCAAAAATACTTTTTACTTCTATAGTAGAAACAGGTTCTTGTGGGAGTTCTTCTTTTTCGTCTACTAAAGCAATGATGTCACGAATATCACTCGATTCTAATCCGCCTTCACGCGTGAAGAATTTCAACCCATTATAGTAGAAAGGTAAATGACTGGCTGTGAACATCACGGTTGCGTCGCAGTTAAACTCTTCAAACTGCGTTGCCATAAACATACTTGGAGTTGTTGCCATTTCAAAATCAATTACACGAACGCCAAAAGCCGATAACACCTGAATAAATTCTCTTGTTAAGTCCGGACCACTAATGCGGCTATCACGACCAATCCCAACAACTAATTCCGTTACCGTTTTAAATGGATAACGCTTCTGTAGCCATTTCACAAAAGCACTCGCAATCAAACGACTCTCTTCTACCGTTAGCGTCGCATCAAATTCTTCTGTCGCTATAGCAATGCCTCGAATATCTGAACTTAATTGTAACTCATTGATTTTTGACATGGGAATCCCTCCTTAGTTCTAGCTCTATTTTACCAAATGCTTCTGTACAATCATAGAAGATTTTTTAATTTTTCCGCAAAACAAAAAAGCAAGCAGCCTTAGCTACTTGCTCTTTCAACTCAGCTATCATGAGTTATGATTTACGATAGGTTAATTGAATATATCTTTCATACCATAAATCGACATATTCAGGCGAGAACGGCCCTTTTTTGTTATTGATCCAATCCACAAGAATCTCAACGTTTGCCTTTAAGATTTGATCAATCTCTTTTGAATAGTGCATTTGACGGCGATGCAATTCATATTCATCGACATCTAGCAATCTCTTTTCGCCATCTGGGAAAATCTTAATATCTAAGTCGTAATCAATATACTTCAACGCTTCTGCATCTAATACATAAGGCGAAGCCAAATTACAATAGTAAGAAATTCCTTTTTGACGAATCATCGTTACGACATTGAACCAATAATGTTTATGGTAATACAATAACGCTGGCTCTCTCGTCAACCATCTTCTACCGTCGGACTCAGTCACAAGAGTATGATCGTTACAAGCGATAATTGCTTGGTCGCTTGTCTTCAAAATCATGCTGTCGCGCCAAGTGCGATGAAGACTACCATCATGTTTATAACTCTTGACAGTGATGAATTCTCCTTCTCTGGGATTCTGCACCACTATATCCAACTTTCTATATCTATTTAAGAGTAAACTCTTAGTTATTTCAAATCATTAGTAGTATAGCATATTTCTACCATTCTGTGAACAAAAATCAGATTAGCTGTGATTCTCCTTATAAAAGCTCTTGAGAAGCGAGTAACTCACACATCTTTCCTTGCACTCTAGACTGTGGCAGTTGTGCCATTTCTTCTTTTGTGACCCATTGTAGCGTACGCGTTGCATGCTGCTCTAGCGCTCCCGAAGCCGTTGCACATTGCAATTCAATATCCCAACGTTGGTGACTGAAAATATGTTTTACGGTTTTCGGTAAAATGCGAGTTGGTTGAAGCTTCATTTTATATAAACTCTCGAATTGAACTTCCAAAGGGATGTTCTGGTTAATTTCGTAAGTCGAATTTTCTTCGGCAACTCCTTCAAATAAATCAATCGATTCTCCCACCGTACTAAAATCACGAATTAATGGGAAATGCCAAAATCCACTTAGCAGGTCTGCTTGCGTATTCTTCTCTACCAAGAAGCGCCCCTTGTCATCCTGAATAATAAACGCGCGCCATTTCATCGGCGTTGGTTTTTTCTTTGGTTTCTTAATCGGATAAATATGCATCGTCCCATTTTGATACGCTGCACTAAATTCCTTCACTGGGCTTTCTTCCGGACGTGGATTGACTGGTGACTCAATATCTGAACCTAAATCCATCAGAGCCTGATTAAAATCTCCTGGACGTTCGGGATCAATTAAAATCTCTGCAATTTCTTGAAACGCCCAACGATTACTTGGGTTCCCAATATCTAAATTCACTTCAAACAATCGGCTAATCACACGCATCAAGTTGCCATCCACGGCAGGCTCTGGCAATCCAAAAGCGATACTCGCGATTGCTCCTGCAGTATATGGTCCGATTCCTTTTAATGAGAGAATCCCTTCATAGGTATTGGGAAATACACCACCGAACTCTTCCATCACTTGAATCGCTGCTTTTTGCATATTGCGAACACGTGAGTAGTAACCAAGACCTTCCCAGCATTTCAATAATACTTCTTCAGGAGCTTCTGCCAAATCTTTTACCGTTGGGAACGTCGCTAAGAAACGCTCGTAATATGGAATGACTGTATCCACTCTAGTTTGTTGGAGCATAATCTCGCTCACCCAAATAGCGTACGGATCACTTGTTCTTCTCCAAGGCAAGTCTCGTTTTTCTTTATCGTACCAATCGAGCAACGCCTTTCTGAAACGTTTAATTTTCTTTTCGTCCCACATTTTTACGCCAATATCGGCTAAATCCATTCTTCCTTCTCCATTTCAAACTGCGCAATGGCCTGTTCAATCACACTAGAAGTAAATCCTTTTTGATACAACTTCCCTTTGATTTGATACCAGAGCGCCGATTCATTCTCTTCATATTTTTTGGCGATGCGTCGGTAAATCGTTGCAATCTCCTTCACCGCTAATTCAGCTTCCATCTCGCTTTGCGCTTCAAACGATAGAAACGGAACAACCTCTTCTGCGATTTCCTTCGAATACCCTTTTTGCATCACAAACACTTTTACTTTTTGCTTAGCCACTTTTGGTGTGACGCGTTTTTGCCCTTTCAAATAGGACTGCGCAATTTGAATCGCATTTTCAAGTTGCTCTCTCAACGTATATCCTTCAAGTACTGTTTGAATGACTTTATCGCTAATGCCTTTCTTCTGTAAATCAAAGATAACAGACTTGGGTCCTTTAAACGTCACAAACTTTGCCTGATTGAGATAGCTTTCTGCATAAAAGGTATCATTAATAAAGTTCTGTTCATGTAATTTTCCAAGCACTTCATTAATAATATCTTCGTCAAATTCTAATTTTTCTAATTTTTCATAAACTTCCTTCGTAGAACGAAGCTTAAAGTTCAGAAAGTGTAGTGCCTTTTGATAGGCTTGTTGAATACAATCATCATGTTGGATTTCTTCGATTTGTTCTTTTGTCAGTTCTGTCCCTTTAAACAAGGCATACTTTACAACCGTTGCCTCGTCGACACCAAACGCAAAAGCATCATTCAAATAAATATTGTAGCGGCCTTTTTTCTTTTGAGCCTCAATTTTTGTAATGACCATATTCCCACACTCCAATCTACTTAGAATATTTTAGCAAAATACAAAGATGAATAAAAGCTTGACTGCCTACTTCTCATTAATACATACGAAAAAAAGGCTCAAACGAGGTGAACCTTTCTTCGTTTAAACTTATTAAATTAGTCTTTATCCATTCCCATTGCACGCATAATTGCTTTTGCAATTTCTACGATTGGAACGATTGAGAATGCTGCTCCAACTACGAACAACCATTGTTCAGCTGTAAGAATCGCCACATCAAATACAGTTGTTAATCCTGGAATCACCATTACGCTTAAAAGCATTACTGCTGATACTAGGATTGCGTAGTTGAACAACTTGTTCTTGAACGCGCCAACTGTGCCAAGTGATTTGTACACTGACTTCACGTTGAATGCGTGGAACAATTGGATTAAACCTAATGTTGCAAACGCCATTGTTTCACCAACTGGGTTCCCCCAATTAGCAATATGAGTTGCATACCAGAATACAAATAATGTAATTCCACCTTCGAAGAAACCTTGGTAGAAGATACTTGGTAACACACCGTTTGATAAGAAGTTCGAACTCTTACCGCGTGGTGGGTGATTCATGATATCCGCTTCAGCTTCTTCAAGACCTAAAGCAATCGCTGGGAATACGTCTGTTACTAAGTTGATCCATAAGATATGGATTGGTTCTAGAATTGACCAACCAGCCATTGTCGCAACGAACATTGTCATTACTTCACCGAAGTTTGCAGACAGTAAGTATTGAACAGCTTTTTGGATATTCGCGAATACTTTACGTCCTTCTTCAACGGCTACGACGATTGTTTCGAAGTTATCATCGGCAAGTACCATATCTGAAGCCCCTTTAGAAACCTCAGTACCTGTAATCCCCATACCAACACCGATATCAGCTTGTTTAAGTGAAGGAGCATCGTTAACTCCATCCCCTGTCATCGAAACAACTTTACCATTCTTTTGCCAAGCTTTTACGATACGAACTTTATGCTCTGGAGACACACGAGCGTATACAGAGTAAGTTTCAACAGTACGTTCTAATTCTTCATCAGAAATATCGTTTAATTCTCCACCAGTTAATACTCCGTCTTCTTGATCTGGACGAAGGATCCCTAAACGTTTTGCAATCGCTTGGGCTGTATCACGGTGGTCCCCAGTAATCATAATTGTACGGATACCAGCTGATTGAGCTACTTTAATCGCAGCCGCTGCTTCCTTACGTTCTGGGTCAATCATTCCTACTAAACCAGCAAAGATTAAATCATGTTCGATTGAATCTGTATCCACTGTTTCAGGAAGAGTATCAATCACTTTGTATGCCATCGCTAACACACGAAGCGCTTGAGTAGCCATCTCTTTGTTTAATTTCATCAATGTTGTGCGGTCATCTTCAGTAAACGCAGAAACCTCACCATGTTTTTCAATCTTAGTCACACGGTCTAATAACATATCTGGAGCACCTTTTGTTGCAACCAAGTATTTACCGTCTTCTAATTGATGAATCGTTGTCATTAATTTACGAGTTGAGTCAAATGGAACTTCCGCAATACGTGGAATGTTTACTAACTCTTCACGTACATCATAGTTTTTATCAAGACCGTATTGAACCATTGCAGTTTCAGTTGGGTCTCCTAATAATGAATTGTCTTGAGAAATCTTAGTATCGTTAGCTAAGTTCATTACACGAAGCGCGATGTTGTCTTTAGAAATTTCTTCTGACGCATCATGAATTTCGTTGTCATAGACCATTTTTTCAACAGTCATTTGGTTAAGTGTTAATGTACCTGTTTTATCTGAACAGATAATTTCAACACCACCTAATGTTTCAACGGCTGGCAATTTACGAACAATCGCGTTACGTTGTGCCATTTTTTGAGTTCCTAATGCAAGGATAATTGTAGAAATCGCTGGTAACCCTTCTGGAATTGCAGCAACGGCAATCGCAATCGCTGTTAATAACATATGAGTCCATTCATTTCCTCTAAGCATCCCTACCACGAAGATAATCACGGCAATTACTAAGATCATGATTGTTAGCCATTTACCAAGAGCATCTTGGTTTTCTTGAAGTGGTGTTTTACTTTCTTCAGTATTTGCTAACATATTAGCGATTTTACCAACTTCTGTATTCATACCAGTACTTGTAACCACACCAACAGCACGGCCGTAAGTTACGTTTGTACTTGAGAACGCCATATTTGTACGGTCTCCAATTCCCACTTCATCCCCTGAAGGAATCACTAAGTCTTTATCAACTGGAACAGATTCCCCTGTTAAAGCAGACTCTTCGATTTTCACTGTGTTTACTTCGAATAAACGCATATCCGCTGGCACGACATCCCCAGCTTCAAGGATAACAACGTCACCTACTACGATATCTTCCCCTTTAATATGTTCAACGTGTCCATCACGTAAAACACTTGCTACAGGAGAAGCCATTTTCTTCAACGCTTCGATAGCTTCTTCAGCTTTTGATTCTTGGAAGACACCTAGTACAGCGTTTAATAACACTACCGCTAAAATGATAATCGCATCCGTTGGGTCGGGTTCACCTTGGTGAGCAAACATAGACACAACCGCCGCCACTAAAAGTACTAAAATCATGAAGTCTTTAAATTGATCCACAAATTTTTCTAATAGTGATTTTTTCTTTCCTTCTTGTAACGTGTTTGCACCGTATTTTTCAAGTCTTGATGCCGCTTCTTGTGAGCTTAAACCTGAAGGACTTGATTGTACTTCTTTAAACACATCTTCAACAGACTGTAAATATACGGGTTTTGTTTGTTGTTCCAACAAAATACACTCCTTTTCTTTTTCTATAAAAAGAGAGACTTATGCCCATCATCCTTTTGATAATAAACATAAGTCTCACTGTTCAAGATAATACCAGCGAGAATTCGCTTGCTGTTGATATTATCGCAACGATTGGTTGCCAGTTACTCCCTTATAGAGATTGATTATTGTTGTAGTTACTATACCAAATAAGTATAAGATTTGCAAATTTTTTAGATAAATTGTTAACCTTTCTTTTTACCTAAATTTCGCGGATTTTAGCCAAATCCAACCGTTCCAATAACTGCGCATTTTTTGAAATAAAGTACTCATCAAGCGGTTTAGCTTTCAGATTCATCGCTTGTAGCTTTTCAGCAATCATCGGCGTTTTCTTAAACACCCATTGCGTCCCATGAAGGATTCCTTCACCGACACCTGATGTCAAAAGCCACTTCTTAGCACGCTTACTTTTTTCACTATAATCTTCTACCATCGCTTTACGATGCTTGGCAAACATTCCATTTTCAATAAAGAGCGTAAATGTCTTTTGCATCATCACATTCGAATCATAGTCCATCCATTGCTTTCGCATCGCAAAAGGCTCCACTAACTCTTTTGGCAATACTACAATCCCAATTTTCAAAGCTGAGAATAAAATTGACGAGAAAGATTTAACGTAGATAACTCGCCCATCCATATCATAATAATGAAGCGGCGTCGCATTTCCTTCAACAAAATCCGCCATATAGTCGTCTTCGATAATATACACTGAGTAACGACTCGCTAGTTCCACAATCTTCTTTTTCGTAGACTCACTATAACTTCCACCAAGAGGATTATGAAATCTGGAAATCGTATAGAATAGGGAAAACTCTCCACTCGCGAATAATTTTTCTAATCGATTTAAATCAATTTCACCATCCATCTTACGTTCAATCGTTTCGTAAGGAATGTTCAAGTGCTTCACCAACTCATTCATTCGTGCATAAGTTGGTTGCTCCAGCAATACTTTTTTCCCTTGAATCAGTTGCAATAAAATATAGAGTGCTTGTTGCGTTCCGGTTGTTATGACTAGTTGTTCCTTTGCAGCATACACCCCATACTCTTCTAAAATAGGCATTAACGCCTGAATCAATTCATCCATCCCAGAAGCTTGTTCTTTTTTGGTTAGCTTTAAATCTTGTGCACTGGCAAGCGATTGATTAAAGCAGATGCGCAAGTCCTCAATCGGAAGTTGTGAATAATCTTCCTCGGATTCTTCCAATTGTTTTGTTTCTGAATTCTTTAATACATAATAGCCACTTTTTTCGACCGCATAAATAAAACTTTCATCTTTTAAACTACGCAAGGCACGTTGTACCGTATCCTTATTTACTCCATAGCGTGCAACTAATTCTCGAATTGAAGGAAGTTTATCCCCCTTTTGTAGATTCCCGTTTAATATTTCCTCTTTTAATGCATTTGCTAATTGCTGGTATTGATACATGACACACCTCCACTGTACCGGTACAGTTTGTTTTCATCCCTATTGTATCCTCACCTGTCCCGTTTTACAATACAGATACATTGAAACTCGAGGAATAGATATGAAAAAAATATTAATCGCAAACGACTTGCCAGGAATTGGCAAAGTTGCACTCGCACCCGCTATCCCGATTTTCGCTTGTTGTCAGATTGAAACGATGCTACTGCCTACAGTACTTCTTTCATCTCATACCGGCGGATTTAAAAACATCGCCATCGCAGAGCAAACAGCGTTTATGAAGCAATCTTTAAAACAATGGCAAGAATTGGACTTAAAACCGGATGCTGTTTTGACAGGATACTTCAGAAACTCGGAACAAATTGAACTAGTGGTAGATACCATTGGAAAACTGCCTGCATCTACACAAGTTTTTGTAGATCCGATTATGGCGGATAACGGAAAACTGTATAGCGGATTTACAGCAGAACATGTTGAAGCCATGAGAAAACTTATTCAAAAAGCTGATGTGATTTATCCAAATATTACAGAAGCCTGTCTATTAACAGATACGCCCTATCCTTCTGGAAAAATCACGATGGACTTTACAAGGGAGTTAGCTAAGAAACTAGCCGAACTTGGACCAGAGTACATCATTATTACGGGTTGCCCTGACAGCGAAGAGCTCACAGGCGTTCAACTTTATACTAAAAAGACGGATTCATTTTTTGATTTCTATAAAACAAAGTATCCGCATCATTTTTACGGAACAGGTGATACACTAGCGGCTCTTGCAACTGCATGCTTCTTACAAGAGATGCCTATAGAAGACGCATTGTCATTCACGTTGCAATTTATCGACGAAGTGCTTCAATTGAGTAGCCAACAACCTGAACAAATTCCATTCGGCCTTCCAATCGAGAAAAAACTTGGAATGCTAACCACAAAATTTACTACTGAGGTGTCATTATGAAAAATACAGATTTAAGAGATTTAGTTCAAACAAGCTTATTCGCAGCTTTAATTTATTTGGGAGTTAGCGTCTTTAGAATCCCAATGCCATTCACAACACAGTTCGTTCATTTTGGAAACGCGCTGGTAGTAGTTGGATGCTTACTTTTCGGAACAAAACAAGGAGCAATTGCTGCTTCACTCGGTCTTGGCCTTTTCGACATTCTTAATAATTACGCTCACGTTGCTTGGCAAACCGTTCTTGAATCCTTAATCGTCTGCTATGTGATTCATCTTGTATACGAAAAAGCAATGAATAAAGATGACAAAATCACTAACATTATTTTGGTCGGCGTTATTGCTGCTATCGTAAAAATCATCCTCAATATCATTAAATACACATTCTTACGAGGAATGATTGTCGGTGGTCTCGCATTAACACCAGCATTCCTTCAAGCCATCAATAAAATTACAGGAACGTTTGGATCAGCTATTTTCACAGTAGTTGCAGTCCCAATCGTTTACCCACTATTCAAAGAAGCACTAAAACGAGTAAGAAGATAAACAAAACAGCTATTACGAAACCAATCGTAATAGCTGTTTCTTTTTCCTCCACAGAAGGTTACTAGAAAAATAGTGCAAATCAAATAAAACTCCTCGGAGTTATTGTGGCAATAGTAGGGAATCATAACCAAAGTGAATTAGGGAGAGTTGCGATTTATTCGCTACTCTCCCTTTGAAGCTTGGTAGGCTTGAGACCTCAGGCTCAAGCCGGTATCCTACTATTCTTGCCACAATAACAACTCCGACAAAGTCTTAGCACCATTTCCCTTCCCTCGCAGAGGGCTATTAGAAATACGCAAAAAAAGAACTCCTTGGAGTTATTATGGCAATGGTAGGAACTTATAACCAATGTGAATTAGGGAGAGTTACGATCATTCGTTACTCTCCCTTTGAAGCTTGGTAGGCTTGAGACCTCAGACTCAAGCCGATATCCTACCATTTCTGCCATAATAACAACTCCAAAGGAGTTCTTTTAATTCTGTTTTCAGCGGTAATAAAAAGTATTTCTAATAGCCCTCTGGATTTTTCTTTTGCCAGTTCCATGAGTCTCGAACCATATCATTCAAGTTCTTTTCTGCTACCCATCCTAACACTTCTTTTGCTTTAGAAGCATCCGCATAACAAGTTGCGATATCCCCTGCACGACGAGGTGCAATTTTATAAGGAATATCCACTCCATTTTCAGAGATAAATGCTTTTACTAAATCTAATACACTGTATCCAATACCAGTTCCTAAGTTAAAGACTTTTGCACCTTTTTGAGCCGCATTGTTTTTAACCGCAAGTACGTGTCCACGAGCCAAGTCAACAACGTGGATGTAGTCACGAACCCCAGTACCATCATGAGTATCGTAGTCGTCACCGAACACGCTTAAGAATTCGCGTTTACCAACAGCCACTTGAGTGATGTATGGCATTAAGTTGTTTGGAATTCCGTTTGGCGCTTCTCCGATCAATCCACTTTCATGCGCTCCGATTGGGTTGAAGTAACGTAAGTTTGTTACTGACCAGTCGCTATCTGAGAAAGCAACGTCATTCAAGATTTGTTCAAGCATTACTTTTGTATAACCATATGGGTTTGTCGCACTTGTTGGCATTTCTTCTTTAAAAGGAACAACATTATTCATACCGTATACTGTTGCACTAGAACTGAACACGATATCTTTTACATTGAATTGACGCATTACGTCTAGTAATACTAATGTTCCTGTAATGTTGTTGTGATAGTATTCTAAAGGTTTTTCAACAGACTCTCCCACAGCCTTGAACCCTGCAAAATGAATTACTGAATCAATGTTTTCTTTTTCAAAAACAGATACTAAGAAATCACGATCAAGAATGTCTCCTTCATATAGAGGGAAATCTTTTCCTGTGATTGTTTTTAAACGATTTAATACTTCTGGCGAGCTGTTTGAGAAGTTGTCAACGATCACAACCTCAAATCCAGCTTTATCTAATTCGATAACTGTATGAGAACCGATATACCCTGCTCCACCTGTTACTAAAATTGCCATTTTTGCTTCCTCCCTTAGTTCAACACATCTTCTACGTGATCTTTTTGTAATGTTAAAATACGTGGACCATCTTTTGTAATAGCCAATGTATGTTCAAATTGGCAGCTTAGTCCACCATCTAATGTATGAGCTGTCCAACCATTACTTTCCATTTCTGCTTTCCAAGTACCAGTATTCACCATCGGTTCAATAGTGATGACCATTCCCTCTTTCAAGCGAAGGCCTTTTCCAGGTTCGCCGTAGTGAGGAACTGCTGGGCTTTCATGAATCGTTGGCCCAATTCCGTGTCCAATAAAGTCACGAACAACCGATAAACCTTCACTCTCAACATAAGTTTGAATCGCGTGACCGATATCCCCAATACGATTGCCAACTTTTGCTTGTTGAATTCCTAAATATAAAGCTTTCTTTGTTACTTCATATAAATGATCAATTTCTGGAGTACTTTCTCCAACAATATAGCTCCAGCAAGAGTCTGACAAAGCACCTTTAAGTTCCACACAGAAATCCACTTTTACTAAGTCGCCTGATTTTAATGGTTTACGACGTGGGAATCCGTGACAGATTTCGTCATTAATACTTTGGCATGTTGCGTATTTATACCCCTCATATCCAATTTGCGGTGCTGAACCACCCGCTTCTTCAATTTTCTTTTGTACAAATTGATCGATGTCCCAAGTAGTGACACCCGGTTTAATAAAATCACGAAGTTGCACGTGAATGGATGCTAACAGTGCACCCGATTCTTCCATCGCGTCAATTTCGCGTTTTGATTTTAATGTAATCATGAAATAAACTCATCCTTTCTAGTCTCACCGTCATTATAGCATAGAACAAATATAAAGAGAAAGAGCCTAGGCCGAAATGTTAAAAGAGTCTTAAGCAAAAAAAGACTGATAAAGTAACCTTTATCAGTCTTCATATTCCCTCTTAGTTTATAAGTGGTCTGTTGGTGATACTGTAATTGGCTCAACGGATTGAGTCGCTGCTGTTTCTGTTGTTGGTTCAGCAGTTGTTGATTCAGTAGTCGTTGTTGTAGTTGTCTCAGTCGTTGTTGTTTCAACAGTTATTGTAGCTTCTTCTGGTGTAACCACTTCTTCATTTGCCGCAGCTTCAGTAGTCGTTGTAGCTTCAGTAGTCGTTGCTGCTTCAGTAGTCGTTGTTGCTTCAGTAGTCATTGAAACATCTTCACGAATATATCCTACATATCGATAACAACTCATGTCGATTAGACTTTGTTCATATGGAGTTGCTGCAGAAACTGAAGTTGTTGCGGCCACTGTCCCCGCTGCTACTAATCCAATCATTAAGATTGTTTTCTTAGCTTTCTTATTTGATACTACAAAGTAAGCTGCTCCTGATAACGCTACGATACCAAAAACCGCTAGAATTGTTGTCGAAGATGACCCCGTATTTGGTAAAGTGTCGCCTAATGGGCATTTTCCTTTATCCAATTCATAAACGTATAATGTCGCTTGGCCAGCTTGTGCAGGCGCTGTTGGTTCTCCTGGTTGAATTGCTTCACGTTGTTCTTTTGTTAAATCAGCAATATTCACTGATTGTACTTCAGGAGTCTCAGCATTCGCTACTTTAGAAGCGGACATTCCAACAAAAGTAAACAACATCATTACTACAGCACATAGTTTTAACCATTTGTTTTTCATCTGATTTTTCCTCCTTAATTTTTATGTTTAAATTATAAACTTTATTTGAATTAATTTCAAACATTTTCCACTTTCTTATATACTTTTTAAGATATTTATAGCTTTTTGCCTCTAGAAGGAACTTTTTGGAAATATTTATTTCCAAATGTTTCCATTTTCATTCAGAAATAATCCGATGTTTTTTCGTACTTATTTTCATTTTTCCACAAGAAAAAAGGATTGTTAAATTTCTTTAACAATCCTTTTTTTGATATTTTTATAAATGATCATTTGGAGCAACCACTTGTGGTGCTGATGATGTTGTACCAGTTGTCGGCGCCTCTGTTGTAGGCTCTTCTGTTGTTGTAGTTGTTGTAGTAGACTCTGTTGTTGACTCAGTAGTCTCTTCTGTAGTTGTAGTTGCTTCAGTTGATTCTGCTGTTGTAACTTCTGTAGTCGCTTCTGTCGAAGTTGTTGACTCAGTTGTTGTTTCACCAAATTCACGAAGGAATCCTACATATTTGTAACAGCTATCGTCTGAAACTGTTTCATTCGCTGATACAACTGATGTTACAGCAACTGCTCCTGATAATACAAGACCTGCCATTAAGACAATCTTCTTACCATTTTTGTTTGATACTAAGAAGTATGCAGCACCTGTTAACGCTAAGATTCCTGCAACCATCATCAATGCTTGCGAACCAGTACCAGTTTCTGGTAATGCTGGTGCTAATTGACATGCATTTTTGTCATACGCATAGACTAATAAAATACGTTCTCCTTCTTTTGCTGGAGTAGGTTGACCTGGTTGAATCGCTTCACGTTGTTCTTTTGTTAAATCAGCGATATTTACAGTAACTACTTCTGGAGTTGCCGCTCGCGCTACTGAATTTGAGAATAACCCAAACACTCCAATCATCATTAATAATGCTAAAATCGTTGAACTAATTTTTTTCAATATAAATTTCCTCCTTATTTTTTACCTTTAGGAGTATACTGTATCGAAATTCAAAATGCAAATTCCTCTTGATTACCTAAAAATAAAAGACCGAAGTCATTAACTCCGGTCTTTATCTTCTATAAATAATCAATTGGCGCAACTGTGATACTTTGTGTCGAAGTTGTTGCTTCAGTCTGTGTAGTTGGCTCTTCTGTCGTTGTAGTTTGGGTTGTTGTCGTTGCTTCTGTCGTTGTTGTTGGTTCTTCTGTTGTTGTTTCAATCGTTGTCGTTGTTTCTGTTGTCACAACAGTCGCCGTTGGACCAGCTGTCGTTGTTTCTTCTGTTGTAGTTGAACTACTTGTAATGTAATATCCAACATAGTCATAACAATCAACTTGTTCTGGAGTTAAGTCCTTTTGTTCTACAACTTGTCCAAGAATCGAGCTGTCTGCTGCTAACACTTCAACTTGAGTCGCAAGGAACGCTCCTGCCCCACCTAGCACTAATACTGTTTTAGCAATACGAGATGCTTTATTAGATTTCACTAAATAAAGTCCTCCTGCTACCAGTACTACTGAAAACACTAATGTAATTATATTGGCTACTGTACCTGTGCTTGGTAATTCTTTTTCTTGTTTTGGAACTGATATGCCACAAGTTCCATTTTTCTTATAAACAAAAGTCACTTGCGAACCAGCTTGTACGTCTGCTTCAGTTGGTTTTCCTTGTTTGATATCTTTTCTAATGGTTTCAGTTGTTTTGTCATAATCAACATAATTTACAGTTGCGGCCGATGCAGGTGAAGCTACACTAACTCCTAGCGTTACTGTTGCTAAAGCGGCCACTAGAACCTTCGTTAATTTCTTCATCGATTCATCTCCCTCTATTTTTTGTCACAGCTCATCGTACTGTATTCCATTTTAAAAAGCAATTAATTTTATTATTCATCATTTGTTCTTTTCTGTTTCTTCTATGTAAGAAGAAAAAAGAAACCTAGATAATCTCCAGGCTTCTTTAAGATTATAAACGATCCGTTGGCGCGACTGTATAAGGTTCTGTCGAAGTTGTTGCCATCGTTTGAGTAGTCGGCTCTTCTGTCGTTGTAGTTTGGGTTGTTGTAGTAGCTTCTGTCGTTGTTGTTGGTTCTTCCGTTGTCGTTTCAGTCGTTGTTGTCGCTTCTGTTGTCACAACAGTCGTCGTCGGACCAGCTGTCGTTGTTTCTTCTGAAATATAGAACCCAACGTAGTCATAGCAATCGATTTCCTCAGGATCTAAGTTCATTTGTTCAATGATTTGACCTAAGATTGAGCTGTCTGCTGCTAAAACCTCTCCTTGGAAAGCAAAGAATGTTCCTAAGCCACCAAGTACTAAAACTGTTTTAGCAATATTGCGCATCTTGTTTGATTTCACTAAGTACAAACCACCTGCTACTAATACGACTGCAAAAACTGCTGAAACAGTGTTTGCTACTGTACCAGTATTTGGTAATTCTGGACCTCGCTTTGGAATCGATACACCACAAGTATTATTCTTTCTATATACATAAACCGCATGCGAGCCATCTTTCAAATCAGCCTCAGTTGGTTTCCCTTGTTTAATTTCTTTTCTAACGTTTTCAGTTGTTTTGTCATAATCCACATAGTGCACTGTTGCCGCTTGTGCAGTTGAAGATACTGTTACACCGATTGTTAAAGTGATTAAAGTTGCTATAATTAATTTTATTGATTTTTTCAAACAATCCATACCCCCTTATTTTTTTATAACAGATATTTTACTGTATCTATTTTTAGATTGCAAAAGTGTAGCTCGAATTTTAGCCCGACTTTTGTCACTTAAGAGGAAATTTTCGAAAACTTCCGCAACTTTAACGACTCTTAAATATGATCAGTTGGTACTACCGTATACGTTTGTTCAGTTGTTGTTTCTTCAGTAGTCGTCGTTTCTGTTGTCGTTTCTGTTGTCGTTTCTGTTGTCGTCTCTGTCGTCGTTGTTATCTGTTCTTCTGTAGTTGTTTCACTTGTAGTTACTTCCGCAGTTGTCGATGCTTCTGTTGTTGTCGTCGTACTATTTTCACGAATATAACCAATATAAATAGTACAATCTTCTTCCACAAATGATGCCCCTGCAGAAACTAAACTTGTACTTGCTGCAACTCCAGATAATACTAATCCTACGATTAAGATGAATTTCTTCCCGTTTTTATTAGATACTAGGAAATACCCTGCACCCGTCAGCGCTAAGATTCCTAAACTCACCATAATCATCGTAGAGTTTGTCCCTGTTTTTGGTAATTGACACGCTTCTTTATTGTAATCATATACGAGAATAATGCGTTCTCCATCGAGCAATTCATAATTCGGTTCGCCCTTTTGAATGGCTTCTTTCTGTTGTGGAGTTAAATCAGTATATTGAACAGTGATTACATTTGGATGTGTTGCTTCTGCAATGCTAGTTGTATTGAATCCAAAAATTCCAAAGAACATAATCATTGCTGCTAGTCGTAAAGCTATTTTCTTCATACACACCTTCCTCACCTATTTAGTAATATGCCTTCATTATCACATAACTCCCCTTAAAACTCAAATATTTTTTGTGCGTTTTCACAAACTTTTCACATTCCAACTTTTCAACTGTATTAATAAATAAAAAAACTGGCGAAGTTTCCTTCGCCAGTTTCGTTTCATATTGAATTATAAGTGATCAGACGGAAATACATCAGCCCCACCAATTTCTGAAGTAGAAGCTGTTGTTGATTCAGTAGTCGTAGTTGACTCTGTAGTAGTTGTCGATTCTGTTGTTGTAGTAGACTCTGTAGTAGTTGTCGATTCTGTTGTTGTAGTAGACTCTGTTGTTGACTCAGTAGTCTCTTCTGTAGTTGTAGTTGCTTCAGTTGATTCAGTAGTCTCTTCTGTAGTTGTAGTTGCTTCAGTTGATTCTACCGTTGTAGCTTCTGTAGTTGATTCTGCTGAAGTTGTTGACTCAATTGTTGTTTCAACTGATTCATTGATGAATCCTACATATTTATAACAGCTATCGTCCGATAAAGTTTCATTTGCAGATACAACTGATGTTGCAGCAACTGCTCCTGATAATACAAGACCTGCCATTAATACCATCTTCTTACCATTTTTGTTTGTTACTAAGAAGTATGCAGCACCTGTTAAAGCTACGATTCCAGCAACCATCATCATTGCTTGAGAACCTGTACCAGTTTCTGGTAATGCTGGCGCTAATTGACATGCGTTTTTGTCGTACGCATAGACTAATAAAGTACGTTCTCCTTCTTTTGCAGGAGTAGGCTCACCTGGTTGAATCGCCTCACGTTGTTCTTTTGTTAAATCAGTGATATTTACAGTAAGCACTTCTGGAGTTGCCGCTTGCGCTACTGTATTTGAGAATAGCCCTACTAGACCTAATAAAGTTACAATCACTAATAATTTTGCAGATAATTTTTTCATTCATATCTTCCTTTCTATCTTTACTGCCGAAATATAGTATCATACCTAAAAATCATTTGCAAATAATTTCCTCTCTCGAGCATTAATTTACATTTTCACAATGTTTGTTATAGATCACAAACGCCGAATTCATCTGTATTTAAGCCCTTTCAGCGTATTTTTTCAAAAATAATTCACTAAATTCACAAACTGCACCCTATTCTTATCCTTTCATTTAGCTACAATTACGCACTGTCAAATCGCATTTCATTTATACAAAAAAGAGACCTTCGGATTGAAAAACATTCAAATATTGTCTCTTTTCTGGTGTCTTTATTCGCATAAAAACTATATACAGCACAAATCTATTTCTAAAGTAAAAATACTGCGACCTTTCGGACTTTATAATAGCAGTAATGGGAAGTAGCAACCGATGTGAAATAGAGGGAGTAAGGAATTTATTCCCTACTCCCTCTTTGAAGCTCGGTAGTGATTGAGACTTTAGGCTCACTCCGGTGCCTCATTACAGCTATTATAAAAACGTCCGTAGTCTTTTCTCACACTACAACTATACAAAGTCAAATCGCAGTTCATTTGTACAAATGAAAAAAAGAGACCTTCGGATTTTATAGTAACAACAATAGCGATTGTAATTGATTCGAATTACTGACGTTAAGGATGTTAGTCCCTAGCGTCAGTTTGAGAATCGATAGGAAGTGAGACTCAAGGCTCACTCCGGTACAGCTATTGTAGTTACTATAAAAATATCCGAAGGATCTCTTTTCTATTATTTGTGCACTAATCGAGTTCGATTTGGCCTGTGTATAGTTTGTAGTAGATTCCGCGTTTTTCCATAAGACTCTCATGGTCTCCGCGTTCGATAATCTCACCGTGATCCATTACCATAATCACATCTGAATTACGAATTGTAGATAAACGGTGGGCAATTACAAATGAAGTACGCCCTTCCATCAATTGGTCCATTCCACGTGAAATTAACGCTTCAGTATGGCTGTCGATTGAACTTGTTGCTTCATCAAGAATCAATACTTTAGGGTTCGCAACGGCAGCACGCGCAATCGCAAGCAATTGACGTTGACCTTGTGACAAGCCTTCTCCATCCCCTGTAATTTCTGTTTGGTAACCTTGAGGAAGACGTTTGATAAAGCTGTGTGCGTTCGCAAGTTTTGCCGCTTTAATGACTTCATCGTCCGTCGCATCCAAGTTCCCATAACGAATATTATCCGCAATCGTTCCAGTAAATAAATGCGTGTCTTGCAACACGATAGAAATCGTCTTACGTAAGTCATCTTTCTTAATTTTCGTCACTGGAATCTCATCAAAAGTAATGACCCCAGAATCAATTTCGTAGAAACGGTTAATTAAGTTTGTAATGGTTGTTTTACCAGCACCTGTTGCCCCAACAAAGGCTACCTTCAATCCTGGTTCAGCCCATACATTGATATCTTTTAAAATACGCACACCTGGCACATAACCAAAGTCAACATTGTGTAGTTGGATATTTCCGACAACTGGAATACGTTTATCGCCGACTACCCAGTACCATTGTTTTGGATCGCGTTGGTCCAAAGTAACCGTTCCTTCATCCACTTCAGGTTCTTCACGAAGAATTGCAAAGATACGTTCTGCCCCGGCCATCGCACTAAGAAGTACGTTCATTTGTTGAGACATCTGAGAAAGTGGTTGCGCGAATGTTCTTGAGAATTGTAGGAATGAGGCAAGTCCCCCGATATCCATCCAATTAATAATCACTAAGTATCCACCAACTGCTGCCGTAATCGCATAGTTCACGTAACTGATGTTTCCTAAAATTGGGAACATGATACTCGAATAGAATTGTGCATTATTTGCAGCCGCTTGAAGTTCAACGTTGAGTTTATCAAATTCATCAAGCACTTTATGTTCGTGGTTAAATACTTTAACGACTTTTTGTCCTTCAATATGCTCTTCTACGAATCCATTCACTTGTCCAAGAATTGCTTGTTGCGCAGCGAATTGCTTCCCTGATTTTGCACCTAATTTCTTCACGATTTGGAACATCAAGAATACCATCGCGATAAGAAGTACTGTTAAGATTGGTGAAAGAATGACCATCATCACAAACGTCAACACTAATTGAAGCGTTGAACTGATAATCATTAACATACTGTTGTTAAACGCATTTTGAATATTTTCAAAGTCGTTTGTAAAGCGAGACATTAAGTCCCCGTGCTTATTCGTATCAAAGAAACGAATTGGCAAGCTTTGAATATGGTTGAATAAATCTGCACGCATTTTTTCGATAGTATTTTGTCCAACTGTTACCATTAAACGTGCTGAGAAGTAGCTGGCTGTTGCTCCTAGTACATACACAATAGCGATAAAGCCGAGCATTTTTGCTAGCCCCGCTAAGTCACCCGTAGCGATAAAATCATTGATTAACGGACGAATCGCATATGTCCCGATAATTCCGGATGCACTTGAAATGATTAAGCAGACTACAACTACTGCAAGAGTCCATTTACTCTTCCATAAATACCCCCATAAGTCTGCCAAAGTTTGTTTCATATTTTCTGGACGTTTTGGCCCTTTATTTCTACTCATCTCCTTTGGCTCCTTTCATTTGGGTTTCGTAAATATCACGGTACAAGTCGTTTGTTTCCATTAAATCTTCGTGAGTTCCGAGTCCATTCACTTTACCATCATCTAATACAAGAATATTGTCTGCACCTTGGATGGATGAAATACGTTGCGCGATAATAATCACCGTTGTATCTGGTAAATGGTTGAAGAATGCTTCACGGATTTTCGAGTCAGTCGCTGTATCGACCGCTGAAGTTGAATCGTCTAAGATTAACACGGCTGGTTTTCGTAGCATCGCACGTGCAATTGTAAGACGTTGTTTTTGTCCACCAGAGAAGTTTGACCCACCTTGTTCTACACGAGTGTCGTATCCATCTGGCATTTCCATAATGAAGTCATGAGCTTGCGCATGTTTGGCCGCTTGGATCATCTCTTCTTCTGTAGCGTCCGGATTTCCCCATAAGAGGTTCTCACGAATCGTTCCAGAGAACAACGTATTCTTTTGTAATACCATGGATACGTTTTGACGTAAATCTGCAAAACGATACTCGCGTACATCATGTCCACCCACACGAACCGTTCCAGCAGTTGTGTCGTAGAGTCGAGGAATCAACTGTACAAGAGAAGATTTCCCTGAACCAGTTGGCCCGATAATCCCGAACACTTCACCTGGTTTAATCTTGAAGTTAATATTACTTAATACTTCTTCATCTTGTTGTTTTCCGTAAGAGAAATGAACATGATCAAATTCCACTTCACCGTAAACTTTGTCAACTGTAATTGGGAATTCAGGTTCTTCCACATCGATGTTTGTATCTAACACTTCGAAGATACGGTCCATAGAAGCTTTTGTCATGGTTAACATGACGAATACGAATGAAATCATCATGAGTGACATCAAGATTTGTGTGATATAAGAAATGAAACTGATAAGGTCCCCTGTTGTCATCGTTCCGCTAATAACGAGTCCACCACCGAACCACATCACCGCAATCGTTACCGCATAAACCGTTAATTGCATGATTGGGTTATTCCACATCACGACATACATCGCATGTAAGGCACGTTCTCTAAAGGTAGAGTTTTCTTTACCGAATTTTTTCTTCTCGAATGTTTCACGTACGAATGATTTTACAACGCGAATTCCGATAAAGTTTTCTTGTAATGTACGGTTGATGCCGTCTGTTGCTTGTTGTAATTTTCTAAAGCGAGGAAATGCTGTAGAAATGATAAGCGCTAATGAAAGTACTAAGATTGGAACTGCAACCATGAAGACAAGCGATAATTGCGCATTGATACTTACCGCAAAGAAAATCGCGAAGATAAACATCATTGGTGCACGCGCTAAAATACGCATCGTCATAATGGATGTATTTTGAATGTTGTTCACGTCACTTGTCATACGCGTAATTAAGGAAGCATTTGAGAAGTGATCAATATTCTTAAATGAGAAAGCTTGAATCTTCTTCATCTCAGCAGAACGTAATTCTGCTGCTACCCCAGTACCGGCAATCGATGCAAATTTTGCACCAAGAACACCCGCAGAAAGAGACACAATCGCAACTAGAACCATAATGAATCCTTGTTGCACAATATAGCCTAAGTCTTTATTTGGAATCCCTTCGTCGATAATTTGCTTCATAATAATCGGTTGCGCTACTTCACAGAGCACCTCGATTAAGATGGCAAAAAACGCTAAGAAAGGATATTTTTTATACTTACTAAAAAACGGAATAATCTGTTTTAGCATTTTTTCACTCCTTTTTAATGATTTTAGATAATAAAAAACTGTCCTTGAGTTCCTCTCAAAGACAAGCAATTAGCTACGAATTACTATAAATAGTTTAACAATCTTTCTGTAGATTTTCAATAGATTGCCCTTCAAATTTTAATTGAATTTTCATTTTTACTTTACAATCTTTTCTGCTTAGAAAACGAATACTAGCTTCAACTTTTACACTTCGAATGTGCCTGTGTTTTGTGTTCAGACCGCGATTTATGGTACAATGAGCGCAACGAAATTTTAGAAAGTGAGGGACTCAAGTGTCCACAATTCAATACATTAGTACACGAGACACAAACAACCGCGTTACAGCTTCACAAGCCATTTTAAAAGGAATTGCTGAAGATGGTGGTTTATATGTACCAACTGCCCTCCCAGAAGTGACTCTGGACTGGGAAGTGTTAAAAACTCAAAGCTATCAAGAAATTGCCATCGAAATTTTATCTGCATTTTTAACAGATTTTACAAAAGAAGAAATTACAAACTGCGTGCATTCTGCGTACGACACAACGTTTGATACCAAAGAAATCGCACCTGTGAAAAAAGTTGGCGACCGTCATTTCATGGAACTCTTCCACGGAAGAACTATCGCCTTCAAAGATATGGCACTATCCATCTTGCCATACTTACTTACAACTGCTGCGAAGAAAAACAAATCTGACAAAGAAATCGTGATTCTAACAGCGACATCAGGAGACACTGGGAAAGCTGCCCTTGCAGGATTTGCGGACGTACCTCATACAAACATCATCGTCTTCTATCCAAAAGGTGGCGTAAGCACCATCCAAGAACGCCAAATGGTGACACAAGCCGGCGACAATACATTTGTCTACGGTGTTGAAGGAAACTTCGATGACGCACAAACAAAAGTCAAAGAGTTATTTGCGGATAAAGAACTAAACGCAACACTTGCAGAAAAAGGATTCCAATTCTCTTCTGCTAACTCGATTAACATCGGACGTCTTTGCCCACAAATCGTGTACTACGTATTCGCGTATGCACAATTAGTCAAAGACGGCACACTAGCAATTGGCGACCCAATGAACGTTGTCGTTCCAACTGGTAACTTCGGTAACATCCTAGCAGCCTACTACGCAAAAGGAATCGGTGTTCCAATCAATAAACTCATTTGTGCTTCAAACGAAAACGATGTGCTGGTTGATTTCTTCCAAACAGGAACATACAACCGACTACGCGAATTTAAATTAACAAGTTCTCCAAGTATGGATATCCTTCTTTCAAGTAATCTTGAACGTTTCGTATTCGAACTAACAGGACGTAGCTCGAAGGAAACAAATGCACTCATGACTTCCCTAAAAGAAAACGGAAGCTACTCTGTTCCAAATACAGATACGGCTCTCTTTAAGCAATTTTACGGAAACCGTGCAAGCCAAGAAGAGACTGCTCAAACGATTCATGATGTATTCATAAACGAGCATTATTTATTAGATCCACACACAGCGGTTGCGGATGCTGTGTATACGAAATATAAGAAAGAAACAGGGGACGAAACTCCTACAGTGGTCGTATCGACAGCAAGTCCATACAAATTCCCACAAAGTGTTCTTTCAGCACTAGACGTGAATACAAACCAAACAGATGCTAAATTGATGGAAGCTATTCAACAAGAAAGTGGCATTGCGATTCCAACAGCTGTCACAAGCGTATTGGATGCGCCAATCCGTCATACAAAAGTTCTTTCAATCGAAGGCATGAAACAATCTGTCTTAGATTCATTAAACATTCAATAAAACAAATAAAGACAAGAAATAGTTGAATCGTGATATGCTCCCTCTAAAGTAGACACTAAAAAAAGTAAACTACTTTAGAGGGGGTATTTTTTAGATTGGCTAAGAAACATACGGCAAAAGAATTAGAACGATTCATAGAATTGTATTTAGATGGTGT
>ERZ1699244.267-NODE-267-length-22223-cov-3.494931_pt1 | contig 22223 bp, 19 predicted proteins | sample MGYA00581534_ERZ1699244 | MGnify/ENA primary metagenome ERZ1699244 (study PRJEB42319, sample SAMD00040331) | human oral metagenome | material: saliva | host: Homo sapiens | study: EMG produced TPA metagenomics assembly of PRJDB4115 data set (Metgenomic analysis of...
GATGCATGGCTTTAGCCCTGCAAAAGAAGACAAATACTTTGCTAGTGGTACTCATACAACTCATTTTGAACTCGACGGAATCCCTTGCAGTACTGTCATTTGTTATGATATCCGTTTCCCTGAGCTGGTAAGAATGGCTGCATTGCCAGGTACAGAATTATTATTTGTGCCTGCTCAATGGCCTACGATGCGTTTACGTCATTGGCAAGTACTCAATGAAGTACGAGCCATAGAAAACCAACTCTTCGTCTGTGCCGTAAACGGCTGCGGCACAGTAGGTCGCGTTCAAAGTACAGGTCACTCTGCCGTCTATGATCCATGGGGTACCAACCTACTCGAAATGGACACTAACGAAGACATTGCTTCCATAGACATCGACCTCGCTGTAGTCGAAGACATTCGTAACAAAATTAATATCTTTAGAGATCGCAAACCTGAACTCTACAACCTATAACAAAAAGTACATTATGAAGGCACATTGTTTTAACTACCATCTTAAATAATACATATATAGATGGTCTGCGCATAAAACAATGTGCCTTTTATTTTTATTGAGCTGTATGTAAGAAATAGATGACTCTAGTTTGTTCTGGATTAACGGCCATACTTTAAAACTCAATAAGTTTCCACATATCTTCTGGAACTTGTTCTAGAGGTTTATTTTTTGCCATAGCGTCTTTTAGAATATCAATCGTATCTTGTACTTCTTGTTTATCCTTTGTATTTGGATCGTGTAGAACGACACGGTTTAAAGAGTCTTGTCCAAATTGTTTTAAGTATTCTTTTTCTACTTGATTAAGTTCACGACGTAAGTATTTCATAGTATATCCTCTATTTGTAAATATCTTTTCTGTGCCCCACTTCTAAGGCTAAAATAACACATCTACCGTCATTAATATCAGCTATCCCTCTATAATTACCAATGCGATAACGCCACAGCCCTGTCTTATTACCTGTCAATGATTTTCCTGAGTACCTAGGGTTTTCTACATCATCTATATTTTTTATGAGCCAATTAAAAAGATAGCGTTGCATTGATTTATCTAATTTAGAAAATTGATTGTCAAACCTATTAGAAAATTCAAGTTTATAAGCCATATTTTGCACGCATTTCCGCTACAGAATAGGTAACTGGATCTTGCTTATATTCTGCTAATGCTTTTTGACCTACCTTAAGATCAAATTCATCTTCAATCTTTTCTAATAAAGCCTTCTTAAAGAGAGTAGAAAGTGTTTCATCCATAAACTCGGCATATGTTTTAAATAACTCTTCTTCTTGTTCATTTAAACGGACTGAAATATTTGCCATATAAAGCACCTCCTTATGTAATACATTGTATTACATAAGGAGGTTTTAGTCTATTCCTTAAACTCACAAACAGCTGCATTTTAATAAAATTTTATATTTAAAAAATTAGAGAATAAAAATGATTTATGGATACATAATACTATAGATTTAATTACGCAAATTAGGCATACAAAAAAGGCACACCACCCTTCTCTCGTCTCTCAGCGGCATGCCTTTTTATGTATATAGTTACTCTCGAACTATATCGTATGTCAGTCTGGCTAACTCTCTCTAAATCCCTTTAACGACACGCCAGTATGTCACCTTTAATATACAATTATAAAATAACTTTGTCAATATTTTATAAAAATTTTATCTTTTTATTTGCCAATAAATACTTGCAAAAGATTTATATAAATTATAATATTAATAAATTTTATGACATCAACGCTTAATTTACTACCATTAATCATTTACATAAATCGTCTATAAATGGTATTATTAGCAGTGCACTAGAATTTGGTTATTATGAAAGAAAGGTAATAACTATGTTTTCATTTCTACAACCAAAAGAGGCAAAACCATCGGTTCCACAGAATATGATTATGAATTTATATTACAAATATAGATTTCAATCTCTAGCCGGTATATTTATTGGTTACGCTGCGTACTATATCGTTCGTAACAACTTTGCCTTATCAACTCATTTTTTATCAGATATCTTACACATGAGCAAAACGGAAATCGGTTTGCTATCTAGTGGTATGCTTATCGCCTACGGTCTAAGTAAAGGCTTCATGAGTAGTCTTGCCGACAAAGCAAGCCCTGCAAAATTTATGGCTTTCGGCCTTATTTGCTGTGCGATTATCAACATTTTTATGAGCTTTGCCGACAGCCTCGCTTTCTTCTTAGTATTAGTAGTTCTTAATGGTTTCTTCCAAGGCTTTGGTGTAGGCCCATCCTTCATCACACTCGCTAAATGGTATCCAAAACAAGAACGTGGTCGCTTTGGGGCAATTTGGAATATCTCCCATAATCTTGGTGGCGGTATCGTAGCACCAATCGTAGCTGCTGCGTTATACTTCACCACTACTGATCACTGGCAATTAGGCAGCTACGGTATTCCTGCAATTATTGCGATTGTAGTAGCTGTTATTATTGGCTTCTTGATTAAAGAAAGTCCAGAACGAGAAGGCTTACCACCAACTAGTGAAATCATTGCCGATACAGCTCATAAAGCACATAGAAGTGCAGAAGCACCTCACCTAAGCACAAGACAAATTTTTGTACAATATGTATTAAAAAATAAAAATGCTTGGTATGTGTCTCTAGTTGATACATTCGTTTACATGATTCGTTTCGGTATGCTTACATGGTTGCCTATTTACTTATTACAAGTAAAAGGCTTCTCTAAAGCAGAAATGTCCATCGCATTCTTATTCTTCGAATGGGCAGCCATTCCTTCTACAATTTTTGCAGGTTATATTTCCGATAAATTCTTTAAAGGTTATCGTATGCCACCAGCAATCATTGCAGTAAGTATTATCTTCTTCTGTATCTTTGGCTATTGGCAAAGTGAATCCCTATTATGGGTTACATTCTTTGCTGCTGTCGTAGGTTGCTTAATCTACATTCCTCAATTCTTAGCATCTGTACAAACTATGGATATTGTACCTCCATTCGCTGTAGGCTCTGCCGTTGGTCTTCGTGGCTTCATGAGTTACATCGTAGGTGCCAACCTTGGTACAACTCTATTTGGTGTTTTAGCAGATAAATTTGGTTGGAATGCAGGTTTCTACCTCTTATTAGTAGCATGTGTTCTTTGCATTACATTCTGTGTACTTGCACACTTTGGCGCAAAAGAATTAGATGCTAAAGAAGCAGAACTTGAACAATTACAACCAGCTGAAGCAAACAGCTAACAACTAAATTCTAGAGCAAACCAAAAGGTAGCAACATATATTGTTGCTACCTTTTATTTATTCTTAAAGAAATTTGCCAAAAACCAAATAATTGGCCCTATAAATCTCACCTTCTTAACGGTATCCATTTTATCTAGAATAGGCTTAGTTATCTCTGCATTGCTTTCAAGCAACACATATTTTTTATCAACATAAACGCCTTTGGAATACTCTGTCGTATGAACCCGTTTTTCAATAGTAAGTATATGAGTACCATTAATATCTTCATACTCTTCATAACGAGAGAAAGCACCAATATCTATATCTGTATCTATATCCCCTCTTGTACCTATTGCCATCTGATAACTTCGATGAACTACGTTCATATCAGATGGTATTACTTTGCCACATAACTTTGTAAACTGATATACACCATGTTTTTCATTCCAACTGATCCAAAACTCAGCATTATTCTTATGTTTAACCAGCTTATACTTATACCAAATTCTCCTATGAGTATCAATGTAACGAATTTTGCCTAGGATCGTATATAACTCATTTCGGATACGCAATGTATCGCCATAGTTAAATTTCATAAAACACTCTCATTCTTAAAACAATTTAAATTATTAATTACTATGATTGTACATATAATATGAAATTCTGCCAATATGGATATAGTAAAAAGGTAGCAACATATATTGTTGCTACCTTTTATTTTTACAATCAACCTTGTTGGCAGAAATAAATGATATAGTTACTATCTGGACTAACTGCAGCACCTAAAGAATAGGGATGATTCCAACTGCCACCAAAATCAAATACATATAATACATAATTATCAGGTATTTCTACTGAATCTTCATTATATGACAATCTATGCAAATATTGTTGCTGAAGCTTTCGATTTTCTTTTTCAGTATAAGTTGGATACACTTTATCTTTGGCACGCTTATTTTCATAATCTTGTTTAGGCTTTAATGCATCTCGCGCATCTTCTATTCGTTTACGAGTTTCAAAATATCTCTTATACTTTGCACTTTTGTCTTCATCTGCAATCTGTACCTTATTAAATTCTGCTAGTACTTGATTTTCTAACTCATATATTTCATCTACAAATTTATCAATTGGATGGTCTTGTCGCTCTTGTATAAATTTACCCATCGGCACAGTTGTATCCTTTACAGTCAGTATCGACCTTGGGATTAATGCAGATAGGGAATCTGCATAGTCCATCTTCGAATCAATAAATTGTTTAACATACACATGGGATAAATCAGATTTTAAAATAACCACTTTAGAGTTAGAACGTGCTTCATCAATATATGGCTTTAATTGTTCCGGTGTGCCTCCAAATGTAAGTTGTACGTAAGCCCTGCCTTGAAAAAAACTTGGATTACTATGCATATGAATATTTTTTGCAAAACCAGGTATTTTCTTTGGGAAACCAGGAATCATAGGCATCATTTTATAATCTTTGGGATTATTGATAGGATACTCAATTAATTCTATAGGTTTCAAAAGGCTCTCTAGTGACTCTTTTATTTCCTGTTTAGAGCGAACGGTAAATAAATCATGCCCTTTATTTTGATCTAAATACTCTCGAATTGCCTTTTCATTTGCTTTATCCCGATCAGCACGCGTCCTATAATCTTTAGTATTAATGGGATTTGTTAGCTTAATCTCTCCTTGACCATTCTTTTTCATATATGGGCTCACGATGCGTAAAGGTTTTTCTCGACCACCAATAAAATAGCCTTCATTACGTGTTGATTCAGTATTATAGTGTTTAATTTCTTTTAGTGCTTGTTCATCCTTATCATTATAAAGTGGATCAAACGTTTTGTATTCACTACCAAAATCAGTTTTTTCTGATATTTTTAATCGCTGAGAAGCGTGCTCCTTCTCCTTCCGTTCTAATGTAATTTCATCATCAATTGAAAGCTTTTTTGGATTTATAGATTTATCCCTTATAACAGCTTTAAAAGCACCAGGAATAATCTCAATAAAATCTAATTTCACAGGAGCTTTAGTTTGTACAGGCTGATTTGACTTTGCATTATTTTTCAGTTCAGCACTGGTATTGGGGTTTACTCCGTCCACTGTTGCCGCTAAACTAAACTGACTAGATAATGCTAGTGAAAGCAGCATCAATACAAAATATTTTTTATTCATTTCTCTCTCCTATATATACCTACAACTTTTAAAGTCATAGTAAAAAGGACCTACAGCAAACTGTAGGTCCTTATATTTTGGTGCGGTTGGAGGGACTTGAACCCTCACGAGCGTACGCTCACCACCCCCTCAAGATGGCGTGTCTGCCATTCCACCACAACCGCATGGAATACAAATGGTGCCTCAGGACAGAATCGAACTGTCGACACACGGATTTTCAGTCCGTTGCTCTACCAACTGAGCTACCGAGGCACGTTTTTTTGTAAAAAAAAATGGCGACCCCGATCAGATTTGAACTGACGATCTTCGCCGTGACAGGGCGACATGTTAACCGCTACACCACGGGGCCGCGTATCAACTCTCGTTGACTACTCGTATATATTAACATGAGGTAACCTACTAATGCAAGTACTTTTTTCTAATTTTTTGATGAATTTCTCCAAAATATATAGAAATAAGAATTATACATCAAAAATCGTATATAATAGCCATTTATTTTCAGTTTGCTTGAATATACTTCAAATTATACCTATAATCATAGAAATTAAAATCACCATCACCTATAAAGCAGATGCTTTTCTGATTTGTGACTTTGTCACGAACCAGCTTAAGGATAATAATAAAATTGGCACCTAAAATTCTACAAGGGAACTTTAGGTGCCAATTCAAATATAACTATACTAAATTAATTATTATATAGTATTTCTACAGATATGATACTAATTATAAATGATCCCAAGGACCGTCACGCAAGTCTTGTTCCCAATAATACTCAACCTTCATATCACTGCGTTTAACCTTATCAAACATCTTAGAACGTGCCGAAGTCATCACATTTTCACTATGTTTACCACCAAAGTACGCATATCTAGACTTACCTAAAGTATACATAACAGATACATAAGGTTCCACAGAGCTAATATTACTTTTACCAATTCCTAAGTCTACAGAGATATGAGGCGTCACATTCATTTTAGCGCCTACCTTTAGCCCATGTATGGATTGCCACTTATGTTGGTCAATATAGAACATCTCTGTTGGATGTTCTCCTGGTGCTTTTGTTTTCCAATGATATCCTTCCACATAACTAGATAGCCAACGAGCATTCTTATAATCTCGTGTATACCGTATATCAAAGCCATCTAATACATGTTCATAAGAATATCGGGGTGTTCTACGAATACCATCAGGTGCTGTACTAAAGCTATCATGGAAATCTATTGCCCGTGGTACTTGACGCAAAGGTGTGTTAAAGTCATAAGGCCCCACCTTTTTTTCTGATAGTCCATGGTATACATTGACACTAATCGTATTTAGACCAGCTACATATTCTAATCCTGCACTAACACGAGAAAATTTATCCTTAAAAGCATAATCATAGAATACATTGGCACCGACGTAGGCATGCTCATGTGTACTAAGACGACGATAGCCAATACCAGCAGTACCGACAACACCAAGAGTATCATGTTCTACTACTTCACCTTTATCAATATAACTTCCTTGACCGTCAATTCTTCCAAGATCTGCGTCCGACCCATTCCAATATGTAGTAGTGGAAACTTTTTCGCCACCATTACCATCTAAGCGACCTTGTACAAACACCACGGATTTTCCATCTTTACCATATTGTTTTATGGGTTGTAATGTTTCTATAAAATACTTTGAGTTCATTTTCTGCTTAGAGTTATGATTCCGGTAATGAAATCGTGAATCATAGCTTAGATTATTATCGGTCATTTGTTTATTAGGCATTGCATAATCATGATAAGAATCTTCCTGAGTCCCTTTGAAACCAATACCTATATCCGTACGATCCATCCAGCTTGATTGAACATTTTCCCCATTATCCTTATCTGCTGCTAATGCGCATGTAGCAAAGCTACACGTCAATGCCGTACATACTAAAGATTTGATAATAACCCTTTTACTAACCATAATCTACCCCTCTTTTATATGAAAATTTCATGAAAGATACTTTTATTATATATTCTTTAACCAGCTAAAGCAATAATATATCTTATCCACTTTACAGCATATATATTCTTTATAGTTTATTAGTGCATATATTTGAAAGTTCTATTATTTTAAGTATCACTAATTAATAATTATAGTGAAGGGCCTTTGACTATGATAAAATAAATATATATTATATAAATAATAAGAATGTAATATAAAATACTTTGGAGCAATACAATGAAATCAAAATCACTTATAACCATCTTAATTATTGCTATTGTTGGTGCCTTAGCAGCAGCGTGGTATTTCATGTGGTACATTCCCCACACACCAGCTTATACGTTAAAAATTATCCATCAAGCCGTACAAGATAAAGATGCCGATGAAGCCTTACGCCATATAGATACGAAATCTATTGTAAAAAATATATTAGAACGGGAAGGCAATAAATATATAGATACATCCAATCCATTTGGCAAAGCTACTATTGCAGCAGCTAAAACATTTGGTCCATCTTTAATTGAAGATGTGATGCGAAAATATATTGAAGATCCAGATAGCTTTAAATCTCAGCCAACTACAACAGATACTAATAATACGGCTCAAAGTGATGACAACATGTCCATGGTCGATCGCCTTGTGGATGGCCGTCTCTTCAAAGCGCATGATGTAGAGGTTAAAAACATCAAATCTGAAGACGATGGAGATACAGCTACCGTAACAGTAACAATCCAAAACAACAAAAGAAATATGACAAAAGATATACGAGTTTTGATGCGTCACTTAGGTGATGGTACATGGGTTATTTACGATATCCCAGACATGGAAGACTTATATACAGTGACTCGTAAGTAAAAAGTAATCATTAAAACATACAAAACCCAAAAAGGACAGTACATGCTGAAATAGTATGTACTGTCCTTTTATTATTACCTATTCTATTACCGATCAAAGTCCACAATAGCCAGTGTTACGGTTACTTGGGAAATAAGTCGCTCTGCATCGTCTAGCATATCAAAGCGCCATACATGGGACGTTTTCCCTTTTACCAGTAATGTGCCATGAGCCGTTAAGGCCCCTTCACATCGTACAGGGCGCAAGTGGTTGGCCGTAATGGATTGACCTACGCCAAATTTATCCGGTCCAATGAGTTCGTTACTCATCATGCCGGAAATGATTTCAGCAAATGCCAAGGTGGCTCCACCGTTTAAATAGCCTTGAGGCTGTTTGTGGAATTCTCCTAAGTTCATTTTTGCAATGCATGTAGTATCGCTCGTCATACGAGGTGCTTCAATTTGTAAGGATTCTATTAAATTCATAGTGTTCGTTTCTCCACACAATACGCTTCTAGTCTATCATCAAAGACGGTTACACCTAGTCCATCACCATCAGGAACGTGCATAACCCCATCTTTAAATGTTAAGTCTGGATAGATAAGATCTCGTTCAAAATATCTATTAGAATCAGATAGGTCTCCTGCCATATAGGAATCACCTAGAGCCGCTAGTTGAGCGTGCAACATTTTAGAAATGCCCGACTCTACCATGCTCCCCACCCAATACGGAATATGACATTCTCTACAAAGATTAATAGCTGCTTTAGTAGGTACGAGACCTCCCATACGGCCTACTTTTACATTAAGTACATCAATCAAACCATATTCAATAGCATAGGATAAATCATCATAACCCAATATAGATTCATCTAAACAGATAGGCGTTTCAATATGCCAATCATCGTTATTGAGGTGTTCCCACTTCCACTCCTTATAGGATTGAAGCGTTGTTATAGCAAAAGGCTCTTCTATACAAGCTAACTTCAAATCGTTAAATTGACGGACCTTATCAATATCATCATAAGAATAGCTTTGATTCGCATCGGCTGCCAAGACTAAATGGGGATAGTGTTTGCGAATTAAACTTATTCGTTCATAGCCATCTATAGGATTTACCTTTATTTTAATGCGCTTACAACCATTTGCCACATGAGCTTCTACGGCATCTAGCAATTGTTCCATCGGTACATCACCGATAACAACACCACTTTCAATGGTATCTTGTAAGGGCTGCCCCATAATATAAGAAATAGAGTTCACACCCAGTCTCTCACAATGAAGATTAATAAGGGCATTTTCTAAGGCCGCAATGGTCATTGGCATATGATCTCGATTTAGCCAGAACTGCAACTGCCGTACATAGGTCATAAGCGGTTTAGGCCGCATCATGCGCAAATTAAAGATATAATCATCTACTAATGTTTTCCAACATGTATCTACGGTTTCCGCTGTATAGAATGGGTCTGTGAAAGCTACACACTCACCATAACCGACATAACCTTGTTGGTCCTCGATACGAATGACAACGGTCTCACGTTCCTTTACCTCACCCTTAGCGGTTTTAAAGTTAAACTTCATTGGCAACTTGAGACGATATGTAGTTATACTTTTAAAGTTTAAAATATCATTCATAGGCGCCTCAATCTTCTAAACGTAGTTCATTACGCACAATTTTACCTGTGCCATTACGAGGTAATGCGGGTAAAATTTTTACATATTTAGGGATTTTATACTTTGCCAAAGAATTAGTCATAAAGGATAGAATCTCATCAGACGTCATGCTTTCACCATCGTGAAAGGCCACAAAGAGTGCTGGTACTTGGCCCCATTTAAGATCAGATACAGGTACAACTGCACATTCCTTCACCGCCGACAATGTATAGACTAAATCCTCTAACTCTTTAGGATAAATGTTTTCTCCACCAGACATGATAAGGTCTTTGCGGCGATTCAGAATATATACAAAACCATCTTCATCAACATAACCAATATCATCGGTATTAAGATCACCATCAATAGGTTCCTTGCCAATATACCCAGTCATAACCATAGGACCGGTCAAATGGATTTCCCCTACTCCCTCCGCATCAGGGTTATCAATGCGAACCTGCATTCCTGGTAATGGTCGGCCTACGGAATCTCGTTTATGAGGGTAATCCAACACAGAGAAGGTAACGCTTTGACTAAAGGTTTCAGTCATGCCATAGGTCTTATAAATTGGTAAAAATTTCTTTTCACAAGCATCAATGAGAGCCATAGGAATAAACTCGCCACCTAGCAAAATAACACGTAATGTATGATGTGTAATCTTCGGTTCTAATTGAGTCAAAATTGTAGGTACGAGAGACATCATATTGATTTTCTCAGATTCAATGAGTTCTAAAACCTTTATCTCATCGTATTTAGGCAATACAGTGATAGCCGTTCCATTGTAAAGCGACCGCATCAAAATAGATAGACCACTTACATGGAACAGAGGTAATACCATAAGCCAATTATCTTTTGCGGTTTTACCTAACACCTCTTGAGACGCTTGTACATGAGCTCTAATTTGCCCCCATCGAAGGGGTACTGATTTAAACTGACCTGTTGTAGCGCTAGTGTTCATAATAGCTGCAATGTCTGTATCATTAAATGTCCAATCAAAAGTATCTTCTAAAACTCGGTCAGATAGAATGGTTTCTAGAGATTCGAACTCAATAACACACATTGAATCAGGCAGTTGATTCCGTCGATTTTGACTATGTAAAACGGTAGTAACACCTAATTGTTTCAATTGGTTTTCTATCTCATTAGGCTTAAGATGTACATTAAGTAATAGTACCTCTTTATGAGCTAACATAGCTGCCAGTACATAGATTGCCATAGTAACAGAGTTGTCCGATAAAATGGCCACACGAGAGGTTTTTAAAGGCACTAATTCACGAGCTACATGGACTACTCCGCCATAAATATCCTTATAGGTATATTCATTTATACATATGCGATTAGGATAGTGCTCTGCACCATAACGTAACCATTCCATCGTCTCACCTCGTATCCAAAGATAATGCCTTATGATTAATGATTAATAATCACAGATATTACAAGAAAGGCGCCTCATATAGAGGCGCACTTGTCATTTTTGCAATACATTCCATCCCTAGTACTAGACTAGTACATCTATTCCGATTAAGGGAATTTAGGGAATTGTTTGAAGTTCGGTTTACGTTTTTCTTTGAACGCATCACGGCCTTCTTTTGCTTCATCGATTGTGTAGTACATCAATGTTGCATCGCCTGCGAATTGTTGTAAGCCTGCAAGACCATCAGTATCGGCGTTGAATGCACCTTTCAACATACGCAATGCCATTGGGGACAATTCAAGAATTTCGTTACACCATTGAACTGTTTCTTCTTCCAATTTGTCGAATGGTACGACACAGTTAACCATGCCCATTTCATAGGCTTGAGCAGCTGTGTATTGACGGCACAAGAACCATACTTCGCGAGCGCGTTTATGACCGATCATGCGAGCCAAGTAGCCTGCACCATAACCAGCGTCGAAGGAACCTACGCGAGGACCTGTTTGACCGAATTTAGCATTTTCAGAAGCGATGGTAAGGTCACATACGATGTGCAACACATGACCGCCACCAATAGCAAAACCATTAACCATAGCGATAACAGGTTTTGGGATAACGCGAATTAAACGTTGCAAATCAAGAACGTTCAAACGAGGTACATTGTCTTCGCCTACATAACCACCATGACCGCGTACACTTTGATCACCACCGGAGCAGAATGCTTCTTTATCTTCACCTTGACCGTGGTTTGCACCAGTCAATACAATTACGCCTACTTCGTTATCTTCACGAGCTACTGTGAAAGCATCGATTAACTCCATAACAGTTTTAGGACGGAACGCGTTACGTACCTGTGGGCGATTTATAGTAATCTTTGCAATACCATTATATGTTTCGTAAATCACATCTTCATAATTACGATCCAATACTTTCCAATCAAATTTGCTCATGGACTTAACCTTTCTTCTGTAAAAAATCTAATACCGCTTGTTCAAACATCTGCGGTTTTTCTATATGTACATTATGCCCCGCCCCTTCGACGATGACATGTTTAAAGTTTGGCAACTTGCCAAATACATCTCTTCCTATTGTAGTATATTTTGTATCTAATGCGCCACTCACATATAAGCCTTCAACAGAGAATTTTTCTAATTTATCCCCCACATACGGCATCACACCTTGACCTGAGCCACGCAAGGTACAGGCTAAGGCGTACGTACTATTATTGGAGCGACGTAGATAAATTAATTCCTCTACTCCCTCTGAAAGTTGCTTTTGACTTTCAAAAATAGGAGCCTCCGCCCAACGTGTAGCAAACCAAGCACCATCATGGTCTTCGATGCGAATTGCTAGGTCTTCATCGGCCTTACGACGCTCTGCTCGCTCTTCATCAGAGGCGATGCCTACAGAGCCACTTTCAAGGATGAGCCCTTTGATTTCACTTTCATATTCCAAGGCATAAGAAAGCGCTATGCGGGCCCCCATGGAGTAGCCCATGAGGTAATATCTATCACCTACCATATGATAGATAACAGTATGCAAATCCTCTATCATTTGGGGAATTGTATAAACCTCACCCTCTTCAGGGATATCGGAATCACCATGACCAATCAAATCGATACGGATTAAACGATAGCCTGGCAAGTTAATGGAATCCCAAGTATAACTAGATTCAGAAAATCCATGAAAACACACGATAGGCTCCCCATCGCCTACCACAGTCAAGCCATAGCGATAGTCGCCTAAATCAAAATACATACGTTGCGCGGGATTGCGTAGAGCATTATCTACAATACTGCAAAAATACTGACTCATAGTAATGCCTCCATATCAACTGAAACCTTCGTATATTTTTTATGCAATTCTCTGCTATATTCCCTATTTGTAGGAATTTCAATGATATGAACGCCTGATTCTTGACCAATCTTAGCCAATACAAAACTCAACTCATTGGGGCTGGAGATTTTAGTGTATCCACAGCCATAGAGTTTGGCCGCTCCACTGTAATCTAAGCCTTGTGATGTGGAGAACAAATAGTCAAAATGCTTTGTCCCCTTTTGAGGTAAGTATTCAAAAATACCGCCGCCATCATTATTATGCAAAATAATAGTTAAGTTTAAATTATGGGTTTTCGCTACCGCCAAGCCATTTAAATCATGGAACAAGGATAAATCTCCTGTTACTAGATATGTAGGTCTACCATTTACTGCTAGTCCTAGAGCCGTAGAAATAGTGCCATCAATACCATTGACCCCTCGATTACCGTAAAGAACCGCCTTAGATTCCCCACTGAACCAGAAGTAATCAAAGTCCCGAATACTCATACTATTAGCAATAAGTACTTGTGCATTATCGGAAATATGTTGTTGTAACTCACGTATCGTACGACCTTCAAAACAACTTGGTTCCTCTATCGCTGTACCTAGTTTCTGTTTTCCTGCTGTTTCTAAATGCTGCCATTTACCTAGATATGCTGGGGAATCATTTTTTACACCATATAGATTCGTAAATACATCAATACTTGCTTGCATGTGCATAGTGGTTTTACCCGTTGGATTCATAGAGTCCATGGTAGGATTAACCTCAATGTATTCTACATTATCCCAACTCGCCACCATCTGTTGCACTCGTTTAGACACAACGATTTGTCCGAACTGAATTACACAATCTGGTTTTAACTCATGCCAAAGAGATTGCCCTGCTAACAGTGCATCATAGGTCGAAATCACAACTTTAGATGTATCGCATCCCCTTACATTCGATAAGGGATCCGCCAAAATAGGGGCTTGTAAAGCCTCCCCAAAGAAACGAATCGTATTAGCTTCATCTATATCGATTTGTGGACCTGCTAGGATAAGAATACGCTCATATCTTTCTAGTAAATCATTAATCTCCTTTGTACTATCATTATTATGAGCAACATCAATTGCATTATTAATATGAGTCAAATTATTTCTAGTATCACAGCCAAATACACTACTATAGTTTGGCTTAACCACTTTAAATGAACTACGACCAGCTTCAAAATGATTACGACTCAACTCTGGCACTAATGGTTCAAAGAGAGGCACATTGATATGGACAGGTCCCTTTTTAGTATCCATCGCTTTCATATAGGCCTTACGAGCCACTTGGCGAGGATATGTATAGTAATGAGATTCTTGAGGTACAGCTAATTCTTCAAAATAATTGACCGCAGTACCAAAGATTTTGTGCTGATCTACAGTCTGAGGAGCCCCTACATGCAATAGTGTATGAGGTCTATCAGCAGACAGTACAATGAGTGGAACCCCACTATATTGAGCTTCTAAAATAGCTGGCAAATAATGGGCCACAGCCGAACCAGAAGTACATACGAGTACAGTTGGTTCCTTATGAGCCTTTGCAATGCCTAGAGCCATAAAACTAGCAGAGCGCTCATCTATATTCATATAGGTTTCAAATCCTTCATGCTCCTTGAACAGCATGGCCATCGTCGTAGAACGAGAACCAGGACTAAACACCGCATGACGGACGCCGAGTTGGTAAAACTCGTCTACCAAGGCAGCAATATATTCATTCATTACATTCCCTTTCAAACACCCCTAAAGGTACGGAAACAATTATAAGGCATCAAGAATGGTGCGCATTTTATTATTAGTTTCAGCATATTCTTCATCCGCATTAGAATCGGCTACAACGCCACATCCTGCATAGGCATATAATACATTATCCATGATAAGAGCAGATCGAATAGCAACTACAATGATGCCGTCCCCCATATCTTTCATAAAACCAAAAGGTGCTGCGTACATACCACGCTCATGGGATTCATACTCTTGTAATAAGGCTAGCGCCTTTTCTCGAGGTTCACCACCAAGGGCTGGTGTAGGGTGTAACAATTTGGCCCATTCCACAAGAGATTTTGTACTATCCTTTGCGGTAATTATAGTACGCAAATGATAGAGGTGCGACAACTCCATAATGCCGGTTTCCCCCACCGTAACATGTGGAGTAATTTGTTTCATCGTATTCACGATACGATCGCGAACGATATTATGTTCTACAAGATTTTTCTTATTAGTTAGTAATTGTTCCTTAGTCCACGCATTAGGGCCATCCTTTGGAGCAGTGCCCGCTAAGGCATAGCTTAATATTTCACTGCCACGATGGCGAACTAAAATTTCTGGCGATGCCCCTACAAAGGTACGCCCATCCTTTTCATAGCCAAAGATAAAGCAATTAGGATTATTATCGACTAAGTTAGCTAAGATACTTGCCACATTATATGGTGTTTCACTAGTGAATTCCACCTCGCGAGAGGAGACGACCTTAGTCATCTCACCGCTGTTAATACCATTGGCAATAGCATTCATCAAACGGTTCCAATCCACCTTATCATCGCTGGTTTCTTTGTAATTATGATGAACTCGAGGTACCTCATAATTCTCAATAGGTACACTTTCACCAGCATGTAGATAGAAGGACTCTCCATTTTCTACGATGTAATAATGGGTAAAAGCTATCATTTCATGGCCCATATTAGACCATTTAGGGTCTTTTACAGTATCAAAAAAAGTATCCCCATAAAATACATAAGCGTAATTATGGCGATCGTTATCATCTTTAACCGTCGCTAGACGTTTAGCGCCCACAACGATGCGGTCACTTTGGCGATCCACCCAAAACACACGTTCTTCATTGGGGAAATTCATCCAAAATGATACCGGACTATTCAGTTTTAACGGTTCTTTGTTATATTTCATAGTTGTATGTCGCTATACGAAAAATAGACTATAGAAAAAACACCTAATATGTAGAAGATGTACTTCTACATATTAGGCGCCATCAATAGGTTTCAAAATTTTGAGATGAGCCTAACGCCATCACACGTCGATGGGCCCTCTTTATATCTACATTATTATAACATAGGTAACCATTAAAAGGTAGAAAATAAAAACCTCTACACCACATGCGCTATGCATAAATGTAGAGGTTTTTATATTTTTGAAATGCTATTGTACTATTTTAAATACATGTTTACATAATTTAAAAGACCTTTAGTTTATTTGAAAGCTTTCGCCCCAATATCTGTACGGTACTGCATGCCCTCAAAATTGATGTGTTCTATACGGCTATAAGCTCTATCGAGCGCCGTTCTAAGGTCTTTACCAAGGCCTACAACTCCAAGAACGCGGCCGCCATTTGTGACATACTCGTCTCCAACGAGTTTCGTACCAGAGTGGAATACGATGGTTGTATCATGTTGTTTAATATCACCATGAATCACATCACCCTTGGAGGATGTTTCAGGATACCCTTTAGAAGCAAGAATGACACAAGCTGCCGAGGAATCTTTCCATTTCACCATATCAGCTGTTAATGTGCCTGTGGCACAAGCCATCATAATTTGACCTAAGTCACTATCGAGTAATGGCAATACTACTTGTGTTTCAGGATCGCCAAAGCGGGCATTAAATTCTACAACCTTAGGACCTTGAGGCGTAATCATAAGGCCTGCATAGAGACAACCTACATAAGGCATGCCCTCTTTTTGCATGGCTGCCACCATAGGTTCTAAAATTGTTTTCATCGCTTCATCCCGCAATGCATCAGTGAGCACTGGCGCTGGTGCATAGGTGCCCATGCCACCAGTATTAGGGCCTTTATCTCCATCAAAGATACGTTTATGATCTTGGGAAGCAATCATGGGAACCACTGTTTTGCCATCTACAAAGGCAAGTAAACTCGCCTCTTCACCTTCCATGAACTCTTCAATAACTACAGTACTACCGGCCTCTCCAAAGCGGTTTTCACTGAGCATGTCTTCTACAGCCGCATTTGCTTCGTCAATAGTCATAGCCACTACAACACCCTTACCTGCGGCCAAGCCATCAGCTTTAACTACAATAGGAGCACTCGTTTGACTGATAAATTCCTTTGCTTCATCTACCTTGTGAAACACACCATAGGCAGCCGTTGGGATATTGTATTTTTTCATTAAATCTTTGGCGAACACTTTGGATCCTTCTAGCTGAGCAGCTGCTTTAGAGGGACCAAACACAGGAATCCCCGCCTTATTGAGCACATCTGCTAGTCCTGCCACAAGGGGAGCCTCTGGACCAACAACGACTAAATCAACGTAATTATCTTTCAAAAAACGAATTAAATGATCGCTTTGCTGCCAATCAATACCGACTAGCTCTGCACAATCTGACATGGCCGCACTGCCAGGAATGGCATATACCTTTGTTACGCTAGGACTGATGGACAATCGCCATGCCAATGCATGTTCGCGGCCGCCGCTACCGATTACACATACTTTCATAAATCCTCCATCGACGCCTAAACGCCATCAATACATCATTTATGTAAGCACCTATATCCTCTATAATCATCATTACACATCAATGATTACGAGCTAGTGCTCGACTGTAACCCTCAATCAGGCTAAACAAATTAATGTTTAAAGTGACGAATACTTGTAAATACCATAGCAATGCCCGCTTCGTCGGCAGCCTTGATGGATTCTTCGTCTCGAATAGAGCCACCCGGTTGAATAATGGCTGCAATACCATGTTTTGCTGCCGTTTCTACAGTATCCCCAAACGGGAAGAATGCATCAGATGCTAATACGGCGCCTTTTGCAGCTTCACCAGCTTGTTCAAGAGCAATTTTTGCAGAACCAACGCGATTCATTTGACCCGCCCCAACACCGAGTGTCCGTTTTTCATTGGAAATCAAAATCGCATTGGATTTTACGTGTTTTACGAGCTTCCACGCAAATTCGAGAGCTTTCCATTGTTCCTCTGTTGGCTGTACCTTTGTAACCACTTTATAGTTAGCGCGGTCTTCTTGGATATCATCTTCTGTTTGAACTAACAGTCCACCAGAAACCTTTTTCACTGTTACTTGGCCAGATTCAGGCTTAGATAACTCGATGAGGCGAATGTTTTTCTTTCCTTCAAGGATGTCTAATGCTTCTTTTGTGAAAGCAGGTGCCATGATGACTTCTAAGAAAATTTTACTCATTTCTTCTGCAGTAGCAGCATCTACTTCACGGTTTAAAGCAACGATACCACCAAAGGCGGATACAGAGTCTGCTTCGTAAGCATTTATATAAGCATCATGCAAGGTAGCTGCCGTCGCTGCGCCACAAGGATTTGTATGCTTAATGATACATGCTGCAGGATCGGTAAACTCCCACACCATATTCCAAGCCGCTTCCATATCTACGATGTTGTTATAAGAAAGCTCTTTGCCATGGAGTTGTTTCAAGGCCCCCATGCCATGAGCCGTACCGATTTCTTTGTAGAATGCCGCTTTTTGATGCGGATTTTCACCATACCGAAGGTCAGTTACCTTTTCATAAGCACTTAAATATTCAGGTGGTGTAGGACCTTCGTCTAAGACACCACTCATATAGTTAGCAATGGCTACATCATAAGCTGCAGTATGAGCAAAGGCTTCCTTTGCAAGACCAAAACGATATTCTTTAGGCAATTCACCATGTTCTTTAAGCATAGCTAAGATTTCATCATAATGATTTGGATTTACAACGATACCTACATACGCATGGTTTTTCGCAGCAGAGCGCACCATGGAAGGACCACCGATATCGATATTTTCAATAGCTTCCTCTAAGGATACATTTGGTTTTGCAATGGTTTCACGGAATGGATAAAGATTGACAACCACAAGGTCGATTGGTTCAATGCCATGATCTGCCATAGCTTTTTGATGTTCCCCGTTATCACGGATTGCCAAAATACCACCATGAACCTTGGGATGCAAGGTCTTTACACGGCCGTCCATCATTTCAGGAAAACCAGTCAACGTCTCAACCGCTTTGGCTGCAATGCCTGCATCGGTTATGGCTTTAAGGGTCCCACCTGTGGAATAAATGGTTATACCTAATTCAACTAATCCCTTTGCAAAGTCTACAATACCTGTTTTATCAGAAACACTAAGTAATGCATTTTTAATCATCTAACGTCTTCCTTTGCTTACATATCAATCTTCAATATATACAACACGCCCTTTTATGGTGAGCTTATCTTCACAAAATAGTTGCAATGCCTCTTTATACGTTTTATGTTCGATAGGTAATAATCTATCACTCAAGGTATCCTCTGTATCATCGGGTAATACAGGAACCGTATTCTGCATAATGATAGGCCCCGTATCCATTCCCGCATCAACAAAGTGTACCGTACACCCTGTAATTTTTACGCCTCCGTCAATGGCTTGTTGATGACCATGAAGGCCTGGAAATGATGGTAACAGAGCAGGATGAATATTTAATATACGATGTTCATATCGCTCTATCAAAGGAGTACCGACAATACGCATATAGCCTGCCAAGACGATACCATCAACCTTATAAGGCTCTAAAGCATCTAGTTGAGCCTGTTCAAAGCTAGCTTTAGAATCATAGTTGCTACGTTCCATAACAATAAGTGGAATATTCCAAGATTTAGAGCGTTCTACAATTCCTGCTGTACCATGATCCGTAATGATTACAACAAATTCACCGTTAATATAGCCTTCTTGCATAGCCTTATACAATGCTTCACCATTAGAACCACGACCACTGGCAAAGAGGGCTAATCTCTTTTTAGAATTACGCATCGAACTCAGCCCCTTTAAGGACAACAGGACCATCACCACTTACAATGCGGCCAATTTCATATACCGTTTCACCACGACTAGAAAGGTTTTCTTTAACTGTTTCTACATCCTTTTGATCAACCATGAGTATCATACCAATACCCATGTTGAAAGTACGGTACATTTCAGGCCAGGCAACATTGCCCCATTCTTGTAGTTTTGTAAATATAGGAAGTCGTGGCCATGTAGTGACATCTACCTCTGCAGTAACGCCTTTTGGCAATACACGTGGAATGTTTTCGTAGAAGCCACCGCCGGTAATATGAACCATGCCTTTTACAAGTTCTTGTTCAATTAACGGCAATACAGCTTTAGGATATAAACGTGTAGGCGTCAATAATTCTTCGCCTAAAGTTTTACCAAACTCTGGAATTTTTGTATCGATAGATAATTGTTTATGGTCAAATACAATTTTACGAACCAAGGAGAAGCCATTAGAATGTACACCAGACGATGGCAGACCTAAAATTACGTCGCCAGCTTTGATACTTTCACCAGTAATCAATTTAGGACGATCAACAATCCCCACTGCAAAGCCCGCTACATCATAGTCATCATTATCATAAAAGCCTGCCATTTCAGCAGTTTCACCGCCTAGTAAAGCACATCCGGACTCTTCACAAGCCTCTGCCACACCGCGTACAATATCTGCTACTTTCACAGGATCAAGTTTACCAACTGCAATGTAGTCGAGGAAGAATAGAGGCGTCGCCCCTTGCACAAGAATATCGTTAACACTCATAGCAACGCAGTCTTGACCAATGGTATCATGCTTATCCATCATGATAGCTAAACGTAATTTGGTACCTACCCCATCTGTACCGGATACGAGCATAGGGTCAGACATAGAGTGACCAGCTAAGGAATAGAGGCCCCCAAAACCACCTAAATCACCTACAACACCAGGTGTATAGGTGCGTTTTACGGATTCTTTCATCAATTCTACTGCGCGATTACCTGCATCAATATCAACGCCTGCATCACGATAGGTTAAACTAGTTTTATTCGAGCACATATTTGACCCCTTCCTCTTGTTCCGCAGGAACCTCTACACTGTAATCACCATTAAAGCAAGCAAAACATAAATCATTAGGCGCTATATCAGATACAGCACGACATAAGCCTTCACGAGACAAATAATGTAATTTGTCAGCATGAATATAATCTTTTATTTCATCTACTGTATGTGTAGCAGCGATTAGCTCTTTACGCACCGACGTATCAATACCATAGTGACAGGAATACTCAATTGTTGGTGAGCTTACACACATGTAAACCTCTTTAGCGCCTGCTTCCTTTAGCATTTTAACGATAATACCACTCGTAGTACCGCGTACAATAGAGTCATCGATAAGGACAATCCGTTTGCCCCCTACAATATGGGGCAATGCATTAAGCTTCATACGAACAGCTAATTCCCGTTCCTCTTGATTTGGCTTGATAAAGGTACGACCGCTATATCGGTTTTTCACTAAGCCTTCTGCAAATGGTATGCCCGATGCACGAGCATAGCCTAGTGCAGCTGTAGTGCCAGAGTCAGGAATAGACATAACTATATCTGCATCGTATTTAGTTTCATTATATAATTCACGCCCCATATTAAGACGAGATTGATATACCGATTGACCATCGATATGGCTATCGCCACGGGCAAAATAGATATATTCAAAGACACAAAGCTTTTTGTCAATTTTCTCTGGTTCTGCATAGATAACACTACGTACACCAGAGTCATCGATAATTACCATTTCGCCTGGATCGATGTGACGAATAAACTCGGCTTTTATAGCATCTAAGGCACAGCTTTCACTAGAGAGAACATAGCCATTTGCCGTTTTACCTAAACAAAGAGGTCTAAAGCCTTGGGGATCACGCACACCTACCAAGGAGTCGTTCGTAGTAATAACGAGAGAGAAGGCTCCTTCAATTTGACGTGCCGCATCGGCAATGCGTTCCTCTTGTGTCTCAGCTTTAGAGCGAGCAATGAGGTTTACGATAACCTCAGAATCCATTGTCGTTTGAAAAATAGATCCATCCGCTTCAAGACGTTTACGAATGGCTAGGGCATTCGTTAAATTACCATTGTGAGCTACCGCAATTTGACCACCTTGGTAATGAATTACTAAGGGTTGGATATTGCGTGGATTATTGGAACCTGTTGTAGAGTACCGCACATGACCAGTCCCCATATGGCTTGGTAAGGATGGTAGTTCTTTAATGGCCTCAGTCAACAAGCCCATACCTTTTTTTAGTTCTACATCATGACCATCGGTAACGGCAATGCCCGCGCTTTCTTGTCCACGGTGTTGGAGCGCAAAGAGTCCCCAATATACATAGCGTGCTACATCAATG
>ERZ1699244.271-NODE-271-length-22083-cov-5.203042_pt1 | contig 22083 bp, 4 predicted proteins | sample MGYA00581534_ERZ1699244 | MGnify/ENA primary metagenome ERZ1699244 (study PRJEB42319, sample SAMD00040331) | human oral metagenome | material: saliva | host: Homo sapiens | study: EMG produced TPA metagenomics assembly of PRJDB4115 data set (Metgenomic analysis of...
AAATAAAGAAAACTCTCAAATCGCTATCGGTTTAAACAACAAGGCAACAAGTCTAGATACTGTAGCTATCGGTCGTGAAGCTGAATCTACAAAAACTGGTGCTGTTTCTTTAGGTGCGCGTACAAAAGCGAAAGGTGACTATGCAGTAGCTCTTGGTTCTGCCTCTGAAAATAAAACTGTAGAAGCTGCAGATTATGCAGTGGCTGTTGGTGCTATGTCTAAAGCAACTGGTGACCGTTCTGTAGCAGTTGGCGGTGGTGCTGAAGCAAGTGCATCTCGTTCCGTAGCGCATGGTTATAAAGCTAATGCATCTGTTGCTGATGGCGTTGCTCTTGGCTCTAACTCTAAAGCAACTGTAGATAAAGGTGTTAAAGGCTTTAATCCTGCAGAAACTCGTACAAATAAATATTCTGGTTTAGCTGGTACTGCACAAACATCCACATTGGCAGCTGTTTCCGTAGGTGATGGTGCTACTGCAACTCGTCAAATTACAGGTCTTGCTGCAGGTACTAATGATACTGATGCAGTTAACGTAGCTCAATTAAGAAGCGTTAACTTGAAATACGCTGGTGACACTGGCAATGGCGATGTATTGTTAGATGATGGTACATTGAAAATTAAAGGTGATGATCCTACATTTATTTCTACATCTGCTGATAAAAATGGTGTTACAGTAAAAGCTAAAATAGGTGCTGATATTACTAATACTAATGGTAAAGCAGTAGCGCCTACTACAAACGGCATTGCTACAACTGACAATGTTGCAAAAGCAATCAACGAATCTGGTTGGAACGTAGTTTCCTCCAATAACGGTGGTAGCGTAACAGGTACTCAAGCATCTAAAAAAGTAAGCCCTGGCGATACTGTAACATTGAGTGCTGGTAAAAATATTGTATTAGATCAAACTGATAAACAATTCACATACTCCTTGAATAAGGATGTTGACTTGACTAAAGATGGTTCCTTAACAATTGGTGACACTGTAATAAATAATGGTGGCATGACTATTACTGGTGGCCCATCTGTAACTAAAATTGGTATTAACGCTGGTAACAAAAAAATCACTAACGTAGCTCCTGGTACTGATGATACTGACGCAGTTAATGTAAAACAATTAAAATCCGCTAAGACAGAAGTTAAAGCTGGTGCAGGCGTAACTGTTGCTAAGACTCAAGACACAACAGATGGTCATGATATTTACACAGTAAGCACTACTGGTGCTACTGGTACCACTGATCCTTCTAAAGTTGAAGCTGGTAAAAATACTACTGTAACAGGTGATGGTACAGCAGCTACTCCTTACAAAGTAAACGTAGAAGGCGACTTGACTGATATCTCCTCCATCACAAATGGTACTGGTTCTGGTAAAATTTCCTTTGCTGGTGATCAAGTTGTAAAAGTTGATGGCGACCATGCTATTTCCTTAGATGGTAAAGGTGGTTATGTAACTGGCTTACAAAACAAAGATTGGGATATCACTAACCCAACTGTTGTTTCCGGTCGTGCAGCAACTGAAGACCAATTGAAAAAAGTAAGCGATGGCTTCAACAACACAGTTAAATTGGCTGGTAACACTGGCAACACAGATACTCAAAAATTGAGCCAAGCTGGTGGTTTAAGCTTCGGTGTAGTTGGCGCTAGCAACGGTCAATACATCAAAACAACTGCTTCTGGTACAGACGTAGTAGCTGATTTGTCCGATGACGCAAAAGCTAAATTAAACCACAAAGTAGAAGTAGCTTCTGGTTCTAGCAATGTAACAGTAACTACAGATACAACTGATCCTAATAAAACAATTTATAAAGTAGCTGTAGCTAATTCTTCTACACCTGGTGGTGCTTCCTCTACTGAAAGTGTAGTTAAAAAAGCTGACGCAGCTGGTGACACTAACATTGCTGACGTTACAGTAGCTGGTGGTAAAAATACTAATGATCCAGATGCTCAATACGAAGTTAATGTTTCCCGTAATGCAGTTAAAGATGCAGCTCGTGAAGCCGTAACAGTAAATAATGGTGGTAATACTGATAGCCCTATCACTGTAACTCCTACAGATGATGCTACTAACCACAACACTTCTTATGCTGTAACATTCGATGGCACTAAAGCAGCTAAAGTAATTCCTTTAACTTACAAAGCTAATAATGCTGGCGCTAAAACAGTTACATTAGAAAAAGGTTTAGACTTTACAAACGGTACAAATACTACAGCAGAAATCGGTAATGATGGCGTTGTTAAGTACAACTTGAACAAAAACGTTGATTTGACTAAAGATGGTTCCTTAACAATTGGTGATACTAAAGTTAACAACGATGGTGTAACAATCACTGGTGGTCCATCTGTAACTAAAACTGGTATTGACGCTGGTAACAAAACTATCACTAATGTAGCTCCTGCAGTTAACGGTACTGATGCAGTTAACCTCGATCAATTGAAAGCAGCTCGTACAGTTGTTACATCTAATGATAAATCAGTAACAATCAATAAAACAGAAAATGGCAATCAAGTAACATATGACTTACATGTAAATGCAGCTGCTGGTACAGCATCCACTTGGAACATCGCTTCCGATAAAGTGTCTGGCACAGAAGGTACTGTTGCAGCAGGTTCCAATGCAGCTCAAAACATTGCTGATGGTAAAACAGTAACAATGCAAGCAGGTAAAAACTTGACTGTAAACCAAACTAACGATGGTAACGGTAATGCTTCTGTTGCATTTGCTCTTGATAAAGACCTTAAAGATCTTGACAGCGTAACAACTGGTAAAACAATTACTAAAGAAATTACGTTGAAAGATCCTAGTGGTACTGGTGAAACTGTCATTAAGAAAGATGGCGACCGCATTACATACACTAACGATGGTGGTACTACAGTTCATAAAGTTGCTAATCTTAAAGATGAAAAACACATTACAGCAACAACTGCAGGCAATGAGTATACAGTAGATAACGATGGCAATGTTACTATGACGTATACAGATGGTAATGGTGACTTGGTAACAGGTGAAAAAGCTGTTATTAAAGGCGTTGCTAAAAACGATCTTTCCAACATCAATAATGCTGGCAAGAATGTAATCACTGGTCTTGGCACAATCGTTAAAGGTGGCGAAAATGTTAACGTAACTGTAGCATCTGATGCTACTACTGGCCAAAAAACTTACACTGTAAATGCTGTAACTCCAGCTGTTTACACTAAAGCTGATGGCACTAAAGTGGTTAAACGCCCAGATGGTACTTTCACAACTAATGTTGATGGTGCTCCTGGTAATGATGTTCCTGCAAGTGATGTTATCGTATCCATCCAAGATGCAGCAGGCAATACAACTGGTGGTAACTCCATTGTTAATAATGTTGGCTCTGCTATTAAAAATCAAACAGGCGCAGATTACTTAACTAAATTGGATACAGCTAATGGCTTGACTCCAAATGCAGCTGTTAACGTATCTGACTTGAAATCTACAGCTGATGCTTTACGTGCAAATGAACTTCACATTGCTCCTACAGCAGTTAAAGCTGGTAGCACTGAAGCTAAAGGCGGCGTAGTAAGCGGTACTGAAAACGTATACAAATACGATGCAGCTACTAAGAAAGTTACATTGACATACAACGATGGCAAAGGTACTGCAGTATCTGATACTAAAGCAGTTATCGACTTCTCCGACTTGAACATTCCTGCAGCTGGTAATAACTACGGTTTCAAAGCTAATGCAATTGCTGGTGATGGTAAATTAGATGGTGCAGCAACTGCAACAGCTGTTGAAAATGGTGGCACTGTAAACTTTGCAGCAGGTAAAAACTTGACTGTAAAACAAACTGTTGATGCAGCCAATAAAACTCAAACTTATACTTACAGCCTAGACAAAGATTTAACTAACTTGGATAAAGTAGTTGTTAATGGTAAAGATGGTCAAGCAGGTAAAGATGGCGTAACTATTGTTGGACCTCAAGGTGCTACAGGTGCTCCTGGCCTTCCTGGTACAAATGGTATCGATGGTAAAGTTGGTATTTCTGGTAAAGACGGTAAAGATGCAGTATCTATCTCCGGTAAAGATGGCGTAGGTCACATTGGTTTGACTGGTCCTGCTGGTAAAGATGGTAAAAATGCAACTGCTGATATTACTGTTAAAGAAGGTAAAGCTGGCGTTGATGGTAAAGACGGTGTTGATGGTATCACTCGTATCTTCTACAACGATAAAGACGGCAACGAACATCAAGTAGCAACTCATGATGATGGTATGAAGTTTGCTGGTGACGATGGTCAAGCAAACCAAGATACAAATGCACAAGTTATTAAGAAACATCTTAACAACGTTGTCGACATCATCGGTGGTGCAGATAAAACTAAGTTGACTTCTACTGATAATATCGGTGTTAACAATGTTAATGGCAAATTGAAAGTTCAATTGGCTAAAAATGTTGACTTGGATGCTGATGGTTCCTTGACTACTGGCGCTACAAAAGTTGATAACAACGGTATCACAATTAAGGCTCCAACAACTCCTGGTACAACTACAACTGATGTTAAATTGACTAAAGATGGCTTAGATAATGGCGGTAACAAAATTGTTAACGTTAAAGCTGGTGAAAACGATACTGATGCAGTAAACTTAAAACAATTGAAAGACAAAGTTACAACTGTTGAGTCTTCCGATAGTTCCATCAAAGTAGTAGACAAAAACGTTGCTGGTCAACCTGGTTATGATGCAGCTAAAGGTCACCAATATGACATCACTATCAATAACCAAACTGTAGTGGAAAAAGCTCAAACTCCAGTTGTTTATACTAATAAAGATGGCGACAAACTTTACAAAATCGTAGATCCTGCTACTGGTAATGTTACATTCAATACTAAGCCTGATGGTACTGGTACTACAGTTCAACCTGCTGATGTAATTGCATCCATGAACAATGGTGGTGATTCCACAACAACTCCTATGAAGTTGAACAACGTAGGTTCCACTATTGCTGATCAAGCTGGTAATACTTACTTAGATAAAATTGATGCAGCAGCTGCTGACAACAAAACTAAGAACGGTGCAGTTAATGTAACAGACCTTAAAAATACAGCTGACGCATTGATTGAAAAAGGCTTGAAATTCGACGCTAACTCTGGCGGTGTGAAAACTAATAAACTTGGTTCCACTGTGAAAATCCAAGGTGAAGGTACAAAAGCTGATACTGAATACAGCGGTGAAAATGTTAAGACTATCATTGGTCAAGATGCAGATGGTAACACAACTATCGACGTTAAACTTGATAAAAACCTTAAAGCTGACAGCGTAGTTGTTGGTAAAGATGGTAAAGACGGCGTTGATGGTAAGATCGGTGTTAACGGTAAAGACGGCGCATCTGTTGTACTCAACGGTAAAGATGGCTCTATCGGCTTGACTGGTCCTAAGGGTGCTGACGGTAAAGATGGCGCAAGTGCTAAGATTTCCGTTAAAGACGGCGTTCCTGGTGTTGATGGCCAACCTGGTGATAAATTGACTCGTATCGTATACGAAGACAAAGATGGCAACACACATGAAGTTGCAACTCACGATGATGGCATGAAGTTCGCTGGTGACGACGGTCAAACTGATCCAACTAAAGTTATTAAGAAACATCTTAACAACGTAGTAGATATCGTTGGTGGTGCTGATAAAGCTAAATTGACTGATAACAACATCGGTGTAAATAACGACAATGGCAAATTGAAAGTTCAATTGTCTAAAGACCTTGATCTTACTAAAGATGGTTCCGTGAAAATTGGCGATACTAAAGTTAACAACGATGGCTTGACTATCACTGGTGGCCCATCTGTAACTAAGACTGGTATTAACGCTGGTGATAAGAAAATCACAGGTGTTAAAGCTGGTGAAAACGATACAGATGCAGTAAACGTTAAACAATTGAAAGATAAAGTTACAACTGTTGAATCTTCTGATGGCACTATCTCCGTAACTGATAAAAATGATCCTACATCTGCAACTTATGATGCAGCTAAAGGTCACCAATATGACATCAAGATCAATAACCAAGGTGTTGTAAACAACGCTCAACTTCCAGTGGTATACACTAAACAAGATGGCACTAAAGTTTACAAACAACCAGATGGTACTTTCAACACAGCTAAAGATGGTTCTGGTACTGTCGTAGCACCTAATGAAGTAATCGCTTCCATGAATAGTGCAGGTGACTCCACTACAGCTCCTACTAAGTTGAACAACATTGGTTCTTCCATCGCTGATAAAGCTGGTAATACATTCTTAGATAAGATTGATGCAGCAGCAGCTGACAACAATACTAAGAATGGTGCTGTAAACGTATCCGACCTTAAAAATGCTGCTGATGCAATCGGCAACAAAGGTTTGAATTTCGGTACACAATCTACTGGTGCTAATAGTGAAATCCATAAAAACTTGGGTGAAAAACTTGAAATCGTAGGCGAAGGCACTAAAGCTGATGACAACTACAGCGCATCCAACATCAAAACTATGACTAAAGATGGTAAAGTTGTAATCGGTCTTGATAAAGATCTTAACGGCTTGAACTCCATTGGTGTTCCTGGTAAAGATGGCGTAGCTGGTAAAGATGGTGTATCCATCTCCGGTAAAGACGGTGCTAACGGTATCGACGGTAAAGTTTCCATCGGTAAAGATGGTAAAGACGCTGTATCCATCGCTGGTAAAGATGGCGTAGGTCACATTGGCTTGACTGGCCCTAAAGGTGCTGATGGTAGCAACGGTAAATCTGTTGATATCTCCACTAACGATGGTAAACAAACATTAGTTAACCCAGAACCAGGTGCTGACAAATCTCAACGTATCGTTTACACTCCACAAGATAAAGATGGTAACCCTGTAAAAGATACTGATGGTAACCCAATCAAACGTGAAGTAGCAACTATGGATGATGGTTTGAAATTCACAGGTAACAACACTGGTACTGAAAACAAACATGCGTTGAATACGCTTGTTAAAGTTCAAGGTGAAGGTGTGACTGCGGCTCAATCCACTGCATTCCAATCCGCTGCTGGTAACATCAACGTAGTAGCTGATGGCAACGATACATTAACTGTTAAATTGAACAAAGACCTTAAAGGTATCAACTCCATCAAGAATAGCGATAATGGTCCTGCATTGAACTTCAACGCTGGTGACCTTTCCGTAACTGGTGGTAACCTCAACATGGGTGGTAACAAAATTACTAACCTTGGTAAAGGTACTAACGATACAGATGCGGTTAACTTGAAACAATTGAAAGATTCCCGTACAATCGTTAAATCTACTGATGGTTCCGTAGGTGTTCGTGAATCTGAAAGTGCTGATGGCGCTAAAGTATACGACTTGTCTACTGGTGCAAGCCCTCGTTTCGATGAGTTAACTGATGAAATCGGTCGTGTAGGTGCACAAGGCGCAGCTCTTGCAGCATTGAAACCTATCCAATACGATCCATTAGAACCAACTCAAATCATGGCTGGTTATGGTAACTACCGTGGTAACTCCGCTATTGCAATGGGCGTTGCTCATTACAAAAACGAGTCCACAATGATGCATGCTGGCTTAGCTTGGGCAGGCGGTTCCCGTCACATGATGGCAAACGCTGGTGTAACTTGGAAAGTTGGCAACCGTGATAGCGAAGCTGCTGTAGCAGATCGTTACCGCAAAGGCCCTATCAGCTCTGCTTATGCAATGCAACAAGAAATGGCTTCCGTTAAAGCACAAAACGCTGGATTAAAAACAGAAGTATCTGATTTGAAAGCTGAAAACGAACAAATGAAAGCTCAAATTGCTGCTATGATGGCAAAACTTGGTATGTAATCATTTGTGAGTGTAAGAACTGAATGAACAAAGGAAGGTATGCGCTACCTAGCGTAGCGCTTACCTCTCCCTATTGTTTATGAAAATAATGCTTTTAAATATGAACGTGAAACGCGTGAGAGATACTTTCACCATAATCTAACGATAGAAAAGAGGAATATAGAATGAAAAAATCTACATTACTTGCTTGTGCAGCGGCTCTTGTTATTTCTACAGGCGTTGTAGGTGCACAATCCGCTCCAACATATGACGATAATTTGATTTTACGTAATCCAGTATCTGCTCCAGCATTGGGCAATGTAGTATTGGTTCCAGTGGCTAGTCCACAAACAGTGTCTGCTGTTCATGACTATGTGAAAGCTTGGCAAAATGCGGAGATCAACATCGCAAAAGCTAAAGTGAAATACGAAAACCATGAACGTATGACAAAAGCTGAGAAAAAATGGTTACATTCCTATGACAAACACAACTATGCTGACTACTTCCGCACACATTCCATCGGTCGTGTACATGGTCAAGAAGTGTTCTTGAACTGGAATGGTGAAAACCGTAATAAAAACGAATACGAATACTTTGAAATGCCTAAATACAATAAAGAAGATGGCTTCACTAATAGCTATGGTTACAATGTATTGCGCGGCATGACAGATCGTATTAACGAAATCATCCAAAAACAAAAAGAAGTTGGCGGTCCTATGACTGACGACGAAGCACAAGCATTAGAAGATGCTATTTTGGATGTAATGGCTAAAGACCAAGAAAACGTTTCTAACGAAGAACTTCGTCACTACATGAACGAAACAATCTGGTTCGCAGCTAAACAAACAGTTAAAAATAAAGCAAGTGAAGAACCTACAGTTCAAGACGAACACACTGTAGATCTTCGCGAAGCAATCAATCGTCCAGCTAACCAAGAAACTAAAAAAGTAGACTTGCGCGCTGCGATTCAATAATAAGGTTTGTAAATTTAACTATAAATCATTAACACACTGAGAGCTCGGCATAAACGATATACAATGAATTAGGAAATGATGTGTGACGCACAGTGTATATAATGAACAACTACATATGGCCCTCATACGGCGATTGTTTGAGGGCCTTGCTGTTCCCTGGACCCCGACTAGGGCACACAATCCTTATGCGAAACGACGCCATCCGAAAGGATGGCGTTGTTTTTTTGCGTTTATGTATTGTTGCCCTTACTTACTTGGCTCAATAGCTGTACAAATATAAACAATTATAAAATAATAGACTGCTTATATTAACTACCTTTTTCTATGCATTTATGAAGAAACGCTTTATTACTATGTTTTATCTTCATCTAATTTAGAAAGTTTATATATTTTAGATGAAGATAAACTTGTATAAGATATACAAATATAATGTAAATATAAACTGATACGATCCATTTTATACTCTTATATATATAATGTATTATATTATATATAATACAATTATAAGAGAAACCCTTGTTCTATGCTGATGTGGAGATATTTTCTCATATCTAGAAAATTCAGTTTATCTTGTTTAGAAATATAAAATTTATTTTAATTATTTTAGGAATTTCTATTTACAATTAGTTTATAAATTGTTATCATATTAATATCTTAATGAATAGTATGTGAACGTGTGTCATAAACAATTCATGAAACAAAAAATGTATATAAGGCATTTAGTGTTTTCTTTATAAGAGAGAAAGGGGTTCATAGTTTCTATGAATAAGGTTTTTAAGGTCGTTTATAGCAAATCTAAAGGCTGCTACGTAGTAGTACCTGAAACTGCTAAAAATAATAACGGCAAGAAAAAAGTATTAGCTAGCGTATTGGCTGGCTTGGCTGTAGCTGGTGCTATGGGTGGCGTTGCTCCACAAGAAGCAATGGCAAATGCAGATTATAATAATAGCCATGTTAATATCTGGGCTAACACTCAGCCTGGTTTTAATGGGGAGAATTATAATGTTGGTCAAAACTCCATCGTTGTAGGTTACCAAAATACTACAGATAATGTAGGTGGCCATGATGGAAAGGTAGCTATTGGTGCTAAAAATACATCTACAAATAACGCAACTACTGCAGTAGGTAATAGAAATACAGCTACAGGCGGTGCTGCTACAGCTGTTGGTGCTGGTAATACTGCATCTGGCAATGGTTCTGTTGCTGTTGGTAATGTAAATAATGCTGATGCTAAAGCTGCCGTTGCTATTGGTACCTACAATAATGTTAATTACACCAAAGGCTCTTGGGAAACAACGCCTAAAAAAGCAGGTGAATATTCTACTGTAGTAGGTAATTACTCTAGTGCTACTGGTACTAGCGCTTCTGCTATGGGTGTATATACTAATGCTACTGGTGCAGGTTCTTTTGCTGCTGGTTACAACAATAATGCAAAGGGCCAAAACTCAGTTGCCATTGGTTCTGAAAATACATCCCACGTGGCAGACACTGTAACTTTGGGTCAATTTAATAATGCAAAAACAATGGGTGGTATCTCCATCGGTAAAAATAACTTGACTGACTCTGCAGATGGTAATCGCGGTGATGTAGAACGTAATAAAGAAAATTCCCAAATTGCTATCGGTCGTGATAATACAGCGACTAACTTAGATGCTATTGCAATTGGCCGTGATACACATGCTACAGGCTCTGGTGCAACAGCGTTAGGTGCTCGTGCTGATGCATCTGGTAACAACTCCATTGCTATCGGTCAAAGTGGTAAAACTTCTGATCGTGTTGTTGCATCTGGTGTAAACTCTATTGCTATCGGTATGCAATCTCAAGCAGCTGGCGAAGCTGGTATTGCTGAAGGTGCTGGTGCTCGTGCAGGTGGCAAATACGGTGTTGCATTAGGTCGTACAACTAAAGCAAATGCTGAGGCTGCAACTGCTTTGGGTAGTGCTGCAGAGGCGAACATTGCTAATGGTGTAGCTCTTGGTTCCTCTTCTATAACAACAACAGATAAAGGCGTTCTTGGTTACAACCCATCTGATTTACATAACCGTAAATACACTAACTTACAAGGCAATGTACAGAAAGCAACTACAGCTGCTGTATCCATCGGTAATGGCAGTACATTGACTCGTCAATTGACTGGTCTTGCTGCAGGTACTGCAGACACTGACGCTGTTAACGTAGCTCAATTGAAAAACGTTGGCGTTGCTGTAACTGGTAACACTGGTAAGAGTGACTTCTTAACTGATGGCGGTAAATTGAACGTAATCGGTACAGGTCGTGTATCTACTGTAGCGGCTCATGACGGTGCGAAAGACTCCAAAATCACTGTAGGTTTTGATGACAAAGGCATGGTGAAAGCTGGTAAAAACGTTACTGTTGATGAAAAAACAGTTGATGGTCGTACTACATACACAATTAACGCTGCTGATACTGCTGCTAAATATGACTTCTTAACAAATGCTACAGCTAACGGTGGTAAACTTGACGGTGAAGCAACACCTACAAAAGTTCAAAGCGGCACTACAGTTAACTACGCAGCTGGTAAGAACTTAACAGTTAAGCAAGATATTGAAACATCTCTTGGCCAACAAACATATACATATTCCTTGAATAAGGATCTTAAAGAAATTACATCCATCACTAACAATGGTGGTCCTACAATGCACTTTGGTGGTAACAACATCAGCATCACTGGCGGTAACCTAGATCTTGGTGATAATAACATCACTAACCTAAAATCTGGTGGCGATGTAGTGAATAACGCTGCTAACATTGGCGACGTAACTCGTATTTCCAAAGCTAATGACTTGCATGTGGCTCCTACAGCAGGCACTAATAACAATGTGGCTGAATATACTGTAGATGCTAACAAAAAGGTTACATTGACTTACCAAGATGGTAATGGTAAAACTGTTAATGGCCCTAAAGCAGTTATCGACTTGAGCGGTTTGAAAACTGGCGACATGAGCTCTTTCAATGTGAAATCTACTGCTACAGAAGGTAAAGTGGCACAAGGTTCTGCTGGCGTTCAAGAAATCCGTGACGGCAAAACTGTGGAAATGCAAGCCGGCAAAAACATGACCATTAAACAAACTAATAAAAATGGTAATGCAGCTGTTGAATTTGCATTGAACAAAGACATCGATTTGACTCCAGATGGGTCTATCAAAATCGGCGATACTAACATCACTGACAATGGTTTGACTATCAATAATGGTCCTTCCATTACAAAGACTGGCATCAACGCTGGTGATTTGAAGATTACTAATGTGAAAGCTGGCGTAAACGACAACGATGCAGTTAATGTTAGCCAATTGAAACAAGTTCGTGCTGACGAACGTCACATTAAACCTGGTGAATACGCAGTTGATAACAACGGCAAAGTAACAATGACTTACCTTGATGGTAACAACAAAGACGTTCCTAACGAAACGGCTGTTATCACAGGTATTGCTAAACAAGATCTTTCCAATATCAACAAGGGTGGCGAAACAGTTATCCAAAATCTTGCTAAAAAATCCATCGATATGGAAAATGGTAAGAATACAAAGGTTAGCAACCGTGAAATCAATGGTGTTAAAACTTTCAAAGTAGACGTTGAAGGTGATTTAACAGACATTACATCCATCACTAATAAAGGTGGCGACGGCAAAGTTGTATTTGGTGGTAACCAAACTGTAAACGTTGCAGGCAATCACAACATTAACTTGAATGCTAAAGTTGGTGACATCACTGGTTTAACTAACGTAACTTTGGATGCCCCTGACTTCGCTAAAAAAGGTCGTGCTGCTACTGAAGAACAATTGAACATTGTTAATAACAAGTTCAATAACACAGTTGGTTTGACTGGTAACACAGGCGCTACTGATCTTCAAAAATTGAACAAACAAGGCGGCTTGAGCTTTGGTGTAGTTGGTGCTAACAATGGTGAGTACATTAAAACAACTGCATCCGGTAGCAATGTAGTAGCTGACTTATCCGACAGCGCTAAAAATAAATTGAACAGCACTGTTGTAGTAGAAGGTAAAAATGCTGCGAAAGTAACAAGCAATGTAATTCAAAATGCAGATGGCAGCACAAAAACTGTATATACTGTAGATGTTAACAACGTAAAACCTACTGCAGCTTCTACTGAAAAAGTACAAGCTAAAGCAGACGTAGCTGGTTCTAGCGATAAAAACATTGCTAAAGTTTCCCCTAAAGCTGGTGAAAACTTCGGTGATGCAGGTGCAACTTACGAAGTAAACGTATCCCGTAACGACGTAAAAGACGCAGCTCGTGAAGCAGTAACTGTAAATACTACAAACACAACTAACAACCCTATCACTGTTACACCTGTACAAGATGAAGCAAATCATAACACTACATACCAAGTAACATTCGATGGCAACAAAGCTGCTAAACAAATTCCTTTGACTTACAAAGCGAATGGCCAAAATGCTCAAACAGTTACATTGGATAAAGGTTTGAACTTCACAAACGGTAAAAATACAACAGCCTCTGTAGATGCTGAAGGCGTTGTTAAATACGATGTGAATAAAGATTTAGTTAATATCAATTCCATTTCCAATACTACAAATGGTCCAAAAATGGAATTTGGTCCTAACTCCATTAACATCACAAATGGCCCTATCAACATGGGTGACCAAAACATTACTAACCTTAAATCTGGTGGCGATGTAGTGAATAACGCTGCTAACATCGGCGACGTAACTCGTATTTCTAAAGCTAACGACTTGCACATTGCTCCAACATCTTCTAACCGTCAAGGTGAAACTACTACATCTTACGCTTATGATGCAGCAAGCAAATCTGTTACATTGAAATATAACGATGGTAACGGTGCTAACCAATCTGGTACAGTGGCGAAAATCGACTTGTCCGGTTTGGCTGATCAAATCAAAGACGGTTATTCCTTCTCCACTGACGCTAAAGGTAATGTAGTTGGTAACCATGCTGTTACACCTGTAGCAAATGGTAAAACTGTTTCTTATGCAGCAGGTAAAAACTTAACTGTTGCTCAAAATATTGATAATGCAACTGGTGAACATACTTACACATATGCATTGTCCAATGATGTTGATTTAACACCAAATGGTTCCTTGAAAATTGGTGACACAATTCTCAACAATGGTGGTTTAACAATTACAGGCGGCCCATCCGTTACTAAGACTGGCATCAACGCTGGTAACTTGAACATTACTAATGTGAAAGCAGGCGTAAACGATACTGATGCAGTTAACGTTAAACAGTTGAAAGACTCCCGTACAGTAGTTACATCTAACGATAAATCCGTAACAGTTAATAAAACTGAAAACGGTAACCAAGTTACTTATGACTTGCATGTAGCTCCAGGTGCTGCACAATCCGTATGGAATGTGAAATCCACTGGTAACACAACTGCTGACTCTGAAGCAGCTGCAAAAACTATCACTGATGGTAAAACAGTTGAAATGGCAGCAGGCAAAAACTTGACTGTAAAACAAACTAGCAACGAAGACGGCGCTAAAGTTGAATACGGTTTAGCTGGTGACTTGACTAATATCAAGACTATTAAAAACGAAGGTCCTGCTACTTTCACAATCGGCGGCAACGAATTCAAATTCGATGGCGGCAATGTGAACATGGGCGATAATAACATCACTAACCTTAAATCTGGTGGCGATGTGATCAATAACGCAGCTAACATTGGCGACGTTAAACGTATCTCCAAAGCTAACGACATTCATATCAAAGACAAAACATACACAGTGAACGCTGATAAAACAGTTACATTGGAATATGTTGATGGCAATGATAATGCAGTGAACAAAACAGCTAAGATCGACTTGAGCAACTTGCCAACAGGCGATAAAGCTGCTGTTGAAAGCGTTGTTAAAAAATCTGCTGCTGCAGGCGACACTAACATCGCTGATATCACTGTAGCTGACGGCAAACAAACTGGTGATGCAAATGCTAAATACGAAGTAAATGTTTCCCGTAATGCTGTTAAAGATGCAGCTCGTGAAGCAGTGACTGTAAATACTACGAACACTACTAACAATCCAATCACTGTTACACCTGTTAAAGATGAAACAAACCATAACACAACTTATACAGTAACATTTGATGGCGATAAAGCTGCTAAACAAATTCCTTTAACATACAAAGCGAATGGCTCTAACGACCAAAAAGTTACATTGGATAAAGGTTTGAACTTCACTAATGGTTCCAACACAACAGCTTCTGTAGCTGCTGATGGCGTAGTTAAATACGATCTTAACAACAACGTAAACTTGACTCCATCTGGTTCCTTAACTATTGGCGACACTGTTGTTAATAACGGTGGCTTGACTATCTCTGGTGGCCCATCTGTTCTTAAAACTGGTATCAACGCTGGTAACTTGAACATCACCAATGTAAAAGCTGGTGTAAACGATACTGATGCAGTTAACGTTAAACAGTTGAAAGATTCTCGTACAGTAGTAACTTCCAACGATAATTCCGTAACAGTTAACAAAACTGAAAACGGTAACCAAGTTACTTACGACTTGCATGTAGCTCCAGGTGCTGCACAATCCGTATGGAATGTGAAATCCACTGGTAATACAACTGCTGATTCTGAAACTACTGCAAAAACTATCTCTGATGGTAAAACAGTTGAAATGTCAGCAGGTAAAAACTTGACTGTTAAACAAACTAGTAATAACGACGGCGCTAAAGTTGAATTCGACTTGGCTAACGATATCAAGATTGGTAACGATGGCAAAGACGGTAAAGATGGCGTTGACGGTAAAATCGGCGTAAATGGTAAAGATGGTTCTTCCGTTGTGATCAACGGTAAAGACGGCTCCATCGGCCTCAATGGTAAAGATGGTAAAGATGGTCTTACTATGAAAGGCGAAAAAGGTGCTGACGGTGTAACTCGTATTGTTTACGAAGATAAAAACAACAACAAACATGAAGTAGCTACATTAGATGATGGTTTACGCTTCGACGCTAACTCTGGTGGCGAAAAGAAAAATAAACTTGGCTCTAAAGTAACTGTAAAAGGTACTGGCGCTAAAGCTGATTCCGAATATGATTCCTCTAACATCAAAACTAGCATCACTCAAGGTGCTGATGGTAACAGCGAAATCAATATCGGTTTGGCTAAAGACTTGAACAACATCAACACAATTAAGAATGGTGGTAATGCTACTTTCACAATCGGCGGTAACGAATTCAAATTCGATGGCGGCAACGTGAACATGGGTGGCAACAACATCACTAACCTTAAATCTGGTGGCGATGTAATCGATAACGCAGCTAACATCGGCGATGTAAAACGTATTTCCAAAGCTAACGATTTACACATTGCACCAACTCAATCTGATCGTGCAGGTGAAACTACTACATCTTACTCTTATAATGCAGCAGATAAATCCGTTACATTGAAATACAACGATGGCAATGGCGCTAACCAAGCTAATACAATCGCGAAAATCGACTTGTCTGGTTTGGCAGATCAAATTAAAGACGGCTACTCCTTCTCCACAGATGCGAAAGGTAATGTAGTTGGTAACCACGCTGTAACAGCAGTAGGCAACGGTAAAACTGTATCCTACGCAGCAGGCGATAATTTGACAATTACTCAAAATATCGATAATGCAACTGGTGAACAAACTTATACATATGCATTGTCTAATGACATCAAAGTTGGTAACGACGGTAAAGATGGTAAAGACGGTGTTGACGGTAAAATCGGCGTAAACGGTAAAGATGGTTCCGCTGTTGTAATCAACGGTAAAGATGGTTCCATCGGCTTGAATGGTAAAGACGGTAAAGATGGTCTTACTATGAAAGCTAAAGATGGTCAACCTGGTGTCAACGGTAAAGATGGTATCACTCGTATCGTATACGAAGATAACAGCAAGAATACACACGAAGTGGCTACATTGGATGATGGCATGAAATATGCTGGCGATGATGCACAAGGTGCTGATAAATCCAAAGTTATCGCTAAGAAATTGAACGAAACTATGGACGTTGTTGGTGGTGCAGATAAGTCCAAATTGACTGACAACAACATCGGCGTAAACAACGTAGATGGCAAATTGAAAGTTCAATTGTCCAAAGAAGTTAACTTGACTCCATCTGGTTCCTTAACAATTGGCGATACTAAGATCACTGACGGTGGTTTAGTAATCAACAATGGTCCATCCATTACTAAAGGTGGCATCAATGCTGGTGACTTGAACATCACTAACGTGAAAGCTGGCGTAAATGACACTGACGCAGTTAACGTAAAACAATTGAAATCCGCTAAGACAGAAGTTAAAGCTGGTGACAACGTAACAGTTGATAAAACAATTGGTGCTGATGGTCAAAACATTTACACAGTAAATGCAAAAGCAACTAACCTTGGCGATGCTGAACTTAACTACACAGCTAACGGCGGTGCTAAACAAAAAGTTAAATTGTCTGAAGGCTTGAACTTCGTTGACGGTAACTACACTAAAGCTTCCGTTGATGCAAACGGTGTTGTTAAATACGACGTAACACTTGGTAAAGTGAAAGACGGCGTTGACGGCAAACCAGGCGTAGATGGTGAAGATGGTATCGCAACAGTTAAAACTGTAGTAGATACAATCAACAACTCCGGTTGGAAAGGTGACGTTACTGGTAACACAGTAGGCGAACACAGTGCAACAATCGTAAAACCTGGCACAACTGTAAACTTCGGTGCAGGTAAAAACTTAACTGTTGAACAAATCGTTGATAAAGTAACTGGCAACCATACTTACAACTATGCATTGTCCGACGATATCAAAGTTGGTAATGACGGTAAAGATGGTAAACCAGGTGTTGACGGTAAGATCGGTGTAAACGGTAAAGACGGTTCTGCTGTTGTAATCAACGGTAAAGACGGCTCTATCGGCTTGAATGGTAAAGACGGTAAAGATGGTCTTACTTTCAAAGGTGCTAACGGTCAAGACGGTGTAGATGGTAAAAACGGTACTAACGGTATGACTCGTATCGTTTACGAAGATAGCAACAAGAACAAACACGAAGTTGCTACTACTGATGACGGCTTGAAATTCACTGGTAACAATGAAAGCGTTGTAAACAAAAATAAACTTAACTCCACAGTTAAAGTTAAAGGTGAAGGCGTTACTGAAGAGCAAGAAAAAACATTTGAATCTGCTGCAGGTAACATCGCTGTAACTGCTGATGGTAACGATACTTTGAACATTCGCTTGAATAAAAACATCAAAGGCATCGACTCCATCCAAACTAAGGAAATCCACTTAGGTACACCTGATAATTACACAACAATTAAGAAAGATGGGGACCGCATTAAATACGGCGACAAAACATTCGCTAACACTGACGATATCTGGACAATCCAAGCTAATGGCACAGATGTTCCAGCTAACGGCGGTAAAGTAAATGTTAAAGGTGCTGACGGTATCACAGTATCCAAATCTGCTAATGGCGAAATGACAATTAGCGGTTCTGGCCTTGGTACAATGAACAGCTTCAACGTTAAATCTTCTGGTAATACTACTGCTGATTCTGAAACAGCAGCTAAGAAAATTACTGATGGTAAAACTGTTGAATTCTCCGGCGGTAAAAACCTCACTGTAAAACAAACTAGCAACGAAAACGGTGCTAAAGTAGAATATGCATTGAGCAACAATGTAGATCTTACTAATAAAGGTTCCGTAACAATTGGCGATACTAAGATCACTGATGGTGGCTTAGTAATCAACAATGGCCCATCCGTAACTAAAGACGGCATCAATGCTGGTAATAAACAAATTACTAACGTTGAAGACGGTGTAAACGATACTGATGCGGTTAACGTACGTCAATTGAAAGCAGCTAAAACTAACCTTGTTGACGGTCAAAACACTAAAGTGACTGGCGACGGTTCTAAAGCTAACCCTTACAAAGTTAATGTTGAAGGCGATTTGAACAAAATCACTTCCATCACTAACAACGAAGGCGACGGCAAATTAGAATTCAAAGGTGACCAAGTAGTTAACGTAGCTGGCGACAACACAATCAAGCTTGATGGTAAAACTGGTGATATCACTGGCTTAACTAATAAAACTCTTGATTCTGCTGACTTCGCAACTAAAGGTCGTGCAGCAACTGAAGAACAATTGAAACTTGTTCAAGAAGAAGCAGCTAAAAAATCTACTGAAAAAGTACAAGCTAAAGCTGATGCTAATAACATCGCTAAAGTAGCTCCTAAAGCTGGCGATACATTCGGTGCAGCTGGTGCAACATACGAAGTATCTGTAGATAAAAATGACGTTAAAGATGCAGCTCGTGAAGCAGTTACTGTAACAGGTGACAACAAAGCGATCACTGTAGACGTTCAACCAAATGCTACTAACCATACAACTAACTACCAAGTTAACTTCAATGGTAATGAAGCAGCTAAGCAAATTCCATTGACTTATAAAGAAAATGGTGGCAACGCTAGAACAGTAATGTTATCTGACGGTTTAGACTTCTCTAATGGTGTAAATACTACTGCTCACACTGATGCAAACGGTAAAGTATCCTTCGACGTAAAAGGTGACCTCACTAACATCACTTCCATTTCCAATAACTCCAATGGTCCTAAAGTATCCTTCGGTGGCGATACTGTAAATATCACTGGTGGTAACCTCAACATGGGTGGTAACAAAATCACTAATGTTCAAAAAGGCACTAATGATACAGATGCAGTAAACGTTAAACAATTGAAAGATTCCCGTACTACATTGACATCTGATGATCATTCCGTAGTATTGAAGAAAACTGAATCTGCTGACGGCGGCTTGAACTATGACCTTTCCGTAAAAGGTGCAGTTGACCCTCGCGTTGATCAATTGAATGAAGAAATCGGCCGTGTAGGTGCTCAAGGTGCAGCATTGTCCGCATTGAAACCTATGCAATACGATCCATTGGAACCAACTCAAATCATGGCTGGTTATGGTAACTACCGTGGTAACTCCGCGATTGCAGTGGGCGTAGCTCATTACAAAAACGAGTCCACAATGTTCCATGGCGGCTTGTCCTGGGCTGGCGGTTCTAGCCACATGATGGCAAACGCTGGTGTAACTTGGAAAGTTGGTAACAGAGATGCTGAAGCAGCTGTAGCAGACCGCTACCGCAAAGGCCCTATCAGCTCTGCATACGCAGTACAAACTGAAATGGCAGCAATGAAAGCTCAAAACGCCGGATTAAAAGGTGAAGTATCTGACTTGAAATATGAAAACGAACAAATTAAAGCTCAAAACGCTGGTCTACAAAGTGAAGTAGAAGTATTGAAAGCTCAAATGGCTGCAATGATGGCGAAAATGGGTATGTAATTTAGTTAGCAAATGGATACAACTGGTACGGGTTCCTTCGGGAGCCCTCAACCAGCACATTAATTCGACTATGAAAAGAGGAATAGATATGAAAAAATCTACAATGCTTGCTTTCACAGCGGCACTTTTAATGAGCGCAGCATCCATCACTGGTCACGCAGCAAGCGCACCAACATATGATGATAACTTGATCTTGCCTAACCCTGCATCCGCACCTGGTTTGAGCAATGTTGTATTGGTACCTGTGGCTAGCCCACAAGTAGTACAATCCCTTCATGATTACGTGAAAGCATGGGAAAATGCTGAACAAAAAATCGCTTTAGCAGAAGCTAAACGCAACAATCATGAACAATTGACTAAAGCTGATAAAAAATGGTTGCATTCCAAAGATAAACATAACTATGCTGATTACTTCCGTACACATTCTTTAGGTCGTGTACATGGCTTTGAAACAGCTTTAAATTGGAACGGTGAAAACCGCAACAAAAACGAATACGAATACTTTGAAACACCTAAATACAATGAAAAAGATGGCTTCGTAAATAGCTATGGTTACAACGTATTGCGTGGCATGGTAGATCGTGTTAACGAAGTTGTACAAAAGCAAAAACAAGTAGGCGGTCCTATGAATGACGACGAAGCACAAGTATTAGAAGATGCAATCTTGGATATCCTTGCACAAGAGCAAGAACATGTATCTAACGAAGAACTTCGTCACTACATGAACGAAACAATTTGGTTCGCTGCTAAAGAAACAGTTAAAAATAAAGCAAGTGAAGAACCAACTGCTGCTGATGAGCACGTAGTAGACCTTCGCAAAGCTATTAACGAACCAATGGGTAGCAATGACTACAACAAAGTTGATTTGCGCAGTGCGATTCAACAATAAACAATATCTATAGTAATGTAGGTATTGTAGCCTTTTCTTCTCTCGTTAAAAGGCTTAGTTGATCTCTAATACATACTGATGATATATGATGTATCCCTTACATACACATATATCTAAAATGACACATTGGCCCTTATATTGAGTTTATGAGGGCCCTATACCCTGGACCCCCGACTAGGGAACACAAATCCTTATTAAACAACGCCATCCGGTTGGATGGCGTTGTTTTTATATATGTAGATAAATTGGAGGCTTTATAAAATAGATGCCATATAAGATAGAGCCTATATAAAATAAATCCTATAGATCTGGAAATAGGTAACATTAAAAACTTATAGATCTATATAAAATATATATACTGTATAAGGACAGAATTATGCTGATGATACATGTAGCTTAAGAGGTGATTAATAAAAGAGTCTGAATGCGAATGACTACCTATAAAAAATAACGGTATAGATGTAGTGGTAATAGCGTATATAGTAAGCCAATTTAAGTTGATTATTGATAATATTAATAAGTACTATATATAGTATGTTAAATACAAGAATCTACCATATAAAGAGAGGTAGAAAAAAGTTTGCAAAATTTTAAAATTAGGGGTTGCATACCTCAGTTCTTTGTACTATAATAGCTATACAGTCGTTCGAAGCGACTGTTTATTAGTTAGCAAACACTAGATAAAATCTATGTTTGTTGATAATCGTTTTAGAATAAAAATGTAATTCCTGGTTTAAACAGAAATTACAAAATTCTAAAAAAGATTATAAAAAGGTGTTGACATGAAAGTGACAACATGTTATTATAATCTAGTCGCCAGTTGGTGAAACACTTTGAAAGAAAGTGCTTCAAAGCTAGATAAAATCTAGTTTAGCTGGTACAGATCTTTGAAAACTGAACAATGATAGGTAATCAATCATATGATTGAACATATGCCAGAGTGCGGGTTTTGACAAAGTCAAAACCAACCATAATTCAAAGTTACTTAAATGTAACGACAACAAATAATGAGCTATTCAAATAGCTTCAAGATATCTTGGAGAGTTTGATCCTGGCTCAGGACGAACGCTGGCGGCGTGCTTAACACATGCAAGTCGAACGAAGAGCGATGGAAGC
>ERZ1699244.274-NODE-274-length-21956-cov-2.712355_pt1 | contig 21956 bp, 17 predicted proteins | sample MGYA00581534_ERZ1699244 | MGnify/ENA primary metagenome ERZ1699244 (study PRJEB42319, sample SAMD00040331) | human oral metagenome | material: saliva | host: Homo sapiens | study: EMG produced TPA metagenomics assembly of PRJDB4115 data set (Metgenomic analysis of...
GTATTAAGTATTGTGAAGCAAGTTGGGATTGGATTTGGTATTGCCATTTCATCGATAATTCTAAATCTTTATAGCTATTTCTTTAGCGCAAATGATGGCTTACAACGGGCATTTAGCTATACTTTCTTAACCTCATCATTTTTTGCAATCGCCTTAGTTTGGTCGCTTATGAAATTACATAAAAATGATGGCGATCATTTACGGAAGAATTCTTAGATTAATTTGTTATAATCCATAGAATTTTTTTATTTAAAAAAAGCAGCATTTGCTTATATCTTATTAAACATTTATTTTAGATAGGATTTATCTAGCATCTTGGTTATATAGTAATGCTCAAATAAATCTCTGCCAACAAAGTGAGGAACTATCATGAAGCTAAAAGCAACACTAACTCTTGCGGCTGCAACGCTTGTATTAGCCGCTTGTGATCAATCAGGTTCAACAAATAAACCGACCGCACAAGCTGAAACTAAATCTGCATCTAACAATACTTTCGTTTACTGTACAGCAAAAGCACCTTTAGGATTTAGCCCTGCACTTGTGATGGAAGGGACGTCTTATAATGCCAGCTCACAACAAGTGTATAACCGCTTAGTTGAATTTAAAAAAGGCTCAACGGATATTGAACCGGCTTTAGCTGAAAGCTACTAATGCCGGCTAACGCCACAGCCTTTTAGGCTCCTAGGCCCCGCCAATGGCGGGGCCTATTTAGTGCTCACCCAGGCTTTAACTGCGCTTTAAGCGGGCCCTAAGCGGGCTTTAGCAGGCTCTAACTGCGCTTTAAGCGGGCCTAGCACAAGGCAAATTTGTACGATACGACACTTTTACACCCCAGCGTGTTCACATTTACCACTTGAAGGCATATATTCGAACGCGCAAGTTAGTAACGCTACGGTGAACGGATTGTTATGAGTTCTTCCAGCCCCACCACATTATCGCAGCTGCAGTTTGAGGTTTTACGAGCCCTGTTGCACGCAGGTAAACCCCTCACCCAGCGTGAACTGCACCAGCTCACCGATATCTCCCTGGGCAGCGTCAACTCCACCGTGCGCCAATGCGAAGCCGCCGGTTACATCAGCGAGCGCGCCCTAACTGAAGCCGGCCGCCAAGCTCTAGCCCCCTATAAGGTGGATAACGCCATCATTATGGCGGCAGGCCTATCCCAGCGTTTTGCTCCCATCTCCTATGAGCGCCCCAAGGGTACTTTGCGCGTGCGCGGCCAGGTCCTAATCGACCGCCAAATTGAGCAGCTGCGCGAGGCTGGCATTAATGACATCACGGTAGTGGTGGGCTACAAGAAGGAGCACTTCTTCTACCTGGCCGCCAAGTACGGGGTCAAAATCGTGGTCAACTCCGACTACGCCACCCGCAACAATAACGGCTCACTATGGCTGGTGCGTGAACAGCTAGCTAACACCTACATTTGCTCCTCGGATGACTACTTCACGGTCAATCCTTTCGAAGACTATGTTTACCAGGCCTACTACTCGGCCCAGTATGCCCAGGGCCCCACGGCTGAATGGTGCATTACTACCGGCGCTGGTGGACGTATTACTGGCGCTAGCGTAGGCGGTGCCAACGCCTGGTACATGCTTGGTCACGTCTACTTTGACCGGGCTTTTTCCGCTACTTTCCGCCGTATTTTGGAAAGTGTCTACCACCTGCCTGAAACTGCCCCCAAGCTGTGGGAGTCAATCTACCTAGACCACATTCGTGAACTGAATATGGTGATGCGTCCCTACCCGGAGGGAGTAATTAACGAGTTTGATTCAGTCGATGAGATTCGCTCCTTTGACCCGCTGTTCCTGGAGAATCTCGACTCTGATATTTTCACCAACATCACCTCCACACTGGGCTGCCAGGTTGATGAGATCACCGATTTTTACCCGCTTAAGCAGGGCATCACTAACCTGTCTTGCCACTTTAGGGTGGGCGATCAGGAGTACGTCTACCGTCACCCGGGTGCGGGCACGGACAAGATCGTGGACCGTGCCGCTGAGTTTGAGGCCCTGAATTTGGCCCGCGACCTGGGCATTGACCATACTTTCATCACTGGTGACACGGTTAAGGGCTGGAAGATTTCACGTTTCATTCCCGACGCCGCCAACCTAGACGTTAACGATCCGGCCCAGCTCACCCGGGCTATGGATATGGCCCGCACGCTGCACAGCAGTGACATGCGCCTGTCGCGCCACTTTGACTTTGTCACCGAGGGCCTAAAGTATGAGGCGATTTTGCGCCAGTTTGGGCCGATTGATGTGCCCGACTATCAGGTGATGCGCGACAAGATCATGCGTCTAAAGCGTTTCACTGAGGCCGATGGCTACCAGTTGGTGCCCAGCCACAATGACTTCTTCCCGCTCAACTTCCTGGTTTCTAACGACGCCTCTAACAATGAAATCGACCTGATCGACTGGGAGTATGCGGGCATGTCAGACCCGGCCGCCGATTTTGGCACCATGGTGGTTTGCGCCAGCTTGAGCCGTACCCAGTCCGACGCCGCCTTGGCCGCCTATCTTGAGGCTGAGCCCACCGCCGCTCAGCAGCGTCACTTCTACGCCTACGTGGTTTTCGCCGGTTGGTGCTGGTACGTGTGGTCTTTGGTTAAGGAGGCTGAAGGCGACGACGTGGGCCAGTGGCTCTACATCTACTACCAGGCCGCCAGTGACAACATTGACTGGGTGCTAGCCGCCTATGAGCAGGCCGCAGCCGCCGCCCAAGCCGAGACCGCTAGCGACGCCGTCGCCACGCCGGATCAAACCAGCACAAACCACTAAAACCAGCGCAATAAGAACGCAATAAGTAGGAGTAAAACCATGCGTTACGGAATTGGTTCAGGAGCCCTGTGGGGTCTAGACACCGTCATTTTGGCTATCGCGCTGGCACTTAACCCCTTTGCCACCGACGCCCACGCCTCCCTAGTTTCAGCGGCTTTACACGACGCTGTTTGCGCCCTGATCCTGCTGATCTTTATGGCCATGCGCGGGCGTCTAAAGGACACTTGGCGGGCAGTGCACACGCACAGTGGCCGCGCAGTTATGGTGGCCGCGCTGCTGGGTGGGCCTATCGGTATGAGCGGTTACCTGCTGGCTATTGACCAGATCGGCGCCGGTTCCAACGCCATCATCTCCACCTTCTACCCGGCTTTGGGCACGGCCCTGGCAGTGGCGGTGCTTAAAGAGCGGATGCGTCCGCGTCAGGTGATTGCCCTGGCTGTGGCTATTGGCGCCATTATTGCCACCAGCTACACCTCCACCAGTGTTTCTGGCTCAGCGCTTTGGGGTGTGCTGGGCGCCCTGGCGGCTGTGGTTGGCTGGGGCTGTGAAGCCGTGATTTTGGCTTGGGGTATGCGCGACGACGCCGTCGACAATGAGACGGCCCTGCAGATCCGCGAAACCACCTCGGGGCTGACCTACCTGGTGCTAGTGGTGCCGTTAGGTGGCGCTTTAAGCAGCCCCGGACAGGCTTTAACCAGCCCTGGCGCGATGGGCCTGGTAGCTTTGGCCGCCGCCGCCGGCACCGCCTCCTACCTGTTCTATTACAAGGCCATTGATCTGCTGGGGGCCGCGCGGGCCATGGCGCTTAACATTTCCTACTCGGCTTGGGCAGTGCTGTTTGCGTTCCTTTTGCAGTCGATCGTGCCTGCGCCTATCCAAATCGTGCTGTGTGTAGTGATTTTGGTTGGCACCGTACTGGCGGCTACCGAAAACTGGCGTGAGCTGACTTCTTTCAAGCGTCAAAGCCGCTAGAATCGCTGTATCGCCCACCTGCAAGTTAGGAAACCTATGAGCGACCAGCAGCTCCTAGACAATATTCACGCCCTGCTGAAAGAAATTTTGGCGGAGTTTGACCGTGTATGCACCAAGCTGGAGATTCCTTACGCCGTCTATGGAGGCACCGCCATTGGCGCGGTGCGTCACCAGGGCTTTATCCCTTGGGACGACGACGTAGACGTGCTTATGCGGCGCAGTGACTATGAACGCTTCTTAAGCCTGGCCCCCCAGGTTATAGATGAACGCTTTGCGCTACACAACACGCGCACAGTAGTTAACTTCCCGTTCATGTTCACCAAGATGGTGCTTAAAGACACCCTGCTGATTCCTGACTTCGCGGTGGACAGCGACTACCGGATGCCTTTCTTTATCGATGTGCTGCCGGTAGACAATATTCCAGCTGATCCGGTTGCTTTTAAGCGCATGGCTAGGGCCTCTTGGCTGTGGGGACGTCTGCTGTTCCTGCACGGCACTGCTAAGCCTTTCCTGCCCGGCATTAGCGGCACTAAAAAGCAGCTCATTTACACTGCCACCACCGGCGCTAACTGGGCTCTTAAAGCCGCTAAGCTCTCGCCGCAAACCTTGCAGCGGCGTTGGGAAAAAGCTGTGCGGGCCTGGGAGCACACCCCCACCACGCGCATGGCTGACTTCACTATGCGCGACCCGGAAAACTGGATTATCACTAACTCTGAGCTGCTGCCTACCGTGCGAGTGCCCTTTGAGGACATCACCGTGCAGCTGCCGGCCCAGTATGATGCCTGGCTGCGACGCGGCTACGGCGACTATATGCAGCTGCCCCCGCCCGAGGCTCGTATCGGTCACATTCCGCGCATCGTAGACTTTGGCCCCTACACGGATCTACTGCCTTACCCGCAGGTAACCGGTATTGGTTTAGAAGGCTCCCCTGATGCAGCTACCAGCCCCGCAGCTAACGGGCAAGGTGAGCGCAAAGCCGGCGTCGACGTCGGCACTGGGGCCGCTGCCAGCAGCGCTATTGACCCAGATGAGGGCCTAGACCTAGCCAGTTTGCGCCAGATACAGCTAGCCACCACCTATGGTCTAGGTGAGCTTGACCGGGTATGCAAACAGCTGGGGCTAAACTACGCGGCCTACGGGGGCACTGCCATTGGCGCGGTGCGTCACCAGGGCTTTATCCCTTGGGACGACGACGCCGACGTGTGCATGGCGCGCGCCGACTACGAAAAGCTACTGGCCCAAGCCCCGGCCCTACTGGGTGAGGACTTTGAGTTACTAAGCCACCACAGCCACGCCAACTACCCCAGCACTGTGGCCGTACTTGGGCTTAAAGGCACCAAGTTCATCTCGCAGGCAGCTGCCGGGCGTGACTTTGAGATGCCAATCGGGGTGGACATTTTCCCGCTTGATGCACGCCCAGCCAACCAGCGGGCTTTTAAAGCCCAATGCGCCCGCACCTGGGTGTGGTCGCGGGCCCTGTACCTGCGCGGTAGTGCCACCGCCTCCACCGGTTTAAGCGGCGGCGTAGACAAGGCCGTGCAACTAGCTATGCGCACGGTACACACAGGCCTTAAAACTGCCCATCTAAGCCAAGCCAAGCTCATTAAGCACTGGGAACGTGCCGCCCGCAGCTACGAAAAACAGGCCGGGGCCAAGACTTGGCTGGCAGATTTCTCCACCCGCAACCCCCAGCAGTGGTCACTGCCGGCAGCAGAGCTTAAAAACACGGTTGAGCTACCATTTGAGCACCTGACCATTAAACTGCCGGCCAACTATGACACTTGGCTTAAGCGCGGTTTTGGTGACTATATGACTCCTCCCCCGCCGCCCCAGCGTGTGGGCCACCGCCCCTACCGGCTAGAGTTTGGTGGCTGGCACTTTAACGAAGACGGTAGCCACAGCCGGGATCCCCAGTGAGCGCTTCGCAGCTTAGCCGCGACTATTTTTGGAACACCGCCTCCAGCCTGATCAGCTCATTTTCTATTGTGATCATGCTGGCGGTGGTTACCCATAGCGCCGGCGTGGCCGCAGGTGGGGTGTTCTCACTAGCCATTGCTATTGGTCAGCAATGGCAGACCCTGGGCATGTATGAGGTGCGTACCTTCCACGTCACCGATGTGCGTAGCGAGTTTGATTTCCCCATCTACCTGGCCACCCGCATCCTCACCGTGGCCGCCATGATTGGCGGAATTGTGATCTACTCGCTATTTTCTAGCGGGTTGAGCACCAGCGTGGGGCTGGTTATTGCGATTGCTTTGCTTCGGGTTTTTGACGCCTATGAGGATGTTTTTTACAGCGAGTTTCAGCGTGAAGGGCGCCTAGATTTAGGGGCGCGCGCCTCATTTTGGCGTATTTTCACCACCATGGCGGTTTTCTGCCTGCTGGTGGTGCTAACCGATTCGCTGTTTATCGCTTCTCTAGTTTCCCTGTCGGTATCAGTGGTGGCCCTGGTGGTGGCTTTCTACCCCGCCGCACGCGATAGATTTGGTATCACCCCCAGCTGGGATTGTGGGGCCATTAAGCGCCTACTAATTGAGTGTGCGCCCCTGTTTTTGGCGTCATTTACAGCCATGTACCTGTCTAACGCCCCGCGTTATGGCATCAAGTACTTTATGGATTTCACCGCCCAGGGCTACTTCGCTATCATCTACATGCCGGCGGTGGCTATCAATATGCTTTCCCTGCTGGTGTTTAGGCCGCTGCTGACGCGCATGGCCACCTACTGGGTGGAAAATAACTGGGGTGGTTTTAGCGCCATTGTGCGCCGAGGTCTGCTGGCCACAGTGGGGGCCTTTGCCGCAGTGGCTTTAGCCACGGTAACTATTGGTGTGCCCATCTTGAATCTGTTCTTTGGCCAGGACATTTCCGGCTACCGTCTGGAATTGGTGGTGTTGGTAGGGGGCGGGGCTTTAAACGCTGCCGCCGTGATTTTGTATTACGCACTTACCACCATGCGCCTGCAACGGGCGGTATTCTGGGGTTATGCTGCTGCCGCTGTGGTCATTACCGTGCTGGTGGTAGCAGCTATCCCGCCATTAGGGTTGCTTGGTGCCTCGCTAGCCTATCTAGGCGCAATGGCCACCACGGTAATCTGTTTTTGGCTCACTATGCAGCTGCGTCGCCCGAAGGAGAAGTAATGCGTTTCGCAATGGTGTTAAACACCTACCCGCCGCGTTTAGGTGGCGTGGAGATGCACGCATTTAACCTGGCTGATCAACTCACCCAGCTGGGCCATAAGGTGTGGGTGCTGACTTTAGACTCTGAGCGATCCGTCCGCCAGGACGGCAAAGTGCAGGTGCTTACCGGTATCGGCCATCTGCCTATCGCAGAAGTAATCAGCTACCCCGCCCTGGGCAGTACCAACGCTATCAGCCGCTTCCTTAAAGCCAAGCAGATCGATGTGGTTTCCACCCACACTCGCTTTTTCCCGATGAGTTTCGTGGGGGCCCGCGCCGCGCAAAAAGCGCACGTCCCCTATATCCACACTGAGCACGGCTCCAACTTTGTCAACAACTCCAACCCGATTATTGCTATCGGTTCGCGGGTTGTGGACCTGAGTTTAGGCCGCTACGTAATCACCCACGCCGCCCAGGTTTTGGGGGTTTCTGAGGCTGCCGCTAACTTCGCTGGCCGTCTAGGCGCCAAAGACCCACAGGTGTTCTATAACGCCATTAACCTGCCTGAAACTTCCTACGCTGGCCCGCAGCGCCCCAATCACCTGGTGTTTATTGGCCGCATGGTGGAGGGTAAAGGTTGGGAAACCTACCTGCGTTGCTTGGCTCAGCTGCGCGACGCAGGCCAGCAGGTAACTGGGCAGATGCTTGGTGATGGCGCTCAGCTACAGGCGGCCCGTGACTTGGCGGCTCAGCTTAAGCTAGACGACGTCGTCGACATCCCCGGACGCGTCAGCCCCGCCCAAGTGCGCCAAGCCATTGCGGGAGCTACCCTAGTGAACCCCACGGTCTTGTCTGAGGGCTTCCAAACCACCTTGCTGGAGGCAATCGCTGAAGGTGGGCGGGTAGTTACCTTCCCCGTTCCTGGGGCGCAGCTACTTGAGGCACAGGGGGCGCCGGTAAACATCACTAGCGCCCGCACGGTTGACTCCCTTAACAAAGCTGTCACCGCTATGCTGCGCGCCCCTAAGGCTCCCGCTAGCCGTGAGCTGCTTGAACAGTGGAGTTGGCCGGTACGCGCACGCCAGTATGAGCAGATTGCCGCCCGGGTGCTGGCTAACTGAGATTGCCCGCCTCTAATTAGCGGGGCGCCTCTAACTAGCGGGGCTGGTTTGCCGGCTAGCTGAGTGGCTTAGGTGGGCGCTGGTCACGTTCTTGTTTTAGCTGCTCTACCTCTTGGCGTAGCAGGGCAATTTCTTCAGCTAGACGCCGGCGTTCTTCGTCGTCGTGAGATAAATCAACACTTAAGCGCAGCGATAGCAGCAGTAGCACCACCCCGGCACCAAAAAATGCCAGGTTCATGGAGGAGAGCACCCCCAGGGCCCGCGACAAGCCGTTTAGCAGGTTGGGGAACACTGAAAACAGCACTGAACCAACCGCAATAACAATCCACCAGGTGGAGTAGCGTTCCTTCATACCGTAGTTACGCAGGCGAATAAATACCGTCACAAACACAATGACGCCAAAAACAACGCCTAACCAGTAGCTTGACTGATGCATTATGCCTCCTCAGCGCTAGCCTTGGTTTGGGTTAGGGCCACACCCAAGGCCAAAATAGCGCGCAGCAAGAACTTGGCGGCTGCCAGGGGGTTCTGGGAGGGTTCTCCCCCGGCGCGTGGACGCATCTGTACCGGCACCTGGGTGACTTTTAGGCCTGAGCGAGCCGCAATAACCAGGGCTTCTACTGTGTCGCCTAGATATTCCGCCGGGTAGTTAGCTGCAAACAGTTTAATTGCGCGCTTATCGGAGAGTTTAAAGCCGCTAGTGGTATCAGTAAGGCGGGTGTGAGTTACTCGTGAAAGCACCACTGAAAGCAGCTTCATGGCCCAGGCACGCGGGCCGCGTACCTTGTAGTTACCCTTGCCAGCAAAGCGAGCCCCAATCACCACATTGGCGCCGCTTTGGGTAGCTGCCTGTAGCAGCTGGGGAATATCAGCGGGGTTATGTTGGCCGTCGGCGTCAAGCTGCAGGGCATAGTCATAGCCGTGGCGGTGAGCGTACAGGTAGCCGGCGCGCATAGCTCCGCCCACCCCCAGGTTGTAGGGCAGTTCTAGCACTTTAGCGCCATGGTCGCGGGCCACTTGGGCGGTGGCATCAGTGGAGCCGTCAGAGACCACCAACACCTGAGCGTCAGGGTAGAAACCGGTAAGCTCTTCAAGCACTGAGCCAATAACCTCAGCCTCATTCCAGGCCGGGATAATAATCAGCAAAGAGTTAAGCACTGATTTCCTTAAATTTTAGGCTGATGCGTTGGTGGCTTCAGAGTCGACGGCGGCCTCAGCGGTGCCAGCAGCTTCAGCGGCGCCGGCCTTGGCAGCGACGCTAGGGGCAGATTCGCCAGCGCCAGGAGGCTCAGTAGCGCTGGCAGCAGGCTCAGGGGCGCTGGCCTTGGCAGCAGCGGTGCCAGCAGGCTCAGGGGCGCCGTCGGCTATAGCAGCGACGCTTGGGGCCGCTAACTCAGCGGGCGCACTAATAGCTCCGGGCCCAAACAGCAGCCAGATAACAATTCCTGAGGTTAGCGCGAAAGCCAGAGCCCCCACCATCCAGGTACTCATGGGGGTCAGCAAAGCATCTTGCCACCACCAGCGCACATCAAAGTTGAGGTTTAAGAAGTGGCGTCCCCCCACCAGGCCGTGGGTGTAGCGGAAAATCAGTTTATGCATGAACACCGCGTTGACGGCCACCATGCCAGCCCAGTACAGCGCCGCCTGTGAACGGGTCAGCAGCGGGCGTTTAATACCCAGGAACAACCAGGGCAGCAGCCAGGCAAACAGTAGCGGCTGAGCGTAGCGCGGCTGGTAGGCAAACATGTTGGGGAAAGCCGGCGGGGTAGCTACCAGCACCGAAATACCGACCATAGCTCCCAGGGTAATAATTGCCCCCATAGCCTTGCGCCAACCAATACGCTCAGCGCCCAGCATGACAATGAAGCCCACCAGCAAAATGGCGATCATGCCCGAGTAGCCGTCAGAAGGAATATCCTTCCAGCCGGCCCCAGCCCACAGACCCCAAAAACCGGAGAAGAACTTAGCTAGGTGGGTTACGTTAAGTTCTATAGCTTCAAGCTTCTGCTGCGGGGAAACTGCCTCAGCGTGCCCCTCAGCGATAGTGGCAGAGCCTGAGGATAACATCAGATACACGCCAATTACACTGGCCAAGGTGGCCACCGCCAGCTGTACCTTGTGAGTGCGCCACTTAGCGCAGGCAACACAGATAGCTAGGGCCACCACAAAGATGTGGAAGGAAGCATCCGCCCGCGAGGTGTAGCACAGCAGCGCCCCCACACAAGCCAAAGCCAGCAGGTACCAGCGCCGTCGGCCACTGGCATAAAGGGAAGCCAACAGACCCGCACTAAAGCCGGCCACACCCGTAATTGACCAGCTAGAGGGGTTATTAGAAGTTATGAAATAGACGCCGATAGGCATCCAGGCCGCCCCCATGGCCAGCAGGTAAGCCCCGCGCAGTTTAGGCGGCGCCAGCAGGCCAATTGACCCTAGCAAAGCCAGGGCTATAACCATATTGGTAGTGCGTGAAGCTATCACCAGGCCCTGCACGCCCAGGGGCTTAAACATGTGGTGGAAGTGGTAGTAGCCGTAAGGGTAGTTACCGTCGTCGTAACGCAGCGAGTAACTGATGCGCTTATCGGAGTAGCGATTACACATCGCCTGCGAAATATCGACGTGGAAAGAAGAGCAGGTAGCACCCGGTAAGGCCTCGGGCACACCCACCCGCAGCTGGCCCTGAACCACCTTAGTAGCGCAGCTTTCAGTAACCGGACGCGGACACCACATGGACACCAGGTGGTAGTCATCGTCGGGGCTAGAGCCAGGCGCAGAGGCGACAACCCAGCTAAAGCCGCTGACTAAAGCGAAGCAAAAAGCCAGCACCACCAATGCTGCTCGGGGTACACGCGGTAGCTTCACGAGGCCGCACCTTTCGTATATAAACTTAACCCTGGACTTAAATTAACAGGTCCAGGGTTAGTTCATGCTTAGGAACGCAGGGTTTGCACGTATGTTTCTAGCAACTGCATGGAATCAGAAGGCTTAAAGCCAATGGCCTCAATCTTGCTCAGATCCATGGTGGATACCAGCGGGCGGGGAGCTACTTGCTTACCAGCAAAGTACTCGGCGGTGCTGATGGGGGTTACGTCAGCGGGGTCATGGCCGGTTAGCTCATAGACACGCTTAGCTACCTGCGCCCAAGACACTACCTCGCCGCCACCGGTGAGGTTGTAGGTACCGTAAGGGGCCTGCTGACCCAGCAGGTAGATAATGCCGCTGGCCAGATCACTGGTGAAGGTTAGGCGCCCCACCTGGTCATCAACCACGGACGGCTTAACGCCGCGCTCAGCTAGGCCAGCCATAGTGCGGATGAAGTGCTTGCCCTCACCCACCACCCAGCTGGTGCGTACCAGGTAGTGCTTGGGGGCGGCGCTGACAGCGGCGTCACCACCAGCCTTGGACTGGGCGTATACACCTAGCGGGCTGGGCGGCTCAGTTTCAGTGTGAGCCTGGGCGGTGCCGTCAAAAACATACTCGGTGGAGATATGCACCAGGGTGAAGCCGTGCTTGGCGGCGGCGCGGGCCAGGTTAGCCGGGCCGGTAGCGTTGGCCTTCCAAGCTAGCGGGCGGCCCTGGGCAGTTTCGGCGCCATCCACGTCAGTCCAAGCGGCGGCGTTAATCACCACGTCGTAGGCGGAGAAATCAAAAGCCTCCATGGCCTCAGTGTCAGAAATGTCTACCTCAGGTAGATCCACCCCGGTGACCTGGTAGCCCGCCTGGGGTAGCTGACGCATCAGCTCACGGCCCAGCTGGCCGTGGGCGCCGGTTACCAGCGCACGCTTAGCTGCCGGCGGGAAGGGGGTCACTGCTTCTAGACGCGGGTGAGCCAGGTCTTTGTCAGACAAGATGGCTTTATCCAGGCTGATGGGCCAGTCAATGGCCACAGTTTCATCAGCTAGGTTCAAGAAGGTGTATTCGGCGTCCGGCGACCAGTGGTCGTTGACCAGGTAGGTGTAAGCCGTGTTGGGCTCTAGGGTCTGGTATGAGTTACCCACCCCGCGCGGCACATAGACGGCCACGCCCGGCTCAATGATGGTGGTGTAAACCTGGCCAAAGCTAGGGCCTTCGCGTAGGTCCACCCAGGCACCAAAAACCTTACCGGTGGCTACCGAAACGTACTTGTCCCAGGGCTCTGCGTGAATACCACGGGTAACACCCACCTCATCGTTAAATGAGATGTTGTTTTGTACCGGGCCAAAATCGGGCAGACCCAGCGCCACCATCTTTTCACGCTGCCAGTTTTCCTTGAACCAACCGCGGTTGTCTCCATGGACAGGCAAAGTCAGGCGTAGGAATCCGGGGATAGGAGTAGATTCAACGGTTAACTGATCGGGCATTACTTTTCCGTTCTCAAACTGACGCGGCCTAGTAATAGGTTAGCCGCTACCGTGACTTTATGCTTTAAAAAGCTAGAAATATTACACATAGAAGCGCTCGAAGATAACCCCCAGCCCCGCTAAGTTCAGCGCCATGACTGCGGCGAAAACCACTAAGGCCACGGCTGGCACTAGTTTATCTAGCCACGCGCCACGCACTGGACGCCAGGGATTATTTTGCAGGCTTTGCACTGCTGCCTGGGTTAACAGAGCAGGTAGGGCGTATAGCCCTGCCACGGCAGGCAGGATATAGCGGCCTTGGAGTAGGTCGTCGTGTCCAGCCATGATGGAGTAGATAAAGCCCAGCAGGTTAATAGCTACCAGGTAGCCTACGGTTAACGCCAGGCACCACCAAATCCAGGTGGCGGTTTGGTTGCGTATAGCTCCCAGCTGCCGGCCTTCCTGGCCTGCCTGCTCTTTGGCGACGACGGCGCCGTCTTGCGCAGTCTCATCAGCCTGCGGGGCGGCAAGGTCGCCACCATTCCCAGCAGCGTCGTCGGCCTTTACCGCCAGGGGACGCAACCGGTTAAGCACCAGCCGCACACAGCGCTGGGCCACCCAGAGCAGGCAGACAAGCGCAAACAGCGTCATAATCTGAGCCAGCAGGTGATAGATGCGCGTTGGGTAAAACACATCCAACCAGCCAAAGTTACCGAAGAACTGCTTAATCCAGCGAGCTTTAAACAGGGCGTAGTCATCTGCGCTCTGGTCATTCCAGAACAGCTGCCACTGCTCCCCCAAGCCACGTTGGCGCACCGCCCCCATAGCTAGGCCTCCCCCAGCATTTACCAGGTTCACCTGCGTGCGCGGAGCAGCAATCACTGAACCAAAACCCACTATGACGCGATAGATAGGCCACCAGATATACACGGCGATAAACCCGCCGCCGCTAAGCAGCCCACCTTTAAGAGCTAGCTTGAAGCTGCGAGCACGCACCGCCACCACAATTAGCGCCAAAGCCACCATAGCCGCAATCAAAATACCTTGCGGTTTAGCCATGGCAATGCCGGTAACCACGCCTGCACCAGCTAGCCAACGCAGGGGGCGCTGCGCATTTAGAGCGCGGGTAGCCAAAGCCAGGGCCCAGATACTGGCGCTAATCACCAAAATGTCGTTGTTAATAATGGCGCTTTGGTGGGCCATCATCGGGTGAGCTAGCGCCGACAAAGACACGAGCGTGGCCACCAAAGCCCGGCGCGGGAACAGTTGGCGGGCAAAGTAAGCCATGCCCAGTGCCCCCACTACCGCTAAAGCCACCGACAGCAGGCGCACATCGTAGTACTGGCTTAGACCCGTGTGCGGCGAAAGCTTATATACCAGCGCCCCGGCCAGGTAGTAACCGGGCGGGTATTGGGTTACTTGCGGACGTACCAGCGCCCGCTCAGGCAGCTGATTCAGCTGGCTATTTAGCGAGGAAATCTGGCTGTAGTCAAAACGGTCCGCGCCCCAGGCATAGAACAGGTTGGAGGCCTCATAGACATGCACTAACTGCGGAGAGTAGTTAGCTTGTCCCTGAGTTAGGCCGCTATCTGGGCCATTGTGGGTGGCTAAATACTGTATGTAGGACACATGCTGGTACTCATCCATCCCGTTGAAAATAGGGATAACTGCCGCCCACACTAGCGCCTGGAACAGGGCAAAAGCCCCCACCAGCGCCACAGTCCACCGCGAGCGCCGCACCGCTAGAACGGCGGCGGCTACGGCACTGACCGCTGTGGCCGCAAACCAAATCACTAACGCGGGGGTGCTGACCCACCAGGGCCCTAGCGCTTGGGAGCGTTGCAGGCCGCGCTGTAAAGTGCCCCACCAGCCGGCATCGGAATAGATGGGTAGTAGGGAGGTGGTGGTGATTTCTCCGGTGCCGCGTAGGTTTTCTTCGCGCCCGGCTAGTTCTTGGTTGTTGAGGGTGGCTCCGCCGGCTTTAAGTACCTGTTCACCGGTTTTGACCTGGTAGTTGGGTTGGTTGTCTACGTGGCGTTTGCGTTTTTCGTTGGGGCGGTCGGGGTCTGTAGCTGAGACCGGGTTGTAGTAGCGGGTGACTACCACGGTGGGTTTGTCAGCTTTAACGCTGAGCGCCACTTGGTAGGTTTTACCTTTGGAGTTGGCGATGGGTTTAAAACCCATAATTTTGGTGCCTGACTCATTGACCATGACTTGGGCGCAGGGCAGGCTTTGGCTGGCTACTTGCGTGGTGGTCGGGCTGGGGGTGGCTGCAGCGTTTTGGCTAGCCGCGTTTGGGGCCGACGCCGCCGCTTGCGCTTGGGTGCTGCCTTGCGCTTGGGATTTACTCGGCGGGGGCAGCAAAGCTTGGGTACCGGGCTGGGCGTGGACTTCGCTTAGCCGCAGCTCTAGACGGCAACTAGAGTCCATAATGCCCAATTTGAATTGGCCCTGTAGCCCGTTTAAACCGTTTTCAGCGGCAGTAAAGCGCTGTTGAATGGTGTCACCGTTTTTGACTGACACAAAACCGCCCGAAAGCGAGTCGCGCAGTAGCTGTTGCTTATCGGATAGGTGTCCGCCTTTGACGGGAACAATTAGCGCCGCTGCCGCAAAGGCTGCCGCTAGCGCCGCCACTACCGCCAAGGCGGTTAGAAAAGCCGTGTTTTGCCGCAGTTTTACCAGCATTTTAGGATTTAGCTGCAGCGGCATACTCATAGGCCTTAATGTGTTCTACCGCCGCGCGCTGCCAGGTAAATTCACTGGCGCGCTTTTGGGCGGCTGCCCCTAGCTGCTGGCGTAAGGTGGCGTCAGCGCTAAGTGAGCTTAGGGCCTCGGCGATAGAGTCGACGTCGGGCTCCCAGTAAGCTACGGCGTCGCCGCCCACCTCAGGCAAAGACAGCTCCCGGGTGGTTAGCACGGCCGCCCCGCAAGCCATGGCCTCTAGTACCGGCAGACCAAAACCTTCACCCACACTGGGGTAAGCCAAAACCTGGCAGCCGGAGAGGAAACCGGGCAGATCCTCTAGCGGCAGGTAGCCCGGGCGCAGTACGCGCATGTGGCTGGGCACGCCCGCCAAGGCCGGCTCGATTTCTTCATCCCAACCTTTACCGCCCGCTAGCACCAGGGCCGGCGGGTTGGGCTGTTGGCTAAAGGCCTGCACCCAGGCGCGTACCAGTGCGGGCACATTCTTGCGCGGCTCTAATGTGCCCAGGAAACCAATGTAGGGCTGACCGGCTAGGCCTAGGGAGGCGGCTACGCGCTCACGCTCAGCGTCTGAGACCGGGTAGAAACGCTTGGTGTCTACCCCGTGGTAGGCCACGAAGTAGTTTTCGGGGCTACCTCCGGCGTATTTGATGGACTCGTCGCGGGTGGCAATGGAAGGCACAATCAGCGCGTCGGCGTGGTTGGAGGCGCGGGTGATGGCGGCGGTGAAGTACCGCTGCTTTAGCGGCGAGTGAGCCTGGGGGTGGGAGAAGAACGTGGCGTCATGCAAGGTTACGGCCACACCCACATTGGGTAGCGCCAGGCGCGTGGGGTAAGTGTAGTGAGGGCAGTGCAGTACATCCGGACGCCACTTACGTACCAGGGCCGGCAGGCCCGACTGCTCCCAAGCCATACGCACCGGGCGGCGTTCAAGCAGGTGCGGCACGGTGATGATGTGAGCACGCGGGGCGCGGGCGGCAAAATGCTCGGCGTCGCGGCTTTGCACCGCCAAAGCCAAGTTAACGCCCTGGGATACCAAACATGGCACCAAATCATCTACATAACGTCCCACGCCGCCCAAATTTGCAGGGATGGCCGTGGCATCTAGCAGCACCTTCATGTCACTAGCATAAAGGTAAAGCCATGGGCGGTAGTCTTGGCACATGCGATTGTCGTTTGCTTCCGCCCCCGCCACTGACTCTTCAACCGCTAAAGACGCCGCTCAAGGCGCTTTTCAGGCGCCTAATGATGTGCGCGTGGCCATGGTGGTAGAGCAAATGTGGCAGCCGGTACCTGGCGGTTCTGGCACATATATCACTAACCTGGCCCACAGCCTGCGCGCCCAGGGGGTGAAGGTTGCCGGCATTGCCGCCCGCCGCAGCCATAATGATCCGGGCTCCAGCGCGGTGGGTTTAGAGACTATGCCGGTGCGTTACGCGAACTTGCCGCGCCCAGCCCTGTATGAGTCCTGGAACCGTTTACACTCTCCCCTAGCTGAAGCTATTTTGCCGGCCTCTGACCTGGTTCACGCCACCACCTGGGCTATTCCCCCCACTCGCAAGCCGCTTGTGGTAACCGTGCATGACCTGGCATTTTTGCGTAACCCCGAGCATTTCACTAAGCGCGGTAACAGCTATTTCCGTAAGTCTTTGCAGCGCACCATTAAAGAGGCCCAGGCGGTGATTGTGCCCTCCCAGGCCACCGCCGATGACTGCTATGAGGCCGGAATTGACTCTGAGCTCGTGCATGTGATTCCTCACGGCGTCAGTGTTCAGGAGGTAAGCGCCTCCCAGATTGATCTTTTCCGCACCGCTTATGGGCTTTCGCGTCCCTATGTGCTGTGGACTGGCACCCGTGAGCCGCGTAAGAATCTGCCCGGCCTGCTGCATGCTTTTTCCCGTATTGCCGGCGAGTTCCCGCAGTTGGATCTGGTTTTGGTGGGTCCCAGCGGGTGGGGCGACGACGCCGTGGAACGCCAGTTGATTCAGGCTATCGGCACTTCCCGCGTGCACGTGCTCGGACACCTGACCCAAGATACTTTGCAGCAAGCCTATGCAGGGGCGCGCGCCTTTGTGTTCCCCTCCTACTGGGAAGGTTTTGGCCTGCCGGTGCTTGAGGCTATGGCCCATTCGGTGCCGGTGGTGACTTCGCTGGGTACTTCCACCGCTGAGGTGGCCGGAGATTGCGGAATTTTGGTGGAGCCTAGCGACCCCGACCAGATTGCTGCCGGGCTGCGCCGGGTACTTGGCCGTGAGCATGACCATTTTGCTTTGGCTGGCTATGAGCGCGCCCAAACCATGACTTGGAAGGCTTGTGCTAAGGCGCATCTGCGCGTCTACCAGCAGGTTATGGAGCAGGCCCAAAAGTGAGTCAGCAGCGTAAAAGTGTGCGGGTAGTAATCGTTAACTGGCGTACCCCGCTGTTAACTGAGCGTGCTGCCCGCTCCCTGTGGCCCCAGCTGCGAGCTGGTGATGAGCTGGTGGTGGTGGATAATGCCTCTGCCAGCGCCGATCCGCACGATAATTCCCTGGACCACCTGCGCCGTCTAGGGGCGCAGCTGGGTAGCGCCGGACCGGCCCGCTTTGGCCTGGTGCAAGCTAGACGCAACGGTGGTTTTGGCTATGGGGTTAACTTGGGGGCACGTAACCTGCGCCAGGACGCCTTGGTGCTGCTAAACAGTGACGCCTACGCACTGGAGGGTTTTGTTGACGCCCTGACCGCCCCGCTGGGTCACGATCTGGTGGAGGCCACTACTGCCCGCCTGCTTTTGGAGGGTAGGTGGCGTCTTGTTGACGACGGTGCCGAGCCCCCCAGCCCACAGGCTCCCGGCGGCGTCGAAGCCCAAACTGAACCCACCACTGGCGCCACCCACAGCACCGGCTCAGCCCAGCTGCGGGGCCTAGATGGCGGCATCTGGGTTAGCGACCCAAGCGGCGTGGAGCTAATCAACTCCACCGGCAACGTAGTAGATGCCTGCGGTAACGGCTATGACCGCTCCTGGCTGGCCCCTGCCAAGCAGGAACATGACAGCCCTGAAGTGTTTGGTATCTGCGGCGGAGCCTGCGCGATTAGTGCCCGCGCCTGGCATCAGCTGAACGGGATGCGCCAAGACCTGTTCATGTACTACGAGGCCACCGATTTTTCCTACCGCCTGCGCCGCGCCGGCTACCGCGTGCAATACGTGCGCCAAGCCCAAGCCCGCCACGCCCACGCAGCTTCATCCGATTCGGCTTCAGAGGCTTTTACCACCTGGAATACCCGCAACCGTCTGCGCGTAGCCACCCGTTATGCGCCAGCCTCGGTGGCGGCTCGGGCCCTGGTTAATACCGGTGGGCGTATGCTTTTAGGCCCCCAGCGTCAGGCTCGCGCCCAGGGTTTAGTTCAGGCTCTAGCCCACGCCCCGCAAGATCTGTACGCACGTATCGGCTAGTTTTAGCTAGTTTTAGGAGAAAACCATGAGCGCGCTAGTTAGCGTGATTATGCGTACCCGCAATCGCCCCATTTTTCTCTCCCGCGCCCTGGCCAGTGTGCAGGCACAGCAGCTGGGTGACTATGAGCTGATCATTGTTAATGACGGCGGCGAAACCCAAATTGTGCAGGCGGCCCTGGATAAAACCTCCCCCAAGCTGCAGGCGCGCACCCAGGTGGTGACTAACCGGGTCTCTAACGGGCGCGAGGCTGCCCTGGAATCTGGTTTGGCCTGCGCTAGCGCCCCCTTCTTCGCTATTCACGACGACGACGACACTTGGGACCCGCAGTTTTTAAGCCAAACTGTGGCATTTTTGCAGGCTCATCCCCACCTGGGGGCGGTGGCTGCACGCACCCAGCTAGTTAGCGAAAAACTTGAATCTGACGGCACTATCACTATTCTTGAGCGAGCCGATTTGGCTTTAGAACGCCACAGTTTCAACCTGATCGATATGCTGGTGGGTAACTATATTCCCCCTATTTCCCAGCTAATTCGCCGCACCAGCGCTGATCTGGTAGGGCATTGGGATGGGCGACTGAGCACCCAGGCTGACTGGGACTTTAACCTGCGTCTATTGCAGGCCCAGCCGGCAGGTTTCCTAGAGGGGCCGGCGCTAGCTTTTTGGCATCAGCGCCCAGGTTTGGCTGGTGAAAGTGGCAACTCGGTGATCACTGCCGCTCTAGAGCATCAGCAAGACAACCTGGCTATTAGGGAAAGCTATCTGCGTACCGACTCCCCCAACCCGCTTCTAGGCCAGGCGCTGGTTAGCGCCGAATATTATCGCCGCTCCCAGGCCCAGCTTGAGCAGGTTTCCCAGGGTGTACATGAGGCTCTAAACCTGGTACACGCGGATTTAAACCAGCAGGTAGCCGCCTTAACTAAGCAGGTGCAGCAGTTAAGCGAGCAGGTAGCCCAGTTGCAAGAACTGACCGGGCAGCTGCAAGAGGGCACTTTAAGTGCCCAGCTGGGCAAGCTGCGTGGGTCAGCGAGCAGTGAGTAAAGCTGCGCTCTTTAGCAGCTCAGCCTTCTGCTCCGTCTTGGTTTTGCTCGGCTTCGCGCTCGGCTTCCTTCTGCTTGCGCAGTTCTTCAGCTAGCCGGATCTGCTCACGAGCTAGCTGATCAAACTCGGCTTTGCCACGTGGGGTAATCGAAAGCATTTCACGCTCAGGCTGCAAATTGCCATAGCTAGCACCCAAAATTACTATGCCGCCGCTTTCCATACCCGGCCCAGGCAGCACATCAAAACGCCGCCCCCTTTGCAGGGCATCAATAATCGCGGTCATTTCCTTGTTCTGGATGGCTGCGGAGATAGTGAAAGAACCTGGCGAAAGGTTCAAGGCCGGAATGTGCACCTGTAGGCTGCCACGACCGGGCTCAATAGAGCGGGGCACAAATCCGGCGTCGCGCCCATGCAGGCCCCACACCCATACGCCGTCGCGGCTATCGATAGAAACCCCAAAAACGGGCTCTTCAATGCGTTCATGGGCTTCATAATCCAGGCGAATATCTACCGCCTGGCCCGGACGCACCATAGTTACCGGCGCACCGGACTCATCAAGCACTTCAATCTTGGTGATTTGTGCCTGGCCGGTACCAAAGCGAGTGCCGCCGCCTTCAACCTTAATGGCCTGGTGGGCTACGTCAGAGTAAGTGTCTACCACCTGGGCGGCGTTACCCACCTCCACCAGCTTGCCGTGATCTAGCCAAGCTGCCTGGTCACAGAAGGAACGCATCTGCTCAAGGCCGTGGCTAACCACCACCACTGTGCGTCCGTCCTGCTTAAGCTGGGCGAACTTCTCCATGCACTTGTTTTGGAACTCTAAGTCACCAACCGCAAGTACCTCATCAACCAGCAAAATATCGGGCTCTACGTGAATAGAAACTGAAAAGCCCAGGCGCACATACATACCTGAGGAATAGTTTTTAACCGGCTGGTCAATAAAGCGCTCCACACCGGAAAAATCAATAATGGCGTCAAGTTTAGAGTCAATCTCTTTAGGGCTCATACCCAAAATGGCGCCGTTCAGGTAAATGTTTTCACGCCCCGATAGTTCCGGGTGGAAACCCGAACCAACCTCCAGCATGGCGGCCATACGACCGGTTGCATTAATAGAGCCAGTGTCGGGGGTAAGAATTTTGGCAATACATTTAAGCAGGGTAGATTTACCCGAACCGTTATGCCCCATCAAACCGAAAGTTTTACCGGCAGGAATATCGAAAGTAATATCCTGAAGCGCCCAAAAATCCTCATAATGGGCCCGGCGTCCCTTCAAAAATGTACCTTTAAGGGACTGGTTACGGTCTTTATAAACCCTAAACCGTTTAGAAACGTCGTTAATAGTAATTGCGTTAGTCATTACAGTTCCTCCACAATGCGTGCACTGTAGCGGCTAAAGACCCAGCGTCCTACTGCAAAAGACAGTACGGCCCAGCCTAGGCAGCCAAGCCACACACCCAGCGAAGGGTTAGCAAAATCGTATAGGCAGCTACGGTAGGCCTCTAGGAACAGCTCAGCCGGGTTCATGCGGAAAGTGGTAGTCAGCGGCAGGGGGTGACCATTAATTTGCCAGCCCTGGTTAAACAGTCGGTTTTGCAGCTGATCAAGCATAGACAGCGGGAAAACCACGCCCGAGGCATACATCCACACCTGGTTAAAAATCTGCCAGAGGTGAGAGATGTCGCGGAAATAGACACTAGCAATAGCCAGCATCATACCCAGACCAGTAGTAAATACGGCCGCTAAAACGGTAATAGCAATTAGGTGCGGAATAAACAGCAGCACTGTAGGACCACCGGCAATCAGCATAATTACCAGTAGCACCGTTAATTCAAAGGCGAAATCATAAACCAAAGCCAATACCGCTGAATAAACCAGGGTTTGGCGCGGGAAATACACCTTAGTTAATAGCCCAGCGTTACCCACTAGGGAATCCATGGACCGCATAACTGAGTTAGAGATAAAGTTCCAGGCAATAATGCCCACGCCGATCCACAGCGCGAAAGCATCAATTCCTGAATTTTTACCAGGCTCTACCCCGCCACGAAAAACTAGCCCAAAAATCACCGAGAAAACCGCGATGGTAGCCAGCGGGTTGATAAACGACCAGGCACGGCCCAGCGCAGTTCCCTTAAATTCTGAGGAAATAGAGCGCCGAGCCATCCTCCAGGTCAGATCAATGACCCGTTTACGCTCGTTCATTACCCTCCTTAGTGTCGATGTAGCTTACGTACAGTCGCGGCACCTTTACGAACTAAGCGATACGCAGGTTTAAGCGCATTGCCTACCTTTGGTTGGCGCAACATGATGTTTACTTTGATGCTTGCCAACACGTTGGGTATTGGACCACCGTGAGCTTTAAGGTAGGGAACTTGATCAATAGTAAAGGGAGGTAGGAATGAGGACACTGCGGCCAGCTTGTACTCCAAGTAGCCGTAGTAAACCTCAGCCCACTTGGGAGCTAGCACCGGGCGTACATAGAAGC
>ERZ1699244.287-NODE-287-length-21403-cov-3.953328_pt1 | contig 21403 bp, 13 predicted proteins | sample MGYA00581534_ERZ1699244 | MGnify/ENA primary metagenome ERZ1699244 (study PRJEB42319, sample SAMD00040331) | human oral metagenome | material: saliva | host: Homo sapiens | study: EMG produced TPA metagenomics assembly of PRJDB4115 data set (Metgenomic analysis of...
ATATCCAATAGCATGGCATCTGTCAAGGACAGATTATGATTTTCCATCAGTAACAAACTATAGTTCTCGTCAATGATAGTACCAGGTAAACTGAGAACTACAAAAAGATCTGTAGACTGCTTATAGTCTGGCATTGGAAGATAACGCTTGCGTTGACTAAGAAACATCTTATGGATTCCATACCCCTTACTGTCAATCATCTTGGTTTCAACCATAGCATTAATCAACGCAGGATTACGGTAAGATACAGGCGTGATTTCACCTTCAACATAGTCTTCGGCTTTTCCGTAATAGAAATTACCAGCATTCTTAAAAAGAAGCTGATCCATAGTTTCTGTAACGATTATGCGTGCGTTATCCTCATACCGCTGATGACCTATCGAATTATGTAATCCCTCCAAAATACTCTCCGTGTCATACTTCCAAACTTCTGCTGGAATGAGAGAATTTTTTGGATAGATCTTGAATCGGTAATTGCGTATTCTTCCGAGCAGTTCTGTTGTACTGAGAATAAAAGGAGGCGTGAATATATCACCGAATCGTGTACCATCCTGATGACATTCCCACACTATTTGGGCTATATGATCCAACTTATACGCCGATTCCTTCTTGCCGACTAGCAGTAAAGTTGTCTTTGTAATTTTACCACTTAGAGTCAGTCGAGCCTTATCAAGGAACACGGCATCGCTCCAATTGTCACACTCCTCAGCAAATTTATGATTTTTTTCTTTGTAGCCTTCTCTTGCTTTTTTAATAGCTTCTGGGTCAAGATCGTCAAACGTTGCATCTTCAACAATCTGGGCAGACCAATCATAATTTTGCTCTACCTCTGACAGAATTGCTTTCCGGCGTGCAGGTGTCATTTCTATCAATGAGTCGTTCAACCGTTGAAACGCAATATTATGCGCAAAGACAGGTTGCCGCGTCAAATGCTTGGGGATGTGAATAATCCAAACCCTCTTATTTGTATCATCGGTAATAAACTCATCTATCTTCAAACCTTCGGTTGGTAAATTTGCGCATTTCTCTCGAAGCTTCAGGCATGCACTGTTTGTCGTGTAGTTATAAAGTTCCTCAATACCAACTATCTCCAGTGATGCGTCAACTGCTCCCAAAACAAGGTGTCCACCATTCATATTCGATATAGCAGATACATAAGATACTACATCCCCCTCCTTTTGTCCACAAAGGAGATGCTTTAGATTCTTGAACTCCTTCCACTCACACCTTTCATTCTCCAGTGGAAAATTGGCACGGAGGTAGTTTTGTAACTCTTTCTCTGTCATTATTTTATGTCTGAAGTTACGATTATACTTGTTTGTTGTTGATTTTCAATCTTATTTCGCTCTCATGGATGGCCTATTTCGTTTTACCGACCCACGACCTTAGCACTATCTGTTTATTACATCGGTGGTTATGGTTCACTTGTGATACAGTTTGCGAAGCTAATACTTTTTTCTGAAGTCCTTTAAGGTATAGCCTAACTTTTGGGGGTTAATGGATTCGTATCAATCAAACCGTAGAGTCAACCGGCAAGTGCAAAATTAGGCTATTCTTTTGAAGAACTCAGCTTTGGGTGTTTCAAACTTGAGTTTTTGTCTGGGTCTACTGTTGATTTTCTTCTGTATGCTCGCAATCTTTTTATCGGTAACATCATCGAAGTTGGTGTGCTTTGGAATATATTGTCTGATGAGTTTGTTTGTATTTTCTATCGCTCCCTTTTGCCATAAGGCATAAGGATCGGCGAAATAGACGACCGCTCCCAAATACTTTGTAATGAGCTTGTGTGCAGCAAATTCAGGGCCGTTGTCAGTGGTTATGGTCTTGATGTGCTTCTTGTAGGGCAGCAGCAGACGCCTGACCGCTTTGGCCAATGGCTCGGACTTTTTCCCATGGGCAAGTTTGGTCATGAAGAGCAGGTTTGTGGAACGTTCCACGATGGTGAATATGGCGTGGTTGTGAGCATCCACAATCAAATCCATCTCAAAATCCCCAAAGCGTTTTCCGTCCGCCTGCTCGGGACGCAAGTGGATGCTCGTTCTGTCGGCAATAGGGAAAAGCTTGCGTTTGGGTCGGCGCCTATATTTGAGTTTGTGACGGGTATGGCGCGCCAATTCCCCGCTTGCATCGGCGTGGATTAGGTTGTAGATGCATTGATGTGACACACTGACGCCTTCCTTCTTCAACACGCCCGATATTTGTCGCGGTGACCACTGTTCTTCGATGATGAGTTGTTTGATTCTCCACACCAATTCGGGAGCAAGGGCAGCATTGCGTGTGGAACGCTTGCGACGTTCCATGGCCTTGGCATGCGCCTTGAACCAAATGTACTTACCCGACCGGGTGCTGTTGCGTTTCAATTCACGAGAAAGCGTGGATTGGCTGATGCCCACGATACGTGCGATCTCTTTTCTTGGGCATTTTCTTTGCAGCAAGGCAAAGATTTGCGACCTTTGCTCCGAGGTTAGTTGTTTATACATACGCAATACAAAGATAATTAATCTCAGAGAGACCTCGAAAGGGGTCTCTTTTTTGTATTGCCGGTATCGTCTTCGGGGCTACGCACCCCGGTCGCGAGGCCAACCCGCGGTGTTTTTCATAGATTAGAGCCTATGAAAAACGAATGATTTGTTGTACTTCGATTTTAAAGTACGAATTATCCTGTTGTCGTCTGTTGTATTTATAGTTTACCTTTGGCGTAAGTTGTTTAGATGTGTGTTTTATCTATTAAGTATATTGTTTTAGTCCTGAGCAGAGAAGACGAACAAATAAATAGTCTGTTTGGATTTGTCCATCATCACAAGGATATCCCATTCCACCTCGCGTTCTGCCCAGCCACGAGAGCGAAGGGACATCGGTCTGCCGGTGCTGCGAGGGAGCTTTCGCGCGCGTGTATATGCGCGCGCGTCAGGCAGTTTTTGTTTTTTGCCTTCACCTCTTCACCCGTATGCCCTAAGTGATTGAGCGCGAGAGCGTAAAGGGTGAAGGCTTTTGTCCTTTAGCCTTCACACGCTGTTCACCCATTCGGGAGGCACGGTGAAGGTTCGACAAGCCCTAAGTCTTCACCCGAAAATGGTTGAAATCGTGTGCGTTGTGGTTGGGCGGTGAAGGGTGAAGGCAAAAAGCCGAAATTCGGTGAGTGCGTACGCGCGCGTGAGCGGGGCGAAAGCTTCACCCGCAATGTTCACCGGCGGTACGAGAAAGTGGGGGCGTTTCTCGATTTAGCGGGGGAGAAACGCGCGAAAGTGGGCCGTTGTTTTCATTTCTCCTCGAGTTCTTTTGAGCTTCGATCGATCGGTGATCTCGTGGCGGTGGATCGTTGGGAGGAATCGGCGTGCGAGATGGGAATAGGTTTGCGCTTTGGCCCATGGGATGCGGGTGCAGCGAGTACAGCGCGGGAGGAGAAAACACAGCGCGCAAAGCTGTTGTGAAGCGTTGCGCGCTGTCTCGTTGCAGTTCGTTCGTTTTTATGCTTTCTCTCGACTCCGGAGAGAAAGCCCCCGTGTTCTTCTTCGGGTTATGAGAATTTGTGAGATTTTCCGCAGATTTCCGTTTTTAATCGCTTGTAAACGGCGAGAATGTTCGATGAACTGTGATATTCAGATTTGGCCGTTTCCCGAGAAGATCCTAACTTTGCCGTCAGAAAAACCACATCCCGTTTGCGGATCCTTGTTCCACTTTCTCGTCTTGTGACGTCCATCATATTTTCCCCTCACTCTCCGTTCTGCATTGACGGTGACTGCTCGTGTGCGCGCCGGCTAAGCGGCAAAAATACGCCCGCCGTTGCGTAGCGATCGAAGCAGAGAAAAGCCCTCAGGCTGAAAGGAGAACGAATGTTCCACGGGAAACATATCCCGTCCCTGTTTCGACCACTGCGCAACGGCGGGTGGAGCGATGCCTTCGGCACACACACTCAGCGCGCGCCGAAGGGCGAAAGCATCGTGGGTCAGTCGACCAGTTTGAGCACCTGCTCCACGATCTGCTCGTCGAGCAAATGGTTGTCGGCCAGCAGTTTTTGCAGGTCGAACCGGTCGTAAAGGTCCTTTTTGATGCCCCCTACCCACACTTTCATGTCGGTCGGTCCGTAGAAGGCCGCAATGCGTTGGCCGAAACCACCGTCTGTGCAGCCGTCTTCGAGCGTCACCACCAAGGAGTGGTCGGTCTTCAAGGCGTTGAGCGTATCGGCGTCCACCGCATGGAGGTAGCGCGGGTTGATGAGGGTGGCGTCAATGCCCTTTTGGGCGAGCAGACGCACGACGTTCTCGCCCTTTTGGAAGAAGGAACCGGCTGCGATGATCGCCACTTGCTGTCCGCGGTGCACCACTTGGTATTGCGGGACGTAGGCATACTGCTCATCGACCGTCTCGGCTGTGTGGTGCACGCCGTTGCTCGGCACGCGGAGGGCGACGGGGCACTTGTCTTGGCGCACCGCCCAGCGCAACATGGCGAAATACTCTTCGCAGGTGGTGGGGGCGAGATAAACGAGTCCGGGTATGCTGCATAGCATAGGAATGTCGAAGAGACAGATGTGCGTGATGTCGTTCATCACGCCGGCGCCGCCATACATCACATTGATGACCGCCGGGTTGGCATTGATGCACAGATCTTGTGCAATCTGGTCGTAGGCACGTTGAATGAAGGTGCTGGTGACCGTCCACACGGGGCGGAGTCCGCCTTTGGCCATGCCCGAAATCATGGCCGTGGCCTGTTCTTCGGCGATGCCCACGTCGACATGCTGCGCACCGGCCTCTTCGCGTTTCGCGCGGTTGAAACCCGCCACAGCGGGTGTGCCGGCCGTGACGGCAACGAGGGTCTTGTCGTGCTTCATCTCGCGCAGCATCCAGTCGGAGAAGAGTTGGGCATAGTTCTCTTGTGCCGGCATCTCGGGTCGGCTGCCGTCGGTGCGATCGAAGGGCAGGCCCCAGTGCCAAGCCTCTTTGTTCTGCACGGCGGGTGCGAACCCGTGTCCCTTTTCGGTGTGGATGTGTACGACGGTGGGGCGTGTGGTGCCTTTCACGCTGTGGAAAACTTTGATGAGTTGTTCCAGGTCGTTGCCCTCTTCGAGGTAGATGTACTCGAATCCCCAAGCCTTGAACCAGTTGTGCTCGCACGTGCCGTGGCTTTCGCGCAGTGCGCGCAGGTTTTTGTAGATGCCGCCGTGGTTTTCGGCAATGGACATTTCGTTGTCGTTGACCACGATGAGGATGCCGGTGCCGAGTTCGGATGCCTCGTTGAGCCCTTCGAAGGCTTCGCCGCCGGAGAGCGAGCCGTCGCCGATGACGGCGATGATGTTCTCGTCGGTGCCTTTGAGGTCGCGCGCTTTTTGCAGCCCGGTGGCCAGACTGATGGAGGTGGAGGTGTGGCCGACCTCAAAATTGTCGTATTCGGGACACTCTGTGGGAGAGGAATAGCCGGAAATGGCGTCCATGTCTTCGAGGGTGCCGAGAAAACCGAAGGCGCGCCCGGTCAGCACCTTGTGGGGGTAGGTTTGGTGGCTGACATCGAACACGAATTTGTCCTTAGGCGCGTCGAAAACGTAGTGGAGGGCCACGGTGGCTTCCACGAAACCGAGGTTCGGTCCGATGTGGCCGCCGTGTTGGCTCACACGGTTCAAGACGGCATCGCGGGTTTCGGCGGCCACCACTTGAAGGGCTTCGAGATTCAGCGCTTTCAAGTCGGCCGGTGACTTCAATTTTTCAATATACATAGTTCTGTGGATGATTAGTAGCTTACAAAGTTACGCCAACCGTTCGAACTTCCAAAACTGATCGACGGAAAGTGCACGCGGGTGACTTTCTTTTAGTGACTTGGCGTTCCTTACTTACGCTCGTTGCGTTCATACCGCGAAGGGCAGCCGATGCAAAGCGGAGACGAGCCGCAAAAAAGCATAGCCTTGCACCGAGCGGTGAAGGCTATGCCGAAAAGAAATGTAAAGGGGTAGAGCGCAAGTAGGCCGGTGCGCATCAAGGGAGGGACAAGCAGCGGAACTTCCCGATCACTTGGCGCGGCGATGGGGTTGGAAATGGGGAGAGTGGATGTGCAGGCGATGCCGACCGGCAGCCATGGGGAGCACTGCGAAGGAGAGAGCGGTTGAGAACCGGGGAACTCGCAGCTTGGGGATCCCTGCTTGGTTGCGGTGCGTATTTTATTACCCGCCAAAGTGGCGAAAGTAAAACGGAAGGGGGCTATTTTTTTCGTATTTGCTGCTGGGATGTGTCTTAAGTTATTGATATTCAGTCGGTAGAGGTTGAATAAAAAAGTGCGGTAGGCGTGATTTTATATGTTGCTGAGGTGTAACTCCCGCGAAGCGGACGGGAGAAAAGGAAAAAGGAGTTGCGCAATGCGCAACTCCTTTTGAGTACGGTGGACCAGCTAGGGCTTGAACCTAGGACCTCCAGATTATGAGTCTGTTGCTCTAACCAACTGAGCTACAAGTCCGGCGAAAGTCGATACTTTCGTGTTGCGAAGTTAGCAAAAAAGTTGAGGGTTGCCAAATTCTCCCGCGGCTTTTTTGGTTTCGTGGACTTGAATTGGACAGATTCAGAGTTTCCAGGCGGAAAGGGTGAAGTCTTTTTCGACGCGTTGTTCGACGGCATCGGGGAGGTTGTGGAAGAAGTTGATGCCGGTGTTGTGCTCGAGTTGAGCGATGCTGATGGCGTGTTTGCGCATGTCGGCCGTTGTGCCGGTCTTGCCGTAGTTTTTGTTTTCGAGCCAGAAGGCGATGCCGCTGTACACGCCATTTTTCACCTTGAGGAGCGCCATAAAATAGTGTGCCGGCACCGGTACGCGTCCATTGGCCACATATTTGAGCACGCCGACGTTGCGATCGGTGGTGCCGCCCTTCACAACGTAGAGCGTGTCGGCGAAGGCGCTGTTGCGACCGAGGTCTTGCACCAGTCCCTCGAGTGCGGTCCAATATTTCTGGTTGAAGTGACCGACTTGCGGACTCATGTTGCTCATGTAGAAAGTCTGGTCGTTGGCTTCTCGCGAGAAGAGCCGGTCGGCCGAGGCCACGAGGTGGCCGTGGTCGTAGCCGTTGAACGAGAGATCGGAGGGGAGCGCCTCAGCACGGGCCAGCAGCGGGTCGGCGGGGTATTGCGGTTTCTGGGAGTAGGGTTTGCGCCCCACCTTTTTGGGCCGCGTTTCGGCATCGAAGCGAAAGGCTACCCAACGGGAGTGGAAGAGCGTGACGTCGTAGTCGACGGCGTAGTTGAGGATGGAGTCGCCGCCGGTGTGGGCGGGTGCCACGCGATGGACGAGGAAGCGTTCGGCGGCGGCACCGGTGAGTTGGGGCATCTCGATGCGTGCTGCGGCACGGCGATCGGCCGCGCTCATTTGGCCCGGTGTGGGTTGCGGCGCAGGATCGGGCGTGGGAACGGGTTGAGACGGTTGGTTCGGCTCGGAGGTGCCCCAATGGATGTCGGGTTTGTTGTCTCGGTCGCAGGCGACGAAGGCCAAAGTGAGACAGCAGAGGGCGAGGAAAAGTCTGTTCATGGGCGTGTTGTGGAAAGAAAACACACCGCCCGCACGGGATGCGCGAGCGGTGTGGGGAAAGTGGGGATGCGGCCGGCCGACGCCGGCGAGGCAGATTCGGTGCCGCGGGGAGGGTTACTGCAGGCCGCCGTTGGTGGTGGTGAGTTGGGCGTCGTCGACGAGGAAGGCGCCGCTGCCCTTTTGGTTCATGACGAGTAGACAAATGGTCTTGGGCCGGTCGAGCTTGAAGGTATAGGTGACGAGGGACCAAGCGCCTTGGGTCACTGTGGTGGCGTCACTGTAGATGTAGTCTTTCCTGAAATCGGCCACTTTGTGGTCGGTCATGATGGCATAGCCGGTCTTGAGGTGGGCATTAGCTTCAGCACCGTAGACATAGTAGGTGAAGGTGTAGGTGCCGGCTTTGAGGCTGAGTTCGGCGTAGGACAGGCGTTTGTTGACCTTGGCGTCGCCGGTGACCTTCACGGCATATTGTCCACTGTGGGCCGTGCTGCTCTGCGAAAGTGCGGCGTTGCCAATGTTCGATTTCCAAACGGCGGGGGCGGCTCCGTCCCAGTTTTCGAAACCGGCATTGCTCAGGAGATTGTCTCCCGTGGGTGCGGGTGCCGGCGTGGGATCGGGCGTCGGAGTGGGCGTGGGTTGCACGGGGCGATCGAGGTGGCCGAGTGCGAGTTTCACGTTTTTGATCTGCCAGGTCGATCCGCTCTTGTCGTCGCTGTTATAGCGGAAGGCAATGCGCACTTTCTTGCCGAGGAAAGCTTCGGGAATGTCGAAGTTGGCCGAAGTATAGGTCTTCCAATCGGAACCTTCCGTCCATTTCTGGTTGAGCACCGTCCATCCTTCGGTGGGTTTGTCGGCGTTGTAGGCGTCGGTGATGAGGAGTTGCTGGTTCTCGTCGCCCTTGTTGTAGCGGAGAATGTAGTCGAGCGCCACGTGCGCATTTTCGGTCTTTGCGGCGGTGAGATCCACTTCGGGGCTGACGAGATAGTAGGTGCCGGCCGTGGTCTTCTTCGAGGCGTTGTCGTAGCCCGAAGCCTTGGCTGACTTGAAGTCAACCTTCCATGCGCCATCGCCGGAAGTGGTTTGGTTGGTGAATGTACCAAGCGTAGTGGCAAAGCTCTCATCGATGAGCGGGCCGTTCGTGTTCGGTTGGACGGGTTGTTCGGGCGTGGAGGGCGTCACCACGCCGCGCTGCACTTTGAGATTCTTGATTTCCCAAGTGGAACCGCTCTTGTCGTCGGTGTTGTAGCGGAAGGCGATGAAGACCTTTTTGCCGAGGAAGGCGGCGGGAATGGCTACTTTGTCGTTGACGAAGTTCTTCCAGTCGGCGGCTTCTGTCCATTTCTGGTTGACTACCGTCCATCCTTCGGCAGGCTTCTCTGCATTGAAGGCATCGGTGATGAGGAGTTGCTGATTTTCGTCGCCTTTGTTGTAGCGCAAGATGTAGTCGAGCGTCACGTAGGCGTTTTCTACGCCGGTGAGGTCGACCTCGGAGCTGACCAGGTAGTAGGTGCCTGCCGTCGTCTTCTTGGCGGCGTTGTCATAGCCGGAAGCTTTGGCGGTTTTGAAGTCAATTTTCCATGCGCCTTCTCCGGAAGTGGTGTAATTCTTGAACGAACCGAGTGAGCTGGCGAAGCTTTCTTCGAGCAACACTTCCTTGGAAGCGGGTTGTTGCTGTTGCTTTTCGGTGGGCAGACCGTAAGGTGAGGGCACGTCTTCGCAGGCGGTGAAACCGAGGGCGAGGGTGCAGGCGGCAGCGAGGGTGAGAAGCTTATTCATTTGGTCTTATTTTGTGTGGGCGGTGGTGGGTTGGATATCGTCGAGGCTACGCAGTTGCAATTGCCAGTCGGAATAGTAGGAGAGTACGCCGGTGTAGACGCAGCTCGCGGTGGGGATGCGGGTGAAGGAGATGTTGTTGCGCACGGAGGTGCGAATGGTGAATCCGGCTGTGCTGTTGTCGAGCATCAGAGTGCGGTCCACTCCGAAACCGGCGTCGTAGAGTGCTTTGGGCGCGAAGATTTTGGGGAGCGGTTCGAGTTTTCCGGAGAGGGTTCCCTTGGCAGGGGTATTGGCCTCAGCGCCTTGAACCTCTTTGATCTTGCCGCTCACCGTGGCGAGGAGCGGGCAGTTGAGATAGTTGCGATTGCTCTTGTTTTCGAGCCAGCTTGCTGCCGCTGCCGTGGTGAGATCGCGCGGGGTGAGTTCGGGCGCTTTTGGATTGGGCGTGCCGACGAGAGCAATGTGGGTGCTGACGTCTTCGAGCAGCATGGGACCGAGTCGCAGATTACCGGCCGAGGTGTAATAGGGACGGCCGATTTTGGGCGTGCGGCTGTAATTGCCGATGTAGAGTCCGTTGAGGTTGATGCGCACGCGCTGTCCGAGTGCAAAATGGGGGAAGAGCGTGGAGGTTTTCACTCCGACGGTGATGCACTGGTCGTCGGGTGCTCCCGGCGTGGACTTGATGTCTCGGAGCACAAGCGTCTGATAGAGGTTGCCTGAGATGTCGTTGGCCACGACAACGCCTTCAAAAATCACGTCTTCTTTGACTTCTTCGAAGGTGTTGTTTCCCGAAATGGGCGCACTGTATTTCTCTTTGACTTGGAGAATGTCGGTGTTTGCCGCCGGCAATTGTTGAGCCGTGATGAGTGCGCGAGCATTGTCGGGCACTTCGTTGTGGTCCATGCACGAACCCAGCGAGAGCGAGAGTGCACCGGCGAGTGCGAGAGAGAGTATGCGATTCATGTGAGTGGCTTTTTAGAACTTGAATCCAACGTTGAGGAAGAAGTTGAAGGGGTTGGCATAGTAGTACTTCGAGTTGCGCGAGAACTTGTAAGCTTTGCCTTCGCCTTTGGTGTACGTTCCGCCGTCTTCCTTATAATAGTAGTCCGAGCGGTTTTGTTCGTATCCTCCCGTGCGGAGTTTCGTGTTGTTGGCGATGTTTTGGAACGAGAGACTCACGATCAAGCTGTGGCCGTGCGCCAGGCGGAAATAGCGTCCGATGCTGAAATCGAACATCACGCCCCCCTTGAACTTTTCTTGTTCGGCAGCATAAGCCGTGACTTCCCGGCCGTTGGCGTCGAAGAGCACACCACCTTCGCGTTTCACCTCGTTTTCGGTCACGTCATAGGAAGGACGTCCTGCGGCGTCGGTGCCGGAAGGCAAGTAGAAGTGGCCGTCGCCGTTGTAGGTGCTGTTGAGTCGGCGGTAGGGCGAGAAGCCGACGTAAACGCGATCATAATAATTGGCCGATGCTTCGAAGAACCAGCCGTTGATGCTGTAGTTCGCGCCGAGCGAAACCGCCGTGAGCGGTGTGCTGCTCACCCGCATGCCGTCGGCAATGACGCGCAAGGGCATGTTTTCCTTCGTCACGGGATTCACCACTTTGTTCAGTCGCGCCAATTCGTTGGCGTTCATTCCCTCATAGCTAATTTGCGCGTAGGGATTGTTTGTGTATTTCGCGTCGCCGACGGAGGCCAGGAGAAGGAACGAGAGATTGTTGGTGGCTTGCACGTCGAAGGCCGCCTCCACGCCGTAGTGTTCTTTGCGCACTCCCGTCATGGTGAGGTAAGTGAAGGTCGACTGCTGGTCGTTGTAGAAAGCGCTTTGTTCCACTTGGCGTCCGAAGCGCGCGTAGTATCCGCTGAGTTTTCCCACCACGGGACCGAGGCGGAAGGTGTAACTGAGGTCCGCGTCGTAGATGTCTTCATTGGTGAGGTGATCCACAAAATTATTTTGTGCGCGAGGTGCCACGAAAGCATTGCGCGCCAACGGAGCCTGCGTACCGGCGCCGGCACTGAGTGCGATCGTATGGTTGAACGTCGGCGAGTAGGCCACGCCGAGTTTACCGCCGCCGCCGAGGAATTTGGCCAATCCTCTCTTGCCGAAGCTGTTGTTCTTGTAGCGTCCGTTCTCCATTCGGCCGTCGCGTTCCATGCTTGTGCCGTCGATATGTCCCGCGAGCGTGATGGTCCAATGGGGAGACGTGAAACGATAGTTGCTCCAGGCCTCAGCTTGGGTCACATCTATATTATAGTCGTAGCCGAAGCGATCGCCTTTGGCAATTTGTCGATTGGGGTGCCGCACGTCGTTTTGGGCTTCGTCGGAAGTGATGCCGTAGTCGTTCACCGCAAACTTGTCGAGGTCGGTGTAGCGCGTGGCGCCGAGCAAGTCGGCCATAGTTTTATAGTGCATGCCGTGCGTACGATTGAATTGTACGCCGAGCGCAATGCGGTGGTGCACGTTGAAAGTGTGGTTGAGTGTCGAGCTCAGCGCCCACACACTTTGGTCGTTGTGTCGGCGTTCCTGATAGTAGAGCGCTTCCCCACCCTCTTGTTCGTTGCGGCGGTTGACAAAGTAGAGCTGATCCCAGTCGATCTGTCGGTTCGCCTTGTTGGCCGTCCAGTGTTGGCGAAGTGTTTCCCACTGTTTGAACAGGAAATCCTCGTCCGCCACGTTGTGTTCGTTCGCATTGCTGCGCGTGCCGTCGCTTCCCCACACGTTGCCCACGCCCGAGGGGAAGTTCTTATAATAGTCCGGTCGCGGATCGTAAGCATTGCCATTCCATCCCAGCGACGTCCCGCTGTAGAACGAATAGGTGTAGCCCAAGTTCGTAGTCAGTCGCGTGTCGTTGTTGTCGCTGTTCCAGTCCCACGTGAGGATACTCGTGGGAGCGAAGGCGCGCACCACGCGCGAATTGCGTTTTTCGCCGTTTTGGTAACCCCAGTTCGGGTTGTAGTAGTGTGAGTTGGCCAACCAATAGGCCTCTTCTGTCGAAGCCGCTTGTTGCGCGCGTTCGGTCGGGGCGCCGTAGGTCACGAGCGAAAGCGCATGGTTCGTGCCGAAGCGCTTTTCCGCAGCGAGGAAATAAGCTGCCGAATTGTAGAACGTACCCTCGATCTGCCCTTCTTTTGCTCCCCGATAACCCACCGAGGCAGCGAGCGCCCAACCGTTGGACATGAGTCCCGTGGCGTAAGTGAAGAGTGCGCGTCCCACATAATTGCGGTTGGTGGCCGAGAGACTCAATTTCTTGCCTTGGGCAAATTGCGAAGCGCGCGTGTTGTAGCTCGTTGCGCCGCCGATGCCCGGAGTGCCGAAGGTGGAAAAATCATAGGCATTCAGCCCCTCTCGGTTGCGTGTGGCGTCATTGAGACCACCGATCGAGGCATAGTTGAAGCGTCCCAACTCCAAGTCGTTGAGTCGCAGCCCGTTCATGTAGGTGTTGGCATACATATTGTCGTAGGCCCGCACCCGGAAACGCATCGGGCTGAAGCGGAATCCGACGTTGTAGAGAAACGGATCGCTTTTGGCCGTGACCGATGAAATGGTCTGCGCGAAGTCGCCGTCCTCATCGAGTTGCGATTCGGAGAAGGTGAAATCGGCATTGTCGTCTTGAAATCTGACGGTATCGGCCACAGGATGCTGTGCACGTGCCGCGGCACCCGCCACGCACCAAAGTGCGGCCAATAGGAACGTTCCTTTCTTCATGTATCTGAGGAGTCGTAAAGAGGTTATGTGGTTCGCTCGGCAGACTCGCCTGCCTTGTTCTGCTGTGCGCGGAGCACCGAAACAAGCGCCCACGTGAGGGTAGTTTTCAATGCGAAGATAGCAAAAAGACGTCGACTCTGCCGTTTTTTCCCCCTTTTTTTTGTCAATGCCCCGTTCCCCCCCCGCATTTTGCGCTCTTCCCACCGAAAAAGCCCCATCGAAGCGGAGCGAATGCGATTTTGTTGTTAAATTTGCTCCGTAATCACCTATTCAGTATGAAGAATTTACTTTCCGCCCTGCTCCTTGTCCTTGCGCTCGGAGTACTTCCCGCCTCAGCACAAAAGAAGGTGCTCTACGGCGTGGGATTTTACAACGTCGAAAACCTTTTCGACACGCAACACGACGCCGGCAAGAACGACTACGAGTTCCTGCCCTCCGGCTCCTATCAGTGGACAGAACAAAAATACGCCGCCAAGCTCCACAACATCGCCCAAGTGCTGAGTGAACTTTGTACCGAAGTGGGTACGAAGAAGAACCCCGCCGGCGCCGCCGTCATCGGTCTGAGCGAGGTCGAAAACAGCCACGCGCTCAACGATCTCCTGCGCGAACCCGCCTTGGCCGCTCGCGGTTATCGCTACGTCCATTTCGACGGTCCCGACCGCCGCGGCATCGACGTGGCGCTGCTCTACAATCCCAAAGCCTTCCACCTCGTAGAAGCCCAACTCATCCCCTATATCTACCCCACCGAAAGCCAACCCGACGTGGATCTCGGTTTCTACATCGACGAGAAAGGCCGTGTCAAAGGCTATCCCTACCAAAACGGTCTCCTGCGCGGCGACACCACCTACATCACCCGCGGTTTCCTCACCGTCGAAGGCTATTTGGGGGACGAAAAGTTCTATTTCATCGTCAACCACTGGCCCTCTCGCGGCGCACAGAGCCCTGTGCGTGAGCGTGCCGGCTACCAAGTGCGCCGCCTCAAGGAAGCCCTCCTCAAGCAAGACCCCGATGCACGCATTGTCATCATGGGCGACCTCAACGACGACCCCGGCAACCTCTCCGTCTCCTCGCCCGATGCCCTCGGAGCCAAAAGCGATAAAAACGCCTGCGGTCCCCACGACCTCTACAACCCCTGGTACGACATGCTCTACAAACAAGGTGTAGGCACCCTCTACTACCGTGGCAAATGGAATCTCTTCGACCAAATCATTTTCACCGGCAACCTGCTCCAGGACAAAGACAAAACGCGGCTGCATCTGTTGACCAACGCCGTCTTCTCGCGCGACTACCTCTTGCAAACCGAAGGTAAATACAAAGGTGCACCCAAACGCACCACGGCCGGCGGCACTTGGCTTAACGGCTATTCCGACCACCTGCCCACGCAGATCTTCCTCGTCAAGGATGCCCGCTAACTTCAACACAAACGCCTAAACTTTATCTTCCACTCGTGGCACAGAAACCTGCAATTCCCAAAGGCACCCGCGATTTCGGCTTTGTCGAAATGGCGCGCCGCAACTATATCTTCGACACCATCCGCAGCGTCTATCGACTCTACGGCTTCAGCCAGATCGAAACCCCCGCCATGGAGAACCTCTCCACCCTGATGGGCAAATATGGTGAGGAAGGTGACAAACTCCTCTTCAAAATTCTCAACAGCGGCGACTTCACCCGCTCCGTCTCCACCGCCGACTACGAAGCCGCCTCCGCACCCGCCCTCGCCGCCAAGTTCTGCGAGAAAGGACTGCGTTACGATCTCACCGTCCCCTTCGCCCGTTTCGTGGTGCAGCACCGCGAGGAACTCACCCTCCCCTTCAAGCGCTACCAGATTCAACCCGTTTGGCGCGCCGACCGTCCGCAGAAAGGCCGTTATCGCGAGTTCTACCAGTGCGATGCCGACGTCGTTGGTTCCGATTCGCTCCTCAATGAGGTCGAACTCATGCAGATTGTCGACGAAGTCTTCACCCGCTTCGGCATTCGCGTCGCCATCAAGATCAACAACCGCAAAATCCTCACCGGCATTGCCGAAGTGATCGGTGCGGCCGATAAGATTGTCGACATCACCGTGGCCATTGACAAACTCGACAAGATCGGTCTCGACAAGGTCAACGAAGAACTCGCCGCTGCCGGCCTTTCCGACGAACAAATCGCACGCCTCCAACCCATCATCTCCCTTTCCGGCACCAACGCCGAGCAACTCGACACCATGCGCAGCGTATTGGCTGAAAGCGAAGTCGGTTTGCGCGGTTGCGACGAAGTGGCCTTCGTGCTCGAAGCCCTCGGCGACAGCCTCCGCAACGCGCTCGAACTCGATCTCACGCTCGCCCGCGGCCTCAACTACTACACCGGCTGCATCTTCGAAGTCAAAGCCCTCGATGTCGAGATCGGCAGCATCACCGGCGGCGGCCGCTACGACAACCTTACCGGCATCTTCGGTCTCCCCGGTCTTTCCGGTGTGGGCATCTCCTTCGGTGCCGACCGCATCTACGATGTGCTCAACCAGCTCGAGCTCTACCCCGCCGACACCGACACGGGCGTCGAACTGCTCTTCATCAATTTCGGCTCCGCCGAAGCCGCTCGCTGCCTCGAATTGGCGCGCACCACCCGTGCCGCCGGCATTTCCACCGAGGTCTATCCCGATGCCGCCAAGATGAAGAAGCAAATGGCCTACGCCAACGCGCGCCACATCCCCTTCGTTGCCCTCATCGGCGAGAACGAGTTGCAGCAAGGCCTCGTCACGCTCAAGAACATGACCACCGGCGAGCAATCGCAACTCACTCCCGAGCAACTGCTCGAGCATCTTCGCGCTTGACGCTCCTTCCTGAGCATACGGAACACGCCAAGCCGGTAATAACACAACACACCGCGCCCGAACCTTTTTTGCTTTTTCAGAACAAAGAGAGCCACGCTGCATATTTGTAGCGTGGCTCTTTCATTCAAGTGGGTATGCCTTACAGCGTGTAGATCTACCTACTGCGCACCGTCAGCACCGAATCATCTGCTTCCCACCGTAGTGGGTTTAGCGGTAAAATAGCCCGTTTCCGGATTAGCCATCTTTGCGTCGACCTTGTTCTTGTCATAGGCGACTGCGCCCTTCAACTTCGTGCAACCGGCAAACATATTTTCTGATTCCGAGCACTGCCAAGCCGTATTGCTGTGGATGGTCGTCAGCGCCGCGCAACCGGAGAACATGAAACCCATGTCAGTGACGTTCTGTGTGTTGAAGTTCTTCAGATCGAGCGAAGTCAAACCCGAGCAATCTTTGAACATCCCACTCATGTTTGTGACGTTCTGTGTGTTGAAGTTCTTCAGATCGATCGAGGTCAGCGCCTCGCAAGTTTGGAACATCCAACTCATGTCAGTGACGTTCTGTGTGTTGAAGTGCTGCAGGTCAACAGAAGTCAGCGCCTCGCAAGAGGAGAACATGTTATTCATTTTCGTTACGTTTTGTGTGTTGAAGTGCTTCAGATCGAGCGAAATCAACGCCTCGCAACTGGAGAACATCCCCTCCATGTTGGTTACGTTTTGTGTGTTGAAGTTCTTCAGATCGAGCGAAGTCAGCGCCCTGCAATTGAAGAACATCAAACCCATTTTAGTGACGTTCTGTGTGTTGAAGTTCTTCAGATCCAGCGACGTCAGCGTCCAGCAATCGGAGAACATCCAACTCATGTCAGTGACGTTTTGTGTGTTGAAGTTCTTCAAGTCGAGCGAAGTCAGCGCCCAGCAACCATTGAACATCGAGCTCATGTCAGTGACGTTCTGTGTGTTGAAATTCTTCAGATCGAGAGAAGTCAGTGCCTTGCAACCAGAGAACATGTTATTCATTTTCGTTACGTTTTCTGTGTTGAAGTTCTTCAGATCCAGCGATGTCAGCGCCCAGCAACCATCGAACATCGAGCCCATATTAGTGACGTTCTGTGTGTTGAAGTTCTTCAGATCGAGAGAAGTCAGTGCCGAGCAATCTTTAAACATCCAACTCATGTCAGTGACGTTCTGTGTATCGAAGTTCCTCAGGTCAATAGAAGTCAGTGCCTCGCAAGCGGCGAACATGAAGCCCATGTCGGTTACGTTCTGTGTGTTGAAGCTCTTCAGGTCGAGCGACGTCAGCGCCTCGCAAGCGGCGAACATGCCCCTCATGTCTTTCACTTCCGCAGTGTTGAGGTATTCCAGTCCTTCTATTTTCGTGAGAGCTTTACAATGATAGAACCACGCGGCGGTGGTGGTGGGACGGAAGTCTCGGAACGAGGCATCGAATACCACACGTGCGGTGGTACTGTCTCCCACGTCCCGTGTTCCAGCCCATGCAGGGAAGGTGTCATCTCCCTCCTTTTTCGTCTCCTCGATGCCCCATGTCGTGCCGGTGCGGGTGGAGCGAAGTGCATCGTAGTAGAAGGTGAGGGTGGTTTTGTCCGCGCTTTGCGCCACATAGGCCTCGCGGGTTTGCGCCTGCGCACGCTGCGGAGTGGCGAGCAGGAAACTAATCAGTGCGAAGCACATCGCACAGCAATAACGTAAATAGAATTTCATACGGTCGTGCTCCTCCATTTCTTTCCCCGATCGGGGAAGTTGCCTTCGGGAGCAGGGGCAGGGTGAAAATACAGCGTTGGATGAACTATTGTTTTATATTCCGTGCGAAGTTAAGGGGAGGGGCAGCGGAAAGAGGTAAATAGGCTTCGTGGTACCGTGCGAAAAGTGCTGTTTTGCTTATCGCGATAGTGGGGCAAAGATATAGGAATAAATTGATATATCAAAATAAAAATCATCGAAAACAACGATCAAATTCTTTGACTTTGAAAGTACGTTACGAAATACGCTTGCGGATCGCTATCAAAAATGTTGCATCGGCATGCAAAAAATGAACGCTCTCGCGTGCGCGCGCGTCAGCAGGTTTTCGTTTTTCGCCTTCACCGCTTCACCGGTATGGCGTTTTTCGTTTATACACAGGGAGTTGTGGGTGAAGGCTTTCGCCAAAAAGGCTTCACCTTTTGTGCACCGACGCCGCCCCTTTGAAGGCATGCACACACACCGAGCCTATGGGCGGCGAAAAACGGGGACGAGGGACTGAAAAACGCCCAATTTATGCCGGATTGCCCGCTCGTTTCTTCACTCCGGTGGGTGAAGAAGTGAACCGAAAAGGTGAACCACGACTTCACCCTTCCCTTCACCCTTAAACAATTAACAACCAGCCCAATGTGCCACACGGTGAAGGAGTGAAGGCAAAAAACGAAAAGCGACGGACGCGCGCGTGTATATACGCGCGCGAGGCGCAAACTCGTTCACCGGCGGAAAACGCAAAACCGCTGCTGCCCGCAGAGCCGACAAATCGCGCGACAAGATGCACATTTTTGTCGGCTCACGAATCTCTCGATGGGATCTTGCCGAAAGGTTCATCCCGATGTCGCCAACTCGCGCGCGTCTTTCGTGCGCGCACGCACACGCTGCACCGAAAAAAGGACTACAACCGAGCAGCCGGGGCACGACGGGGAGAGCAGAAGCGGCAAGAAGCCGAGGACGCGACACGAACGCAGCGACACGCACCGGCATTGCGTTGCAGGAGGCGCATTGTGTCGAAGAGGAGTCTACGAACGACAGGAAAAGAAGGAAAGCGGGAGGAGAGTGGGAGAACAAAAAAATCCCTCACAACATGAAGTTGTGAGGGATGGGAGGAGGGTGACTGATGGGATTCGAACCCACGACATTCAGAACCACAATCTGACGCTCTAACCAGCTGAACTACAGTCACCATGAGCACCTTTCTTCCTGAAAGGCGATGCAAAAGTACGGACTTTTTGCGTAGCCTCCAAATTTTCGGGGAGTTTTTTTTTGATTCCGAGCGTTTTTTCTTTCCGATCAGTCCATCACGTCATCGGAAGCGGTGTCTTGATTGGTATCCTGCACGATGTGCGGTTTGCCGGATCCGACGAGCGGAAGCGTGATTTTGAAGGCCGTTCCGCCCTCTTCGTCACCGGGTGCGTTCAATTGGGCGCCGAAATGCAGGCCTTCGGCATCTGCTCCACTGAAAGCGATGCCGCCGAGAATCTGATTCTTGGTGCCGTCGGCAGAGAAATCGGCTTTCGTGAACGAATACTGCACCGGCGTTCCGCCGTCGCGAACGACGCTCACGGTGATGCGGTTGTCGAGATAGGGGTCGCCGAAACGATCCTTGACGCGAGGCAGCGAATCGTCGGGCGTGCTGACAATGTCGAAATGATATTGGTGGCCGTTGTATTGGGCATCGGCCTTCACGGTGCGTGCTTCGTCACGGCCGGGGCCGTCTTCTACGGCAAGGGGGACTTGGGTGGTATCGGTCGTGGGGCCCGACGACGATTTTCCGCCGCAGGCTGCAAGACTCGAAAGGGCCAACGCGAGCGCGGCCATCCAATAGAGCTTTTTCATGCTTTGTGAAGAGTGTTTCTTTTTTCGCTGCGAATATAGCAAATTATTGCTACATGACAATTGTCCGACCGAAAATAATCGCTATATTTGCCAGACCATACTTACTTATATGACAAGACTATTTTTCATCATACTCCTCTCGCTGAGCCTCGCGGCCTGCCACAACAAAACAAGCGGCACGCGAGGAGACGATTCGTCAGCCGTGGCCACCGCACGCCCTCAAACCCCCATCGACACGGTGAAACAGGTGGTGATGCGCGCGCAGCAGCAAAACAAGCTCTACACCACCGAGTGCAAAGTGCACAAAGTGGTGCTCTTTTCCGACAACGGGAAAATCGGCGGGCGCTTGCTCGACATCGACAAGCCCGGCTACCGCAAAGTGGCCGTGCCGCTGGACGTGACACTCAAGGGCTATGTCGATTTCTCGACCTTCGACTCGACCAACGTGCAGCGCACCGACTCGATGATCATCATCACGCTGCCCGATCCGCAAATCGTCATCACCGCATCGCACATCGACTTCAAGGCGGCGCGACAATACGTATCCACTTTCCGCTCGAATTTCAACGACGAGGAAATCACACAATTGGCCAAACAGGGCGAAGACAGCATCAAACAACACATCGGCCAATATGGACTGGTGGAAGCTTCGCGAAATGCCGCGGCGCGGGTGCTGATCCCGATGCTCAAACAATTGGGCTACCCCGAAAGTAACATCGTGGTGCGATTTCGAAAAGACTATGACAACAAGGACCTCATCCGTCGCGTAAGAACCCTCAACACGCCCGCTTCATGAAGAACGACAACGAACTCCAAAACTCGGCGCAGGAGCTTGCAGAGCACCCACAAATGACCATCGGCCAGGTACCGATGTCGACGAACTCGACGGCCGGCGACGAACCGAGCACCGCGGAGGAAAACGCGGCGGAGCAGCTTCCGACGAACGAAACGAAGGCGGAAGAAGCGGAAAGTGCACCCACGGCGGCGAGTGTGCCGGGAGAAACGCAACCGACCACTGCAACGGATGCGCAACTCACGGAGACGGCACTGCCCGCAACGAACGACCCGAACGCGGAAACACCCACGGCGGCGAAGCTTCCGCCCAAAGACAACGGTTGTCTGCTGGCGGTGTTGAGTGGCCTGTGGTGGTTCATCAAATTCGTCTTTCGCAAATGGCGCTTCACGCTCTCTCTACTGGTGCTCTGTGCCTTGGCCTTCGTGGGCTATCGCATCAAAAAGGTGTATTTCGACGGCGACGGGCTGTTTGCCGAGCAAAAACAAGCCATCGATTCCACACCCGAGGAGATTCGTGCGCTGCGCGACATCGGACAATGGGAATTTCTTTCGGTCGACACGGAAGAATTGGTGGAAAAGAATGAGAGTTCTTTGCTTTCCACCCAGAAACAATTGGTGTGCGTCTACCGCGGCACCCTGCGCATCGGCATCGACATGAGCAACCTACCCGTCGACTGGTGCAAGGTGCAGGGTAAAACCGTGCTGCTCCACTTGCCTGACGTGGGGCTGCTCGACGGCGATTTCATCAACGACACGCGCACCACGGTGTTCGTGCAAGAAGGCAATTGGAATGCCGACGCCAAACAGCAACTGCGCACTCAAGCGGCGGAAGCCATGAAGCGGCGCGCGCTCAGTGCCGAGAATCTTAGCCTGGCACGACGCAATGCGGAAGAACAGTTCCGTAAACTTTTCACTGCTTTGGGATACAACGACGTCAACATCGTGTTCGGCGACGGTAAAAACAACTGATAGCTCATGAACAGACTTTGCTCTTTCCTCCTCAACACACTCTGGCTGGTCGGCATCGGCCTGTCCTTCGCAGCTTGCGACACAACGAGAGACGAACCGATACCGCAACCGACGAAGAAACAGACGGTGCTGATCTATATGGCCGCGCAAAACTCGCTCGGCTACGGTCAATATTTTTTGCAAGACAGCACCGAAATGATGAATGGCGCACCCTATCTCCACGACGGGGAACGGGTGTTGCTTTACATCGACGACGCGGGAGCGCCCAGAC
>ERZ1699244.291-NODE-291-length-21331-cov-3.715195_pt1 | contig 21331 bp, 16 predicted proteins | sample MGYA00581534_ERZ1699244 | MGnify/ENA primary metagenome ERZ1699244 (study PRJEB42319, sample SAMD00040331) | human oral metagenome | material: saliva | host: Homo sapiens | study: EMG produced TPA metagenomics assembly of PRJDB4115 data set (Metgenomic analysis of...
CCTGTACCAGGCCCAGTACCTAAGAAGTGCATCCAGTCCTTACGAATACCGTACGTAATATCTTTAGGTGCAGACCATGTTTTCCCATCATCATCACTATAAGACATCCAGAGATAGTTGGTGTTTGAAACTCTAAAGATATTCTTGTCGCTGTAATCAAAGTAGACATTACCGATAAGTTCTTCACCTTTGTAAAGGTCTCCCTTATCACTGTATGCTGGCTTCTTAGGATCCACTACAACTCGGTATTCGGTCTTTCTATTTTCAGGATCAAAAACCTCACCATTTTCACGGATTGTATAATGTCCTGCTTCACCTTTTTTGTACAGAACTTGGTAAACCTTATCCCCAATTTGCTCATAGGCTTGCGGTGCTTTTCCTGGCAAATCTCTAACTGCTTCACCTTCTACAAACATATCAAAAATAGAGAAGATTCGCTTAGTTTTCGGATCTTGGACTAGAGCCATGTCAATATTGACTGGTGAACCTGCATGAGCTCTTCTGGCATTCTCATTATCACGAGGATTTGAGATGACAATTCTATTTCCCCATGTTTTGCCCTTATCATCACTACGACGAACAACCATACCGATGTCACCCCAGTCAGAGTGATGTAAGCGTCTCTCATCCGCACCAGCAATCAAGGTTCCCTTATCAGTTTTAAGTAGGGCTGGAATACGGTAGCTTGCGATACCATCTTTATTCGGCTTGCGGTTCTCACCACCTTGAAAAACATCCAGCTTATCCGTAACTTTTGCTCCTTCAGGAAGTTTCTTTTCCAACTCTCCTCTTTCAAAAAGCTGGCTACGTTTTTTAACTTCTTCTGGAGAAAGGGCACGATCATAAACCGTTAGATTACGGACTTTAAGATTAGAACCCCAGAAGTTTTTGCCTGTACGTTTGGTTGTCCCAATTTGCACCTGGTTGACATCTGGCATATCTTTGATGAAACGACCAGACTGAGGACTTGTGCGCGACAAGACACCATTTACATAGACGCGAACCTGACCTTTTGGCTGATCTGCATTTGGTCTTTCAACTGTAAAGGTTACAGAGTTCCACTCACCTGGCTTAATCTTCAAAGGAGCAGTTTTATAATCACCATAGAATTGGTTTCCATTTGCATCACGACCTTCAACGATTGCTGTATTATCAAGGATGGCCATGGTGAAATACTCATTTACTTTGGTATCACTAGAAACTGAAAAAAGGTTATAAAAACGTGGAGCAGACGCATCTGGCTTAAATTCCATATGAATGGTCGCATTTTGAAGTTTTTTAAGCTTGTCAAGTTCCTCCTTCATATCAACTCTTTGACCGTTTGAAGGATTGGTTTCAACATCTTCTTTTTCTACTACAGTGTTGACGTTTTCTAACTCTCTTGCATAAAAATCACGAGGAATGTTTCCATCTTCTTTCTCATCTTCACTCTCTGTAGCTGGAGTTTCGTTTGATGCTTCTGTTTCTGCTGCTTTTTCAGACCCTGGGTTTGCTTGCAACTCTTCACGGTTCACTTCAGTTCCCTTATTCGTTGCTGTTACCAATTTGTCTGCGAGTTTCTTATCGAGATTCGTCAGATTTCCTGTCTCTACTTCCTTAGGCAATTCTGGCAAAGATTGACCCGCTGTTTCACTATTCGTTGATGGTGCCTCTTGAGCCAAAGCAGGGGCAACACCAAAAACAACCGCTCCAATCACTACTGAAGCTGCTCCAACTGTAAATTTCCGAATTCCGTATCGTTGTTTTCTATCAAAATGTCTCTGATTCATATTTTACCTCTCATTTTCTAATTCGGTAAAGCGCTTTCTTTTTGACTTAAAATTTTTAGCCACTAGGACTAGACAATTCCAAAAGAAACTAAACTATTTAATGGGAATCTCCATTATTTTTAATTTGAACAACCTTGCATAGCGTACAGTTCAACTTTGCAATACGCCATGAAAAATATTTTACTCCTTTCATATTTTATCTTAACCTTATTATATAATAAATATTTTCAGTTTTAGACTTTACAATAAACAATAGATTCTACTTTCAAAAATAGTTACAAGTTCTAAATTATTTGAAACTAGTTTCAATCATAATCCAATCAAAACAGAGTATGAATGACAACATCCAATACGAGTATAAGATCTAATAAACATTTTTTATAATAATACTCTTCGAAAATCTCTTCAAACCACGTCAGCGTCGCCTTACCGTACTCAAGTACAGCTTGCGGCTAGCTTCCTAGTTTGCTTTTTGATTTTCATTGAGTATAAACAAGTGACGCCATCGTTTTCTTTCCATACTAACCTCCATCAAAAAAGTCCTCACACAAAAAACTTGTGTGAGGACGTCGATGCGCGGTACCACCTCAATTATAGGGAATTTCCCTATCGCTCTGTCTCGCAATAACGAGATGCACTGTAAGGTGTGCTCACCGAATTTTTATGATTTCAAATTCTAAATAACATTCAGCCCAATTTTCATCATCACACTTATCTGTTTTCAGCTACCACAGACTCTCTAAAAAGTTTATTATGATTACTTTTCTGAATGGTTAAATTATATCATTTTTCAACTACTTGTCAAGACTCTTTTAGCATTTTTTTGAAAGATTCAAAAACTTCCCCTATAGAAAAGAGGAAGTTTGATAGGCATCAGCCTGAATTACGCAATCCTGTTGCAATTCCGTTGATGGTTGTATGGATTAATTTTTCTTGATCGCTTGATAATTCTCCTCGGCGTTGACGTTTAATCAACTCCAACTGGATATAGTTGAGGATATTAAAGTAAGGCATACGGTAATCCAAACTTGCTTTTAGATATGGATTTTCAGCCAAGAGTTCATCGTAACCTTCAATAGCTAAGATGACTTCCTTGGTAACTTGCCATTCATTTAGAATAGTCTCATAGATTGCTTTTACTTCTTCATCCTCACACAGTTTGGCATATTCAAAAGCAATATTCATATTTGATTTTGACAAGACCATGTCGACATTTGAAAGAAGCGATTGGAAGAAAGGCCAATTTTGGTACATATCTCGTAAGATAGCAATATTCTCTGGATTTTTATCGATAAATTCCTTGAAGCTTGAACCAACTCCATACCATCCAGGGAACATGACGCGACTTTGCGACCATGAGAATACCCAAGGGATAGCTCGCAAACCACCGATTTCAGTAATAGTCTTACGAGCGGCTGGACGAGAACCAATATTAAAGCTTGAAATAGCCTTGATTGGACTTGACTCGAAGAAATAATCATAGAAATGATCATTACCAAAGACCAAATCACGGTAGATATCGTAACTACGGTCCACCACTTGGTCCATAATAGCTTCGTAACGATTTGAGGTGTTGGTATCGCTCTTCTTCTGAGTAATCATACGGTTAATGGCCGCCGAAACCAACATTTCAAGGTTATAGTAAGCTGCGTCTTTGTTACCATATTTATTGCCAATTACTTCACCCTGCTCCGTCAAGCGGATACGATCCTTAATGGACTTGAGAGGTTGAGAGGTGATGGCTTCATAGGTTGGTCCACCACCACGACCGACAGTACCACCACGGCCGTGGAAGAAGGTAACCTTAACGCCAAATTCATCTCCAATAGCAGTCAATTGTTGTTGAGCCTTGTAGAGGGTCCAACATGATGAAAGGTAACCACCATCTTTATTACTATCAGAGTAACCAAGCATGATTTCTTGGTAGTTATTACGTGAAGCAATCCATTTCTTAGCAAGAGGAAGTGAAAGGTACTCTCTCATGGTTTCTTCTGAGTGATCCAAGTCCTCGATTGTTTCAAAGAGAGGAACGATTTGGACACGAGCTCTTTCTTTATCAACTAGCCCTACTTCTTTTAGCAAGATAGCCAATTCCAGCATGTCTGATACGCTGGTTGCATGTGAAATGATGGTCTGACGAATGACATCATCTCCCAACTTATCTTTCAACTTACGAGCTGCCTTAAAGATTGCTAATTCTTTTTCAAGTAATTCTGATTTTTCAACATGAGTGGCAGAAAGAATACGTGGATCTTCTTCCAATTCTTTCAAGAGAAGCTGGCATTTTTCTTCTTCACTTAGTTCACTATAATGAGAATGAATACCTGCTGATTTCAAGAGTTCAGCTACACAGGCTTCGTGAACACTAGAATCTTGACGCATGTCAATAGATGCCAAATAGAAACCAAAAATTTCAACTGCCTGGATCAACTCAACAAAATCACCAGAAATCAGTGCTTCACCCTTATTTTCCAAGAGGGAATCACGAATAGTAATTAAATCCTTATAAAAATCATTAGCTGTTTCATAGCGAGCTCCAACTTCCTTATCTTCAATCAGATAGGTTTTTGTTGCTTGGATTTTTGATTGAATATCAAACAAGGCACGACGATACAGCTCTTTTTCACGATAAATAGAGTTGTCCTTGGATTGACGAGCCATTTCTCTAACTTGCTTGCTTACATTGACAATACTGGTTGAGAGAGAGAACTCACGATAAAGCTGATAAATCTTTTCATCATAGTAGTTCATGATGACTTCACACTGGGTCATAGCAGATTGTTTCAAGGTATCTGCTGTAACAAAAGGATTCCCATCACGGTCTCCACCAATCCACATACCCATGGTAATTGGTTTAGGATGTTTCAAGTCCAAGCCGTGTTTTTTAGCCAGACGCTTGTACTCAGCAGTCAAATGAGGAACTGCCTTCAGGAATGAACTATTGTAGTATTCCATTACATTCGTGATTTCATTGGTTACTTTCAATTTCTTTTCACGAATCATATCTGTCTGCATGATAATCTCAATGTAACGACGGAGATCATTATGCCATTTTTCCTTATTAATCAAACCTAATTTCACATCACGGTACTTACGCAAGAGGGTATGGATATGGTTAGTCAAATCCAACATACTCTTACGTTGCACTTGTGTTGGATGGGCTGTCAAAACAGGGACAACATTCAAGTGTTCTAGAATTTCAACCGCATTTTCTTTTTCTGCAACCATTTTGATCGTTGCTGATAATTTACCAAGATAATCTTGATCGATATTATTTTGATGGTTGATTTCATAAGCCAAATCCACGTCTTCTGAAATATTAATCAAGAGGGGCAAGATAGAGAAATAGCGTGAAATATAAGCCATTTCATCATTTGACAGACTAGTAACCAATTGGTTCAAGCCTTGATAATCTTCTTGAGTTGACAATTCTTTCAACTGCATGATTTTTTCAAAAGTCTCTGGTGCAAGCATATTTTTAGTGATATCTTCTAACAATTCTGTTAAAATCAATACTTCTTCTTGCACGACAGCTTTATTACTATAGTTTTCTAATTTTTGAAGAGACATAGGTAATCCTTTCCACTATCAACTCTACATATAGTTTGATGAGTGAGCTTCTAACTCCTCATATAATTGGGCACGTTTTTCACTTGCATCAATATTTAAGACAAAGGCGATGGCTACAGACAAGACTAGGAGACTGTTCCCTCCTTGTGATAAGAAGGGGAAGGTTACTCCTGTCGAAGGAATAATGCCCGAAATTCCGCCAATATTAACAAATACCTGTACCAGCATCATCCCCCCAACCCCAATCGCCATCATAGAATTAAAGGGATTCTTAGCACGAATTCCTACTAGGATAATTCGCAAAATCAGGAAAAAGACAAGTGCCAAAATCAAACTGGCTCCCACAAATCCAAACTCTTCAATGACAATTGAAAATACAAAGTCTGTATGGGCCTCTGGTAAATAACCACGTTTTTCTATTGAATTTCCTAAGCCTAAACCAAACCATCCACCATTTACCATAGCAAAGTAGGAATTTGCAAGTTGGTGACCAGCTCCTGCCAAATCAGCAAAGGGATTAAAGTAGGCACTGAAACGCTTGGCCACGTAACCAAATACTGGAACTTTTGAAAACTTATCAACCCCAATTACAGAAATAGCTGATAGAGATAGGGCTGAAACTCCAAACAATACACCGATAAAGACTATAAACCAACGATGAGCAATCCCACTAACTGTATACATAATCAAGGCGACCAGCGCTAGGATTGTAGCATTCCCCAAATCTGGGAAAATAGCCAAACTTCCTATCATTACCAAGAGGACAAAACGCCAATCATTAAAAGCTCGAGGAATCCATTGATTTTGAGTTAAAACTTGAAAATCGTAAATACCAATTTCATCCTGTTGTTTTGAAAAACGTTGGGCCAAGTACCAGACGATGATAATCTTCAAATACTCCGCTGGCTGAATGGTCAAAGGTCCTACTGAAATCCAACCATAGGCTCCATTGACTGGCGTACCAATTAAGCGAGCCAGAGCTAAGAGAATCAGCTCAACAAACATAACAATAAATAAAAGTCGTTCTTTTCTTAAAAAATTCAGTTTCAGCTTATATATCAAGACAATCAATATTAAACTAAATATCCAAAACATTCCCTGACTTCGAACCAATTGGAGGGCACTTTTACCTTCTTCGATAAGAATGGCACTGGTTGTAGAATAGACTACAATCAAACCCAAAATAGATAAAAGTAAGTAAGGAACTAGAATAGAATAGTTTAACAGGTGCCTCTTACTAATCTTCATAGTATCACCAATCTAATGAGAACAAAAGAAATTATTCCCAAATTCCGTTTATTTTCTAGTTTTGATTGCTATTATACCATTTTTTCCGAAAGAAAAAAACTCTTACCCTTAAGATAGAAGATTTTCTCATAAGAAAAAGAGCACTTGGCTCTTTTCTGTTTTATTCTTTTGAAGAACTGCTTGAGCTTGAATCTCCACCACCGATGTATTGAGTGAAGATATTTTGGAAGGCTTGATCTTTAACCTTGATATTGGCTGCTTGCAATTCTTTTCCGATAATACTTTGAACAAATGATGCGTCGTTTTGTTTTTGAGTTAAGATAACAGTTTTTAATTTTTCTTTGTAATCGTCAATATTAGATGATTTTTCTGTTTTCTTAATCAGTTTAACAATGTAATATTGACTGCTGTAGGCTTGTGTTCCAGTAACGCTAATCACATCAGAAACACCGTTTACATCTAAAGCAAAAGCAGCTTTTTTAACTTGTTCTGGTACTTCTGTTGAAGCAGAATCAAAAGTGATTTCTCCACCATTCGCTTTAGTTTTCTCATCTGTTGAATTATCTTTGGCTAATTGAGCAAAGTCTGCATCACTAGCTTTAGCTTTTTCAAGAATTTCTTTAGCTTTGTCTTCATTGTCCAAACGGATAATTTGAGCAGTCACATCAGGAGTGTATTCGTCAAAGGCCTTCTTGTAAGCATCATCTGTCAATTCAGCTTCTGCTGCTTTCTTAACTGCCAACTCAACCAATTTACTTGTACGAATTTGAGCTTTACGTGTTTCAAGAGTCATTCCTGCTTGCGATAAGACACGTTGGTAGTTCTCACCATATTGTTTCTCTTCTTCGGCAATAGTATCGTTGACTTCTTTGTCATCTACTTCTGAGCCATATTGCTTCTCAAATACTTTTTGGATGGTCATGTTCAACAATACTTGTTGAGCTGAAGGATTGCTTTTCACTTGCTCATAAAATTGATGTTCTGTGATGACATCCCCTTTCATGCTGATAAGATCTGCCCCTTCTGAACCTTTCGAACAAGCTGCTAAAGTTGCTACTGATAATAGTGTAATGGCACCTGCCAATAGTTTTTTCTTCATGTCTACTCCTTTGAGATAAGTGTTACCCTATCTATTTTACTATATTTTCTTAAATTTTTCTGAAAATCATTCGCTGTCAGGCAATTGAACATCTGCTACATTTTTACGAAGCATGAGGATGCCGTCACCCAGAGGTACTAATGTTGCAGTGAGTCCTGGATTGTCTAAGGTTGCATCAAATAGTCTTTGAAGGCCTCTGTAAATAGTTCGCTGGCCACGACGGACTTCCATAATATCCTTAGCAACATCACCACCTTGGAAAATATCATCCAAGACAACCACACCACCAATTTCCAAATGTTTGAGGATTTCTGGCAAAAAGACGATGTATTTAGACTTGGCTGAATCCATAAAGACGAAATCATAGGACTCTGTCAAGGTAGATAAGATATCTACCGCATCTCCTTCTAGGAGCGTGATTTGCTTGCGACTGTCAAACTGGGCAAAATTTTCCTTGGCAAAACCAATCATTTCTGGATTGCGGTCAATGGTTGTAATCTTGGCCTTTGGCGCATGTTCCGCCATCAAGAGGGCTGAAAAACCGATAGCCGTCCCAATTTCCAGAATGTTTTTAGGTTGTATGGTTTCCATGAGAAAACGGAAATAAGCAACCGTTTCATGGGGAATAATGGGAATATTTTCCTTACGGGCAAAATCTTCCAATTCTTTCAAGGAACCTGTGACTTGCTTTTGACGCTGGCGCATCAAGTCTACAATTTCTTCTTTGACAACGGGACGACGCATGTTATGGTTGGCATTCTTACTATACGATTCAACCATCTTATGCCAATCCCAATTTTTCAACAAGGGCTTCAAACTCATTTAAACGGCGTTCAAAGACTGCAAAGGCATCGTTTAGGTAGCCTTCCTTCTCCATATCAACACCAGCTTTTCTCATGACATTAAGTGGATAGTCAGACTTACCTGCCTTGAGATAGTCGATATAGCGGTCACGGTCTTCTTGACTACCATGAACAATCTTTTCAGCCAAGGCTGAGGCTGCTGCAAAACCAGTTGAATATTGATATACATAGTAGTTATAGTAGAAGTGTGGAATGCGGGCCCACTCGTATTGGATTTCAGGATTGTCTTCCTTGCTCAAACCATAATACTCCTGGTTCAAGTCTGCGTAGAGTTTATTTAGGAAATCGCTTGTTAAGACTTCACCATTTTGATCCGCTTGGTGAATAGCGTGTTCAAACTCAGCAAATTGAGTTTGACGGAAAACTGTTCCACGGAAACCATCTAGGAAGTTATTGAGGATAGCAAAGCGCGTTGCGTCGTCTTCCACTTCTTCCAATAATTTCTCCGTCAAGATATTTTCATTAGTAGTCGAAGCAATCTCAGCCAAGAAGATAGAATAATCTCCGTAAACATAAGGTTGCGTTTCACGAGTATAGCTAGAATGCATACTGTGACCTGTCTCATGGACAAGGGTAAAGAGATTGTCTAGATTGTCCTGCCAGTTAAGGAGCATAAAGGCATTGGTATCGTAAGAACCGCCAGAGTAGGCACCTGAACGTTTGCCTTGATTTTCGTAAACATCAATCCAACGCTCGCTGAAGGCACGTTTAACACGGCTCAAGTAATCCTCACCCAAGACTGCCAAGGCCTCTTCTGCCTTTTTCAAGGCTTCCTCGTAGGTAAAGCTGTATTCTACTGAAGATAGTGGTGTGTAGACATCGTACATCTTGAGGTCTGAAATTCCCAAGATTTTTGAACGAAGGTTAAGATAGCGATGCAAGAGTGGCAAATGCTTGCGAACTGCTGCTACCAAATTGTCATAAACACTCTCTGGAACAAAATTCGCTGCGAGGGCTGCATGACGAGCACTCTTGTAGTTGCGAACCTTGGCACGGTAGTTTTGGACCTTAACATTGGTTTGCAAGGTTTTGGCATAAGTGTGTTGGAATTGTTCGTAAGTCGCATAAAGGGCTTGATAAGCACCACGGCGCACCTCACGATTTTTAGATTCCATTAAACGTGTGTAAGTTCCATGAGAGAGCTGAACTTCCTTACCATCATCGTCTAGGACATAGGGGAACACAATATCCGCATTGTCCAAGATAGCAAAGGTTTCACTTGCAGAACCAAAAATTTCTCCAGCTCCAGCCAATAATTCTTCTTCACGTTGTGAGAGAACGTGGTCTTTTCCTTGCAAAAGCTTGTCAAAATAGTGTTGATAAACCTGCAATTTTGGTTGAGCCTCTAAAAAGTCAGCATACTGCTTTTCACTGATCTCCATAAATTCAGGTTCATAGAATGAAAAGGCTTGGTCTAGCTGGCTATAGAGAGTCATGGCCTTGGCATAGTACTCTTGGTACTTGGCTTCACGCGTGTCCTGGTCATTCTTCATATGAGCATAAACGTAAAGCTTCTCCATCTGGCGTTCCATTTCAAGAGAAAATTCAGTAATTTCTAGTAGGCTATCCGCACTATCCAAGAGATGACCTTCATACTGGACTACTTTCTCCAATTTTTCTGTTAAATCTTTTAAGGCTTCTTCCCAAGCCTGGTCAGTTGGGTAGATCGTTGATAGATCCCATGTATCTTTTTCATTTATTTCATTTCTTTGTAATACCATTAGATTCCTCCATCCTTTCTATTTTACCATATTTTTCAAGAAATATTGCTGATAAAAGGCTGGTGGATAGAGCTTTTGCCAATCATTTTGAGGATTTTCTTGGTAATAGGTGTAAAAGTGCTGATAATAGCTGGTCAAATCTTGCTCAATCTGGAAAAATTTGCCTACTAGTGGCCGAATTTGTGGATACCATTCTTTTAGCCCATAAGTCAGGAGATTTTCTCCCTTCTGATAGGCTTCTGCTTGTTCTTTCATCCAAAAGGGATGTTGATAGTACAGCTGTTGCCGGATATAGCGACAGATGTCCTTGTCCTGGGAAACGGTAAAATGCGATATTTTTTGTTTCTTATAGGGAAGACGTAATATCTCCAGTAGACTAGCTTGACCATAGGGAAATTCCTTAATCTGATAATGAAGTTTACCTCGGAGATCTTGGTGAATCAGGTATTTGAGTCTTAAAACTTGCTTTTTACTTTCTAATTCCCAAACATAAAAGCCCATGTTGTGACTGAAGTATAGAAAACCTTGTTGCAGACGAGTCAAACGATCCTTGAGCCAAAGTTTTTCCCCCAGCAACCACAGTACTTGGTAACCCTGACTACGATAGCCCTCACTACGTTCTTTAAGAACTTTTTGAGGCAAGGGACTACACTGAACTTCTAGAACTAGATTGCCATTTACAAATACATCCGCAATCTGTTTAAGCTCTGGAAGCGGGTATTCTAATTGCACCTCTGCCTCTTTTTTCAACCAGTGATAGAGGACTTCCTTATTTGCCAGGTGTTCTGGACTTTCATTTTCAGAGGAAAAATCACAGTCTTTTAAGGTTTTGTGGGCAAAATGGGCCCGGACACTTGGTCCTTGACGCAAACGGAGCTGACCTCCACAAGCTGGGCAGGTGTATGCTTGCTTCTCAAGCTTATCCTCTAACACATTTACCAGCTGCCCCCTAGCAATTCTAGCAACAAACATGATTTCCCTCCTTTTCTATATTATTCGTAAAAAAAGAAAAAAGATCAGGAAATTTCCTAATCTTCATGTGTGTTTACTTGATTTTCTTAGCTAGCATGGTCGCAAAGCGTAGTTGAATACGATTGCCATTCTCATCGCGACGGTGAAGATGGCCTGGATTTTCATTGTACTTAACCATTTCCCAGTCCTTGTAATAGTCTGCCAATTCCCCTTCTTTAAAGGTGAATGGGAAGTTAACCGAGCAAGGATAATCTTCCGTGTCCATGGCACAGACGATAAGGTTGTAGCCACCGACCGTGGTATGCTCCTGCATATTTTTGATAATTGCAGGAATGCGGTCTGCTTGCAAAAACATCAGAACAACTGTTGAAACGATAAAATCATATTCTTGCCCAATGCTGGCTGAATTGATATCGTAGAGACCAACAGGCATATCCAAATCTTCCTGCTCCACAATGCTTTGCAAGATTTCAAGAGATAATTCATTTTGATCTACAGCTGTCACATCAAAACCATTCTTTGCTAGAAAGAGTGCATTCCGGCCTTGACCACAGCCCAAATCTAAAGCTTTCCCGGATTTTACTGTCTGCATAGCCTCTAGGACCTCTGAATGAACAGGATTGGTATTGTATTTCTTAGGGAAATAGTTCTCAGGTTTACAATAAAACTCCAAATACCATTCCACATCGTCTGTTACAGCCTCCACTCGGTGCCAGGCTTGTGGTTGTGCCATGGGATTGTCAGCTCCTGCTTCAAAGAGGTGTTCAGCTAGAACCTCACCATCCTCTGTCAATTCAATAAACTTGAGAGTTCCTTTTAAAACAGTAATCTTGCCCCAAGTCCCAACCTTGGTATTGTGTTTCTGCTGAACAGCCTCTGGCATAGTTTCTTTAGTCCACAAAGGCATGCGTTTATAGGCAACTAGTTTTTCCATTTTCATTTCCTCTTTTTATCGCTGATTAACAGCTTTCATCACGCGCGCAATATCGCGATTCTGCTCACGACGTTTGATTGACTCTCGTTTGTCGTAGTCATGCTTCCCTTTAGCTAGGCCTAAAAGGAGCTTGGCGTAGCCATCTTTGATATAGACCTTAAGGGGAACCAGCGTCATTCCTGTCCCTTTGGTTTCTTGTTCCAATTTTTGGATTTGATTCTTATGGAGCAGGAGTTTGCGGCGACGTTCTGGTTCCTGATTCCAGATATTACCCTCTTCGTAAGGAGCGATATGAACATTGCTCAACCAGACTTCCCCATTTTTTACTTGGGCAAAGCCATCCTTGAGATTGATTCGAGCAGCTCGAACGCTCTTGATTTCAGTTCCAGTCAGGACCATTCCTGCCTCTAGCGTATCTACGATTGTATAGTCGTGGCGCGCCTTTTTATTTTGTGCGACGACCTTTCCCTCGCCCTTTGCCATGCTTGGCTCCTTTCTTAGCTACTTCCTTGTAAAAAGGTTTCTTCCCTTTTTTCTTCTTGTCTTTTTGTGAATGCTTGCACTTATCATTTGAGCGTCCTGATTTTCTCTTATCTTCCTTCTTATCTGAACGACGACTTGAACCACGCCCTCTGTCACTGCGATTAGACTCTTTCAAGCCTTTTTCAATCACATCAAATTCACTTGGAATGTAAGAGAAATCAATCTCACCCGTCATCTTGTCCGCTCTTTCAACCCGAATACGAATCTGCTGACCTACACGGAAGGTTGTTCCCGATTTCTCCCCACGAAGGGTCAAATCACGCTCATTGAAATGATAAAATTCAGGTAGATTAGTGATGTGAATCAAGCCTTCAACTGTGTTTGGCAATTCAACAAAGAGACCGAATTTAACGATACTTGATACAACTGCATCATACTCTTCACCCACGTATTCTTCCATGTACTCAGCCTTTTTCATGGCTTCGACTTCACGCTCAGCCTCAATGGCACGACGTTCACGGTTGGAAGACTGGGTCGCAATCTCTGGAATCACTTGTTCAAAATGCTCGGCTATTTCTTTAGAACGGCCATAATCACGAATCATTCGATGAACAAGAAGGTCTGGATAACGACGAATCGGACTGGTAAAGTGAGTGTAATAGTCAGCCGCTAATCCATAGTGGCCGTGATTGTGCTCCGAATAGCGAGCCTGCTGCATAGAGCGTAGAAGCATCATGGATAATACATCTGCATAAGGTTCTCCCTCAACAGCACTCATGATGTCTTGGAGAGCCTCCTGGCTAATCTCACTAGCAGTCCCATAAATGCGCAAGCCAAAGCTTGAAGCATAATCAATAAACTTCTGAACTTTTTCAGCCTTAGGCTCCTCGTGAATTCGATAGATAAAAGGCAAATCCAACTTGCTGAAATGCTCAGCAACTGTTTCATTGGCCATCAGCATAAAGGACTCAATCATGCGCTCGGCAACACCACGCTGCCGAAGAACGATATCAACAGGCTTACCTTGTTTATCCACTAAAATCTTCGCTTCATTGGTATCAAAATTGAGGGCTCCACGTTTCACACGCATGTTTTCTAAAGTTTCATGAAGTTTGGCCATGAGTTCGATACTTGGAACAATTTTCTGATATTCTTGTCTCTTTTCCTCATCGCCAGCTAAGATGTCATTGACATCACTATAGGTCATCCGATAGCTTGTCTTGATAACTGTTTGTGTGATAGTGTAGTTGACCACACGACCATGTTTATCAATCTCCATGATGGCTGACTGAGTTAGACGGTCAACTTGAGGATTGAGGGAGCAGATACCATTTGACAGTCGTTCTGGAAGCATTGGGACCACACGGTCTGTCACATAGACAGAAGTCGCGCGATTAAGGGCTTCCTTATCAAGAGCCGAACCCTCGGTCACATAGTAGGAAACATCTGCGATGTGAACACCGAGTTCCAGATTGCCATTCTTCAATGCCTTGATATGCACCGCATCGTCCAAGTCCTTAGCATCTGCACCGTCAATGGTAAAAGTTATCTCATCTCTCAAGTCCAGACGGCCTTCCATATCCTTTTGAGATGGAGCATTAGGCACACTTTCTGCTTCCTGGACAACAGCCTCTGGAAACTCTGAGACAATGTCCATTGATTCCAAGACCTCAAGAACATCAATTCCGACATCCGTTGAATGCCCAACCACATCTAGAACACTCGCGACAAAGAAATCATGTTTCTTGCTTGGGTATTTGTCGATAAAGACCTTAAGAACTTCTGTTCCCTCTAGTTTTAGAGCTGGTTTCTTAACGTAAATCGGTTGGTTGATTTTCTGATTTTTTGAACGGATGTAACCAGCATACTTGGGTTTTTCCTGATCTAGAACGATTTGGCCGACAACTGTTGTCAGGCTGTGTTCTAATATATCAATAATTTTGGCTTCGGCTGCTGTTCCTTTATTTCGGTCAGCGACTTTCTTAATCACGACCTCAACGGTATCACCATCAATAGCATAGTTGACATCGTTTTTTCCTACAAAAAGGTCGTCCTCCTCGCCTTCCAGACTAACAAAGCCAAAGCCATTTTTATGAGCATGAAAAATCCCCTTGAGAGTAATCTCATGTTTTTTCTTGACTTCCAAAGTCAAAGTTCCATCTTCTTCAAAGCGTATCTGGTGCTTTCTTTCCATTAGGGACAAGGTTTTAATCAACTCACGAAAATCCTTGGAACCGTCTTTTTCCAAAGCCTGAGCCAAGTCATTGACAGTTACCTTTCCCTTATCTTGTAAATATTCTTTTATTCTATCTTTCATATTTTCTTTCTAGATTTTTTAATTTTCTTTTACTGCAAAACCTTCTTACACATCCTTTAAAAATAAAAAGAGGCAAAGACCTAGTCCTGCCCATTATTTTCTTATCTACTTGATAATACCGTCAATGCTAAGGCAATGGCTAGCCAGAAAAAGACTAAAATCCCTGTCAAACGCTGCATTACAGCTTCAAAACCGCGTGCTTTACTGCGTTCAAACAAATCACCTGAGCTGGCATCAAATACATTGCTGGATTGGTTTTTGGTTGGTTGCATGAAAATCGCAATCACAATCACAACAGATAATACTAATAAAATGGTTAATAATAGGTTATACATATCAAACTCCTTAAAATCCTTATTATTTTACCATAAAATCTACTTAGATTCAAGATGTAGGGTTACTTTTCTTTCCTTGGGACAATACTTTAAAACTTCAATCTTGTCTGGATGGGTTTTTGAATTTTTACTGGTTAGGTAATTGATACTGCCACAAGAGGAGCATTTGAGATTAATTTTTACTCGCACTAGATTTCCTTTACTTTTAATAATGTTCGAAATTGAAGCAGGTTAAAGAGACAACTAAAGGCAACACAAAGACTTGTCGCATAAAAGACAGCATGGTAGCCAAATTGACCTGCTACTGCAGAACCTGCCATAGGTCCTATAACTCCACCAATATAAAAAACTTGGTTGGAGGAGTAAATCCTTGAAATACCTGATTTTAGAGTTATCTTACTGACTTCCGTCAAGTAGAGAAAGTACTTGTGTTAGAAGTTGGTCCTGATTGTCATTGTTGTCTAGAACATGGATGGCCAAATATTTCTTTTTTTCTAAAGGCCACTGGGCTGCCAGACGTGACTCAGCTTCATCCTTGGATAGCTGATCCCTTTTCATTAAACGTTCCACTTGGACATCTCTATCCACATAGATCAACCATGTCTCATCAAACCAAGAACTATAGTCTTGTTCAAAAAGCAAAGGAATATCCATGAAAAAAATGGATTCTGTCTGAGCCAACTGCTCTCTTAACACAGCTAGTTCCTCACGGATAATCTCTCCTTGGATTTGCTTAGACCATTCTCGTTCTTCAGGATTTGAAAAGATAAGACTAGCTAGGAGAGGGCGATTGAGTTCTCCATTTTCTAGAATGATTTCTTGCCCAAAGTGCTGGACTAGAGCCTGAAACAGACGACCACCAGGTTTCTGTAGTTGGTGGACGACTGCGTCGGCATCCACTACTTGAAAACCTTGCTTTCTTAGAAAATTTGTCACAGTTGACTTACCAGAGGCAATTCCCCCAGTGATTCCAATGATTTTTCCCATCAGTCCCTCCTTTGACAGTTTGGACAAAAGTGGGTTCCGCGTCCGCCTAGTTGGATTTTCTCAATTAAAGTTCCACAGCGGGAACATTCTTGACCAGCCTTGTCATAAACCTGATGAAAATCCTGCATGGTCCCGTCTTCCCCAAAGGCATTGGTATAGGTCCGAATGGTGGAACCACCTTTTTCAACAGCCTGTCCCAAAACAGCAATAGTCTGGTTATGAATGGCAGTCGCTTCTGCTACTGTTAACGTCTGGGAAGGTCTAGCTGGATGAACCTGAGCACGCCAGAGAACCTCATCCACATAAATATTTCCTAATCCAGCTACCAAGGTCTGGTCTAGGAGACGGGATTTGATAGGCTTTTTAGATTTAGTTAGAGCAGCTTGAAAGACCTGCACATCAAAGTCTTGCTCTATTGGTTCAGGACCTATTTTTTTAGAAATAAAATAGGCATCCAAAAGGTCAGGAGACAAGAGTTCCATAGTACCAAACTTGCGTACATCCTCATAAACAAGCGTCCCACCATCTTCAAAATGAATCAAAACATGGGCATGTTTGCGTTCAGGAACCTGGTCTGGATAATAAAAATACTTGCCCTCCATCCGCAGATGGGAAATCAAGACCTTGTCTGTCAGGTAGAAAAGTAAATATTTACCTCGACGTCCCATTGACTCAACAATCTGATCAGCCACTTCCTTTTGAAACTCGTCTAAATCCGTCTTTATCATCTTGGGATAGCGAATTTCTACACTCGAAATCTTCTTACCCAGAATCAATTTTTCTAAGCCACGACGCACGGTTTCAACCTCAGGTAATTCAGGCATAAATCCTCCTTCTGTAAAAACAAGAAGCAGGCATGAGCCCACCCCTACTTAGTATTCTTTTTCATTATAGCCAAAGTCAGCTAAATCTAGCTTTTTATCGCGCCAGTTTTTCTTGACCTTGACCCAAGTTTCTAGGAAAACCTTGTCCCCTAGCATAAGTTCAATATCACGACGGGCCATACTACCAATTTTCTTAAGCATAGCACCACCCTTACCGATGATAATCCCTTTTTGGCTATCGCGCTCGACCATGATAGTTGCACGAATGTGAACCTTGTCTGTCTCTTCATCTCGTTTCATAGAATCCACAACTACTGCGACAGAATGCGGAATCTCTTCACGAGTTAGGTGCAAGACTTTCTCGCGAATCATTTCTGATACTAAGAAGCGCTCTGGATGGTCTGTGATTTGATCAGCTGGGAAATACTGGAATCCTTCGTCCAGATTTTCACTCAAAATATCCACTAGACGAGAGACGTTATTCCCTTGAAGAGCTGAGATTGGAACGATTTCCTTAAAGTCCATTTGATTACGAAAATCATCAATCTGAGACAAAAGCTGGTCTGGGTGAACCTTATCGATCTTGTTCACAACCAAAATCACAGGAACCTTAGCAGCCTTGAGACGCTCGATAATCATATCGTCCCCCTTACCACGTGCTTCATCAGCTGGAACCATAAAGAGAACTGTATCTACTTCACGGAGAGTGCTGTAGGCGGATTCAACCATGAAATCTCCAAGGGCTGTCTTTGGCTTGTGAATCCCTGGTGTGTCGATAAAGACAATTTGTTCCTTATCGGTCGTATAAATTCCCATGATTTTGTTGCGCGTTGTCTGCGCCTTGTCACTCATGATGGCAATCTTTTGCCCCATGACGTGATTTAAAAAGGTTGACTTCCCAACATTGGGACGTCCTAAAATGGCTACAAAGCCTGATTTAAATGTCATAATTTCCTCTTACTGTTTAAAATAATAAATCCCAGATTCGTGGGAGAAAAATCAATGCGCCTGTTAAGGCTGCGAAAAGAGAGACCACTAATACCGCGCCAGCCGCCATATCCTTGGCATTTTTAGCCAGCATGGAAAAGTGATAGTGACTGGCCAAATCCACCACATTTTCAATAGCAGAATTGATAATTTCAAAAGCTACTACCAAGAAAATGCTCAATAGGAGAAAGAGCCATTCGATTCGTGACACCTGAAAAACTAAACCTGCAAGAATGACTACAAGAGCCGTCACTGCATGTTTTCGCATATTGCGTTCTTCCTTGATGGCAGTAAAAATTCCTGTGAGAGCAAATTCTAAACTGGATATCAGGTCACGATTTTTCCATTTTCGTTTATTGTCTTGTGAGTCCATAGGCTGTCAAAATTTCTTCTTGTAAACCGAACATCTCCGCTTCTTCTTCCGGAGTGTAGTGATCATAGCCATTGATATGTAAAAAGCCGTGTACTGCCAAGAAGCCCATCTCACGCTCAAAGCTGTGACCGTATTCCTCGGCCTGCTCATGAGCCTTATCGATAGAGATGAACAATTCCCCAATATAGGCATCAAACTCAGACATCATCTCTGCCAATTCAGGATTTTCAAGCAAATCCTCTTCGTCAAAGGCAATTTCCAACTCTGGTTTATATTCAAGACTGATAACATCTGTCGGGCGGTCCGTGTCACGGTACTCCAGATTGAGTTCATGACTACGCTCATTGGTCACAAAAGTGACTGCCATCTCCTTGTCTTCTTTGCCTAATTTTTGGGCTGCAAATTCCAAAATTTCTTGGGTTTGTTGCAACATTTCTTTTGAAACTTGACCAGTTTCATCTACCATTTCAATATACATGTGCTTCTCGTTTCTCTTTACTTGGCTTTATTATACCACATTTCCATGATTTTATTCTACCTTTTTGATATAATACTATGGAATACAATCACAAGGAGAGAACGATGTCATTTGACGGATTTTTTTTACACCACATGGTTGAGGAATTGCGAAGAGAGTTAGTGAATGGTCGCATCCAGAAAATCAATCAACCTTTTGAACAAGAGTTGGTCTTGCAAATCCGCAGCAATCGCCAAAGTCATCGCCTGCTCCTTTCTGCCCATCCAGTTTTTGGACGCATTCAGCTGACCCAAACAACTTTTGAAAATCCAGCCCAACCTTCTACCTTTATCATGGTTTTAAGAAAATATTTGCAGGGTGCCCTAATTGAATCGATCGAGCAGATTGAAAATGACCGTATTGTGGAAATTACAGTTTCCAATAAAAACGAGATTGGGGACCATATTCAGGCTACCTTGATTATCGAAATCATGGGGAAACACAGTAATATTCTACTGGTTGATAAGAGCAGTCATAAAATTCTCGAAGTCATTAAACACGTCGGCTTTTCACAAAATAGCTACCGCACTTTGCTTCCTGGATCGAGTTATATCGCTCCGCCAAGTACGGAATCTCTCAATCCTTTTACGATCAAGGACGAGAAACTCTTTGAAATCCTGCAAACACAGGAAACGACAGCTAAAAATCTTCAAAGCCTCTTTCAAGGTCTGGGACGCGATACGGCAAATGAATTGGAAAGGATACTGGTTAGTGAAAAACTTTCCACTTTCCGAAACTTTTTCAATCAAGAAACCAAGCCATGCTTGACTGAGACTTCCTTCAGTCCAGTTCCTTTTGCAAATCAGATGGGAGAGCCTTTTGCCAGTCTTTCTGATTTGTTGGACACCTACTATAAGGATAAGGCTGAGCGCGACCGCGTCAAACAGCAAGCCAGTGAACTCATTCGTCGTGTTGAAAATGAACTTCAGAAAAACCGCCACAAACTCAAAAAACAGGAAAAAGAATTACTGGCGACAGACAATGCTGAAGAATTTCGCCAAAAAGGGGAATTGCTAACAACCTTCCTCCATCAAGTGCCTAACGACCAAGACCAGGTTATCCTAGACAACTACTATACCAACCTACCTATCACCATTGCGCTTGATAAGGCCTTGACTCCCAACCAGAATGCCCAACGCTATTTTAAACGGTATCAGAAACTCAAAGAAGCTGTCAAATACTTAACTGATCTGATTGAAGAAACCAAGGCAACCATTCTCTATCTAGAAAGTGTGGAAACTGTCCTCAACCAAGCTGGACTGGAAGAAATCGCTGAAATCCGTGAAGAATTGATCCAAACAGGCTTTATCCGCAGAAGACAACGGGAGAAAATCCAGAAACGCAAAAAACCAGAACAATATCTAGCAAGCGATGGCAAAACCATCATCTATGTCGGCCGCAATAACCTGCAAAATGAAGAGCTAACCTTTAAAATGGCCCGCAAGGAGGAACTTTGGTTCCATGCCAAGGACATTCCTGGAAGCCATGTTGTCATCTCAGGAAATCTTGACCCATCTGATGAAGTCAAAACAGACGCAGCAGAGCTAGCCGCCTACTTCTCTCAAGGTCGCCTGTCAAATCTGGTCCAGGTAGATATGATTGAAGTCAAGAAACTCAACAAACCAACTGGTGGAAAACCCGGCTTTGTCACCTACACAGGACAAAAGACCCTCCGTGTCACACCAGACCCAGAAAAAATCGCATCCATGAAAAAATCCTGATTTTACTTGAAATCAGGATTTTTATAGTAGATTGCAATAAGATATAAACAAATCAATTAGGAAAGTCAAATTAATTTCTAGAAATATTTTAGCAGTCACAGCGTACTATTCTAGATTCAATCAACTATAACTTACTTCCTTGACAACTTTGTTCATCAAGAACAGATTGATTGCAGTTTATCTCATAGACTCTTTTACTTCCTTGCGTAGATTTTCTAGACTGCTGATGCCATATTTATCCATAACCTTTGGTAGATTTTCGATGATATCAGGACAGGCATATGGATTGGTAAAATTGGCTGTTCCAACTCCGATAGCAGAGGCACCAGCCAGATACATTTCTAGGGCAGCTTCAGCCGAATCCACTCCCCCCATTCCAATGATAGGCAGGTCTGTTGTTTGGGCAACTTGGCGGATGAGTTTGAGGGCTACTGGAAAGACTGCTGGACCTGACATTCCACCCGTTCCATTTGCCAAGATTGGTTTGCGAGTTTTGAGGTCAAAGCGCATACCGACTAAAGTATTGATCATGGTTAAGCCACTTGCTCCTGCATCCTCTGCTGCCTTTGCGACAGTAACGATATCCGTCACACTAGGGGTCAGTTTGACAT